>SMTZ1_10005612_pt1 | contig 24628 bp, 24 predicted proteins | sample DeeMarSWOR136_30_FD_25667 | JGI IMG/M metagenome (IMG submission 25667) | reverse complement strand
ATTCGGGAAACTCAAGGTCATCGCCTCCCATGATATCGGCGCTCTGGGTCCCCGAGACGGGGAACCGGTCACCTACAACTGGAGCTTTCTGATAAGCCTGTTCCGGCTACTGCCCTGGCTTACGTTGATTTTCTTGCTGCTGCTTCGGCCCAACCGGAAATGGAAGGCCTGGCTGGTTATTATTCCGCTGATAATCGTTTATATTGGCCTGTTTCTCCTGGAGAGGGTATTATCCCTTATTCCATCGGAGGCAACTCCGGTTATCGCTTGGCTGGCTCTTGGTTTGACCTTGCTCCTGCTTCTCTCGTTCAAGCTGAAATCACTGCCCCGGCTGGTTTCCTTTTTGCTGGCGGTCACGATCATGATGGGAGCGTGGGTTCTGGGGATCCTCTCTTATACAAGCTTGAGTTTATCTTCGGACGTCCTGATTTATCTGCTCATATACGGTTTGGGGAGCATTATCTTGCTGTCGGGACTGGGAGCAGCGCGTTTTTTCAATCGCAAACAGAACACCTTTAAGTGGTTTATCGTTCGCCATCCGGTATGGCATTTATCTGTCTCGATGGTCTGCGGCCTGATGGCTTACGCGATACTCATTCTCTTCGGCGCTCCTCATGGCTGGGCCGGTGGAATGGTAATCGAAGGACTAATCCTTGGAGTAGTGGCCGGGCTTGTGCTCTACTGCGTTTCATTCCCCTTTTTACTTTTCGCTTTTCACAGCAGTGTTTACCGGGCTCGCCTTGATTCTGTGTTCGGATTCGAAAGCGTCAGGAGTTCATCCGCAAGTCCAGAAAGACCGTGAAGAAAGGATGAGCAATTCTGGTGAATTTTTTGTGTTTACTTAGGCCCAGTGAATAAGTTAAAATAAAAAGCGATACATGGGGAGAGTAAAATGATGAGGAAATTCGCTTTCAGACTCATAGCTATCTTTTTGGGATTCTGCCTGACCACAGCGGCCTTTGCCATCGATATTCCCCTGAAATATCAGAAGCATCCCGATAAGACCGAGGACTACTATCCTTCCGGAGCTGCAGCCCTGAAAAAGACACTGGAACCGCCTTCGGGCGAGTGGAAGCTTCCCCGGCTGGTGAGCGAGCATCCCCTTTACGCCTTGGTGAAGATCGGAGACAAGGAACGGCTGTGTGTCTTTGACCGTCAGAAAGCAGACGACTCTTTTTACAACCGGTTCTATTTCGACTCCAACTACAACGGTGACCTGACAGACGATCCCTTTGTTGATGGACTCATAGAGTTCAGGAACAATAACCGATTCTGTATTGTCCAATTTCCTGCTGTGGACACCCGGATCGAAGTGGATGGAAAATCTCTGCCATTCAGCTTTCGTCCGACCGCCCAAGCCTACATGTTGGAGCAGCTGGCCAAACAGGGATACAACGAGGAGACTATCGAGAGAGTTCTCTTTTTCTACCTGAGCTCAAACTGCTCTTACACAGGAGAATTTCAGCTCAAAGGTCAAAAGTATCGCGTTGTCCTCGGCGACAGCAACTGCAGCGGCCGCTTCGATGAGAAGTTCGCTCGGAGGGAGATTAAATTCGAAGGACGAATCAGAATCTATTCTGAGGGCGATAGTTTTATCCTGACCACCAGCGACAAGATCGATTACTATGACGCCCAGGTCTGCAGCGATTTGCTCCAGCTGAATGACCAACTGTTTGAAGTCAGAATAAATACATCGGAAGGAAAGATGAATTTGGTTCCGGTCACCAAGGGTCTGATCCCTCTCCAGCTGGCGATGAAACCCGAGCGGCTTCAGCTCTACACAGAGGAAGGAAAGAACTGCCTGATGATGTTCCAGCCCAGCCAGAAGATCATGGTTCCTGCCGGCAAATACCGGCTCTATGACTATCAGGTCTTCAAAAAAGACGACCAGGGGGATCTCTGGCGCTTGCGGGCAGCGGCAACCACAGAAAGCCCGTATGTCACTGTGGACGGAAAAAGCGATAGCCTAGTTGAATTTGGCGAGCCCTTTGTTCCGATCGTTAATGTGGCAACCAGAGGGGGAACTTCAAGGGCTTATCTGGCATTCAACGTCGAAGGAAGAGGCAAGGAGTTTCTGACTGATCTGAGCCATGTTGCCGGGACTCAGACGGCTATTCCGCTCTCAGAAGAAGAGGATTTGGGACATCGTCCCAAGGAGCCCACTTACAAGATCATCAAAGCTGACGGGGAGGTGGTCACCCAGGGCTCCTTCAGGTATGGCTGAGGCTTCAGCTGTTCGGCCACATGGGATGGCCCTGAAAAAGGAATCGAATACATCATCGTCGCTACCTACCAGGTCGGTCCATTCAAGACCGAACCGAGGAAGACCTCACTGCTCGAACGGGGGAGGGGCGTGAAGGATCTTTTTGATCTCATCCATGGTGAGCACTCTATAGCCTCCTTCTTCCGCAGGATTGTCTCTCAGGTATTCGAACAGCTTTAGCCTTTCATCCTGAGAACAGGAATTCTCAATCCAGTTGTGCTCTTCTTCGGGAAGTGCGTACGTTCCGCAGTTGGGACATTCATACTTCCAGCCGATCGCGGTTCCCATCGCCTCCATGTCTTCTGAGAAAGGACCTCTTTCTGCCTGGGCTCCACAGAAAAGGCATGTTTCTTGTTCCCCGCCTATCATTCTGGATTTCCTCCTTCATAGTGTTTTTCAGAAATCCTTATTTATGATTTTAGGTGAATAAATTTAAAAAAACAAGCCCGGCAGCGTTTTTTAAGCTGGCTAATGTTATTGATTTTTGTCAAGAGTTGAGGTAAAAAAAGGTTGAATTTCTAAAGAGGAGGGAATCATGAAATTGGATGCGGTTCGTTTGGGAAGCGCTCTGTCCATTTTATTCGGTTTGAGTTGTTTTTTTGTCGGTGTCGGCAACCTCATCTGGAATAGATATGGGATCGCGTTTTTAAAAGTCATGGAATCCATCTATCCGGGCTATACATTCGGCAGATGGGGCTTCTGGGGAGTTCTGGTAGTGACGTTGTATGCTGCTCTGGATGGGTTTATTATAGGGGTGGTGATCGCCTGGCTGTACAACACCTGCAAGCGTGAGAAAAAAGAGAAGGCTTGATTTTTTTCCTGTTTTCCATTGACTGAGATTTAAGCCGGGATTTTTACCGTTTCCAGTCTGGTTTTCTAAAGCATTTCATCCCGCCTTTGCCAATCAAGGAGTATTGGTGTAACATATAAAATTCCGTGTCGGTCTGAGATGAAAAGAGCCGCTGTCATTCTTGTTGTTTTTAACTGCATACTCATCTTCGTCGCCTGGCTTATGGTCCTTTATACCTACCCTCGCCTTCCTCAGCAGATTCCGATATGGCTCGACTTTTTTGGCCTTCAGCACGTTTTCATGAAAAAATCTCCCCTGTTTTTCCTCTATATTCTCATCCAGACTCTTTTTTTTGTATTCTTTTTCCTTTTAGCTAAAATAATTGCTTCACGAATGAAGGAGTCCTGGAGAGCAGGCATATTCAAGGAATATGTGTTCCTGACTCTGATTTTTATTAACCTGATTTTTATTCATGTTCAGAGGAGCCTCATTCTTGTGGCCCGCCAGATTGAGGAGGGTGTGGATAAGTTTTATTTTTATTCCTTGTTCGGGATCATCCTGATCCTGATCCCCTATTATCGTTTGAGGGTTAAACTCGCCAAAAAAAGACAGGAACTAGACCGGATTTTAAAAAATCCGAAGCCATGACGATTTTTTTAAGTGGTCGTCTTAGCAGGGGGAAAAGGTAATTAACAGCGCAATCTGATCGGTATTGCGCCTATTGTCAGCTGTTGATGAAGGAGGGAATGTTTAATCTGATTTTGAGGCGGTCCATTTTCTATTTCGGCTGGGCTGGTTTTTTCCTTATAGATTCACTCCAGTTTAAAGCTCGGTCTTGGTGAGTTCTATCTCCACTTTTCCAAGGACTTCCAGAATCTCTTTAAAGACCTCTTTGGGAATGAACTCAAACTCCGAATTGTCACTCTCGGCCTTTTCCAGGTTTTCCATGGCTTCTTTAAGGTATTTGAACATTCGTTTACGAGCTTTGTCCCGGTCTTTTTGTTTGCTCATATCCGTATTCCCTCCTTTATCTCTAACTCTGATTTTGATCTTTGTGGCCACTTTAAAATCCAGCCGACGTTTTCTTCTTTTCCCAATATTTTAATGAAAACGGCCGCTAAAGTAAAAACGTTGTGTAAATTTTTTTATAAGTTCTTTTTTATAGATTCTATGAAAAAATAATATTTTTTACAATTTTTGCCTTATTTCCGACTAAATACAGTGAGCGAGGCTATCAGCAAGGACCGCAATTCCAGGAGTTGAATACTAGGCTACGGAATGCAAAAAGAAAAGCGGAGAATGGAAGAAACAATAGCGGTCAGCCTTGATAAGAGAAGAAGGCTGAAATACAGTAAAGATTCTTACAGGGAGATACTGCGCAATCTGCAGATTCCAAAAGGAAATGGAGCGCTGGTTGAACATAAGCTCAACAGCCTCGACATCAGGTATCTCAGCGTCTTTCTCTGGGCTGGACTGAACTGGGAAGATCCTATGCTCCATCTGGTCAAGGTGGAGAATATTCTATTGCAGTTCGAGAAGGATCCACAAAAACTGAAGGAAATCGAAGTTGCTGTTGTGCAGGCGCTGAAGCTCGCTTTAAGTCAGATAAGTGAGCGATCAGATAACTGAGCCCCGCTTCCCGCCTTTAATCCTCTTTGGCTGATTGAAAAAAAAAGCCGGAACCACTATTTCCCCTATCATGAAAATAGAGAAAAATGCCTTGTTTTTTTTTGACGGATTGTATTACTATAGTATCAATCTATGTCATCACTCATCCGGCTAAGGAGGCTGACAAAAGTATCGATCGAAGATGGGATTTGCTCTGTACGGGGCTGATCGCCAATCAATCGTCCCGTTCTTTAATACATGAAATCCCTGAAAGGAGGAGAGATGCTCAAGCGAAAATCTTTGACAGCGATCTTGCTGTTTGTTTGTTTTTCTTTCTTTCTCCTTGGCTTTCAGCAGACTCAAGACCGGATTCAGGACGAGATCAGGAGAATCAACAGGGAAATCGAGCTCCACGGACTCAAGTGGAAAGCCGGAGAGACATCTCTCATGCGTCTGACTCCCGAACAAAGACGCCTGAAGCTGGGCTATATCCGCCCCCGCTATGAAGACCCGACACGGTTTGTCCAGCTTGATATGAAGGCGGAGATCCTGGCATCCCTGGACTGGACGGATAATGGAGGAAACTACCTGACGACTGTCAAGGATCAGGGTCAGTGCGGCAGCTGCTGGGCTTTTGCGGTGCTCGGAGCGATGGAAGCCATGTACAACGTCGAACAGGGAATATATGAGGTTCAGCCCGTGACGCTCAGCGAAGGGAACACGCTGGCCGAGGAAGGGACTTCTTTTCAAGGGCAGAAGCTTAACCTCTACCAGAGGATGATGAATCTTGACCTCAGGTACCGGGGTCTGTTCGGGCAGGAATCGGCGATTTCTCCGGTGGCAAAGATAGAACCGTCCGCATTCAGTATCGGGATGTATTTCCCCCAGCTCAACCTCTATCGATGGATAATGGATAATACCCTCAGGTTTGATGATCTTTCCCTAGAGGATGATTATTTTTCAGGCATTCCGGACCAGTCTGCTGAGCAGTCCGGCCTTTCGTCTCAGGATTCCTTCCTGGTCCCAAAGCGGTCTATCCGCACTCTGGAGTACCCGGATTTTTCCGAGCAGGATCTGCTGTCCTGTTCTGGGGCGGGAGATTGCGTTTTTGGCGGCTCACCATCCCTGGCGCTGAATTACATCATGAATACGGGCGTGGTGACCGAGGATTGCTTCCCGTATACAGCTCAGGATGACCCGTGCAATCTCTGTTATGACTACCTGGATAAGATGGCCACGATCACGAGCTGGGGCTGGGTGACCCAGATGACTGCGGACGAGAATGCGATCAAGCTCGCCCTCCAGAGCGGCCCCTTAGTTGCCTACATGACGGTCTATTCGGATTTCATTTATTACAGCGGCGGGATCTATGAGCCCATCCCGGCCCAGGAGGAAGGCGGCCACGGCGTTGTTCTCGTCGGTTACAACGATGATGACCCGAACAATAAATACTGGATCTGCAAGAATTCCTGGGGAACGGACTGGGGAGAAGACGGATACTTCAATATAAAAATGGGCGTCTGCGATATCGGCACATTTGTGCAGCAGCTGTGGGGAGTCACGATCAACAACCAGCCTCCGGTTCTTGACGATGTCAATCTGAGCATTGCCGGTCAGACGTTCCGGGAAGGCAAGGAAATTCGGGTCCAGCTTCAGGGCTCTGATCCGGACAGCGGTTCCTTGATTTTCAACGTAACCCCCTTGCCCAGAGGAGCAACCGTTAACGCGAGCACAGGAGAATTCACCTGGACCCCCGGCTACGACCAGGCGGGTGTGTACGACCTCAGGTTTTCTGTATCCGACGGAACGCTCGAGGATTTCCAGATCTTGACCATCACGGTTGTTAACGTCAAGAAAACCAAAGCCAGGTTCTGAAAGGGGGATGGCGATGAGACTATTAAAAATCATAGGTGTTGTTTTTGGAATTGTCCTGGTCGCGAGCTCGGCCTTCAGCGACTCTCGCTTCAGTGTCTTTGGAAAGGTCAATTTTATCGCTGCAACAGGTTTGGCTTCTGATTATGAGGTCGGGGTGAATGAATTCCCGCTCGTGTCCGCCTATCAAAATTTTGGAATCGGGTTCGGTTTGACATTCGGAAAGAATCTCTTTGCCGGCATCGAAGCGCACTACAACCTCAGCGGAAAAGTGACTCTCACCGACCCGGTCGACCCTGATACAGTAGAGGTCGACACCTACAAATACGCTTCCGGTCTCTTCATAGTCGGGTTCAACTTTGTGAATAACCAGAGGGTGAGGGTCTATCTGAATGGCGGAGCCGGAGTCCGCTATAACTTAGATGATGAGATAAAAAGCTATGTATCCGAGAACGGCTATCTGACTGAGGTCGATCCTCCTGACAAGAGATTCATTCTGGAAGGCTTCGGAGGAGCTGGACTGGAGCTCTACCTGTCGAGAAACTCGGGCATACTGCTCAGCGGACGCTATGTATACGTTGCGCTCGAGGAGTCTCAAAAAGCCATGGTTGTTTTAGCCGGGGTAGTCTATAGATTTTAGGAGAAAGTGTGTTATTATAGTTTTAATCCCCAGCTAAAAGTGGGGTGAGAGTATGAAGATAAGAGGATTCTTGGCAGTATTGATACTGGCGGCGGTTGTCGTCTATTTTCTCTGGGTGGCTAAGGCTGGAAAGGATAAGGTGATAGAGGAGGTAAAGGTATTCAGCGATACCAAGAAGCAGTTGACGGAAGCGAACATGTCCAACCTTGCCCGGGAGATACAGTCCCATATCGCCATGGAGGGAATGGCTCCCAAGAGCCTGAAGGAATTCCGGAATCTGCGCACCATGACGATTTCGGCTCTCGATGCCTGGGGAAGAGGGATAAAGTATGAAAGGCTGTCTGATGAAGATTTTCGGCTGATCTCTGCCGGAGCGGATGGCGAATTTAACACTTCTGATGACATCATCAAGGACTATTAAAAGAATCGAGACCGCATCTTAACATTCGATATTCTTTCGGCTTTATCTCTGCTTTCGATCCTGTCTTGGAGAGGAACAGGGTTGTAGAAATGCCGCCACCATTTTTTTGTGTTCTGATTGAATTTATCTCCGATTTTTGATAATGTAACTGTTTATACAGAAAAGCCACCGACGCAGGAGAAGAGCCGATTTGAACGAACAACGCAGGATCGATAGTAAATTCAGGTTTGTCATACTGGCAGCAAAAAGGGCCAAACAGTTGTTGCAGGGTGAAATCCAGGTCCAAGAATCCTATCCGAGTTGCTCAGGAAGAAGTCCGAGGTGGAGCCATTGACTTTGAGATCATTGAGATCAAGAAAGAAGAAATCGCGGAGCCGGAAGAAGAAGGCTTCATCGGTGAGGAAATAGGTGATATACCCGAAGAGATAGAAGAGGAAGATCTGGTAGAAGAAGAGGAAGAATTGAGCGATGAGGATGAAGAATCAGGCGATGAGGAAGATGAAATCGAGGAAGAAGAAGCCTATGAGGAGGACGAGGAGTTAGGGATTTCAGAGGCTGAGGACGAGGAACCGGAAGAAAAGACCAAGAGCAAGAAAAAGAAACCAACCAAGAAGAAGTGACCCGGTCATCCTCGAGAGTCTTTTGAAGTTTTATCCCTATCCTTTTTCATCAGCTGAACATAATCCAGCTTGATGAATTCCTTTTTGGGAATCCCCAGAGCCTTGGTGAACTGGACGATCTCATTCCTCTCTCCCTCAAGCTCCATGAAATTACCGATTTCCGTCTCATCCAGGCATATTTTCAAGCGCTTTTTCCGGTAGACCGTTCTGTGTTTTTGATAGCTGAAAACAGGAATAAATCCCAGAGATTTGAGTATCTTTCTCAACTGGCCCTCATTCTTCACTTCTGTTTCGAACTCTTTCCGGACTTTGAATTTTCTGGATTTCTCCGGAGGACCCTTAAATGTCAGATAGGCTTTCTTCCCTGTTACGCGCAGCCTTAATGCCTGCCGCTTCTTGTGGAGGTCATGGGAGGTAAAGTCGAAGAGGGTGTTTTTTTCGTAAGAGCGTTCTTTGTCGAGCTGGGCCCTGAGACTTAGGATTTTTTTGTGGAGGGTTGGAATGTCCTCAATCCTGATTTTGACTTCTATCTCGACCATCAATTCTCTTTAGATGGGCTTCTCTTGCCAGATGCTGTTGGCAGCTTCTCCTATTTTTTCCTGGTTAAAACAAATTCAGGTAAGAGGGTCAAAGCTTCTCGATGGATCGATTCAGGGAATTGGAGAATGAGTTCTTTGGACCTGCTGGAGAACTCTTCGGCTTTTTTATAGGTATAATCCAGTGCTCCGTTGGATCTGATGATCTCGAGAATTTTGTCCTTGGTATCCCTGGTGAGATGATCGTCTCTCAACAGCTCGGAGATGCGTTTTTGGTTTGAGCTCCCGTCATGGCTCATGGTGAAGATCAAAGGAAGAGTGATCCGTCCTTCGCTCAAATCGGAAAAGATGGGCTTGCCCAGGGCTTTTTCATCGCCAGTGAAATCAAGGAGGTCATCGATGATCTGAAAGGACATCCCCAGGCTTGTCCCATAATCCATCAGGTAATCTTGTTCTCTCTTTGAGGCATTTCCGAGGAGTCCGCCAATTTGGCATGCTGCAGAGAAGAGGGAAGCGGTCTTTTTATTGATGATGTCGAGGTAATCTTCTTCTTTCAGCTTGAGATTTCCGCTCCAGCAGTATTCGTTCAGCTCCCCCTCGATCATTTTGGCGGATATGCTGGTGAGGATCTCTATGATTTGACGGTGTTCGCTCTGCAGGGACTGGCCCAGAGCCTTTATGTAAAGATAATCGCCCAGAAGGACGGTGATGTTGGGCCCCCATCGGGAATGGATGGACTCCCTTCCTCTTCTCTTGTTTGAATTATCGATGATATCGTCATGGATGAGGCTGGCGGCATGGATGGTTTCGACCAAGGCAGACATGAAAATGTTCTCTTTTCCTTTATAGCCGAGCAGCTTGGAGCAGAGCAGGAGAAGAGCCGGCCGGATCCTTTTGCCGCTGTTTTGGAAGAGGTAACCGCTGATCTCAGAGATGAGCTTGTTAGGAGAATCACAAAAAAGACGGAGCTGCTCCTCTACCTCATCCAGTTCTTTCAGGATTGCGCGGTAGAGGTTATTCAAACTCAAATTTTCCTTGACTCGAGATTTTATAGATTGTCTGGCAGTTTCACTCATCGGTCATATGACTCTATTCCGTGTATTTTCTTTATATTGAAATACTTCACTGCATTCTTATTCTGGTCGATCGGCTCTCCATCGACTTTTTTTTGGGAGTTTTCTTCTTCGGGAGCCTTGATCGGATACCATATCTTAGCATTACCTTTTTTTTATTTCAAACCTAAAGAGGGATTGGAAGTTAAGAGTGGTTTTTTCTGCCAGTTCATCCAGGGAGATCTTTTTCAGCTCAGCCAGGACTCTGGCTGTTTCCTTCACGTACACTGGCTCATTTTTTTTGATGCGGCCCCGGAAAGGAGAGGGGACGAGATAGGGCGAGTCAGTTTCGATCAGGATTCTCTCCATTGGGATTTTAATGGCAATTTCTCTGATCTGATGAGCTTTGGGAAAGGTGATGATTCCTGAAAAGGAAATGTAGAAATTATGATCAAGCATCCATTTAGCCAGCTTCCAGTCCTCAGTAAAGCAGTGGAGGACTCCTCCTTGAGTGAAATGCTCTTCTTCTACGGCTTGGGCTGTTTTCATTCCTGAGTTTCGGCTGTGTACGATGACGGGAAGTCCGATTTTTTGAGCGGTGGCCAGTTGATGACGAAAAACCTCTTCTTGTTGAGGAGCCGGGGAAAAATTGTAGTGGAAGTCCAGGCCGATCTCGCCCACAGCCTTGATTTTTCCTGCTCGAGCCAGTTCCTCTGTTTTCAGGCTGAATTCTGGACTGAAGTCTTTGGCTTGGTGGGGATGCACTCCTGCAGCGGCAATGATATTTTCGTATGTACCGGCCATATCCAGTGTTGTCTGTATTCCTTGAGGATTGGTGAGGTCTGAGGGACAGAGGATGGCTCTGACTCCTTCCTTGAATGCCCGTTCGATAACCTCATGGCGGTCTTTGTCGAATTCCTGCATGTCCAGATGGGCATGGGAATCGACAAATATTGTCTCCACTCTCTTCTCCTTGGGAATAAAGATGTCCTATTATATGATGAACTGTTATGAAGTCAAAATGTTAATATCGTTCGCCAGCATCGCAATCTTTGGACAAAGGCAAGCATCTGACCTGATGGGGAAGTGCAGTGCCGCTTCCCCTCCTTCCTTCAAGGGGTCAGGGCTCGACATTAGACATTCCAACGATATTAACGTTTGGATTCAAGCCTGACTGAGGTCAATCCAATATTGATAAAGCCTGATTCCCCAATGTCTAATGTCGAGCCCTGACCCCAATTATTTCACAGATTGCACCTTGATTATTAACTGTCACGGAGATGGAGATGCTTTCCTCTGGTTCCCAGATAAAATGATGCAGCCATCATCTGACTGAAGAGGGAACTCGAATCACTGCGGAGATGTTGTTGAGGAGGGTCCTCTTCTTCTCTAGAATCCGCTCTTTTAATTCTATAGGACTTTCTGTTATTGCAGGATTCTTTTACTCAGGTGACGAAGGGGCAGGGCTCCGTAGCTGAGCAGTTTTTCCATAAACTCCTTTTTGTTGAAAGACTGGCCTTTTAAGTCCCTCACCCTTTTTTCCATTTCCAAAATCTCTTTGTAGCCGACGTAAGCGCAGGTGGCCGCACCCGGCTTTAAAATGATCCTGTTCCAGTTTCTTTCAGCCTCGGCCTGAGTTTGAAATCCTGTGATGGTCATCAGGCGGAGAGCCTGCTCCTTGGTCAGACCGCCTTGATGGATATTGAGGTCAAGCTGAAAATCGATAACCGCTTTGAGTAAATTCTTGAGCTGATTCAGGCGCAGCCTGAGGTCGTAGTTCCCGAATCCAGTTGTGACCAGCATTTCTTCGATAAAGACCGGCCAGCTTTTGGCCAGGGCCATGTTGGGATAGAATTTTCTGACAAGAGAAGGGTTTTTTCCGGTATAGAATAAGGGGACGAACTCCCCGGGAAAGACATGGCGAGCAGTCCAGAAATACAAATAGGCGTTATTGTATTCTTCCAGGAAGGATTGTGTTTGCCCTTCATCCCAACCCTCGTTAAGGGGCGAAACCTGGACATGAGGGATCCCCGAACTTTCGTAGATGCCGGGCGGGATTGTTCGAGAAAGGCTGATTCCCTGCGAGTAGACGGGCATGGGCTGGATATCGACATCGGCATCAGGGAGGGATATAAGATCCTTATCTGAAATGAATTCTTTTATTTCAGCTGCTGAGTCTCTGATTCTAGTGATGTATTCTCAAAGACATGGGAGATGACTTCGTTATAGATCTGGTCTTTGGTGAGAGTCGGCGGCGGGTTTTGCAGGTCTATTCGCGGGTCCATTATTTTATAGAACGGAACGCAGGTGAAGAACATTTCCATCCGGATATTGTTATTATCCGCCTGGGCTTGATTGATAATGTCTTGAAGGGGGATATCGTGCTGAAGAGTCAAACGCAGAAGCCTGGCATGAGCCTGGGCTCCCAGACGAAAATTACCCGTGGAGCGAGGAAGGAGTTCATTCTTCAGGAAGTTCTGATAGTCATTCAAGGCGGGAATGACTTTGGCCAGGGAATCCCGAAGCTTGGATTGGCTGTCTGCCGGTGCGGTGGCGATTATTTTTGGCAGCTCGTTATTATAGAAATCCATTATTCCCGAGAACTGGTTGATGGCTGTTTCCGTGAAAAGCTGAGGGGGGGTCTTCAGATTTTCTTTGGCCTGCTTGATGAACTTCGGCAGGTCCTTCATCCTTTCTGCCGCGTTCTTTGCTCTTGCATCCAGCGGAGCGAATTCCTTGGAAAACAGGCTCTTGATGCAGTGGATGAATATTTCATTGTAGTAAAGCGGATTGTATTCCCAGGGAACGAGGTTTTCTACTTTGAGAAGTTCCATGTCCAGTACGTCGATCATTATTTCGTAGTCGATCAGAACTTCAGGGCTCAGCCTGGTCTTATCGATCTTAGCCACGAATTCCTGGTTGGAATTGTCCAGAACTTCGTGGTATTTCTCAAGGTTTTTTTCGCTGAAATCCTCGAGTTTGTTGTCATAGGTGTGATAGCCAGAAAGCGTTGCGGCTGTCGGGTAAAATTTCCAGTATTCGGAGAGGAACTCCTCCAGAGCTTTCTGGAACTTGCCGTCTTCGATAGAAGCTGAAAACATCAACAGACCAGAGATAGAAAGAACGATAAGCAAGATAGCGAGAGGTATGAATTTCTTCATCATTTGACCCTCCTCTGTAAGAGCATTTGATGCTTAGCCTATTTTATATTTTTCTATTTATATTATAGTGGATTTACTTTCTTTTGTGAAACAGCAATCCTACCAGAAATGATAGCAAGTGGCAATACTTTGCTGACCCGTTGACCGGGCTAAAACTTAATGACAGCGGAGCCCCAGGTAAATCCGGAGCCAAAGGCTGTCAGGACGACGATGTCGCCCTCCTTTATCCTTCCGTTCTTTATGGATTCATCCAAAGCAATGGGAATCGAGGCGGCTGTTGTATTTCCGACTCTGTCTATGTTTCTGATAACTTTTTCAACCGGAATCCTCAGGTTTCTGGCCACCATCAGTGAGATCCTGTCGTTTGCTTGGTGTGGGATAAGATGATCCACGTCATCAATGGTGAGGCCGTTGTGTTCCAGGGCGGTTCTCACGGCTTCAGGCATTTTTTCAGAGGCGTTTTTAAAAACATTTCGACCGCTCATCTGGGGAAAATATCGTTTTTCATCGATGTACTCTTTTCTAAAAGTCGGGTTGTCTCTGGGACTGGGCTTTTCCATCCACAGGTCAGTAACAAAATTTCCGTCCGAAAACAGATGAGTGGATAAAATACCTTTGCTGTCATCTTCGTCGTTGGGTTCGAGGATGATTGCAGCCCCTCCATCCCCGAAGAGAACAGCAATGTCTCTGCCATTGTCCGAATAATCCAGATTGGATGTTTGCACCTCAGCAGCCACGACCAGAATCTTTTTGTATGTATGATTCCTGATGTACTGGTCAGCCACGGAAAGAGCGTAGATGAAGCCTGTGCACTGATTCCTCACATCGAGTGCTCCGATCCCAGAAAGCCCCAACTTGGCCTGAATCAGCACTCCTATTCCTGGAAAGTAATGATCTGGAGAAAGGGTGGCGGCGATGATGAAGTCGATTTCGGACCTGTCGATTTTGGCATCCTCTATCGCCCGCAGCGCGGCCTCATAGCCCAGGTCAGAGCTTCCCACCCCTGGCTCAACATAGTGCCTTTCGGAGATTCCCGACCTTTGACGGATCCATTCGTCAGAGGTGTTCATGATTTTTTCCAAATCAAAGTTTGTCACCACTTTGGGAGGGAGATAATGACCTGTTCCGGTGATGATGGATCGTGTGCTCATTTTGCTTTTTAGCGATTATAATAAATAAAAAAGGAAAAAGAAAGGCAATTTTTTGTTGATGCTTCACTTGTTGACTCGTTCAGATAGAATGAGTAAGATACAATTGATTTCGCGATGAAGGAGTAGTTGCTTTGGGAAGATATGCTTTTCTTTTCCTTCTTGTTCTTTCTCTCTCGATTCTTCCCTTTGCCCAGGAAGAAGATTTCCTGAAGATCGAGGCTTCTTTGAGCCCAAAATCTCTTTCCGGAGGAAGAGAGGGCAAGGTGATCTTGAAAATCGAGGTTGACGAGGGAATGAGGGTCAACGCCAACCCTTCTTTTTCTGTCGAATTCGCTCCGTGCGAGGCGCTTGTCTTTGGCAAGGAGGTCTATACTCCTGCTGACCTGGGAATTGAGATTTCAGAGGAGATGGGCGAGGAATACTTGAAGCTGGATAAGCCTTTTGAAATTTCTTTCACGATCAACTCGGAGGCAAAGAAGGGCGAATATCTTCTCGAAGGAAAGGCCAGTTATTTCATCTGCTCTAAAGAAGAAGGCTGGTGTTTGAAGAGCAGTTCTCAATTCTCAGTGTCTTTTACAGTTCAATAAAAAAGATTTACAGCCAGTTGTTCACAAGATACCAGTCGACAGTCTCCTGGATGCCTTTCTCCAGGGAGTAATGAGGGTAGAAGGATAGCATTTCTGTCGCCTTCCTGGTATCCACGATCCACGCGCTCTGTTTCATGTCTTTAAACTTGTCTCGTCCGAATATGCTCGGAGACCTCCTGATTTTATTCATCAGGTCGAAAGCCAACGCGGCGAGAAAGACAAGAGAAAAAGGAAGATTCACTTTTCTTAATCTTTTTCCCAGCCTCCGTCCTGCATTCTCTCCCATGTCGTCCCAGTTGCAGGGGTTTTGGTCGGCGATGTTGAAAATTTCGCCGCTGTTGACTTCCTTCCGGGAGGATAGATGCAGCGCTCGGGTCAAATCTTTTACATAACAGAGGCTCAACTGCCTTTGTTTAGAACCCAGGGAGGGCAAGAATCCCCGCTTTATGAACTTAAAATAGTTAAGCAAGTCTGGATCCCTTGGGCCATAAACAGCACTGATCCTGAGGATGACCAGTGGAAAGATGTCTTTAAACTTCAAAGCCTCGATTTCGCCCAGCAGCTTACTCTTACCATAATGGGTTATGGGTTGAGGAGGTGCACTTTCCTGGATTGGCTTCCCTTCGGAGGAAGGCCCTGACGCAGCGACGCTGCTGAGGTAGATAACTCTTTTAGGATGAATCTTTTGCAGGCGGAGAGCCGCGAAAAAGCTTGCTGTCCCTTGCTGGTTTACTGTATAATAATCAGCCGTCTTGGAGGTTTTTGTCAATCCAGCAGCATGAAAGACATATTCAATGTCCGCCGGAAGCGGAGGAACGGAAAAGAGATCCCCTTCGATGAATTGAATGTCAAGACCTTTTATCCATTTGAGGTTATTCAGGTCCCTGACGAGAGCAGTCACCTCGATGTTCTGGCTCAGTAGAAATTCGATAAGGTGGCTGCCGATGAAACCTGTTCCTCCGGTCACAAAAGCTTTCACGGGAAAGATTGTATGAAAATTATCTCCTGTGGTCAAACCAAAACTTCTTCAGGACAAGTGATTCAAAGGAGGGCAACTTTTTGACAGAAGTCCTAGTTCATATGAGGAGGCGCCGGTGAGTATTTTCGATAAATGCTATGAATTCACACGGGCAGAGGAAGCCATGGCGATGGGGTTGTACCCCTATTTTACTCCTATCCAGCAAGTCGCGGGAAATAAAGTCAGAGTCAACGGCAAAGACATGATCATGGTCGGATCGAACAATTACCTGGGTCTGATCGACCACCCTAAAGTGATTAAGGCTGCTCAGGATGCAGTGGACAAATACGGCGTTGCGACGTGCGGATCGAGATTCTTGAACGGTACTCTTGATCTTCATGTGGAACTGGAGGAGAGGCTGGCCAGATTTACAAAAAAAGAAGCTGCCCTTACTTTCAGCACCGGCTTTCAGACCAATCAAGGGATAATATCCACGCTTATCGGAAAAGGGGAGACGATCATAACCGATAAGATGATTCATGCCAGCATCGTCGATGCCTGCCGGCTCTCTTATGGAAATGTCCATAAATTCAGGCACAATGACATGGACGACCTGGAGGAGCAGCTGTCTTCCTTGGACAAGAAAATGGGAAAATTGATCATCGTGGATGGAGTATTCAGCATGGAAGGCGACCTGGCTAACCTGCCTGCGATCGTGAAGATGGCGAAGAAGTACAAAGCCAAGCTGATGGTGGATGATGCTCACGGCATAGGCGTTATGGGGAAGAACGGCAGAGGCACAGCTGAACATTTCGGAGTTGAAGGAGATGTGGATTTGATCATGGGCACTTTCAGCAAGTCTTTTGCCTCTTTGGGCGGGTTTGTCGCCGGAGAGAAGAAAGTCATATCCTATATCAAACATTTTGCCCGGGCTTTGATCTTCAGCGCGAGCATAACTCCTGCCTCAGTGGCAACGGTCTTGGCAGCGCTTGACATTGTCGAGAATGAGCCGGAGCGAAGGGAAAGACTGTGGAATATCACTCAAAAAATGAAGACCGAATTTCAAGCCATGGGCTATAACACAGGGCCCACGGAAACTCCGATTATTCCCTTGATCATCGGGACGGATGAGCTGGCTTTTATGCTTTGGAGGCTTGTCAAAGATGAAGGGATTTTCACCAACCCGGTGATTTACCCGGCTGTTCCCCAAGGCCAGTCTTTGATACGGACGAGCTATTCCGCAACCCATACCGATGAGGAGCTTGAAAAAGTGCTGGCGGTTTTTGAGAAATGCGGCAGACAATTGGGTATAATAAAGTAAGATGGAAAGGCTGATTAAAATCAGATCGTATACAAGGTTTCTGATCATTTCAATTTGAATCAGTAAGCGTGATTAAAATGAGAAAAAAAACCTTTATGATTTTTTGTTTTGCGTTTGTGGTCTGTTTTTCTTTCTCCTTGATGGAGGGCTCTGTTCCCCTCCTTCCTTTGGAACAAGTCAAAGCGGGGATGAAAGGAAAGGGGAGGAGCGCCTTCAAGGGAGATCAGATAGAGGAGTTTGATGTCGAGATCATTGGAGTGCTCACCAATGTCGGGCCGAAAAAGAACATCATCCTGGCCAAGCTCAAGGGAGGAATATTAGGAGAAACTGGGGTTATCTCCGGGATGAGCGGGAGTCCGGTCTATATTGACGGCAAGCTCGTCGGGGCCATCGCTTACAGCTTTGGGACATTTGTCAAAGAGCCCATCGCAGGAATCACTCCCATATCGGAAATGATATCCATATCGGAGGAGAAACCTCAGGGTTCCAGCTACAGCCAGCAGGTTCCGGTAAAAAAGTATCTGAATCTAAACGAGCTTTTTGAGCTGAACAAAGAGATCTTTCATCCCAGGGCCTCTTTTTTATCTGAAGGGAAAGCCTTGACGCCTCTGGGTGTTCCCCTTATATTCAGCGGTTTCTCTTCCTCTATCTTCGAACAGTCCAAGCCATATTTTTCAAGACTTGGCTTTGTTCCTGTCATGGGCGGGTTTTCAGTTCAAGCAGAGGAAAAAATCTCACCCCCTGATCTCACTATCAAGGAGGGAAGCCCTGTGGCCATTCAATTAGTCAGCGGGGATCTGGATATCTCCGGAGTGGGTACTGTCACCTATGTTGACGGTAACAATGTCCTTGCCTTTGGCCATTCTCTTTACAACTTGGGTGCGGTGGATTATGCCATGACCAAAGCCAAAATTCTTACGGTGGTTCCCAGTATGATGACCTCGTTCAAGATGGGAGTCGCGGATAACCTGATTGGGAAGTTCACCCAAGATAGAGTTTCAGGGCTTTTGGGAGAGTTGGGGAAAGTGCCCCGGCTTATTCCTGTGAACATTAAAATGATAGATCCCAACGGCGAGGTCAAGGATTACACGCTGAAAGTCGTCAACGATAAGATCTTGACTCCCTTTCTGATCAACGTCTCAATGGGGAGTATCTTGACGACGGAAGAGAGGACAATCGGTGATCTTTCACTCGGACTCCTGGGGAATATCTATCTGGAAAACGGGATGAGCGTTCGTCTCGAAGACCTGTTCTCCGGTCAATTTGATGCATCTGTGGTGGACCTTTCGAGCCTTCTTACAGCCGTGGTTTACTTTTTAGCCAATAATGAATTCGAGGAACTGGGGATTCACCGCATCGACCTGGGAGTGAGAGCTTTTGAAGAAGTCAAATTCTCCAATCTGGAAAAAGTCTGGCTGGATAGATACGAAGGCGCACCCGGCGAGAATATCAATGTCGAGATCAATTACCGGACATTCGGAGGAGAAATCCACACTGAAAAAGGAAGCATAACCGTACCCAACCTGCCTGCCGGCTCTGAATTCCAGCTTGTGGTTGCCGACGCGGCAACAATGGGTCAGATTGAAATGAGTCAGTACAGAGTGACGAGTTTCGTTCCCAGGAGTTTGAGTCAGCTTATCCGGATGTTAAGCAACCTCAGGAAAAATAACCGCATCTACATTAAGATCATTGCTTCCAAACCTGGCATATTTTTAAAAGGCGAGGAGATGCCGAATTTACCAGTGACCATGAAATCCATGTTTGCTTCTCCCCGTGCGGCAGCTTCTTCGCCTGTAGAGATCAATAAATCTACTCTTATGGAGTACCAACTGCCCATTCCTTACGTTTTCAGGGGGGGGGTCGTAATTCCGATCAAAATAAAGAAATAGGAGAGGAAGGGAATGAAAAGAACACGTGTTCCTGTCTTGGTGATGATGGTTTGTTTGGCTCAGGTTCTGCTGGGTGTTGTTCCTCAGAAATGGGAAATCCGCAGCAAGGACGACTTTTTGAAAGGCAAGTTTGATGGAGTTTCGGTGTCGGATGAAGGCCTTCTCTCTCTCTCTCCTAAGGAAGAGGAGATCCAGGGGCCTGCTGAGGAATTCTACCTCTCCCTACTTGTGACCCAGGCAGGAGAGATATTCCTCGGAACCGGACACGGAGGAAAAATCTACAAGATCAGTAAAACCGGAAGTGCAGATTTGTATTTTCAGGTCCCGGAGATGGATGTGACCTGTCTTGCTCAGGACAGGAAAGGAAATCTCTATGCGGGAACCTCTCCCAACGGAAAGATTTATAAAATTACCGAAAAAGACAAAGGCGAAGCGTTCTTCAATCCTATGGAAAAGTACATATGGGATCTGGTTCATGTTGATAAAGGAGTTTTGCTGGCAGCGGTCGGCGAGAACGGTGGAATTTATGAGATAAATGCGGATGGAGAAGGGCGGCTGATCTTGAAAACAGAGGATAACCATTTTCTCTGCCTCAGAGAGGACCTGAACGGAGATATTTTAGCGGGAACAGGCGGTAAAGGTCGTGTCTACAGGCTTTCCCGGGGCCGGTTGACTTCTCTTCTCTTTGAATCCCCCTTTGAGGAGATAAAAAGCATAGCTCTGGATAAAGAAGGAAATGTCTTTGTTGCGGCCAGCGGCAGAGCAGTCACCCTGAAAGAAGAAGCGGAGCTTCCTGTTAGAATAAGGGCAGCAACGGAAGTGAGCATCACGGTCACCCCGACATCGGCGCAGCCGAAGGAGATAACGTCTTTGGGCCAAAAGGAGCCGAGCGCTCTCTTCAAGCTCAATCCTCAAGGGATTGCAGAAAAGCTCTGGGAATCTGAAGATGAACTGATTTACAGCTTATTGTGGAAGGATGAAGAAAAAGAGCTCTTTTTTGGAACAGGCGACAGGGGCAGGCTCTATTCCGTGAATGGTGACAACAAGATTTCCCTTCTCATCCAGAAAAATTCTGCCCAGGTCTACGGGCTTCTTCCTTTTGGCTCGAAGACATATGTTCTTTCCAATAATCCTTCCAGCTTGACCGCGATTTACCCTGACCAGGTCCTCAACGGAGAATATCTGAGCGAGGCAATTGATGCCTATACCATATCCTCCTGGGGAATGGTGGAGTGGGAGGCGGAGGTCCCTTCGGGGTGTAATCTTCAGCTGCAAACAAGAAGTGGAAATTCCAGCCGGCCCAACGCGACCTGGAGCGATTGGTCACCGCCCTATCAAAAAAAGGAAGGAGAAAAGATCCTCAGTCCCAAAGCCCGTTACCTCCAGTTCAAAGTCATGCTCAAGTCCCAGTCCGGAAAAACTTCCCCTTCACTGCAAAAGATTTCTCTTATTTACCTGCAGACAAACCTGGCGCCGAAAATCACTCGGTTAACATTGCTCCCGGCCAATCAGGTTTTTCTTAAACCCCCCATCCAGGAAGAGACTATCTGGGGTATTGATGAGGATTATTCCGAACAGGCGAAAGACAAGGATAAAGAAAAAGCTTTTATCGTTCCCAAAAAGGAAGAAAGAAAAGGATTTCAAACAGTTACCTGGGATTCCGCAGATGAGAACGGAGACGGCCTTCTTTATTCCATCCTTATCAAGAAGGAGGATGAGGCTGAATGGCGGGTTTTGAAGGAGAATTGGACAGAACAGATATATGCTTTTGATACCCTGTCCTTTCCGGATGGAGTCTATTTATTGAAAGTCACAGCCTCTGACCTTCCGTCCAATCCTCCAGGGATGCAGTTGAGGGCCGAGAAGATAAGCCGTCCTATGATCATCGACAATTCGCTCCCAGTTATCACGAACTTCAAAGCAGACAGGGATAAGACCAAACTGGTCGTGAGTTTTTCCGCCGAAGATTCCGTCTCTTCCATCAAGGAAGTGAAATACCTCATCAGGCCCGATGAGTGGAAGACCATTTTTCCTCTGGATGGAATATGCGATTCGCGGCAGGAGAGTTTCAAGATAACTGTTATCCTGCCTTCCCAGTTCGACGACATGATAACAGTCAAGGTCACGGATAGCCACGGAAACATCGGGGTCCACAGAGCCACTTTTTAGCCGCGGCTAACTTTTCATTCTTTCCAGGTATTTATCGTCCCTGGTATCGATACGAATAATATCCCCTTCTTTGATGAACTGGGGAACATTGATGGTGATCCCTGTTTCCAGCTCTGCGGGTTTGCTGCTTGCGGATTGGGTGGCTCCCTTGAGAAAAGGTGCGGTTTTGACCACTTTTAAATCTATGGTCAAAGGGGGCTCGACCCCGACCGGATTTCCCTCATGCATCTCGATGAGAAAAATAACATTGGGAATGAGATAATTGACCTCGCCGCCGATGATGTGCTTGGAGAGCTTGATCTGCTCATAATTCTCAAGGTTCATGAAAATAAAATCATCTCCGCTCTGATAGAGGAACTCCATCTCGATCTTCTCAAGATAGGCCTGTTCCACCTTATCCTTGGAGCGGAATCTGTAGTCCTGGAGCGTCTGGTCTCTCAGGCTGCGGAGTTTTGTCTGCATCAGGGCCTGGCCTTTGCCGGGAGTAATGTGAGTCGCCTCCAGCACCTTATATATTTCGCCCTCGACTTTTATCACCATGCCTTTTCTGATCTGGGTGGCGTTGATCATTTTTCCTCCTCAGTTCCTTATTCTTTCCTGACTCCGTCTGCGATCCGAACCACATGCGCCTCAGCTCCTGTTTTTTCTAATGCCTCGGCAACGCTTTCCGCTTTCCCGGGAGCATAGGCGAACATACATCCCCCTCCTCCCGAGCCGTTCGTCTTCGCGCCCAGAGCTCCCGCCTTAAGGGAGGCTTCTATCATCTCTTCGATTTTGGGAGTGGAGATCCGGATATAATCTCTGAGGACATCATGCTGGCTGGAGAGCAGCTGGCCGAATTGTTCGTGGTCAAAGGCCTCTGATTCAAATAGGGATCTTCCTTTGGCGGTCAAATCCCGGGTGAGCAGAGTCCCCTTCAGGAGTCTTTTGACATCCGGGGGGAGTTTTTCCATCTCATCCCTTTCTCTCTGGGTGAGAGGGCTTTTCAGGTTGAAACCGTCTATCTTTTTCTGGAGACTGACAGCTCCTTGGAGGACGTGCTTTTTGATGTATCCCAGCATTCCGGTTGTATCCTTTTTCTGGAGGGAGTCGGCAAGAACAAATTCCTTCAGAGGATTTTTCAATCTTTTGACTTTCAGGGTTTCCCCAAAATCGATGGTGATCACACCACCCAGGGCAGAGGAGAAATGGTCCATTTTTCCTCCAGGCTCCTTGAATTCGGCCACTTCGGTCAAAAAGGCCATTTCTGCGATCTCTTCCACGTTATCGGCCCGGTCATCTCCAGCCGATTCCAGGAGAAATTTTACCCAGGCTACAACCAGAGCAGAAGAGCTGGCTGTTCCTGAATTGATGGGAATGGTTCCCTGCACGAGGCAGTCCCAGCCTGAGGGAAAGGCGATGCCCTGCCTTCTCAGAACATTGACGCCGCTCTTCAAGTAATCTCTTTCTCTGGTGTATTCCAGCTCGCTTTCAAGGGAGAATTCTTCCTTATCGTGGATATCCGGGAGGTCGATGCTGATGAGCTTATCCTCTCTTTTTGTCCCGCTTATGGATATTCTCAGGTTAATTGCCGCGGCGATGATGGGCAGGCCGAAGTAGTCCTGGTGTTCGCCGAACAGACAGACTCTGCCGGGAGACGAGACTCTGAGCGTTTCTCCTTTCATGACATTTTATTATCCAACATGGGCAAAAACTGTCAATCATTTTTTCCGTTACAGTGAATTATGAAGATGTAATCTGCTGCAGCGCCGCTTCCCCTCCATCCTTGCCAAGACCCTTCCACCTTATGGGGACGTTCCCTGCGGGGACACTCTTTTTTTCTGTAAATAAGAAAAGTATAAAAGGGTATCCCCTCGGGAACGTCCCCTATTACGGATGGAGGGGAGCTACCGCTGCACTTCTTAACTTATAATAATGCAATCATTCGTGTGACATCCTCTGTTGAGCGCGCCCGGATGCCGCCCTCGAGCCCCCGTAGCGGAGGGGGGACCCGTCGGCTTATCCGGGACAGGGGGAACCGACGGGACGGGTTCCCCGGGGGCTAAGGGCGGCTCCAGACCGCACAGAGATTGTAATCCTATTTACTGCGTTACCATCAGGTCAGATGCTTTCCTCATCACGGATAAGAAGATGCTTACCCGGATCTCCCAAAATTTGATTTTACTCTACATTTTATTTATAAAGGACTTTGACTTTACTCATTGGTGAAGAAAATGATCGAAATCTGCTTTTTAGGGACAGGCGGCTCTGTGGCCACTAAGGAGAGGGATAACACGTCTTTTCTCATCCGTTATGAAGAAGGCCTGGTCTTGTTCGACTGCCCGGGAAGTGTCTTTCAGAAGATCAAAAGGTTTGACTTTGATCCCAGGGATGTGACCACGATCCTGATGACGCATACCCACCCCGACCATGTTTACGGGCTGCCCTCTCTGGTCCACAGCCTGATGCTGGATGAGGGCATCATCCGGCTCTTTGGTTCGGCTGAGACCATCGATTTCTGTAAAGATCTTCTGGATCTATTTCGTTTGCGGGAGAAGAAGATCAAGACAAGAGTGGACTTGATCCCTCTAAAGTCTAGAGAGAACTTTCGGTTGAGCAGCTCTTTATCCTGCTTGCCCATCAAGGTCCCTCACAATCCTTCCTCCTTGGCTTTTCATCTGAGCTTCGAGAGAGAGGGCAAGGACCTGGTCTACTCGGGAGATACGCCCTGTTTCCCGCCTCTTTTCGATACGGCCGCGGGCAAAGACTATCTCATCCACGACTGCAGCGCTCCGCTCCGCTTTTTTGAGGAGTACCCCTCCCTGTCCACCTTGCATACTCATTCCCTCGAGCTGGGGGGGCAGGCGCAGAAATGCGGCGTCAAATGCCTTATTCCCTGTCATTTTTTCGGGGAACTGGATTTTTCTCTTCAGGAGGTGGAGGAGGAGATCAGGAAGAACTACACAGGCAGGCTGGTCATCCCGCAGGATCTTGAAAGAATAACTCTATGATGAAAGATGGGATTTGGAGAGTGGACGATAGAGGAGGAACGGATGAAAGGATTCAAGCTCATTTTTTCGGGATTGATACTTTCTATCATCCTCTCCTGCAGCTCGAGCCCGGGAAGAGAAATGGCTGACCTCGTTTTAATCAACGGGACCGTCTGGACGGTCAACCCCGGCCAGCCCTGGGCAGAAGCTGTGGCGGTGAAGGGAGGACGAATTCTGGAAGCCGGCTCCTCGCAAGCCATAAGAAAGCTCGCCTCACCCAGGGCAGAAATCATCGACCTCAAAGGAGACCTGGTCCTACCCGGCTTCATCGACAGCCACACTCATTTCCTGGACGGTGGTTTTTCCCTTTTGAGCATCCGTTTGCGGGAAGCTCGGAGCCGGGAGGATTTTGTGGCCAGGATAAGGGATAAGGTTAACGAGCTGGACAGAGGAGAGTGGATCCTCAACGGAAACTGGGACCACCAGTCCTTTGACCCTCCTGAGCTGCCGAACAGGGATTGGATCGATGCGGTCACTCCCCGCAACCCGGTCTTCGTCAACCGCCTGGACGGGCACATGGCCCTTGCCAACAGCCTGGCTTTGAGGATCGCCGGGATCACC
>SMTZ1_10001328_pt1 | contig 24630 bp, 18 predicted proteins | sample DeeMarSWOR136_30_FD_25667 | JGI IMG/M metagenome (IMG submission 25667) | reverse complement strand
TTGGTATTCGGAACTTCATATCAATGTGCTCCTCCACTCACACAAGCTGAATGACATGCAGAATGACACGCTGAATGACATGCAGAGTGACACGCTGAGTGACATGCAGAGTGACATGCGTCATGACATGCAGTATGGACATAACAGGCGCTATGGCAGGCATCAGAGCGTATAAATGTTGAATAATTCTTTATCGGTTCGCCATATATGATGAATGCAGATTCTGTCCTATCATAGTAGCGCCGTCTTGCAAAATCTCTATGCAGCAAATAATCATAGTATTCCTTTTTGTTATATTCGCGATCGATTGGCTTATCAGGAGTATGTGCACCAATCTTTTCCTCATAGTACGCCTTCGTAGACCCCAAATCACAATCCCATGATTTTGCTGAGACCTTTTCTACAATCTGAGTTATCAATGCTTTTAACACCGTTTCATCTAATGAACCATCAGATTTTACTGCATCAAGAAAAGCATTTTCATAGTAACGCAAACCATCTGGCCTCTTCATCACGTCAATCTTAAGTGGTTCGTGTGATATGATTCTTAACACACCACTCTCCCCTAACTTTGATGACAGTATAGTCAGAATTTTATTGACTGGATAGTCAAGAAAAAGTGCAGCTTCGATCAAATCAAGTTTTGCGACTTTCCCAGATTTTCTAAAAGTTGATATCTCTATCTTTGGCGGCACCCAATCATTTCTTAACCACTTCAGGCTTTCAACCTCGCTATATGCACCCTTGATCTTCTTCGCCTTTCTATTAGTGAAGAAAATATATGGAACCACAGAGAATATCACGTAAATGATCTCAAATGGAAAACCGAATTTCTTCTTTCTTTCTGGCACAATCTCGATAGTGCCGAATTTTTCGGTATGAAAATAAGAAGCCGGGACATATTGTTGTATCATCATTTTTTCTCGAGCAGCAATGTTGCTTTTGTGAATTAGTACAGTAAAATAGTATGCGCCTCGATATTCTTGACCGTAATAATCGAGTATATATGTCTGATTCATGAATTTTTCTGTCCGAAAACCGTAGTCATCTGGGTTGATCTCTTTCCCAGAAACAGTAATCGGATAATAAACATATACTGTGTAGTGCTCCATGCCTTCATCCCACTGTGGTGGCGCCCAATGCAGCACAACCAAATCACCGAATTCGCTCTCGGTCTTGGCGAGATTTCCGCTTCTCCCCATATCCCCTCCAAAGTGGACAATATAAGTAATCTCGCCTGGACCAAATCTTTTGCCTTGAGAAAGAATTACATCATATCTGTCATCCAAATCCTTAATCTCGATGGGATACCTGTTACCATATCCATCAATTGCGTGAGAACTTTCATAATCAAAGTAGGGATCGACTGATAATCCCTGAAGATAAAATCCACTCATCGAACCAGAGAGCACATTCCAACGCACTTTGTACACAAAATCAGCTCTACCGTCCTGCCATAGTGAAACATCAATCTCCACCCAACGGAGGTCGGTGGAGAGAGAAATAAAGGTTAGAAGCAATAGATTGCAAATCATTTTTGCTATTTGGATTTACTGAAATCCAATAGAATACTCTTCATTGAATGACAAAGCTCAAATGCCAAATGCCAACCGAAATCCCAATAACAAGAATCAGCTTGTGATTCATATATTTGACATCCATTTGTCATTTGGGCTTTGTAATTTGGCATTAACTCAAGGTTATTCTTTCGATGCTTCGATTCGTGCCCTTAACAGATCAGCCTGAGCCGCAATGAATGATGAATATGCCTCCTTTGCCTGTGACCAGCAAGTTTCATCTGGGAATGAATGCACAATACCTTGCCAAACAATCTTGTAGACCTTTTCTAATATCTCCGTTGTTTTCCCTTTTCCTGCGTACTCGAACTGTACAATCACGGGCACCGGCTGAAAGACTGGTGTCGGCCCTGCAACCACATCGGTTTGAGCACCGAGAAACGAAACACCGAGTTCCTCAATCACATCGATATGCACCTTTATTGCAGTAAGTACAGAAGCTATTGAAAAATCAGCGGTAGAGAATCTCATTTTCAAAATATTACCATCCATCTCACCATATGGCAACGTCATCTTTCCTCCTTTTTAGTCATTTTACTTATATTCTTGTGGAAGTCAATTCTGTATCCTTCCCAAAGATCATGTCACGATTTTTTCATAGCCGAATTTAATTCCTTTTTTGATTAGAGCTGTGCATAAAGCATAATTTTTTCAAATAACTTATCGCCAATACCTTTAACTTTTTTCAAATCTTCCAATTTCTGAAACAAACCATGTTCTTCCCGATATTCAATTATCCTACGAGCTAATGATGGTCCTATGCCAGGCAGCTGTTCCAATTCTTTGATATCTGCACTATTAATCGATATCTTAATTGCTGCTTCATCTACTAAAATAGTATAATTTCTTTTAAGACTCTCTCTCTTTATGTAGTTCACCACATTAACTGCAATAAGCACAAAAATCAGCATCAGTAAGACTATTAGTTCCTTTTTTTTCATAAATATTAAATCCAAGTATCTACATAATTCGAATCTTAATATATATATTTGGGGAAAACAATCTTCAGTAAAAATTTATACATTGTATCCAGACTTTCCTTACTACATTTATCAATTGTGTCCTCTGCGGAATCCCAATAAGGATAATCAAAATCGATTATATTCACTGCTCGTATGCCGTACTTAATAAGTGAAATATGATCATCTACAATGTAGTATTTTGTTATCGGGATGAAAACTGAAGGGGCAATTTCCATGCCAATCTCCCAGATAGAATCCACCAATTCTGGAAAGAATTTTGCAGAATTACCTTCGTGAAAGATCTGCAGATCTTGATCACCTATCATATCCACGACAAGAATAAATGAATAATCATCAACACACTTCGAAGCGAAGTGTTTTGAACCCAAAAGCTCAGCTTTACCAACATCTTCTCCATCAAAGAATAGCAAATCTACTGCAATTTCAGGTGGGTTAAGTTCTAAAGTGTCTGCAAGGCTCAAAAGTAATGCTACACCCGAACCACCATCATTAGCACCTGGACAGTTAACATCAGAATCCCAATGTGCAGCAATACCGATTCTCGTACCCTCACCTGGGAATCTCTTATATATGTTGTAGAACCACACATGTCTTGTCAAAAAAGAATCTATCTCAGGATTATTCAGGTTATCCTTAATGAAATCTCGTGCTTTTTGATGCCCATTACTGCCGGGTACCCTCTCACCAAAGCTGCAAAATCCAGCCAAATAATCATATGGTGTTTCGGCAAAAATCATACTGGCCGGAATCAAAAACATAGCACTAATCAATAATAATAAAAAATGGGATGGCTTATTGTATATTAAAATAATATCTAGAAATTTATGTTCGTCCATATGTTCAATCCTACTCTTCGAGAATCTTGATCAGTATTCATGTCTTTGTTTTCAGAATAATCAAAATTTACTCCACCTGTTATACTGGAAGAGAAATTATATGACAGCCCAAGATTCGCGCCCAGTGTACTTGTATCGTTAGTCGGTTCAGTAAGATCACTAAAGAAGTTTTTACTACGATTATAGTTTACACTGACATTTATTGCCAAATTTGAAGAAAATTTCACACCTTTCAGAAAAGGTAAACTCAAACCTCTTGGTGCGCTAAACGTATAAGCAAATGATGCAGAACCTCCTTGATTTATCATTTTTGATGGCACTGGTTCGACACCACCATAGTCATGTGAATTCGTTTCTGAATAGTTGATCTCTATTGTTGTCGATATACCTAGTTTCCAATTACACTGCCAATTGGCTAAAGGATTAAAGTTAATACCTTTAGAATCAGATATCAAATCAGTACTGTCGGTAGTTACTTCGTATCTTTCTTCAAAACTCTGGCTATATCCTGTGGTGATTGATGAAGAACGACAGTAATCTTTCAAGAAAGGCAGCGATTCAAGCCTCGATATTCTCGCCGTCATATTTGGATAAGAAGTATTATCCGTCCTCACCTCATCTCCTTCATAATCAAATGTTCTGTTCACTGACCCATTATATCCACCGCTTATACTTACAACTTTAAGATTAAGACCTGAAGTCGCACCATAGGTATCTGTCATTCCTCGTCCGGGATAACTACCTTCAGCAACATGCTCTCGTGGCAGAGAATCCACGAGGCCGAATTGATAGTTTACGTCAGGACGTACCTTCACATTCAGATAATTAGAATGACGCCTTCGTGAAAAATTGACTGTTGGATCTTGCAGATAAGATACGAATGTTTCTATCTGCTTAGCAACCCACGCAGGTGAACCAGTGATAAGAAGTGAATCCTTTGATTCATCTCTCAAACGAGTAAAAAACTTGATAACGCTGGTCACTCTTACTTGTCCATCAACTCCATAAGTCCCGGTATTTGAGACATTCCGCAGATCCTGATCCTGCCTGATCTCAAAACGATGGTCTTCATCATATGAAGAATTAAACGTCAATCGCGGTGAAATTATTACTAGATCTTTTGCCGCCGATGCATTCAATGTTTGATTTCTACTGACCTCTTCGCCGAATCTTCTTGTGTTTGAAACCGAATCACGTGATTGAGAGAAACTGTAAGTTGCACTCAATATTGGATGCGGCGAATAGACTACTGAAATTGCAGGATTCAGTGTCTTTCTATGTTGTGTACCGTATTCAGAAACCTTATAGGCTGAGTCGGTATCTGTACGATAATATGATTTGACTGAATTGTCAGTATACGTAGCACCCATGCTTATATTCTTAGGAAATGGAGAAAAGACCTGATTAAGAACCTTAAAATCGAGTTTCGGATCAAGACTGTATGCGGCACGATAATTCAGAATATCAGACGTATCTGCGCTAAGCGCTGCACGAGAATAGGATTGGGAGCGGTCAAAGTTGAATGAAAATCGATCAAGAGTATTCCTTAAAAGCCAATATCTTGAATTCGATTTTGAAAAATGAAATGTATATGATTTGGATGTTGTCGTGGTCTTCTCTTTTTCAAGATCTTCCCCCGTGATTTCTATATCATCTGCAAAATATGAAAATCTGGGCTCGTGAGTTGACTTACGATAGCTAAATCCAACAGGGATATTAAAAGCCCAATCTTGTGGCAGGAACTTGTTTAATGAAGCATTTGAACTAAAAGAGTAGCCACGACCCGCACCCTGTGTTGATATATCTTTGGATTCGGAAAGCCTCTTAAAACGGCCATTTGACTCATCATATGAAAAATTCAGCGATGCAAAGTCAGCAAGACTGAGTGAACCATTACTTCGTAGTATCTTACCGACCTCAGTCTGTGGTGATCGTAGCTTAACATCATTGAACCATATAGTATCTGTAAGTGGCGTAATGAATTGGTTCTTAATCCTTACTTCAAAGAACTGATTCCTTGATAGAGAAGGATTACCAACGACTGTGTGATGTTCATCTCGTAGTGTATCTTGTATGTTTTCTTTCTCCTTTTTAAGATCAAGAAAGCCCTGCATCGATATTCTAAACATACGATAATTATTGTACCCTAAAGAACCATCTTCATATTCTGTTGTATATTCATAGTAATTGAGTGTATCACTCCCAATCCTTATTGCTATCAACGGATTTGAATGATGCGCGCGCAAATAGAAAGTAAGTGTATCATATGCGCGATAGTCTTCGTTGTCATCTGTTCTACGGTGTGCAACACAAGCATGTCCTTGCAGAATGTTTTCAAGCTTGAATTCTAATCCTCCTTCTGTCTTAACCTGGCCAAATTCATCTGTCTCAATGGGATAAGGTGATTCATAATATGTGTGTGTTTTGGTATTGACAGGTGCAAGGGTGAAAATCTCACTAGGAGCGGCTGGCTGTTTACCTTCGCGTATACCATAATTCTTCCATCTGCTCCCCGTCGCACTCAATTTATAAATCAAAAGTGTTTCAGTACTAGCAAAATTGTCAAACCATATGCGCACATATTTTATGTCGTGCCAATCAGGTTGTCCATAGACTGTATCCCACTTCGTTGAATCCTTAATCGACATGTGGAACATCTTCCATCCCTGACGTAAACGTGCATTCTTCACGAGAAATTGTGTCGTATCGTCCAAATCTATTGAGTAGCTATAGTACCTATCTTCAGAATTCAAAATACCGTTCCGATCGATATCTTCAGTATCCCAAAGTTTGTTGTTCTCAGTACCGTTTATCCCCCCGGTATAATCATCAAACTGATAGTCATCAGTACCGTCATCTCCTGCAACATTAGCAGCATCATCACCATATACTCCATCCAATCCCGTATCTTCGTCTTGTTCCCAGACAGCGTTCTTATCTCTATCTTCGTCATCTAAAGCGTCCTGACCAACAAGGCTATCATTCCTGTTACGCCGTAATTGATCTTCATTTATCTCCTGTGCAAAATCGACATGAATCCTCCCACCTTTTCCCTTTATAATCAACTCCAAATTCTCAATTTCATCAAAATTCGCACTGTAAATATACTGCGTTAAACCACCAAATGAAAGCGTATCCTCAGGGGAAAATATTATCTTTAAGACATCGGTAATCTCATTTGGATCAAGAGGGTCCTCATATATGTCATCCGCCTTAAGACGTTCCTGGTCTCGCGGATTATACCAGATGATCTGATTTAGGACAAAGTTGGTATCCTGTAATCCAAGCGGCTTTGAGCATAGATTCCACGATGTCTTTGTTATTGAAACATCGTTGCTAATAATGGTTGTGGATTCCAAATCATCCAGAAACACCTCATCTTTTGCGTTCAGATTAGAAAAAGAATATGCAGTCTCAAAATTGAGATTTAATTGTGACTCAGTTTCTGTCTCGATTAGTGGAAACCAGTCAACTAGTTTTGTCAAAAAAGGTAGTCTCTGCGGATATGCAAAATCAACCTCCCAAAGCATTCTGCTGAACGGTTCTTCTCTTAATCTTACATGTTCGGCAGGATAAGATTCGGTACGATAAAAGAACGAGGAACCAAGAGAAGCGTCACCGAAAGGTCTAAGACTACCGCGCAGGCCAACCAATGATTTTTCAGCAGCAGAAAAAAATGGCGCATATTCAACTTTGATCCTCACTTTCTGTGTCGGCAAAATGGGCTTTCTGAATTCAAGAGTGCCAGCTTCATAATCAACGTGGTAATCTGTCTCTGGATCCTGGAGGGCCTCATCCACGTAAACATATACCGTCTCAATATTCTCCGGTAATGCATAGATTGGTTTCGCTTCGATCGTTTTTTTGTAAATATAGTAATTACCACGACCGGTCATATAGGGATCATTGTATATTTCAGGCTGTGGACTATCTAAGACAGTATCTGCAAAAGGACTATCCGTTGGGAATCTCAGAAGTCCACGTCCTGACAAAAAGGCTGTATTCTCATCAACCAAACCATCCCCATCTCTATCAAGACCGAGGAGTTCAATATAAGGAACATCCCTCTGTCTGTTTCGATGTTCGTTTCCTGTTGTAACATAGTATATGCGCAAAGAATCAAGACGCGAACCAGGTGACACAATCTGGTAGTAATTCTTTTTCTCGTAATTCCATGTTTCAGAATTTATATCCTGCTGCTCAGGACAGATCATTTTCAGTTGGATGGTACTATCTTCTGCTGTTGGTCTTCTACCCACAGTATCGATCACATTACCACTCTTCTTTATATACCAGACACCCAATACATAACCGGTAGGGAGACCGTAATTGAGTTCTAAGATATTTGACCCAGGAATAAAAAGATAGTAATCACTAAACCCTTCATATTTGATTGTAAAGTAACCCTCTCGGTAATTTGTTGGATTGGATGTGTCGTCCGGTACATTATCATCGTCAATATCAAGAAAAGCCTCACCATAAAAAGTGGGGATACCAACATTATTGTTCTGGGCATTATTATCCTCTACATAGACCTCGATATCAATAATAGAATCGTGTGTCCCGATCCAGAAGAAACGACGTTTCTCATACCACCTTGCCCAAATCGTATCATATTGCGCGGCTGTCGTACCTTCGATCTCTATCTCTTGTGTCTGAGTTTGCTCTTTTGAGGCGATCGCGACTAAATCCAGTGGCCCGAGTTTTGCTGATGATTTGATGCCAAAAAGACCTTGATGTGAAGGTATATCACCCGTATATGTTGTTGCAGGAATCGAAAGCTGTGTATCGCCACCTTCGATCTCCTGGATTATTTCATCTTCCCTTCCTTTATATGTAACAGTGATCTTATTCTGAGTCTCGTTGACCCTTTCTGAATTATGATCAATAAACACCCTCATCCTGTCACCGACCTGCCCATCAAGATTAATTGCCATCTCTTGTTTCATTTCAAGTTCGGGTAAAAATGAAGGTTGTGTTTCGCCGGGCAAATTTGATATAAATGTCTCACTACCACCAAGGGTGATCTTCACATACCCACCGACATCTAGTTTACCAGTCTCACCCATGAAATCGCTGAAACCGCCTTTTGGAAGGGGAATTTCAAAAGTACCAAAGAGACCTTGGCTTGCATAACCACCTTTTTGCACCAAATCTCTTTTGAGCTCCTGTAAGAGTAATGTACGATTGCGTGCCATAAAACCATCTTCAAAATAAGCAGAGATGCTCTTGACACTATCCACACTTATGAGTTCACCTTGGTAATAGCGTGCATAGATCACAAATTCACCATCTGCCGCTAAAACTGCCCTAGTTTCGTATGGTGTCAAAAGTTGTACAAAAATAGTAATCGTCAGTAGCAAATTCATAGAATAGATAAAATCCTGTCTTTTATACCCTCAGCATTAAGACCTCTTACATTCAATAAAATTTGCCGTGCACCGTGCTCTATAAACTCATCAGGTAAACCTATGCAATGCACTTTGACCGGTGCTTCTATTTGTGAACAGTATTCATTGACCGCACTCCCAAATCCACCAGAGAGCGCATTTTCTTCAACAGTAATAATATTTCCCACGTTCTTAATAATTTCCTTAAGCATCTCTTTATCCAATGGTTTTATAAAACGTCCATTAACTAAAATTGGAACCAGCCCTTTATCTTTAAGATGAGACAGCGCCCCCCGAGATTCCTTGACCATCGAGCCAACAGCTATTACTGCTACTTTATTACCATCCTCGAGTATTTCCCATTTACCCACTGGCACCTCTTTTGGATTATCATCATTGACAACACCACACGCTCCTCTTGGATAGCGTATCATGAAAGGACCCTGCCGATATTTTATGGCGGTCTTTAATAAAGCGATGAGTTCTTCGCCGTCTTTTGGTGCACTTACTACAACATTGGGTAAACATCTAAAATATGAAAGATCAAATGGTCCATGATGGGTCGGTCCATCTTGTCCAACAAGACCTGCACGATCTACAGCAAAGACCACTGGCAGTTTTTGCAAACATACATCATGAATGATTTGATCATATGCACGCTGTAAAAATGTAGAATAAATCGCACACACAGGAATAAATCCCTCCATGGCTAGTGCGGCAGCCATAGTCACTGCGTGTTGTTCTGTTATGCCAACATCAAAAAACCGCTCGGGGATCTCTTCTCTAAACCTTTTCAGCCCTGTACCAAGACACATTCCAGCAGTTATTGCAATAATCTTTTCGTTCTTCTTGGCAAGTCTTACGATTGCATCACCAAAAACTGAAGTCCACGACTGAGTTTTTGCTATTGTGTCACCGCTCTCAGGGCTGTAGGGACCAATACCATGGAAAGTTTCTGGCAGACTCTCCGCAGCTGGAAAACCTTTACCTTTCTTGGTCACGACATGAATAATCCTTGGGCCTTTCATTTCCTTTACTCTGGTTAGTGTATCTATCAATTCATCAAGTTTGTGACCATTGAGCGGTCCAATGTATCGAAAGCCGAGTTCTTCAAATATCACGGCTGGCGCGTATAACCCCTTCAAACCTTCTTGCATCCGTTTGGCAAGATTCCGCCCTCGATCCCTGAAATAAGGAGGCAACCGTCCCAAGAATTTCCATAAGTCATCACGAAAACGATTGTACGTCCTTGTGGTAATGATCTTCGTCAAATATTGAGAGAGTGCTCCCACTGTATCGCCGATTGACCTTTCATTGTCATTTAAAATAACAATAATATCTTTTTTAAGATGACCCATATGGTTCAGCGCCTCGAAAGCCATTCCTGCACCTAATGAACCATCACCAATAACACTTATAATATTATAATCACCACCGTGGTAATCTCGTGCGAGTGCAAAACCTGTAGCGGCAGAGAGAGAAGTTGAAGAATGGCCAGTGTCAAAAACATCATATTTTGATTCTGCTCTTTTGGGAAATCCGCTTATTCCCTTATAAGTGCGTAGTGTGTGGAATTTGGCGTACCGACCAGTCAACAGTTTTTGTGCATAGGTTTGATGACCCACATCCCATATTATCTTATCCTTATCAGCGTCAAAAACTCTGTAGAGTGCAATCGTTAACTCCACGACCCCAAGTGAAGGTGCAACATGGCCCCCGGTTCTTGCACACGTCTGGATTATCTCAGTTCTAATCTCTTGTGCAAGAATTTGCAGTTCCTCGCTTGTCAATTTTTTCAAATCATTAGGTCCTTTAACACTTTTCAAGAGAGACATAATTATATAATATGATTTAAAGCTACGACTGGAGATGTGAAGTTGATCATATCAGAATGTTCTATTTAATATGAAGTCTGTTATTTTGTTGAAGATATTAAATCTTTCACCAAGTTTAGAAAACTGTTTCTTTGCCAAATGTGCGTACCTATCTGCCCTGAATCGCGCACCATCCAAACCGTAGATTGCAGGTGCAGTTAATTTTCCAACGGCTGAATCTTTACCTGGAGTCTTGCCCAATTTCTCCTTTTTGCCCACTACATCCAGAATATCGTCGGTATACTGGAAAAGCATACCCATGCATATCCCTGCTTTGTATAATTTATCAGCTGTAGCTTCAGATGCACGAGCCATAATAGCACCGCACTTTATAGAAGTAGCGATAAACTTAGCAGTTTTGTTGATATGAATCTTCCTTAAAGACTTTGGCGTGTGATCTTCTCCATTGCCTATATCAAGTGTCTGTCCATATACAACACCCTTTGGACCAACCACATCGCTGACCAGCTTTATAACAAGATACTTTTCGTCCGTGAAACTATTACCACTTGTGAAAAGCTCAAAAGCATAGGCGAACAAACCATCTCCTGAAAGAATAGCCTTTGCCTCACCAAATTTCTTATGTGCAGATGGTCTTCCCCTCCGGTAATCATCATTATCCATTGAAGGTAGATCATCATGGATCAATGAGTATGTGTGTATTAATTCGAGGCCACAAGCAACGGGCAACACAGTTTTCAAATCTTCACCACCATTAGCCTCGAAACTCATAATAGCAAGAATCGGTCTAATCCTCTTACCTCCATCAATAGAATAGTACATTATCTTAAAAAACGGATTTATATTAGCAAAATATTCCTTGAGCGCATCGTCAACAAGGGCTTTCTTTTCAGCTAGATATTTGTTGATATCAATATCTACCATAGTAACAATATAATTTTAATGGAAATAGCTTATTTGTCAATATACATTTATCACAGGCCTAACTACGATTATTGACTTAAACGTTATGTTTGATATAATACAACAATGGTCAATCGTAACAGTTTATTTAAGACCTTAGATGAGAAAATATCAAGAATTCATCTTTTCTCAAACAAAAAATCACTCTGGGCCATCATTGGTATCGGCATTATACTGAGAATAACGCAGTTTCTCTACAATCGTTCCCTCACTGAAGGTGAAGCCCCTCTTGCACTAAATATCATACAGCGTACGTATGTCGAATTGCTGAAACCACTGGATTATTTCCAGGCAGCACCAATCGGATTTTTGATGTCGGAGAAACTTGCGGTAAATATTCTTGGATCAACTGAATACGCTTTGAGGCTTTTCCCATTGATTACTGGCATAATAGCTCTCTTTCTGTTTTTTAAAGTCGCTAAGAGCACAATATGTGAAGAGGCTTTACCTATTGCGCTTATTCTTTTCAGCCTTGGCGACCATCTGATCTACTTTAGCTCAGAAGTCAAACAGTATTCAAGTGATGTCACAATGACTCTATTAATAATCCTAATCACAGTTGTTCTTCTGAATAATAATAGCAACATTAAGTATATATTTATGTTTGGACTTATTGGCGCGCTATCTTTCTGGTTCTCGCACCCTGCTGTATTCACTTTTTATGCTGCAACATTAGTCTTAATACTGACAAGCATCCGTACAAAGAAATGGCAACATTTCATATGGCTGTGCGTCGCCGTCGCAGCAGCAACAATTAGCCTTGGTATCAACTATTTTTCATCACTTGAGTCACTGAGCAGAAGCAAAGGTCTCTTAGATGCTTGGCAACGGAGTTTTATGCCACTTCCACCGACTTCATTAGATGAAATAAAGTGGTTCGGTTATACCTTTCTACGTATTTTCAAATTCCCAATTGGCTTATCAATATATGAACTACTTCTCGCTGTTCTAGCATTTGTTGTAGGTTGCATCGTTATGTTCTGCAAAAGAAGAAAAATAGCACTCCTTTTACTTTTACCGATACTATTGGCACTGATAGCCTCGGGATTCCATAAATATCCGTTTGAGGGGAGACTTCTGCTTTTTATTACACCATCAATGTTGCTTATTATCTCTGAAGGTATTGATTTCATCCGTAGAAAAACCGCTCAAGGCTCACATTTCATAGGCATCGCTCTAGTCGGCATACTGCTCGCTTATCCCATATGCCTCGCAGGATATCGCGTTATGAGACCACGTGCTCCTGAGGAATTGCGACCCGTGATGGAGTACATCAACGAGCATTACGAATCGGGTGATGTCATATATGTTTACTATGCGTCGCTCAATGCCTATAAATATTATTCATCTAGATTCAACTATGCCGATAATTATGTTTCAGGTATTGAAGCACGGTTTGATTGGTCTAATTACTATATAGATCTAAAAAAACTAAAAGGTAACAAAAGAGTCTGGGTCATGCTTTCACATATTACTACAGACTATGGAGCAAATGAAGAGAAACTATTTGTATCATATCTGAATATCTTGGGTACTCAACTGGATGCTTTTGAAGTCTCAGGTGCAGCAGTTTATCTATATGATTTAGACGAATAAACCAAAAATTTCTTATGATTATCAGAACAGCAGGGTATCAGGTATTGGGTACCAGGACATCAGGAAACCAGGATATCAGGCACTCTGATAAACTGATGCCCTGATAATCTGATATCCTTCATGCTGATGTCCTTTGTCCGTGAAGATCTAGTGCGATACCCAGCCGAGGCGTTTATACTCTTCGTATACCTTTGTCATAATCCTCTTTGGGTGGGGAAAATCTCGTACCCACTTAATGCCTTCTTCGCGCTTTTTCTTCCTTAAATCAACATCTATTAAAAGATTATATAATATATCTTCCAGATCATTTGTTGTGGCATTAACAAATGGATGGTCCGGAAGCAAATGCTCATATTCATGAGGGATTTCTGTTATTGTAGGAATGCCAAGTGCCAAAAATTCAAGACCACTTCGACCGTATCCTGTACCAGCATAATTGCCAATTTGATCAATGCCAATATCACAACTTTTCTTGAGCTTCATGCATTCTTTATGCGAAACTCCTTCGATAAGTAAGAACTCGAATCTCGTCTTCTTTCTTAGTCTATCAATCACTTTGATTATGTCTGCTGTACCCTTGGCTGTCCTGCGCGTGGGTGAATGACCAACCCGAAGTACTGAACTCTCACGCTTACGCGGCGATATTTGTTCTGCCTCATAAGGTATCGGGACAAAAATCAATGTAGGATCGATTTTAGTATGATCTAATTCCGAGGTTATTCTTAGTTGTGCACATTCTTTCAAGTAAGGATTTATGCCCCACTTTCGCAACTCGCTACCAAAGAAATGAGTTACGATATGCTTTCCCTTAAGTTTCTTCAGAATTCTATCGCCGTAAATGAATGGTAAATCTCCATCAAAATGATAGATATCAAAATCATCAAATCGATAGCGATGCCAGGCGTTATGCACTCTGTACAACCAAATAAAATCCCTAAGCTTGTAAAATATCCTATGTAGCAGTTTTTCGCCCCTAATTTTCAATTCCAACTCGTGAGCCAGTACACTAATATTATCACGACCAGTAACACTACGAAATGCTCTCATCAGTGCTGAGTTTAGCAGCGGGTAATTGAGCATAATACCATTGGGAAACCCTAACGTCGATCGAGTCATGGTTGCTAAAACACCTGTATCACCAAAGAAACTGTGGCTTCGACTCAACAATCCTGGTACGTCTTGGAAATTTTCAAAAGTGAGATGCAAGATCTTCATGTGTGTCGCCTGGGCTCTAAAACACGTAATGGAAAAAAAGAGGTAATCTTAGTATAATTATTCTTTCCCAAAGGAAATCTTCAGTGCTTTTTCGAGTGGTGTCTCAGTATAACCCAAAATTTCCTTAGCCTTGGAATTATCGCCAAATAGCTCTGTCTTACCTATCCTCATTTTTTTAGGAGACCTACCGCAGATTTCCCGAAATTTATCAACAAGAGATTCTGTCTTTACGGGACTTCCGCAAATATTGAAAATATTATTTCCATTTATCTGACGAAGCTTCATCAAAGGCGCAACCGCATCATCGACGAATGTAGGACTTACGATACTGTATTCAGTATCAATGCTACTGCCAGATTTTATTGATTTATGCAAACTTGAGATATATCCCTCGCCTAAATTCTTGCCGAACGGAAAGAATATTCTTACAGTATTTATATTAAATGATTTGTAGAAATATCTAAAAAGAATCTCCGTCTCAAACTTTGTTGTAGCGTAAAAACTGCGCGGATTGTAAGCACTTTTTTCAATCAGGTTTCCTCCCTGTCCATAAACTTCGCCACTTGAAAGGTAAATGAAATTTTTGACTCCGATTTTTCTTGACCAATCCAATAATTGTAAAGTTGCACACGGATTTGCTTTGAACATCCCTGTGAATGGACCAGAGTAAACCTCGTGAAGGTGAAATACATTTATCACTTTTCTTGGTAATGTTTTTTCAAGATTCATCTCCTGATCAAACTTAATGAATCCATACTTAAGATTTATCTTTCCCAAGAAAGACATAGGTACATCCTTAGGAGAACGAAAAACTGTAAAAACAGATTCTCTTCTTTCGAGCAATTCGTAAATTAACTTCTCACCTATTCCGAACGGGCTTGTAATTAAATTCGCTATCTCCATAGATCTATTATACTTAGAAATATCGGTTTCGTCAATCAACAATAATCTGATAGATCTATTTCACGAAGGCTCCTAATAATATGAATTTTGCGAGATGAAATGATACTAGTTACAATTTTTTTGTTTAGATACAAATTTGCCAAATTGTACTCCTCGATATTCAAAAAATGCCTGAATATGTAATAATCAAAAAATGAGGGACGGTTAACGAACACTTGTGGTATACTCATAAATAATGCCTCAAGGGATGCTGTCCCTGATGATATTATTAGCAAATCACAATTCTTCATTGACTGATATTGCTTCTCTGTTATGATTACAACATTATTTTGCAATAAGTTTTTTAGATTCTCCAATGCTTTTTTTATGCATTCGCTATTACCCATCTCTTTCGAATGCAATATTACAACAAATTCCATCTTAGGCTGCTTGGTGGCAACGTTCTTCATCATATCAATCATTATAGGCAAATTCCTCTTTATCTGGCTCTTACGTGACCCAGGCATAAAGCCTATCCTTTTTGCAAAATCATTCCGTCTATATTGCCTAAGTTCCCTACATAATGGATTCTCGAAATAATCTGTTATAATACCGTTTTTCTTATAAAATTCATATTCAAATGGAAATATCGAAATGACACTATCCACCCATTTCTTAACAAAATATTTCCTGAAGGAACCCCATGCCCAGATTTGAGGTGGTAGAAAATAAAAAATCCTACAACCTAATCTCTTCGCATAACTGCAAAGTGGCAAATTAACACCAGGGTAAGCAACTGCGATAAATGTTTTCGGACGAATTTGATAAATTCTCCTTGCGATTGCAGCGTACATCTTAAAGTTACTATAAAAGCTACAAAACCCTTCAGAGAAACCGAAAGTCCCTAATTTGGTATAGTCATCTACAATCGTAACCCCAACCTTACGCATACAATCGCCCCCAACACCGCAGATTTTTAATTTCGGCTTTCCCCTCTTCAGTTGTTTTACAAAAAGTGCACCATACCTATCACCAGACGGCTCACCGGCACAAATAAACAGTGGTTCCTGAACGATTATTTTCTTCATAGTGTCACGTTATCATACACTATTGTCAGCAAAAATCAATTATGGTATATACTAGAATTTATCTTTTGGAAATAATATACAGCAGGATTGCTAAAATGATCGAAATCGCCACGCTTGTCACTATCGGAAAAACAAATATGAAGTTTTCGCGCTTAACAACTATATCTCCAGGCATTCTGAAAAAATATACTCTAGGGAAAAACAAAAAAAGAACCCCAGCAATCACGAAAACGAAACCCAAGATAATCAAAAAACGGATTATACTATGCAAGATAATTAATCAATATTCTGCAAGACACTAATTGCTATTTTTTGTTTCACCAATTTTCTTTGCTGGCAGTTTATTTTTTTCTTGTGGTTTTTTTTGTAAATCCTTTTTTTCTTCTTTTTTCTGCTGCGGCAAATTTGATCTCTTGTAATCCGTTATATAAAAACCACTTCCTTTGAAAATTAATCCAACACCACCTGTAATAAGCCGTCGAAGCTTTCCATTACACTTCGGGCATTTCTTTAAGGGTTCTTCTGTAATTTTCTGAAATTCCTCAAATGTGTAATTGCATTTAGTGCATTCGTATTCGTATGTAGGCATTTTACGCAAAATTCACGGAATTTGAAAAACCGCAGATTACGCAGAAAAATGCAGGAGGGATCAGAAGATGAAATAAGTTCCCGATCTTCTGATCCCCTAATCTCCTGATACCCATTACAAACTAGTATCCACCGTATCCACCGCCAGGTGGCATTGGTGGCGTCTTCTCTTCTTCAGGTTTCTCAACAACGACTGCTTCCGTAGTCACCAAAAGCGATGCAATACTTGAAGCATTCTGCAGAGCGGTGCGGGTAACCTTTGTTGGATCAATTATACCAGCTACTACCATATCCTCAATCTTCTCGGTCATTACATTGTATCCGCTCTTTGTCTCTGTTTTTTTCACACCTTCGACAATGACCGAACCTTCCTTTCCAGCATTTGTAGCAAGTTGCCTGGTCGGCTCCTCGAGAGCGCGTTTTACAATATTAATACCGATCTGCTGATCGCCTGCTAACTTCAATTTATCTAATTCTGGTAGTGCACGAATGAATGCCACTCCACCACCGGGAACGATACCTTCTTCAACTGCTGCTCTTGTTGCATGAAGCGCATCCTCAACACGCGCCTTCTTTTCTTTCATCTCAACTTCGGTCGCTGCACCAACATTCAGCACAACAACACCACCCGATAGTTTTGCGAGACGTTCCTGCAGCTTCTCCTTATCGTAATCAGACGTTGTTTGATCCATCTCATTTCTGATCTGCTGAATACGGGCTTGAATATCAGCCTTCTTGCCTGCGCCTTCAACAATTGTGGTATTCTCCTTATCAATAGTAATCCGCTTTGCCTGACCTAAATCAGAGATCTGAACATTTTCCAATTTCAAACCGATATCTTCGGATATAAGTTTGCCAGCAGTTAAAACAGCAATATCCTCAAGCATTGCTCTTCTACGATCCCCATAGCCTGGTGCCTTTACCGCAGCAACTGATAAGGTTCCTCTGATCTTATTCACCACCAGAGTGGCAAGGGCCTCACCTTCGACTTCTTCAGAAATTATGAGCAATGGTTTACCTTTCTGAGCAATCTTCTCCAGAATTGGCAATAGATCTTTCATTGCGCTTATTTTCTTTTCGTAAAGGAGAATGTGAGCATCTTCAATAATGCATTCCATTCGATCTGGATTTGTTATAAAGTAAGGTGATAAATATCCACGATCGAACTGCATACCCTCAACATGATCATCTGTCGTCTCCATACCCTTTGCTTCTTCAACAGTTATTACGCCATCCTTACCAACCTTGTCCATCGCTCGAGCAATAAGCTTTCCAATGGTCTCGTCATTATTAGCAGATACTGTTGCCACATGAGCAATATCGTCAGATCCTTTTATTTCTGTGGAAAGTTTTTTTAAGAACTCAACAACCGCTTCCACCGCTCTATCAATCCCTTTCTTTACTTCCATCGCGTTTGCCCCAGCGGTCACAGTCTTCAAACCTTCGCGATAAATCGCTTCGGCAAGAATTGTCGCTGTCGTTGTGCCGTCACCCGCCACATCAGATGTTTTTGATGCAACCTCCTTAACCATCTGCGCGCCCATATTCTCAAACTTGTCCTCGAGGTCAATCTCTTTGGCAACAGTTACGCCATCTTTCGTTATCGTAGGTGCACCAAATTTCTTTTCGAGAACGACGTTTCTGCCTTTTGGACCGAGCGTTACCTTAACAGCATCAGATAGAATCTGTACGCCTTTGAGTATCGCTCTGCGTGCATCTTCGCTAAATTTAATCTCTTTTGCTGCCATACATAATCTCCTTTTTATTTTTCTTTTTGAATTATACCTAAAATATCATCCTCGCGAATAATTAAATACTCATTATCGATGACTTTGATTTCGGAACCAGCATATTTGCCAAAAAGAATAATGTCTCCCTTTTTCACCTCTAAGGGAATCTTGTTTCCTTTCTCATCTCTGCGGCCATCACCCACTGCTATCACCTTACCCTGCTGGGGCTTCTCCTTTGCTGTATCAGGGATAATAATACCACCTTTCTTAACCTCTTCTTCGATTCTTTCTACAAGTATATTATCACGTAGTGGCTTGATTTTCATTTTACCTCCTTCATTTCTCTATGCCAAAAAACTCTTGCAAGCTTTTGTTCATCTGAGAATCTATATTCAACTTCCCCTCCATATGAGTGGTATAGCATTCTACCCAGATGAACTGCCAAATTCTCTGAAGTTGTCTCAACCTTCACACCAGATTCGTCTTCAATAATACCCATTATCCTATCAAGAGGATTGTGGTAAACCTCTTTTTTTTCTTCATTTTTCAACATATTAACAATCTCATTACGCCTTTTACTAAAGAAACCACCAGTTATGTACACAATGCCCATTACGTAATGGTCTTCTTCTTTTCGGCATGCAGGGCATTTATGCCGCTCTACAGCCGAATCTGCATCGAAATTCGCCATTCTCTGCCAACGTCTACGCCGATAAACAAGTCCACACCGTGGACATAGCGTTGGCTCCTTGTAACTCCTTCTCCTCAAATATGGATCTTCGAGATGGGGTTTCAGTCCCCCTCTAATCCCCCTCTGTCCTTTCGGCACTGCCGGTCTCCTTTTTACTTAGATGGCAAATTTTATTACAGCCCATCAAAAAAAAGCCATAAATAATGGGCGAAACCCGACTTGAACGGGTGACCTTCTCCTTGTAAGGGAGACGCTCTCGCCAACTGAGCTACTCGCCCTTTAGACATTTATTATACATAAAAGTTTAGTTTTGTCAATAGGTCGATTTAAATCAAAAATAATCTTACCGAAAGCTGTCTGTTTAATCAAAATTCAATTTAGAGATTATTTTCTTGAAAAAACAGGGGCTCCGGAGTATTATTCATTGATAAACAACGAAAGGAGCCCCTATGGTTATTGTAACACCAGAAGGAGTATACACCATGCAGAGTAAAAGGTCAATAATCAAAACCAATGCAAAGTTGTATTGCAAGGCAGCTCGTCCTTTGAAGACCCAGATCCTTGATGAACTGGTGAAGACTACCCATTTGCACCGGAAATATGTTAATACGCTGCTCAAGCGTACCGGCAAGGTTTATTATACCCCGCAAGGGATCAAACTGGTGGGCGATCCCACGGTCACCTATGTCCATAAACGCGGCCGAAAAAAGAAATACACCCAGGACCTTCTGCCCTGGCTTAAGGCCTTATGGGTTTTGAGCCATTATCGTTCAAGCCTGCATTTAAAGGCGTTTATCGTTCACAATCAAAGCTGGATCTTTGCCGGTCTCCCAAAACAAACGGTGGATGAATTCCCCCCCAAGCACGAACGGCTCGATTTGCGTCCCTTACAAGCCATCCCCGATGCAATCAAAGAACTTCTCACCACGATCAGTTCGGCAACGATTGAACGGTTATTAAAACCAGTCAAGGAGCACTACAAATTAAAGCATCGCTATCGACCGCATCCCCGGGCTTCAGTATTGAAGAAACAGATTCCGGTCGAGCCCCATTATGATAAACCGCGGGGCAAGATTGGGTATACTGAAACCGACACTGTGCATCTGTCTGGTGGCCGGATGGAGGGTGGTTATTGTCTGGCCTTGGGTGATGTTGAGATTAATCTTGCCTGGTGTGAGTATCGGGCATTACGGAATCGGGCGCATATCTGGACCGAAAAGGCGTTAACTGACATTGATCAGACCGTGCCGTTTCGGGTCCATACCCGGCATCCGGATGGCGGGTCGGAGTTTATCAATGAAGCGCTCGTGGTTTATGTTCAGAAACACAATATCCGTTATGTGCGTTCGCGGGCGTATCATAAGAATGACAATCCGGCAGTGGAAAGTCGGCATTTTACCCTGGTTCGTTCTTATGTCGGTTATCGGCGTTATGATACCGATGCCGAATTCAAGATCTTAGCCGAGTTATTGCCGTTGATTTCGTTAATGCATAATTATTTTACGCCGACGATGCTGCTGGTGAAAAAAGCGCGGGTTGGCGGTAAGGTGTATAAGGCATACGACATGAATACACCGTACAATCGAACGCTCAAGGCCGAAACGATAGCGCCGCAAGTAAAACAGAAACTCCAGGAACGAAAGGCAAAGCTTTACTACCCTGAGCTCTTACGTAAAGTTCTGCAACTAACTAAGAAACTTGACCAAGCATATAGAAATAAATACAATCCATTTCCTGAGGACGATGATGATAATTAAGGTGAAGAATTCTAACCCTCAAATCACCAAAAAAGTTAACGCGCTTTCAGTAAGATTCTATTTTGATGAAAGACGTAGGTCCGCAATCTCTACCCCACGCCATGTAACGCACCATATTTCATTTAGTAGACCACCATGACTGTAATACAAATTTAGGTAGAAATGACGAAAAAGCCTTGATGTTCTTTACTAAATTGTCTGTTTCTGATGGGTCTACTGCATAAAATGTGACTTTATCATCGCTGCACACAACGTTATTAAGGATGCGCCACTGGGCAACTTTGGTCCACCACGGCGGTATGCCCCCATAGATCTTAAACCAAGATTCATATACAATTGCTATTCTGACTTTGTTTCTTACTGACAAATCATGTATCCACGGAGTACTGTACTTCTGCTTCATCTTCAGTTGGAGTACCTCCAGATTTGTTAATCCCCATAAATCTAAGCATTTAATGTCTGCCAAATAACAAATAGCCCCGACATCATTTGCTGCAACATTTACACCTTGATAGAAGTTCTTAAGAAACAACCCCATTTGATACTGCTGTTCATAAATATTGGTTGTGGCTTGAGGTATTCTCGTGAGAGTAAGCACTGTTCTCTTGATAAAAGGTAGCATGAAGATACCAATAAGAAAGATCGTTGCTACATTCCGATAAGCAAGACTGCTGCCTACTTGAAGCGGAAATCTCTTGAGTAAATACAACTCTATTCCAATACCAACCACCACAAGGCCAAGCGCGACTAGATATGATTCATAGCGATAAAACCATCCAACTTTCGCAAAAAGTGTGTGAAAAATAGTAACCGCAACAAAAATAATGGTCATGATTATAGCATCTTTTCTGTTTTGCTTAGGGGTTTTATTGTGAAAAATAAGAACAAGCAAAGCAAGGAGCAAAAGAAACAACAAGTGTGGTGTCAAAAGTAACTGTTTATAAACAATTCTGAGAAATTCAATAATACCAGCCGAGGATAGGGAATAAGGCACATTACCTTTCAAAAGAATTGAATTTGGCAAGAAAAACCATCTGTTCGACATTGAAATCATTCCATATATCAATATAGGTAGTGCACCGCAGATACCAAGTAATACACAATAGAACCATTTTCTAAAAACAATCGACAAGATACAGACAATCAATATTAAGAAAACCCCCTCATAACGAATCATCGTAACGAGTGGAGCTAGAGCAAGAAGAAAAGCAGTACGTGCGGTTTGAGATTTTTTTTCTTGCATATATTCTTTTGAGAGCATTTGTGCTGAAAAATAAACGAAAGAAATCACTATAAGGATTTGTAGAGTATGCTCCTGGCCGCAAAATATGAGCGCCGGGAGAGAAGTAAAGAAAATCAATGACAGTAATATACCAAGAAGAAAAAGATTTCGGAAAATGTACTTTTTTATAAGATGATACACGATAAAAACAAGGAGCGTAGCAAAAAGAATATTTAGTATAAACGGTGTAATCTCACTCACGCCAAACATCAAGTAAGTGAAGGCCAATAACAATGTCCAAAGAAGCGAAGATGACGATGATACAAAACCTTCCTTATTTATGCTCCACACACCGTGATTCGCAAAGTTTTTTGCTATTGCCATATGAATATAGGGATCATCAAGGGCGTAAACAAGATGACCCTGGTTTTGTTTCACCGACAATATAAGCAACACAGCAACCACTATCCAGAGAACTATTATCCCTACAAGGAGTGGCCAATGTTTCTCAATGATTTCTTTCATAACATGAAGATTTAAACTTTTCCATCGGTGTTAATTATACTACGTATTTGCCCTATGTCAACTCTTCAGCTAGAGAGCTCTAATAAAGTACCATCGCTCATTTGATTGGCCCATACGATTACATCATACGGGACATGCTCCGACACAAGAAAGACCACAGATATCTCTGGTTTTTTCAGAAATCTCAGCTAAGAAGATATCACTTGTTAGACAATTTTTGAGTTTTGGGATTGATAGCTTGTGAAACCGGGACTAATATGTGATAGCGTATTTCTTTTCAATAATTACGGTGTACAATGGCTTTGTTCTTCCGATGAACCGTTTTATCTTCCAGCCTGTGTTTCTTAATAAAATACCCATCTCACTCGGTGACACCATCAAATAATCATACCAAGGTTCTGCATATCTTTTGTACCTCACTCTGAGCCTTATTTGACCAGACATTCTGCCTCTTTCTCGATTAAATCTGTGGTACTGCAAATGAAAGGGTTCACTAGTCTCATAAGGGTTTCTGCTTTCTGCTATAATTGTACCATTTCCTGATGTTATTCTATAAAACCGCTTTAGCAACCATCTTAATCGCTTCTTATTAGCAAACAGTCCAAAATTATTGCCAAGCATGAGGATTGTACCAAATACACCTAGTTTTACATCTATACGTGTTGCGGGCAAAACCTTTGTTTTCTTTAATCCTCTAAGTCTACATACTTTTGCTGCAAGAGGTGATACATCTGTGCCCAAAACATCAAACCCCTTTTCCTGAAGGTAAAGGGAATGTCGGCCTGCACCGCACCCTATATCAAGCACTCTGCCATGAACATATTTCATTGCCCTCTTTATATGTGCTGGCCAATCTCTAAATCTCGCAAAATATGTCGCAATATTGCCCACATCAATATATCCATCCTCTCTTTCCACAACCATACAACTTCTTATGCCACTATGATAGTCATAAAATGCATGCCCAAATGCATCCTGACGATCTCTCATATCGATATCCTCCTTATCTCTATGCGTTAATCGTAAAAAGAATCAATCATCATATTATTATAAAATAACAGAAGAAAAAATCAAGCATTAATCAGTAGAGATTCAAAATGAGTTGACTTTTGGATAATTTTGAGCTATAATAAAGTCCAAAAGGAAAATACTATGCAATCGCGACGTGTGATAATCATGGGGGCAGCTGGGCGTGATTTCCATAATTTCAATTATTATTTCAGAAATAGTAAATTGTTTAAGGTAATATGTTTCACTGCAACCCAGATACCAAATATTGCAAATCGCAGGTATCCCAGGGAGCTTGCTGGTAAAAGATATCCCCGTGGCATACCCATATTACCTGAAGTAAAATTAGAATATCTAATTAAGAAACATAATATTGATATCGTTGTGTTTTCATATTCAGATATTTCACATAACTATGTCATGCACAAAGCATCAGAAGTGATTGCGGCAGGAGCCGACTTTTGGCTGCTCGGATTAAACTCTTCAATGTTCAAATCCAAACGGAAAGTCATTTCTGTATGTGCGACACGTACCGGGGCAGGGAAAAGCCAAACAACACGTAAGGTCTGTGAAATATTGCATAACAAAGGAATAAAATTTTCAGTTGTCCGGCACCCTATGCCATATGGAGATTTGAGAAAGCAAATAGTCCAGAAATTTTCGCGAATGCGCGATCTTGATAGGCATAAATGCACGATCGAAGAGAGAGAAGAGTATGAACCACACATCAAGAGAGGTAACACG
>SMTZ1_10002381_pt1 | contig 24684 bp, 33 predicted proteins | sample DeeMarSWOR136_30_FD_25667 | JGI IMG/M metagenome (IMG submission 25667) | reverse complement strand
GCTTTTGCAGCCTTTACACCGGCACGAATAGACCCTCCCTGATAGAGCGTGTATCCGACCCCAATGCTTGCCGAGTAGCTCCTTTCTTCGCCATGTCTACTGGAAAGGTTCAGGCTCGGAATGGAAAGGTTCAGGCTCGGATAATACGATGAATAAGCGGCGGTCACACCTACCTCAGACTGTTCTATCGCTGTTTTTCGCTGAATGAGTTTGGGGTAATTCTCCCTTGCCAGGGAAAGGCAGTCCTGGAGGGTCAGCGGTTGTTCTGCGAAAGAGCTACTATTTAGAATGACTAACCATATGATAAATAGAAATCGGCATTTGACAATCACCTTGTCTCCTCATCTTTCTTCTCTCTTTTACATCTCATTTCTTCAAAATACTTTCTTTAGTTATTTGACACCGATTTTTTGTAAAACTTGCGTTTAAACTCAACTTTCTTTTAGATAATGAATCAATTTTCTCTGCAGGTTTAATTTCGCCCGGTGAATAAGTGACTCCACCGATGAGAGGGAATGCTGCAGGATTTCTGCTATTTCTTGATAGGATAATCCCTCATACTTGTGAAGAACAAATGCTGCTCGTTGCTTGGCAGGCAGCGAATCAATAGCTCTCTGCACCACTGCATTTCGTTCCTTCCTCTCCAGTGCAATATCCGGACGATCAGAATTTGAGGTTGGCACGGTCGATACGGGTTGACGGTCACCTTCCAATAGCGAGCTGAGGCTTTCCAGCCATCTAAATCGCCTATTGTCACGCACGAAATTTAGCGATCGATTCACCGCAATTCGATAAAGCCAGGTGGAGAGCTTGGCTTCCTTTCGAAATTTTTGGGCAGACTTGTATACCTGGAAAAACACCTCCTGAGCCACATCCTCGGCATCCTGTCGATTGCCAAGCAAATGGTAACAGGTATTTATCACTAATGTCTGATAACGATCAACTAAAGCTTTGAATGCACCATGATCTTTGGTTACAATCTTCTCGATTAATTCCTTCTCGTCCATTGAAAAATTCAAAATTGCTTTTTACTCTTAAATCGAAAATAAAGTTTTACTAATAGACACAAAATGTGAAAAAAACCTGCTGCGCTATCGTGCGATTGTCTAAATCGGTTAGTCGTTGATAAGGGAGGTAATCCGAATGAAAACAGGTACTATTGCATAATTCATTGGGACTGCGCAGTCATCTAAGCTTTTCGCTATTTGTGAATTTCAAGGGGCGGATTTAAAAATCCGCCCCTACCCTTCATGAATCGAATCTGAGTTAGTAATTCTCACACCAAAGCTCATAATATGACTGTGGATGAGCACAGGCGGGGCATTTCTCCGGGGGTTCGGTGCCTTGGTGCACGTATCCACAATTTCTGCACTTCCACTTAACCGGCCTATCCCTTTTGAATACCTTACCTTGTTTTATATTATCGAGCAGTTTGAGATACCTTCTTTCATGGTATCTTTCAACCTCTGCGATCTCTTTGAAGGTCTTGGCTATTTCCTTGAATCCCTCTTGTTCCGCCACCTTGGCGAAATCCGGATACAAGGTTCCCCACTCCTCCTTTTCCCCGGCAGCTGCAGCCTCTAAGTTCTCTGCGGTGTTACCAATAACCCCAGCCGGATAGGCGGCATTAATCTCCACCTTCCCACCTTCAAGGGACTTGAAGAATCTTTCGGCATGTTCTTTCTCATTGTCTGCAGTTTCCTGAAATATAGCACTAATTTGTTCGTAACCCTCCTTTTTAGCCTTGGAGGCGAAAAAGGTGTAACGGGTACGTGCCTGTGATTCTCCGGCAAACGCAGCTAAAAGATTCTTTTCAGTCTTTGTTCCTTTTAAGCCTGGCATTCTTTGTCTCCTTTCTAAACTTCGATTGAATTTTCCCATAACCCGTGAATATTGCAGTATTCAAGGGCAAAAAGTCTCTTGAACTCATTAAGCTTCAGGTGAGTGACGACTTTGGGCAAGGCATAGACCGGTCCCAAGTCGAAGGTCCCCAAATGGATCACCTGTCCATTCTGTTTTACCCCGTTTAGCTGAATCCATTTGATGTGATGCTCCACGGTATTGGGGTGAGGCACCTCCTTGCCTACCCAAACCATCACCGTATCCTCACCGCATTCTGGACACTTCTTGATCTCGATGAGCGGCACATGTTTTTCTTTGCCTTCGGCTTCCTGGGTTTTCAGGATCTCTCCGAATCTCATGATCAAACCTCCTTCTTTTCTAAAAGATTTCCTAATTCCTCGCCGATTTTGATAGTCTTCGCCAACTCCTCCTCATCCGGAACATATTGAAAATTTATACTCTTCAGAGGCATCTCCCATTTGAGAGTTTCCAGAATCGCTTGTATTTTCTTAACTGCCTGCCCTCCCCAACCATAAGAACCAAAGGCGAAGCCGATCCGTTTCTTGGGACGTAAACCCTCGAGATAGGCAAGGAAAGCTCCTACCGTAGGGAGCATGCCATTATTCAAGGTGGGCGAACCGATCAAAACCGCTCTGGAGGAGAGCACATCTGTCATAACATCAGATATATGGTTGGTCTTTAGATTCCTTATGGTCACCGGAGCCCCCGCCCTTTCCAATCCATCGCGTAGTGCGTAAGCTATCCTTTCAGTGGAACCCCACATGGTGTCGTAGGCAATCAGAGCCTTGTTTTCAGATTTGTTATCTGCCCACTTTTGATATGCTTCAAGAATTTTCGACAAATGGGAACGCCAAATTACCCCATGACTGGGAGCAACCATTTCGATGTTCAGAGCGGAGAGCGCTTCCAGCGCTTTCTTCACCTGCTCTCCATAGGGTAAGACGATATTGGCATAATATTTGGCAGCTTCCTGGTAAAGGACATTCCATCCCACCTGATCATCAAAACGCTCAGCCGAAGCGATGTGCTGTCCAAAAGCATCGTTGGGCAAAAGGAGTTTCTCCTCCGGTACATAAGTTGCCATGGAATCGGGCCAGTGCACCATGGGAGTTAGAAAAAACTGCAGGGTGCGCTTGCCTATATTCACAGAATCACTGCTTTTCACCACCTTGAAATCCCACTCTTCCTTGAAATGCCGACGTAGTCCTTTTTCACCATGAGGGGAAGTTATCACTTTCGCATTTGTAGCTATTCTTAGGATCTTGGAAAGACTACCCGAATGATCCATCTCCACATGATTGGCTACGATATAGTCTATGCGGGAAGGATCGACCACCTCCTTTATCCGGGAAAGCATCTCCTCAAAGAGATAATACTTCACCGTATCAACCAGGACTATCTTTTCGTCCAAGATCAAATAAGCATTGTAGGTGGAACCTCTTTGGGTTAGATATCCGTGAAAATTGCGCAAATCCCAATCTATTCCTCCTACCCAAAAGATTTTTGGCTTTATCTCTATAGGCTTCATAATTTATCTCCTGACATGTCTGTGGGACCTTATATGAACCTCTCAAACCGTTCCTTTTTAGCTTTGCATATCGGGCATATCCCAGGTGGTTCCTCTCTTGCGCACAAATAGCCGCAAACCTTGCATCTCCATACTGTTTGGGAAAGGGAGGAAATGTCCGGTGATGTAGATTTGGATTTTGCTTTTTTTCTATCTTTTAAAGAAGGACGCCTTTCAGGTATCGACCCTAACTTTTTTTCGCCCTTCAAAACTTCCTCCGAAACGTAAAGAGCGCAATAGCAGGTACCATATTCACTCAGGTCCGGGTCCCTGTAATCACACGGGCAAATTATGTCAAGATCTTGCTCCTTGACGCCCGAAGCCAATCTACACGGGCACGCCCAGTAAGCATATCTTTTCTCGTTTGTCAGCAAGCCCTTGACAAGCTCTTTGGTGTGCTCCACATCCGGATTGAGATGGTATCCGGATGCCTCAGCCTCTTGGTCCAACCTCGTATGGAGTGCATCTACTTCTTCAGCAGTTACCTTTATTTCCTCACTCATACTCCTATTGCCTCCTTAATCTTTTCTTCATCGTATCCAACAATACACTTGTTTTTGACCACCAGAGTGGGGAAAGTGAACTTAGGATTCCAGCGCTCCAGATCCTCCATGGCCCCCTCCTTCTTCTTCCCTTCCAGAAGATCAACGTCGGTATAATGATATTCGACTCCCAATTCATTCAGAAGGCGTTTGGTCTTTTTGCACCAACCACAAGTGCTCAAAGCAAACATCATAATATGTCCCTTATCCTTTCCCTTAACGTGTTTCACATCCATATTTCACTCCTCATTCTGGTTTTTCGCTATACACTACAAAATACCACTATGGTTTTTACGCTTCAGAAATATTCGATTTCGAATTGGTAGCCGCAACCTTCAGGGACTGTGGAAAAACTTGAACTAACAGCGTGTCATTCTGATCCCGCCGAAGGCGGGAGAAGAATCTCCATATACATCAAAGAGATTCTTCGGTGGCTACGCTCCCTCAGAATGACAATATGGCTTTTTCAAGGCGCCCTTCAGGTTGTGTAAGTATTTCTTCGCCCCGCTATAAGCGGGACGGCTACCCAAATTAGTCTTCACTTCCGTTTATTTGCTTCCTTTTTGGTTTTGTAGTCTTTGATCGCTGCTTGTAGTGCATCAGCTGCGAGGTTGGAGCAATGCATCTTCTTTGGTGGCAGACCATCAAGCTCATCCGCCACGTCGTTACGCGTTATCTTCGCAGCTTCATCCACATGCTTTCCCTTTGCCAGCTCGGTCACCATACTGCTGGTGGCGATGGCTGAACCACAGCCGAAGGTTTTGAATTTTATGTCAGTGATGATATCATTCTCTACTCTAATGAACATTTCCATCAGGTCACCGCAGACGGGATTGCCCACTTTGCCATATCCGTCAGGATTTTCTATGGTGCCCACATTCTTTGGGTTCATGAAGTGTTCCAGCACTTTCTGACTATAACCTATATCTGCCAAATCGATCACCTCTCTTTTTTACAAGGGCGAAAGCCCTCTTAACCTTTCAACCGTTTCCTTTACGCCTCTGACGATCGCAGGTACTTGTTCAACCTTGTTTGATCGTCCCAGGGTCAATACCAAAGAACCATGCGCCTCTTCGTGTTTCAGACCTATTGCCAAAAGAACATGTGAGGGTTCCAGAGTTCTCGAAGTGCAGGCTGATCCGGTGGATACCTGTATATGATACATCATATCCATATTCAAAAGAATGCTCTCCCCTTCTATGCCACTGAAACGGAAGCTGGCGTGGTGGGGAAGCCTTTGGCTGGGATGACCGGTGAGATACGACTTCTCGATCTTCAATATCTCCTCGATTAATTTATCTCTTATCTCCTTCAGCCTTTTGCTTTCCTGATTCATTTCATCCTTTGCAATCCTTGCCGCTTCTCCCATTCCGGCAATGGCAAACACGTTCTCTGTCCCGGATCTGAGTCCACGTTCCTGTCCCCCACCGGGGAGGATGGGTTGAAGCTTTAGGACCGGCTTTATGTACAATGCACCAATTCCCTGAGGACCACACATATCGTTAGAGGATAAGGTTAATAAATCTATTCCATCATTTTGCACATCAATAGGTGTGCGCCCTGCGGCTGCAGTTGCATCAACATGGAAATATAAACCCTTTTCATGAACTATCTCGCTTATCTTCTTAATAGGTTCTATTGTCCCTATTTCGCTGTTTGCGTACATTATTGAGGTTACAGTGGTATCTTTGGTCAGCATCTCCTTGAGTTTTTCTAAATCGGCGACACCTGTCGACACCTGTCGAGTCCACCGGTATCAGACTCAGTTCGAAGCCGCTTTTCTGAAGTTCTTTCATGGGATTAAGAACTGAGATGTGTTCTATGGCACTTGCCGTAACTTTTTTCCCTTTGCCCATGTTTCTGAGTGCGGTTCCCTTGATGGCCAGGTTGTTGGATTCGGTTGCGCCGCCGGTGAAGATGATACAGGTCTCTTTTTCTGCGTTAATTAACTCTGCAACTTTCTTCCTGGCATCCTCGATAGTCCTTTTTGCTTCCAACCCTGCTGAATGGAGAGAGGAAGGATTTCCGTACCTCCCTTTGAGATATTGTTCAGCAAATTTCAATACCCTGGGATCAATGGGCATCGCCGAGGCGTGATCTAAATATATCTTTTCCATCACTTCTGATTCTCCTATTTGCTTTTTTTAAAACCACATGGTTGTTCCTGCCTCCAGCGCAAGATCGTTCAGAGTAGCGGCACCGACTATCTTCACTCCTGGTATCAATTCTGCCTTCTCCCAACCCAACATCTGCTTGGATGCCTCACATACATAGATCTCAACTCCCATCTCCTGGGTCTTTTTGATCATGTCCATAACACTGGGGAAAGTTCCAAGTTTTATCTTTTCCGCTTCTCCCGGCTTAAGTATTCTCAAACCCTGGCCTAAATAATAGAGCTTTGGGTTAAGATCCATAGCCTTGGCCGTCTGTGCCAAAACCAAAGGCGAATACTGTCTTTCCGGCTGGTCACTGGTCTGCACGTATAGAATTGATTTTTCGTCTTTCATTTTTTGCTCCTTTCTTATTTTTCTTTACTACCTGGATGCCTATAAAATAGGTGCGAACACATGAGCTTATGTTCTACTGACCAGCACCTAACTAAAGTTAGGCGCTGGTTTTAAGACGCGATCTCTTGTGCTTGATGAGATTGCTTCACTTCGTTCGCAATGACAATATAAGACATTTGGTGCGTTTGCACTCCCACATTTCTGCATCAGGGATCGGTGAAGAAACTTCCCTTACTTTCATCTCATTTAGTCTTTTTTATATAGAAAGATAATATTGTCCCTTCTTTTTCAAATTTGAGAATCTCATGTCCGGTTCTCTTAGCCCATCGTTTGATGTCCTCTTCAGCCGCAGGATCATCTGCCTCTACCTTCAACACCTGGCCCACCTCAATCTTATCAATCTCCTCCTTGGTCATGGCAATCGGCATGGGGCAGTATAAACCTACACAATCGAGTTCTGCATCGGGGATAATATCCGAGCGGGTCACTAAACCTCCTTCCTATTTCGACGCCCACAAGCCGTGAATATTGCAGTACTCCCTTGTCTCTAGGATTTTCTCCCTGATCTGAAATTCGACCTCTGGTTTCTCTTTTGGGTTCAGGAATTTTCTGCAGATTCCACGGTCGGTTTGAACCGCAACCCATTCTATGTAGTGCGATTCCTCCATGGGATGTGGCACTGAGCCTACCTTAACCTTAATTCCCTTATCTGTTTTCTCAATAACGGGGACATGTTTCTCTTTGCCCTGTTCCTTGGTTTCAGGCTCTATAAATCCCATACCCTGATCGCAACAGAAAGTCTCTCCCTGTCCCGCATGCAAAACTTCCACAATGTTCCCACAAATCTCGCACTTGTAAATCTGCAATCTTTCCGTCATTTTAGCACCTCCTAAATCTTCGTATCTTTATAAGGAATTAAGCAATTAGCCTTCAGTAGCCGCGGGCTTCAGCCTGTGAATTCTAATCTGTCAGAGGCCAAGGGCATGGCCTAACCAAAGCTTTCCTTCGACCGTGCTGGCACCAATTCCTGGTCATGGCTGACGCCCCCCGTGTACTGCTACCCACACGACTTTAGGCATTTATCACCTGGATCCTTTCACTCATTTAAGGCTCTTGACAAAGTCTATTATCTCATTCATGTCCGGCAGCTGGGGTATGTCGTAGACTTTGAAAAATGCTATTTTTTGATTTTCGTCCACCACGATATTGGCTCTTTCAGAAATGCCACTCTTATCTCTGAAAATCCCATACATCTTTGCCACTTCGCCATGCGGCCAGAAATCAGACAAAAGGGGCGTATTCTTCATCCCCAAAGTTTCCGCCCAGGCTTTTTTGGATGGTATGGTATCTATGCTAATGCCGAGCGCGACTGTGTTCAAAGAGTCTAAGGCTCCTTTGTTATCTTCCAAAGACTTCATCTGCTTAGCGCACACGTCAGTCCACGCCATAGGATGAAAGGAAAGGAGTACTCTTTTGCCCTTAAACTGTGATAGCTTAAACTCTTTGCCGTTATGATCTTTTAAGGCAAAATCTTTTGCCTTTTGGCCGATCTGTTCTTTTCTTACTTCTGCCATTATTCTTCCTCCGGTTACTGTTTGTTGATCATCGTCTACCATTCTACATCTATGCGATTTGTCCTACCGAGATAGTAAAGCTTCGATCCTCTTTATTCTCTCCTCTTTCGACATTCGCTTTGTTACAGGATTCCAGTCCCCATACAATGCCTTATGGTATGGTAGCTTTTCCTCTTTGTATATGATACCTAATGGCAATTTGTCTTGCCTCTTGGCAATGGAGATCGCCTCCTGGTAGCTATCAGGCACATGATCCAGAATCTCCACCAGAGCGTTATATCTTTTATAAGTATTATTGAAACTGACGCAAGGCTGTAGAACATCTACGAATGAAAACCCCTGGTGCTCAACCGCCTGAACCATTATATCTACAAGGTGATCCAGTTTGACCGGATAACCTCTGGCAACAAAGGTGGCTTTTGCCTCCAACATGAGAGCTAAAGGATTCAGAGGCTCTTCAATGCTTCCTTTTGGTGTCGAGGGTCCCTTAAAGCCCTTTTCACTGGTAGGAGTAAATTGGCCCGTGGTAAGTCCATACACGCCATTATCGTGTAAGATGATCGTTATATCCGCATTCCTCTTGGCAGCAAAGATCATGTGTGCTATCCCTTCCCCAAAGGCATCCCCATCACCAGCAAATGCCACCACCTTTAAATCAGGGTTGGCAATTTTCATACCTTGTATGGTTGCCATGGATCTTCCGTGTATGGAATAGAGTCCACTGAGCTTGAGATAATCAAATATCTTCCCGTGACAGCCGATACCAGCAGAGATCATAATCTTTTCCCTTCCGGTCCCCTTCTCTTCAAGTATCCTCACCGCCTTCTTAAAAGCACCGAGAATTCCAAAATTGCCGCAACCGAGACACCAGGTGTTTTCTGCATAGGTTGCAAGATCGTCCATCCTATACCACCTCCTTTATTCTACTGGCCAGTTCAACAGGATCAAAGGGTCTACCATCGTATTTTTTAATAACAGCCTTGGGCTGGATGCCGACCTTTTCGGCAAGCAGCGAGGCAAACTGACCTGCACAACTCAACTCCACAACAATGACACTGTTCTCCTTATACTTTTCAAGTTCCCACACAGGCAGAGGCTCCAGATATACTGGCTGTACCACCATAGCTTCTATTTCTCTGCACCGTAAAGCTTCCAAAACGCTCATTGTGGTTGACCCGTAGGTCAGAATCACAGGACCCGTGTTGCCATAGACATTGACAGTATGCATATTCGTCAGGTAATCTGCAACTGCTTTTTTCTTTCTGTTCCTCTTCTCCTGCATCTTGGCTATCATGCTGGGATCTTCTGTGGTCACTCCCATTTCATCATGCTCATAGCTGTCCCACTTAATAAGTTCCTTCGAGGGCGGAAACAAAAGTGGCGACACGCCGTTTTCTGTGTCAAGATATCTTTTATACTCGCCGCCACTATGCGTTGCAGTTTCGGGCCATCTAGTTTTTTTCGCGTCAATATCGACAGTCACTCTGCTTTCAGCCATATGTTTATCAGTTAGTATTATCCCTGGCGTTTGGAATCGCCATACCAAGTCAAGCATTTCAGCAGTAAGATAAAAAGCCTCTTCCATACTCCCTGGAGAAGCCACAATTCGCGCAAACTCGCCATGTCCCTGATGAAGGGCAAAGTTCAAGTCTCCCTGGGCGGTATGGGTGGGCACGCCGGTAGATGGTCCCGGTCTGGATCCCAGATAACACAAAAGAGGCGCCTCCACCATGCCTGCCAAGGAAAAAGCCTCCTGCATTAGGGCAAAACCGCCGCCGCTGCTTCCCACCATGGTTTTCGCTCCGGCAAATGCCGACCCGATGGCCATATTCATGACCGCAATCTCGTTCTCCGGATGGACTGCGGTGACGCCCAACTCCTTATCATGGGCTGCCAGGTAATGCAGGATCGATGATGAAGGCGTCATGGGGTAGGCATAGTATATGTCCAGTCCGCCTGCAGCCGCTCCAAGGGCTATAGCTTCATTGCCAGTAACAATTGGTCTTTCCTTATCGCCACGTTGCAGCTGGAATTTGTTCCCGATTTTTGGATAAACGATATCGTAGATTGTCATTGCATAAGCTATATTGTTTTCAATGTCCCTGGGATATTCACTCTTAATGAGATTTCTAAGAGCTTCCTTATCTGATCCTATGACAGCCGCAACCGTTGCCACCGCTCCCACGCCGATTCTCAGATCAGGCTTGGGGTATTTCTTCGCTTCGGTCGTTAATGGGACACCCACACCTTCTGCTTCACCTACAGTATCGTAGTTATAGACCATAATTCCTCGCTCGGATAGATGCCCTTTGTGGATATCGTAACTCCTTTTGTCTGGCGCCACCACCAAATCTGCATTTATATAATGGCTGGTGATCTTTCTTTTAGCAGTGCTGACAACGGAGAAGTTGTGACCTCCTTTAATCAAGCTTCCGTAGTCGTCCATATTAAAGACCTGACGCCCCATGCTGGCAAACAGTCGTGCTGTGACAGATCCTGCCTTTCTCACCCCCTCACCGGCTTTACCGCCTACGATGAAGGTGAATACTTCTTCTTTCATGACCAACCACCTTTTGTCAGTTTACTCACGTTCTGCTGATATTTATACTAACCGCCTAACGCTTTGAATATGTCTAAAAATACCGAACTAATATCCAGAAATTTGCTGAACATCTCAACCCACACCAAGTCTCACCTTTTCCCACTCTGCTATTTCACCCTCTTTTACCTCAAAGAGTGGATGACATTCGATTTTTCTAATAAATCGCAACTGCTGGTGTCTAACAGGATTGCGTTTTTCTAATTTATCACATAACCGGTCAAATTCATATCTTAGTTGTCCCCGAGTTACCGGTATGTTCGCAGTCGTATTCCCTTTTCCAATTTTTCTTCTGTCAAAATTGTATCCTCGCCTTCTTGATTCCTCCCATATTTCCAAAAGGTAATTTGCAATTGCTTTTTGAGGATAAGGATGCATCCTGAATCTCTTTAGCTGGGGATGTGATTTGAAACCTTTTGTCTTTCTCTTTAGAACTTTCTGCGCTAACAAAGCTTCTCTCCATAGTGCCACCAGGCCCACTGTGTCAAGATATTTGGGATGTATGCTCCATAATCTCAACTATTAAGCCTCCAAATGGAAAAATTGAGAACTGCCGCAAAGGTTACCCACAGGATGTAAGGTATGAGCAGTATTCCCGCCATATTTGATACCTTGAAGAAATATGATATCGTCAACAATATTGCTATCCAGAGAACCACTATATCAATCAGTCCGGCAAGAGGTGATTTCAATCCAAAAAACATCACCGACCACAAGGCATTAAGGATCAACTGGACAATAAAAACGCTTAGGGCAATTTTAACCCCTTTGTCGTGTAGACCCTTGTTCCACACCAGAAATGCTGCTATCCCCATCAAAACAAAAAGAGTGATCCAAACCGGAGAAAACAGCCAATTGGGCGGGGTGAACGATGGCTTCTTCAAAGTCGCATACCAGGTGGCAATCGCAGGGGTGGTGAAAATTGAGCCAATAACACCTGCCAATTGACAAACGACTATGCTTATGACCAGTTTTAAAATTTCAATTGACATTTTCTTTTCCATCTCATCCTTCCTCTAACCATTTTAACTCGCAGTTAAGATCTCCCGCAGTGCGGATTTCGCATCGGAATATAAAAACTCATATTCAGACTCCAACAATCGCGTGGGCATTGCCCTTTGTCCCGATAGAATCAGCCCTTTTGCCATCTCACCCAAAACAAGACGCAACGCAAAACCAGGTACGGGTAACCACGATGGACGCTTCATAACCTTTCCCAAAAGACTGAAGAAATCTCTGGATGTAAGGGGATTCGGAGCTGTCAGATTGAATACCCCTTGCAGATCTTCCTTTTCCATGAGGAAACGAATAGCCCTTGCCTCATCATCAATATGAATCCATGAAATCCACTGCCTTCCACTTCCCAAACGACCACCGACAAACAAACGGAATGGAAGAGTGACACGAGAAAGGAATCCACCGTGTGATCCAAGCACAACGCCGGTGCGAATTATCACATGCCGAACGCCAAAGGATTCCACCTTCTTGGTTGACTCTTCCCATGGTTTAGCCACCTCAGTCAGGAATCCATATCCAGGTGAAGATGACTCGTCAAGCACCTCATCACCCCGATCGCCGTAATAACCAATGCCGGATGCCTGAATGACCACTTTTGGTCTATTCTCAATTTGTTCCACCGCCTCGACCACAGCTTTTCCAGCATTTAGCCTGCTTCCAAGGATCCTGTGCTTCTTTCTTTGGGTCCATCTTCCTGCTCCAATATTCTCTCCAGCCAAGTTGATAATAGCATAAGCACCCTCTGCATAATTTGCCCATCCCTCCGATGTTCTGCTATCCCACTTAATAGCTTTTACCTGGTTTGGAAGCGACTCTGTCCCTTTCTCGGGGTTACGAGAGAGTGCCATAACGTCATAACCCTCTTCAACCAATTGCCTGCATAACACTTTTCCAATAAAACCAGTTGCGCCAGTAATGATTATTCGTTTAGACATATTCTTTAGCTCTTTAGGCCAGTCATTCTCGACGGCTTTAAGCTTGACTAAGCTTATGTTGACTCTATGTTGTCTTCAGCTCCGAAGTACAATTCGCACAACGAGTAGCCCTAATGGCGATGGTAGAGAAACAGTAGGGACACTCTTTAGTCGTCGGTTCCGGTGGCGGAGCTTCCTCTTTCCGCTTGAGCCTGTTGATACTACGAATTAGAAGAAATACGCAAAAGGCAACTATGATGAAACTAATAATCGTATTGATGAAAACGCCATAGTTCATCGAAACGGCCCCTGCCGCTTTAGCATCAGAGAGAGAAGCATAAGGTCCGGCAGTCGCACCCTGTTTCAGAACCGCGAAAAGGTTTTCGAAATCAACGTTGCCCAATAGCAATCCTATGGGCGGCATAATCACATCCGAGACTAAGGATTTGACGATGACGCCGAAGGCTGCACCAATTACGATTCCCACGGCCATGTCAACCACGTTGCCTCGCATGGCGAATTCCTTGAAATCCTTTAGCATAATGTTCCTCCTACAAGATTAGTTTGTATCATTACTATGGACCCAATACTTGATTCTCTATGAGAAAATGCTTTAATTAATATCCCCTCCTTTCAGTACTTATATACTTCTCACGTGGTGCACCTAATCCTTTCTCTATCTTGCTAATTTGGAAGCTATGGTTGCCACATGTTTTCCCTGAAACCGTGCCGCGGCCAACTCATTTTCGCTGGGCATGCGCTTCCCATCCGGACCAGCAATCGTCGACGCACCATAGGGAGAGCCGCCGGTGACTTCGTCAATGCGCATCTGCCCCTCAAAAGTGTAGGGTAAGCCCACTACGACCATCCCTTGATGAAGCAGCGTAATGTGAAAACTCAGGATGGTAGATTCCTGACCCCCGTGCTGGTTGTTGGAACTGGTAAATACACTTCCCACCTTTCCCACCAGTGTTCCCTTCGCCCAGAGGGGACCAGTAGCGTCAAGAAGCTGCCGCATCTGTCCGCACATATTCCCAAAGCGTGTAGGTGTGCCAAAGATAATCGCATCCGCCGAAGCTAACTCATCCACCGTACATATGGGGACATGGGCGAACGCCTTCTGAGCTTCGAGTGCCCCAATTTGTTTGAGTATCTCCTCCGGCAGCGTCTCTGGAACCCGGCGCATTTCCACCTCTGCACCCTTTACTTCCTTAGCACCTTCCGCAACCGCCTCCGCCATCTTATGAATGTGTCCATACACGGAATAGTAAACGATTAGAACTTTCATAGCTTCTTGATCTCTCTTATTTGTAGTTTACCTTATTGTGTATCTTTCTAATCTGTTCTCTGTGTTGGAAAAAGGTCATATGGACTTAGTTTCAGTATTATCTCTTTTTGGTTCAGATTTGAGTCTAAGTTGACTGTCTTTGTTAACGATGAGCTTCCTGTTTTATAGACAGAAAACAAATCAGGGTTCTTCAAAAAAGCCTTTATCCAAATCAGCCTGGTTGGAGTATCCTCTACTTTCCCAATAACCCCTGTATTCTTCCTTGTCCGAGAGTTCTATCTTTGTCATCCATTTTATCCACTTATACCCCCATTTATTCTCTGCCACAAGTTGAAAGGGAAAACCTCTTTCAGGCGGCATAATCAGATTATTCATTTTGTACGCCATTATTATATCATTCTCCATGACATAGTCAAGGGGAAAAGACGTCGAATACCCATCATGTGCGTGAAAGATTACTATCTTGACTTTTGAGTCAATTCCAGCTTCCTCTATTAGATCTCTCACCAACACACCTTCCCAAAGAATGGTCACACTCCAACCTTCCACGCAGTTCAAAGTCACAACCTTTTTGTAACTTTGGCGGTTGATTATCTCATAGTATGTGTAGGTCTTCGGATTGTTCACAAGTCCAGTTATCTCAAGTCTAAAGCTGTCCTTATCCACATATTGCGGACCTTTTATGGAGTTTTCTCTAAAATCGTTTATCGAGGAGAGCTTTGTCCCCAGGTATTCTTTAATTTCAACTGATTGGGGGTTCCCCTCTTCATCTTTTTCTGCATCTCCTGCGCACGCCCCGATTAAAAGCAGAATCGGGACGAAAAGAATAATTTTCAAAACAACCTTTCTCACAATTTTTATCTCCCCTTAAAAGTCACATTACTTTGAAATCCTGCATTCTTACTTTCTCATCTTTATTTGTTTTTGCGAAATTCTTTAGCCATCTCCCTGATCTCTGTTAAGTCCCGTTGCATTTCACTCCAGCCATACCAGAAGGCATAATCCGGGTTGGCGTGGAACGCTCCCTGGAAGGTTCTCATCCGATGCTCCAGATACATCAAAAATAGTTTCTGCTCGATTACAGTAGGTGCATCATGGAAGGTGAGGAGATCAGGAAATGGATAAGCATAGTTCTCCGGTTTGGCAAGTAACCCATCTTCATACAACTCAGCAACTGTTCGGATCGCCTCAGCCATCAGACGGTCCGCTTCTTTGATCATCAGATCGCCTTTTGCCAATTCAGCCCTGGCAAAATTCACCGAATGGCACTGGCCGCATGTATTTAGCATCTCATTCCGCTCGTTTTGCCAATCCTCTTGGGTGAGTCGTGCAACGTCCGCCGCTTTCACTACATCAAATCTGGGAGTGGGGTTTCCTTCGGGGTCAAGGACTCCCAAAGCCTGGAGGATGGTTGCGCGGTCAGCAGCCCACCCTTCGTCCTCAGGCATCGGAAGTCGAACCGCCAAGAATCCCCAGGCGGTCCGGACAGCATGATCTCCCTCCTGCATATGGCAAGTCTGACAGGTAGGTGCGGCGACAGCTTCAGGTAGAATCTTATTCTGCTTCAACAAATACCTGACACCGTGTTTGGAGGAAGAATACATCTCCCACTGCGGATGGTCGAATCCCATGTGGCAGGTCTGGCAGGCTTGCGGTTGTGAGGCTTCCTGAAGGGAGAAGATATGCCGGGTATGACATGCATCACATGAAGCTACGCCAAACCCTGCACCATCTCTTTTCAGCTCTTTTATCTCCGCTTCCGTCTTCAATCCGATCTTGTGACATCCACCACAGCCCTTCATCCCCTCCATCAGCGCCATAGGCTGCCAGTGAGCAGTGGGCATGGCTTTCATGGTTGCCCAGGCTAGGGCGTGCTTTCCTCCCTTGAATTGTTGAACCCGCATTTCGTGACAGTTAGCACAGGTATTTGGAGTAGGAATTTCAACATTCGCTACATCTTGAGGAGACTTATGTTGATCCCCGTGACATACCGAACAATTTACTTCATTCTGACTGTGCTTACTTTGCTGCCAGTCAGAAACGATGTTAGGCGTGACCATTTTGTGACAGTCCACGCATATCTGGGCTGAAGCGCTCGAGGCAACAAACAAGCTTACCAGAAAAATCACAAACCCTCTGGACTTCATAATACACCTCCTCGATTACAGGTTATCTGAAAGGTTCCTTCCGAGAGTTTATCTTGAATTACAACAAAAATAAATAATTGCCCTTAAGCATCGACAAAATGAAACTGACTGAGTGGCGACACGATGACCGAAATCTTTTTAAGAACGTATCATGGTGAGCAACATCTTGAATCTTTTGGTGGCCTTAACTGAATGAGGAACGTTGGCAGGCATTATGACCATTTGCCCGGACCTTGCACCTAAGACATTATCTCCAATGGCAAGTTGGGCTTCTCCTTCCAGCATTTGCACTACCGCATCGTATGGCGCTGTATGCTCACTAAGTCCCTGCCCCTCATCGAAGGCGAACAAGGTGACTATCCCCGTCTTTTTGCTTATTACCTCCCGGCTCACTACTGAGCCCTCTTGGTAGTCTATCAAATCAACTAAATTCGTTGCTTGTGTCTTAAGTCTCTCTAGATCTGTATGTTTTTTGTCCCTCTCCATTCTTAACTTCATTGTTGTCTAAAGCGATTCGATCTAAAAGCTCATTAGGTCTAACTTCCCTACAACAATCTTTTTTCTCCTTCAGTCTTTTTGATGTTTGTGATATCTTGAGTCACCTCCAAACACCCAAGATAGTCTCCATTTTTGCTGCGAACAGGAAAGTATCGTATGTGAATCAACTTCCCCTCCAGGTTAATCCAAAATTCTGCTACATCCCTTTTGCCGCTTTTGAAATCTTTTAGTATCTGACTAACTACATGTATGCTTTTTTGAGGATGGCACTGTTGAACTTTTCTGCCCAGCACCGCTTTGGTCCTTACAAAAATTCTGTCTTTAGATTGGCTGAAGTACCGCACCCTGTCATCTTTATCCACAAAGGTGACATCCACTGGCAGAGTGTTGAAAATTGATTCAATCTCTTTTTTTGATAAGTTGCCCGTTTCGAAAGGGACCATCCCCTTCATTTCAGTTTTTGATGTCGGTGCTTTAATCTCTTCAGTAGTTGCCCTTGCAGCTTCAGGAGTAAAACAACAATAGCCGAGCTCATCAAATTGACCTCTTATATCCTTCCATTCATTTTCGCTAATGACTTTCAAACCAGTGGGAAAGAGAATATTGTTTTCCTTATAGAAATGATTGGAAAGCATTTCAGCCAAAGACACTGCCGCTTCTTCTAATTCTTTGGCAAAATTTTGGAGACTCATGCTGTTGCGAATGTCAAGAAGCCTATAAATGTTCTTTTTTATCTCTCTTATCCTGTCATGCTCCGCCCACATTATTGCCGGGGGTTGGGTGATTCCGTGTTTTTCAAGATAAGGGAAAAAGACATTTTCCTCCCGTAGATAGTGACTCTCCGAATCATTGAGATGTTCCACGATGTGGCTTAACTTTTTCATCATCTCACCAGTAGAATCAAAATCTTTTAAGTCTCTCATTTCTTTTGCAACATCCTTCAGCTCTTCGGCGAAGTTCAAAAGAATCTTGTGCTCCTCCATTAGAATGTGGATGGGATGTCCTGGTGATACTTGTTTTTTCTCTTTTTCAAGTGACTCCTTGAACACAGCCAGGTGTAGATCACAGAGCTTCTGAATTTTTTCTCTGGGCATGCCCTCTTTTATGAGCTCCTCCTCTACCTGAGATATCTCGGTAGGATCTACATCCCTTAAAATCTTTTTAAACCTTTCTTTGATTTCCTCAGGTTTGGCTCCAGCGTGCAATTTTTCGATTAACTCTCTCAGCGCCTTCTTTTTGTTTTCTGCCAAATCACTCATGATCGACCTCTTGGATTGTCTACCTTTTCAAGTTATTCCTAACCAATGTGCCATGCTGACTTTTCATTTCCTACGGATGGAAAGGACTGTCACCCCCCCTTCGCTTTCCTAAGTTCACCATCTTACTTAGCCGATGGATCAAAACTTAGCATCCATTCTGAACTCGGCTATATCAAACCAAAAGCCGGACCTTGTCACTGAATCATATTCAGCTTGAAGCAGATCATAATGCAATCTCTCTTCCTCGCATATCTTATCAAAGATTTCCTTGGCTTTTGGATCTGTTGTCTCCTTTGCCGATTTTTCAAAGAAGTCGATGGCTTTCCTCTCCAGTTCCATACCGATCCTTATTGCCTCAATCTCTCCCGCCCTGTCTCCTTTCTCTAATTTAGATTTCAGTCCTTCAATTACTGAAGACTGGCCTTTCAGTTCTTCTTTGTCGGCGAACTTCCTCCAATCCTCTCCGCCAATGACCTGGCTGAACAATTGACCGAAAGTATCAAGATGTTGCGTCTCATCCTCAGCCAGTTTTCGAAACATCTTTTTGCCCAGCTCATTATGAGTCACTTCTGCAGCACGTTCGAAAATGGCTTTTCCGTTTATCTCCAATTTAATGGCTTCTCTGATCGCCTTTGCAACCTGGTTGCTTATATCCTTCATTTCTTATCTCCTCGTCTACAAAATAGTATTCAGATTCACCTGATTGGTTGGGTTCTCTTGAATCTTCAATAATTATTTTATTCTTTCTCAAACTGATCTTTGCCCGCTCCGCAAACCGGGCATACCCAGTCGTCCGGCAACTGATCAAAAGGCGTTCCTGGTTTAATACCGGAATCAGAATCTCCTTTTTCCGGATCGTAGATATAGCCGCAAACCGTGCACACATATTTTTCCATTTCTCCCTCCGTTAAAAATATTTTTTGAATTCTTCAGACGCGGTCCTGTCTTCAAAGACCCTTGAAGCAACGCGGACGGCTTCGGGATCTCCTACCACAATCGCACCCAAAGGCCGGTTGTTTCTCAAGAGAAATTTTCTATAAACGTTCTGATTTTTGGACAACAATACTTCAGCATCTTGAGCGTTGAGTTCTCCAGCAGAATACACATCAATTCCAGTGACCTTCAAGGCACTTGAACATACCGTTCCGCCATATTCTGTTGGAATACCAGCCATATTCAGCCCGGCAATCCTTCCCTGTTCTCTTGCCGCCGGCCAAAGGCCATAAAGTCTGCCATCATGTTCGGCTGGATCACCGGCACAGTATATGTTTTCCATCGAAGTCTGCATGTGGTCATTTATAATTATTCCCTTATCAATTTTGATATGGGCTTCCTTGGCAAGTTCAACTCTTCCTTTAACCCCGGTGCAGATGATAACCGCATTAGCTTTTATCTTCTCGCCAGATTTTAAGACAATGTTTTCAGCTTTGTTTTCTCCTCCAATGGCAAGCACACCGGACGGAAGGACGAATGAAAGACCCTTTTCTTCAAGAAGCCTTCTCAATAAGAGAGCCGCATCCTTATCCAACTGTTTGGGAAGAAGCCTATCAAAAACTTCTATAACAGTTACTTTTTTCCCCAGTCTTCTTAGGCTGTAAGCCGTTTCCAGTCCAAGAAGTCCCCCTCCTATAACCACAATGTCAGTTATATCTTTGCAGTACTCTTTAATATTATCAGCATCCTCAACTCCTCTAAAATCAAAAACCCCCCTTTTGTTTACTCCATCAATGGGTGGGATAAAACAATCTGCGCCGGTTGCAATCAGCAGCTTGTCATATCCATATTTTGTTCCATTTTCCGTTACTACGATATTCTCAAAGGGAATGATCTCCATTATCCTTGTGCCCAGTATGTTCTTGATATCCTTCTCTTCGTAAAATTCATCCTTGTAGACGGTAAATTGATCCAGAGTCACTTCGCCAGCCAAATAGTCTATCAATTTGGGTCTATAATAAAAAAGATTCTTGGATTCCGAAATCATGGTTATCTCTCCAAGAGAATCGTTTTTTCTAATAGCCAGCGCCGCCTCGGTTCCGGCAACTCCATTTCCGACGATTAGATATTTCATTTCTTTCGTAGACATTCCTTACAAATACCTTTCAAGTATCCATGTAGCTCTTCAACCCGGTGTCCATTAATTTGTTTTTTCTTCATATAGGGACACTTGATGTCAACATCTATCACTCTGCCGCATCTTCTGCATAAAAAATGGTGATGCCAAAAGCTTTGGTAATCGTATCTGCACTCCGTTCCGGTAATGGTTATGGTGTGTATTATCCCTTTTTCCGCAAGCGCATCTAAGGTATTGTAAATGGTGGTCTTGGAGATGGTGGGGATCTCTTTCACCAGATCCTCGTATATCATCTCCACAGTTGGATGATTGTGATTCTTCTGTAGATATTCCAGAATCCTTAGCCGTTGAAATGTCGGCTTGAGTCCCTGGGCTTGTAAAATATCCTTAATTTGTTTCATACTTGAACTCATTGCATTTTACTATACGATACAAACATGGAATTGTTTCAAACAAAATTGAAAAAATTTATTATAAATTTTAGCCCGCCACATTAGACCGCCAAGTAGGAAAACAACCGAATTGAAAAGCTGGATACGACACAGATTCTCTATGAACACAAAAAGAGGTGCTAACAATGGAGAAATTTCGATTCGCTTCAAAACCGCTCCCGCACGATAAACTCTTCCAGAGATTTCTTTTCAGGCATGACAGGCCACTTCTGGGGTAGTCCTATGGGGGTTGCGCAGATGAACTTGTAATTTATTGGGGCATTCACTAAGGCACAGACGTTTTCCTCCGGGAAAAAGGTGGTAAAAAATCCGGTGCCGTAACCTAAGACCCGCGCTGCTAACATCAAATTCTCCACCGCCAGACAGCCATCATATAAAGCATATTCCGGATAAACTGAGCTATCAACGAAAACTAACACGTAAACCGGAGCGGTCATAATATTATCAATTTGCTCTTTTCCCCCTTCTATATATTCCTTCTCCTTCTCTTGTTCAAACTGGCGAGCCGTTACTTTCGCAGTCCACCAATTCTTCAAGGAATCTTTAAGAGTGGCTAAGTTCTCAGGATTTTGAATGACTACGAATCTCCACGGCTGGACATTCCCTGCGGTCGGAGCATACCGTGCCATATCCAGAATCTTGATGATATGCTCTTCCGGAACCGGTGAGCCATCAAATTCTCTCACCGTTCTTCTGGTTTTGATGGTCTCAAAGACCGCCTCAATCTTGCAGCTATCTAAATTAATCTCACCAGAATTTGATTCAAGCTGTTTTTGTCCAAAAACCATCGGATCAATTGTTAGATGTCCAAGAATTATCACACCAATCAATATCAAAAGACCAGATACGTAATTTCTAAAATTCATCTTGTCTCCTCCAGGTCAATTTTTTATCACGCTTTTCCTCGGAAATTCACCCTGAACGCAACAGGCAAGCCTACTAAAGTAATATTTTTCTCTCATCCACCACCAAAAAGATCAATTCGGCTTTTGATGAACCGCGCCAATCTTTTTGGCTCCGCTGTCCCGATCCTGTACATTTTCCCATCCTTCATTCTCAGCTGGACCGACCAGGAACCGGAAACATTATAAAGCCAGCCATCTGGTATTCTTCTTATTCCCCATCCATAATACCAGGGATTCTTTTCTATGGCGCAGTCTCTGACATCCTTGAAATCAAATTTCTTTCGGATCACCCCTATGCCGAATCTTATTTCAAGATAATTGGTATAGCCAATGACGGTCAGATGTGAGAACAAAGAAAGGAGGATCAAAAAGAATATTACAAAGCCCAAATACAAAACACTTGGACCTGGATTGTTACCAAAAGGCTTACCCAGCACCTCCTGACGATAGATTATATAAACGAAGAAAAGAATTATGGGGGCAAAAAGCAGGATTATCAACCATCCAATCTGTCCTCTTTTGTAAAAAGCTTGCATTTTTTATTCCGAAACATTCATTTCAAGTAATATCACTATAAGAGTGCGTTTAGCCGCCCGCTTATCATGAACTTAATTCCCAATTTTCTCTTTGCTCACTCTGACATCAAATGATGTACCCATACTTTATCCTGAACCATAGCAAGATCAATTTCATCGAAACGAAACTTCTCTTCTACTTTTTTTTCAATCGCTTTTTCGAATGCGTTAACGAAAAACAGCAACGGAAAATCTTCTGATGAATAAGGAAATCAGGAAGCATATTCCAGAAACCAGAACGATTGTTGCCCCAGACGGCAAGTCAAGAGAATAAGACAACCACAGACCGCAGGTGGTAAAAGCAGCACTAAAAAGAACTGAAAGAAACATCATCTTCTTGAGACTATGTGTGAACTGCTTGCTTATGGCAGCGGGAATGGTCAAAAGGGTAATCACCAAGATAATACCCACGACCCTTATTAGCACAACTACGGTCAAGGCAATCAGGCACAGAAGAAGAAGATATAATCGCTGGGCGGGAACTCCGACAACTGTTGCGAATTCCTCATCAAAGGAGAGTGACAAAAATTCTTTATACAGCAAAAAGATCACTAAGATTATGACCAAATCAAGGACCAGCATCAAAATTATGTCGGAAAGAGGAACCGTCAGAATGCTTCCGAAGAGATAGCCAAACAGGTCCGGAGCATAACCTGGGGTTAAGCTTATGAAGATGACTCCCAACGCCATACCCGTTGCCCACAAGATTCCGATAGCAGCATCTTCAGGCAGTTTCGTTCTTTTACTTACTAATCCAATGGTCAGTGCGGAGGCGATGCCAAATGGCAATACTCCCAAAACGGGATTTATGCCAAGAAAGTATCCCAACCCGATGCCACCGAAGGCAGCATGAGCGATTCCACCGCTGATGAAGACAATTCGCTTGACCACCACATAGACGCCCACAATTCCGCAAGCAACGCTTGCCAACATCGCAGCAATCAGGGCGTTTCTCATGAATTCATACTGTAACGCCTCTATCATAATATTACTGGTGCTTCTTCAATACTCTGTGGGGAACCCCGTGCGCTATCAATTGCACTGGGCATTTGTATGTTTCTTCCAATTCTTCAGGGAGTATCTCTTTGGAGTTGTGATAGAAAAGCTTGCGATTAAGACAGGCGATCTTGTTTACATGGATCGAGATGGCACCGATATCGTGTGACACCATGACAATTGCTATCCTCTGCGTTAGCCTTTCCAATAATTCATAGAGCCCTGTCTGCAGAGCCACATCCACGCTTGCCATGGGTTCATCCAGAAGAAGAAGTTTGGGTTCGGTCACCAATGCCCTTGCAAGAAAGACCCTCTGCTGCTGACCGCCGGAGAGCCTACCTATTTGAGACTCTTTGAGCTCGAGCATGCCAACGGTCTTTAAAGCATTGAGAGTGATCTCCCTATCCGCATCAGTATAGTTCTTAAATCGCCTTGCGTGACCCAGACGCCCCATCAACACCACGTCCCAGACGCTTGCCGGAAAATCTCGGTCAAAAAGGCTATGCTGGGGAATATAGCCGACGAATTTTCTCTGTTTGTCAGGGGTATCTCCAAGAATCCTAATCTCTCCCTTGGTTGGCTTTATCAATCCCAACATGATCTTAAGAAGGGTGGTCTTTCCTCCTCCATTTGGTCCTATTATCCCCAGAAAATCGTTCTTGTATATGGAGAAGGTTATCCCCTCCAAGGCGGGCACACCATCATAGTGCGCCCAGACGTCTTTTAAACTTGCTACCTCTTGGGAAACCATGTTTACCTCATCGCCGGTGTTAGCTTTTCTATCACTATACGCATATTAGGGATATAGCTTTGGGCTATCGGATCTATTGACATGGTTTGACCACCAATCTCTTTGGCAATGACCTCAGCACTTTTTGTAGAAAGTTGAGGAGAAACGAAGACGACCTTGATGTTATGCTTCTTCGCCTTCTCAACTACGTCTTTTATTTCTTTAGCACTCGGCTCCTTGCCTGCCTGCTCTATTGGTATCTGCTTCAAACCATACTCTTTCGCAAAATAGCCCCAGGAAGGATGATAGACCAGAAATTTCTTGTTCTCGATTTCTTCAAGTCTCTCTCTGATGTAATCATCCAACTCGGTCAACTCTTGAAGATACTGGCTCTTGTTCTTGACATAATATTCCTCATTCTCTGGATCGATCCTGATGAGACCGTTGCAGATATTCTCTACCATTGTCTTTGCGTTCAGCGGAGAGAGCCAGACATGCGGGTCATTTCCCATCACGTCGATTCCCTGTGAGCTGTTAACAACCATCATATCTTTGTTGATCCCTATGAGCTTATCCATCCAGGTTAACTCGAACTCCACTCCTGAACCCACCTTGACATATATCTTTGCCTGGCTGACCTTTTTCAGTTGACTGGAAGTTGGCTCATACGTGTGAGGGCTTGCCCCTGGCGGCACCATGACCGTGACCTCTACTTTATCCTCTCCCACATTCTCAACAAACTCAGCCAATGGAGGTATGGTGACAACTACTTCTATTTTTTCTTCCTCATGAACTTCGCTCTTCCTTCCGCAAGAGAATGTCAGCACAAAGCCAGTCATTAACACGGCAAGAACGAAGGTTAACAGCCTATTTTTGTTACTTTCCTTCATCATTTTAATACTTCGGCCAATTGAGGAGTTGTTTCCCAAATCGTTTTTCCTTCCTTTGTCATTCTGACCCCGCCTTTGGCGGGGGAAGAATCTAAAAACCAGTTGAAAATTCCACCAAAGGCGGGGATGCTTCGCTTCACTCAGCATGACAATTATGTTTCCAGTACTTTGAGGATTATATGAGAAACAACCATATCAAAGATTGATTCCCATTTCCATCATTATTTGGCTTAATCTCATCGCTTAAGGACGCCAAAGGAAACGCTTCAGATCGATGCAATTATCTTCTT
>SMTZ1_10005736_pt1 | contig 24702 bp, 27 predicted proteins | sample DeeMarSWOR136_30_FD_25667 | JGI IMG/M metagenome (IMG submission 25667) | reverse complement strand
TTGCGCCGGGAGACTGATCAGTCACCGTGCCTTCAATTACTACGCTGGATCCCAAGTCAGTGACTTTGGGTCCTGCTGTAACTGTTGTTGCGCTTGGGCCCTTGCCGAGGCAGTATATCTGATTGTCATATAGGTTGAGGCCGACGATGAAGCCGTCTGCGATAACTGCGCCACTCCCACCTCCCATTCCGGCTCCCCAAAATAGTACTTTCCATAATTCCGCTCCGTCGGTGGCGTTGACGCAGCGTAGGTATGAACCGCGCCATAGGGGCTGAGTGGGCGAGTGCTCACTCGAGGTCAGGTAGATTTTTCCGTCAGCAATGAAGGAAATGCCGATTGGATAGTTGCCGTAAGGAGATTCGTAGCCTTCCTGTGCAGCGATGTACTTCCACAAGACTTCTCCTGTCGCAATGTTATACGCGATTAATTCTCCGCCGTAGCCAGTTGTCAGGAGTTTGCCTTGGTAGAAATTGTAACTCATGCCATAGAAGTTCAATGCTGGTTCGTTTGCAGTTGGACCCCATATTTGCTGCCCTGTTTCGAGGCTGTAGCCCCACCATCGCCTCCCCATTGATTCACTAAAGAGGAAGACACCGTCTTCTGGATCCACAGTTGGCCCCATCATCATTCCCCCGCCAAACATGCCACCGCCGACTACATCTGGTATTGATTCTGGCGGCGTAAAGGTTCTGTTCCACAGCAGTGTCCCTTCTTTACCTTCTTCTAGACTCAAAGCCCACAAATTGCCCTGCTCAACATAAGTAGCGTTGTGCTTTCCTGAAGTTCCACCGATTACGTACTGACCCTCACGAATCGCAAGGATGCTACCTGATACCGCTGGTATTGACACGTTCAATGAGTACCCGTTGTTTCCGTCATAGGTCATATTTAGGACGGGTCTCCACATCCAATATTCATTGATTTGCCAAGTAGGTTCATACCAGATAGCGCGGCTTGTGTTCCAGCACTGCAGATAAAAGGGAGGTACGGATGGGAAGAATGGACCCATTGGGTTCGGTGTTCCTGCAATGTTGTAGCGTAGTATGCTTCCATCTTTGCCGTAGACTTGCGTAGCGCTGGGACCGAAAGCAAACAAGCCACCTGCGGCCCAAAAAGGCACATTGTTTATGCTGCATATGTAGTTCCCTGTGTACGCATCAAACATCATCCATGTAGTAGGAGTAGAGAAAGCGTCTAGCACAACTGGTTCTCCATAAGTGCTCCATAGGTATGGGAAGCCTCCGTGCTGGTTAGGTGACTCATAGTTGTATATCTGACCAAATGCCAGTTCCTGCTGTGCGATACGTCCTGAGGCGTCGAAGCCTATCCATCCCATAAATGGATCAAACGAGTTTCCAACTCCCGTTACGGGACCAGTGGTATTGTGGAAGTATTCCGTTTCTCCTGTATATAGATCAAGGCAATACCAGCCTTCCCTTGGGAGCGATTTAACGTTGTAGTAGATTTTTCCGTTGAGGATTATTGGCGGTGTGAACTCAAGACCTTCATAGTGCGATGTTTGGTAGCCAATATTACCAAATCGTTCGTCCATGATGCCTCCAGCCCACATTGGAGTTGCCCACATTATGTGAGCGCTTTCTGGCCCTGTACCGTAGCCAAAATTAGTAGTTGGGCCATTCTTCTGCGCAGCACCAGCCAACCAATTTCCTGCAAGCTGCCACCAGTCCCTGTTCGCGCTGTTTATTGGGCGAGTCCAGTACTCTTCTGGAAGAGGAGTCTCTTGCCATCCCTCTATTGGGTCTGTCTGTACAGTGAGGGTCACAGGATCGCTGGCGCTGGCTAGATAAGTATCGTTGAAGGATATATATCCAAAAGTCGTAGGGCCCCAACCTGGGGGATATCCGTTAGGACTGCATGTTATTTTGTGCTCAGCAAATTTAGCCACGATAGTATATGTACCCACTTGAGTAGGTGTGTATGATGCCCATCCGCCTCCCACTGGGTCGGATATAACCGGCCCCAGAGTTTCTTTGGATTCATCAGGCTTTGTGACTTCTATTGTGAAGGTCCACCTGTCACCATAAGCACCGTTTGCTGTCGGCGGGTACGCGTTAATCCAATATACAATCACCGTTTGCTGGTTGACGCCTATAATGTCGTTTGTAACATAGGCATAGCACCAAGTTGGAATATCCCATGGAGGATCATGCGCAGAAACGATAGGCAAAGCAACAAACGTAGCAGCGAAAGTTAACGTTAAAATTAAAGCGATTGTAGCAATTTTAGTTTTTGTTTTTTCCATTTTTTTCACCTCCAATGAGGTTTATATTAGTGGTGAGGCTCTAATCGCTTTAGACAACATCACTCATAGAACTTCGGATTTAGTTGAAGAATTGGAAACCAGTGTAAAACAGGGAATATTTATCGCTTCTGAAGCAAAACACTCGGCAGCATTCGTTTTTTCTCTGCTTCCCCCTAAATCCCCCTATTGTAGATTAAGTCGCTGGAGGCGACTTGAACCCCATCTCAAAACTATATTATTTGATGTTTCAGGGTTTAAACCTTTCTATGACACCAAACAGTTACATTTATTAGTGTAAATTGGGGTGATCCTTATCGCCTAGCCAGCACCGAATCAAAGCTACTCTTTACCCTTCTGCATGAGGGACAGAAACCAGGCTCCTCAACCGAAGCTGGTTGGATTGGGAGTTTGGAATTAAAATTTAACTTTTAAATATTTAAAAAAGGGGGGAGTTTGCGAGGGAAACTCGGGAGATATCACCAGTCTGGTGCTGAATCTCCACGAAATTTAGCTGTTTTTGAAGAAATTCGCAGCTATTTCCTTTTTCTGAAGTACATCAAGCCATCATTGTCTTTTCCAACCAACTCAAATCAGAGAAATACTCAAACTGAGACTACAAGAAAAAATGAATTTATCGAGAACTCAACAGATAATAACGATTTAAAAAAAGGGAGTTGCGGGAAGTGGATTGGGAGATATCTCCACTGGTCAAGGGTTCAAATCTCTTTATTGGAATTAACACTCCTACTTTGAAATGCCCCGCATACTGGACAGAAATAGGCGACAACTGGAATCATAGACCTACAGTTCTTGCACTCTTTCGTACCTCCACTAGAGGGCTGAAAATTTCCACAGCCAGAACAATACTCCGCCTCCAAAGGCATCCTAGAACCATCAAAAACACAATAACGTCTCCTCTCAAAAGTCTTCGTTATTCTTGTACCCTTCAAACCCTCAGACTTTCTCTTTCTGAGGATCGACCAAACAACTACATAAACTACTAGGATTGCTCCAACTATGGGAAGGACAATAATAGAACGAAATATAATCGATAAAATGATAAAAATTACAAGAAGAATTCCATAGATTTTTCTTTGGTCTATATCAACCATCGATATCTCTTTAAACCCAAAGTAAAATTCTTTTAATAACATTTTCGCCAAGAAGACTTTTTCGTGCGCAAGTTTGTCGATTTATCCCCCATTTCTACAACCTCAAAGAGTAAAATTTCTCTTTAAAACTTCTGTGCGCGCGCATGAAAAGTTTGGGTTTGGATTTGATAAAAATTTTAACCCCAAACCCAATTTTGGTCTAGCTCGTGAAAAAAAGGTAAGTGTGGTTTTTCAGAAAAATTTTGTGATAATTGTTGAATTCAATATAATCTGGGAAGCCATTTGGAGACCCTTTTTTGGTAAGCCGTGTATTGTTCTCCTAATATCTCGATTAGTCTTTCTTCTTCATATGTAGCCATTCTATCGTAGAAAATGAAAAAAGCGATCCAGATTCCAATTGAAACTATCGAGACACTGATGGAAAGAAAAGCGAGACAAAAGAGTAGGGATCCAAGGTACATCGGATGCCTAACCCAAGCGTATACACCTGAATCAACAAGTAGAGGTGGATCGTGAACTTGTTCTAGGACCGCTTTATGAGACTTTGATACGAGATACAAGCTGAGACACAAGAATAATATTGTTCCTGCGAGAAGAGCTGGAAAAGTTAAAACTTCAAGAATGACAGTTGAGCACCCAAACACGAAGAAGCTCAAAGAATCAAAACCCCAAACAACAAAAAATAAGATTACCGTGAGAAGCTGAATCCTGTCACAAAACGGATGTTCAGACCCCAAACCATGCTTCATCTCTGAAATCTCCTAATACTTGCTCTTTCTTATGTTGAGGAAAGTTCTGAGTTCTTCTTCATTCAAGTTTATTCTCAGGTTCCCTTCGAATCACTTTATCTCCAGCAAGTCTTCAACAAAACCTATCTCGATTAGTTCACCTAGATACCCCTCGATCAGCAATCTGTCTCCAGCCTCGTTTAACTTGGCAATATCTAACTCGATAGAGAAGGCGTGACAATTCTCCGTTGCTCCATTCACCATTCGGAAGACCTCCCATCTTGTTATCCAATAACGCTGGTCAATTGAGTTAACAATTGTGGACAAATCTGATCAAAATTCTGTTCACAACTATGCACAAACAATCTTTAAAATGGTGCAATGCATGAAATTCATAATTAGTTTGTAAGCATTTTTGTAAATAAAAATTGACTTGGTTACGTTTTGTGTGTGCGCGTGTGGTTTTTTTATTCTTGTTTTTTCAGCGATTCTTTTTCTCTGGATTCCGAAGTTTGATCTCATTGAGTGAACTACCCTCTGAAGACTCTTAGATTTCTGGGGAATTGATTTGAGCACGCGCTAATAACTGTCCTAAAAAATAAAAGGGGGGGAGAGTTGTGACCGTAGTTTTTGGTGAGGTCTTTTGGGTTCTACAACGCGATCTCCACGGCCTCGTGATCCCTACGCCAATGACCTATATTGAAGTAGTTGTTTATGATGGCTCTGTCCCAAGCTCTAAGAACTATCAGGTAGCAGCACGGTGGAAGTTCGTCCGCCCAAGGGTCCCAAATCACCTCCTTCCAAGGGGGTTCCCCGGTGTCAGCTATGTTTCCGTCGTAGGACCTGTTGACCTCCACGCTCGTGGCTTCGTCGATGATGTTTCTGGTGATACCGCACCCGCCTTCTGCTACAAGGGTGAGCCTTCCGAAGTTGGGGTCAGTCGCTTTGAACCTTATCACGATCTTGCCTTCACCCTTCTTGATGCCCCCGCATTTTATCTCCTTCTCCGTTCCGTCCTTCATCCGGATCCTGAGGTTTTGGAGCTCAACATCGGGCCATTCATTATCCACTCTTACGGCGACATTCTCAACACACACGAACTCTGCTCCAAGGGTGTTCTTAACTGTCAGCCTGAGATAATATTTCCCTGTTCCACTGGGGGTCTTCCAGTCCGTCAGATAATTCATGTTGACCATTTCCGCCACATTATACCATCCGAGGTCTGGGGCCGGAGACGGTATTCTGGTGATGTCAATGACTCCGTTCCATTCTGTAACTGGGGTCATGATGGGGGTCCAAGTGACGAGGTCCGAGGAATATTCAACCTTGTACTTATCAGGGTTGGCTATGTTGAGAATTCCCCGTATCTCAGCCCACCCGCCGAAAGGGTGGTCACCACGCCCTACCGTGACATCGGGTACCTCGGTCTTCCCTAGCGGCTGGCTAGGACCGTTTGCATAGCCCTCAGCGTCGATTTTACCAGTGGGGATGTTGCCCACATGTGTAATGACAGGCATGCGAGGGCAGAGGAGCCAGCATATCCTACGGCAATAGAAGTAGGCGAACCAGCCACAGAACTGCCTACAGTAAGGCATCATCTTCCATTCCGTGAGTATGGATCGGAACTTTTCGGCGTCCTGCCGCTTGTAAGCATCGAAGAGAGCCGTAAAAGCCTCCTTGTTGGCGGTCAGTCTCACCGTTGCCTTTCCAAACTTGAGCATTTCCTCAACTGTCGGTTTGATTGGCTCCTCCCGCGGTGGGCAAAGCGGTGTGCAGACAAATCCCCATACCTTGACGCAGAACCAGCGGCAGATCAACAAGCAGTATTCGAGGATGCCAAGTCTCGATAGCACCGCCTGAAATCTTTCCGCATCACGCTTCTCAACTGCTTCAGCAGTTTCCCTAAAAAGCTCTGGATTTTCAACAAGTTTTGCTAAGGCCTCCCGAAACTCTGCCAACTTCTCAATCTCTACTTCCTCTTTACTCAAGTCTTTCACCTCCTCTTGATTTTATTTCATTATGAAAGAATACTCCCATCAAAATCATAATGTTTGGGTGTACCCCTTCGTATTACAATTCTATATTCAACTATTCTTAAGACTTTGGGGTGAACCAAGAATTATAACAAAAATCCTAGGACTGATATTTCTTCCATATTCTATTAGTTCTTAATCCAAACTTTGATGGGTGATGTACTAGTCTTTCAATTTGGATAAAGGGATCGCAACTCCCTGAAGATATGTTGCTGCTTGACCACTTATCAAAGCATGCAAAAGAAGGAAAAGAGTAATTTTTGAAATTTCCTTTCTGAAGAAGTGGGATTCATCTTCCACGCCAATAAATGCTAGCGCAACATCTCCTTTGAAATCCTTATTGCCGGTCGCTTTTTCAATGAAGAAACTTGGAGCGACTTAAAATCTACCTATTGTCATTGGCAAAAATGGTCCTTGAATCAGAAACTCTACTTGCTTAAGCATTGAATCTCAAATTCATAATCTATGGTGCGGATTATTTTTAATTTAGCAAGAAAGCTTTAGTCTTATCCTAGTATGGGGTAAGGTAAATCAAAAAATGGGGAGTTGCAGTAGAAGTGGAGATTTCGCCATCAGTCGTGGGCTCAAATCCCACCTCAGGTTCTACAGCGTGTACTAATTGACCAGTACAAGTCCATTCCATACTGCTTTGTTTTTTGTGATAATGTCAAAGGGTAAACCTGCGTTTTCTGCTGTTTTAAACACGTCGATTCCAACAGCCTCCATGGATGGTCGGGATTGGTAAGGATGTCTACAGATTCCTGTAGAATTCCGTACTGTACATTCAGGGCACAACTTGCATGAACCTGCTTTGAAGCCTGTGGCAAAACGATAACCTAACATGGATGCTTGGGCTTCTACTTTGTTAACTATTTGATGTAACTTCATTCTGACGGGGTCAAAGGTTTTCTTGTAGATATTCATAAACTTTTTACTTGTATAAAGTGCTGAAACATCACTGGCTTGTTGTATTTCGTTTTTCATTTCAGCTGTAATTGAGGCTTCAATCTGGATGAGTATCGCCCATTCATACTTAGATAATACTTCTCTAAACTCTTGAACGCTCATTACATATGGAGGACACATTAGATTTACGCCGTAGTCGTCACAGGGGGGTATAAGACATTTTAGTCTAACTCTTTCATCAACAACAACACCTTTAGCATTAATTGGTGCCGCGTTTGTCGCCCCAAGTTCTTTTGCCACCTTGCATAAAACCTTCAGGTCTTTTTCAATTTGTGACATCAACATTCCCATAATAAACTCAAAGTCATTGAATAAGTAACTTTGCATACAGGAAAAACGAAAGTTGCAGGAAATGTCTCCATATTGTTCGAGTTCCACGAAATCTGAGTATTCTAGAAGAAATCCGCAGTCATTTTATTTTCTTGTCCTAAAATACGTCAAGCCGTCGTTGTCTTTTCCGACCCACCAAAATCCAGCTTGAAATCTCCAATTAGAGAAAACTAGGCAACTCACAACCTTGTTAAATCTTTTATGCTTTAACCGAGTACCTATAAATGGGTGATTTCATGTTCAAGAAGTTGAAGAAAAAGACTGAGGAAGTTGCCAAAAAAACTGCGGATACTGGAAAGAAAGCTGGAAAGAAAAGCGTGGACGTCGGCAAGGACGTGGGCAAAAAGGGTTTGAAGGCTGGAAAGAAGGTCGGTAAGAAAGGCGTTAAATTGGGAAAAAAAGGAGCCAAAAAAACCAAAAAAGCTATTGAAGAAGCATAATCAACTACCCAGAGAATAAGAAGAATTCAACTGTAAACAATCAAGTTCCCCAATTTATTTTCCAGAAAGAAATAGGCGCGAGTCGATGATGGATATCATCAGAAAGTGAAAAAAAATAGTCAAAACATGTAGACACTAAAATCTCTCTGGAATCATCAAACCAAAACGTCCTTCTGTAAGACTAATTAAGGAATATTCACTTTCACTGCTCTCTCCCACCTAGTTTTGAAGTCGTACAGACCTCAGCTTTATTTTCTCTTTTAGACTAGTAAGCTAACCCCTGTGGAGGAATCAAAATGGACCAGTTAGAATACAAACAATTGGTAATTAGGCGATTAACTCACATTCAAAACCTTGCCAAACAGAAAAAGTTCGCTGAAATCGAGTCACTAATAAACAGTAATTATGTGTGAAGGGGATGGATTGTTTGGGTACAGAAATAAGATGTAAAGAATGCAGCCACATTCTGTTTGAGTTTGATGGGGTTCCAAATGATGTTATTTGGTATTCTCGGCTTAGGCACAAACTAGACGGAGAATGCCCAAATTGTGGTCACAAGCTCCCCAACGTCTCAAAATATCCAGCTAAAATGCATCTAGAAATAAAATCTACTATACCAGTTCTTGTCAAATGAGGTAGTTGTAATCGAGTGCTGTTGAGCTTTTGAGACTAGTAAATCCTCATTTCTCCACTCCTGAAGGAAGAGTGAAAAAGCATGTACCAAAATGTGATGTTAGAGCCTATTTCAGGGCAAGTACGGTTGTCACTTAACATCGAAAATGTTGACTGCCTATTTCCAGGTTTTATGCTTGGAGATTTCGCAGTTCTTCATGGTTCGTCAGCAGTCCAATCCTTATTACCGCGTCTATGCGTCCGCGCTCAGCTTCCCTATCAACTTGCGGGCTTAGAAACAAATGTGCTGTTTGTGGATGGAAGTAATAGTTTCAGGTTGTATTCTGTTTCAGCGATTGCGCAGATTTGTGAGCTTGAGCCGGGAGAAGTTTTGGGAAGAATCTTTGTTTCTAGGGCGTTCACAGCCTATCAGCTAACCTCTTTGATTTTTGAACAACTGCAAAATGCCATTGAGAAATATAACTCAAAACTTGTTATCCTACCAAACCTTGCTCAATTATATCTTGATAAGGATGTCCCAAAGAAAGAAGCACAAGAGGTTTTCCTCCAATTAACTGCATACTTATCCGAGTTTGCTAAAAAGAATCAAGTTATATTGGTTGTCACGCATCCTACCTATTTTTGGTCTAAACGAAATAGATTCTTCAAAGAGGTTTTATGTGAAAGAGCAAACGTCGTAGCTTCAATCAAAAGGAACAAGCACAGACCACAATTTGTTTTGGAGAAGCACCCAGTTTTCAAGCTTGAGAAAGCGGAGTTTCCTTCTGGTGAGGTTACTCTTGCAGATTTTGTGGAGGCTTGAAGTGTGGGCAAAACCGTAGAGTCTTATCGCATGGCCTTAGATCGGGAAGTTCAGAGGTGGAGCGGTTTTGCCAGAGCCTTACGAAAAGAGGATAGAGCTGCATTTGAGCAGCTAATTGACATCTGTCGAAACTATGCTTCGGCTGGAAGCAACGCCACACGCCCAGTATTATTTGAGCCTATGGTCATTTCGATTCTTTTGCATCAACAGAAAACTTTGAACCGGCTAGAGAAGGAGTTACTTGCAGCCCCTAAACAATCCAGCAAGTCCTAGAAGGCTAAGAGGCTGGATACTTGATGTTTATCCTTCAGCGCCTCGGCAGATGAGTGTTTGGATTATCACTGAAAACGGCCAAAGAATATGTTTGATGGATGAATTTGAACCTACAATCTACGTTTCAGGCAGAGAAAATGAACTGAACAACCTTCTTTATTGGTTCCTTTCGGAAGGTTCTGTAGATTCGTGTAGGTTTGTCCAGAAATATGCTAGTCCAACTGCTTCCAACAAGACTAAAGTTCTTGAAGTTGTCCTGAAGGATTATCGGAAAATCTCTTTTTTGGTTCGGAGAGTTTTGCAGGCTGGGCGATATTTGCGTTATCGGATCCATAATTGTGATTTGAAACCTTCTCAGGTCTATCTGTATGAGCGAGACCTTTTTCCTCTTGCTTTTGTCGAAGTCGAAGTTAGAAAATTTGGGTTACAATACAGGCTTTTGGATTCTGTAGAAAGCATCGATTACCCAATTCCTCCGCTCAAGATAACTAGGTTCGACTTGGAAATTGCTAAGAAGAATAGGTTAGCGGCGTTTAATGAGCCACTAGAGAAAGCTGTTCTTTCGAGCCAGGGAAGAGAGTTTGTTGTGGATTCTGGGGAAGAAAGGAACAAGTTGTTGCAGATTTTAGAGACAGTTGCTAGGCTGGATCCTGATATCATTTTGACTAGGGGCGGGGATTCTTTTGTTTTTCCTTATCTTGCTAGAAGGGCTTTGGTGAATAATGTTTTGGGCAGTTTTGTTTTGAGTAGGGACGGCTCTCCTCTTGTGGCTGAGAAGAAACGGGGGAGAAGTTACTTTTCTTATGGACGAACTTTTTATCGGGCTCCGACGAGGCGGTTGTACGGTCGAGTTCATATTGATGAGAGTAATACATTTATTTTGAGAGAGAGTGGCTTTGAGGGACTGATTGAGATTGCCCGCAGTTGTAGGGTGCCTTTGCATAGGGCTGCTCGTTCTTCGATTGGCACAAGCATGTCTTCTCTTCAGAATTATCAGGCGCTAAAAGACGACTTCCTTGTTCCTCGTAACAAGCATGTTGGAGAGTCCTTCAAGTCTGCTAATGCTCTTTTGGTTGGGGATCGGGGAGGATTCGTATATGAGCCTCGTATGGGGATTCATGAGGGGGTAGGGGAAGTTGATTTCTCTTCCATGTATCCCTCTTTGATGGCAAAATACAATATCTCTGCTGAGACGGTTCTTTGTGTTTGCTGTCCTGAATCTAGGTTGAGGATTCCTGAGCTTGGTTATCATATTTGTGAGAAGAGGCGGGGGATTGTTCCTAAGGTTTTGGAGTTTGCAGTCACGAAGAGGCTACGTTACAAGAGGCTAGTTAAAGAAACCAAAGATGAGAAGCTGAGAGAGATTTATGACAAGCGGCAAACTGCTTTGAAGTGGATTTTGGTGACATGTTTTGGTTATCTCGGGTACAAGAATGCTAAGTTTGGTACTGTTGATGGCCATATGGGCGTGTGTGCTTTTGGGCGGGATGCATTATTGACGGCTTCTCACATCGCTGAAGACAGAGGATTTAGTGTTATTCACGGGATTGTTGATTCACTGTGGCTGAAGAAGGCTGAGGCATCTTCTGAAGATTATGTTAGACTATGTGAAGAGATAGTTAAGAAGGTGGATTTGCCTTTGGATTTTGCTGGTCTTTACAAGTGGATAGCATTTCTTCCCTCTAAGATGCATCCGAATGTTCCAGTTTTGAATCGCTATTATGGCGTCAAAGAGGATGGAAACTTGAAGGTCAGAGGTCTTGAGGTAAGGAGAAGGGATACGCCAAAATTTGTTTATGATGCCCAGATGGAGATGATTAAGGCTTTATCCTCTGCTGATGATTCTAAAGGTTTTGTTGAGAAAATCCCTGATGCCTTGAAGGTAGTTAAAGAATACAGAAAAAAACTTCTCAATGGAGAAGTTCCAGTATGGGATTTGATTGTTACTAAGCGGCTTTCTAAAGACTTGGAGAACTATACACAAAAGGTTAGTCAAGTGATTGCTGGGGAACAACTTCTGAAAGAGGGGTTTGAGGTTTCTGCTGGTAAAAGTGTAAAGTTTCTTTTCACGAGCGCGAAAAACAAAAGGTATAGGCGAAGAGTAAAAGCCAAAGAATTGGTTGAAGAAGGAACCAATCCTGATGTCAGAAAATACCTCTTGCTTCTCTATTCGGCAGCTTCAAACATCCTAAGTCCATTCGGATATTCTTCTAAAGACGTTTATAATTATGTGCGAGGTCTTCAACGTACAAACTTGACTGTCTTCTAATTTTTTGACAAAAAAGTCAAAGAAATGAAGAATCATTGGAGCTATATAGTTGTTACAATGCAATGTTTTGATCGAGTCTCCCCCTTTACTGATGTGTTTTTGTTAGGCTGAGTATGGCTGCTGTTGGCAACCTTCCCAACCAAGAAAGGTATTTCTGTGATCTGTGAAAATATATTTTGTGGTTCACACCCATAAGACTAGACTTCTAGTTGCTCCACGGTGTAATTCAGATCCATATGCATGTTTTCAAGCTGGGATGTTAGCCTTTTTAACTCTTAGTTGACTTGTCTGATTGCCAAATGACTTGTGCTCCGTAAACGGTATAAATCGCCACCTCTGTATAAGATAAGAATAAATAGGCTACAGGAATATGAGGAAAGAATACAAGAAGCCATGAATGTTCTCGGCCTAGTTTCCGAAGACACCACAACCCCACGAAACATAAGAAGAGCAGCGAAACAATCCATCACAGCCCTACAAATATCCGAAAACACCCCCGCAGTCAGAGCAGCAAACGCCATATCCATTCTCGACGAAATCTTACAGGACCCCAACATGCCCCCTTACACCAGAGTGAAACTCTGGAACGTCATGAGCCTACTCGAAGCCATCAAGGATTAAAAACTCCGGATCAAAAAAATGGGATACTTTCTTTCATCCCTAACATGACATAGACACCATATCAGCAGGAGCTTCATCCTTTTCGTTCATATGTGATTTGCATATTTAACGTAGTGTGGTTGCCTGATTCAATTTTTGTGAAACAGTAAATTAAATCAAGTGCCCTCCTGAAGGATATGCCTTTAGACGGGGGAAAAAGACATGCCGGTTTAGGATTTAGTGATATTTGTGCATAAAAGTTTTTGATATAGAATTCATACAACCTATTGGCAGAAACCCATTGCTGAAAAATTTCTGAAAGGATGAGAATATGAACAAGTTCGACAGAGACCTAGAGATTCTATCTGCAAAACTAAACAAAGATACAGACAAAGAAGTCCAGAAAAAACTGGATGCTCTAAAAGATAAGCTGATTCGTTTGCATGAAGAGAATGTTGTCAAGATTAACCATTCAGTTATGGAGATGGTGTGCGCCAAACACCTGATTCTTAAGGGTTACGAAGTGGACATTGAGCGACCGATAGATGGATTGGTATGTGATCTATACGGAATGAAGGGGTTAGGCTCACATATTGTCGAGGTAGAGACTGGCTTTATTCCCCCAAGTCACGCCCTTGACCCAGCTAACTACCGCAAATCGAGGATAGCCAGCAAAATAATCAGATATGGTAACCACTCTGGCAAATTTGCTTTAGGCGCACCGCCATACTATATGCTACAGATTCCCGATAGTCTAATCAAACCGCCTAGAGCTAGAGCAGAAGAAGATATGAAGTATCTAAAAGTTCTCTGTGACCTCTACTATAGGAATCCACCCGTTAGTTTTGACGAAATCAGAAACGCTCGGATCCACATGATCTACATAATAGACGTGGATAGCGTAACAGTCAGGGAGATCGACCCGGCAACCTACTTGGAGAAAAGGTCACGCTTCCAATCAACAATATAGCTAATGCTGACTTTTAACCAAAAAAATTGTTGGTGATTAAAGATTCTTATGTGTTACTTCCCTAGTTTAAACCGGTGAACAGAGTATGGTTACAGTCTCCTCAAATCTAATAAATTCCCATCTGACAGAACCAAAAATTGAGCAGATGTTTCGGTTACTGGAAAGCGATTTGGAGATTCAGAATACTCTCCGTATGTCTAATGTGATGGCAGTGGAACGATTAATGTACAACGATCACGGGCCAGTTCACTCAAAAATTGCTTCGGGAAGTGCCCTAGAAATCTTTAACCTCTTAATTCAGGAAGTCTCGCCTACAACAGTAAAAAACAAAATTTGCTCCCTCGAGGATGCCAAGGTTGTTGTTCTTTGTGGTTCCTATCTACACGACTTGGGCAACAGTATCCATCGGGTTAACCATCACTTCCATAGCTGTGTGATAGCCAACCCCATCTTGGACAGACTTCTAAAGAAAGTTTATCCAGAAGACCCGGCTCTGGCGGTTAGGTTAAAGTCAGAGATACTGCATTGCATTTTTTCTCACGAAGATGAAGTTGAATGTTTAAGCGTGGAAGCTGGAGCAGCGAAGATAGCTGATGGAACGGATATGGCTCGGGGAAGGACCAGAATTCCTTACAGAACCGGAAAGGTGGACATTCACTCGCTCTCCGCGCTATCCATCACCAAGGTAGAAATCGAGAAAGGAGAACAGAAACCTGTTCAAATTTTGGTAAGCATGAACAATCCAGCGGGTGTCTTCCAAATAGAAGAGGTGCTCGAGAAAAAACTAAAGACTTCAAGCATACAGGATTTGGTTAACGTTATAGCATTGGAGAAAGGAATACAGATCAGAAGAAGCAAGGCTGGATAAAACTCCAGACCGAGGATTCACAACACCAACTTTTTATTAGCACAACCAAATTCTTATCCTTTGATGTCAAGCAAAGAATTCTTTGTTAATCGCTACAAGACACTAGGGTGGATCTACAAGGAAGTCAAGCTCAAGCAAGCAATCCGAATAAACACCATGAACGCCAACAGAGATACTGTTGTGAAGAGATTAGAATCATTGGGAATAATGCTAGAAAAGATTCCGTTTCTCAAAGACGGTTACTGGATTCACAAAAGCAAGTTTTCTGTTGGCGCAACAGCAGAATACCTTTTAGGATTATACTCGATTCAGGAGGCAGCCGCCCAAATCCCTGCTACATTATTCACTGAACTGGAAGATAAGACGGTTCTTGATGCCTGTGCATCTCCAGGCGGAAAAACTGTTCAGTTAGCTAATCGGATGAACAACAGCGGCGTAATCGTTGCCCTTGAGCTTAAGCAGCGAAAAATGTTTGCACTGGCAAACCAGCTGGAACGCAATCGTGTAACCAACACGGCAACTTACAACATGAACGCAAAAGAAGCCACAAAGTTGAACATGAAATTTGATTGTGTTCTTCTGGACGTTCCATGTTCAGGCAATTATGTAACCGATAAGGATTGGTTCAGCAAAAGAACAATCGAAGACGTGCACAGGAATGCTCGTCTGCAGAGGCAAATCCTAACTGAAGGTGTTGAAGTCACGAAACATGGGGGAGAAATCGTTTATGCTACCTGCTCACTGGAGCCGGAAGAGAACGAATTGAACATTGACTGGGCTATAGGAGCTTTGAATGTTGAAGTTGAAGAAATCAATTGCCACGGAGAAAAAGGATTAACAACTGTTTTCGGCAAAGAACTTGACAGTTCTATAGAAAAGTGCAGGAGAATCTGGCCTAGCCAAACTCAGGGTTTCTTTGTCTGCAAACTCAGGAAGCTGGCGTGATGACAATGAAGGAGATAAAAGATTTTGTGGCGCAATTTGATGCAAGAATCCCCTTAGATGAGAGCCGTATTGTCAGGAACAGGAACCGGTATTACCTGTTATCCAAAAAACTGAAACAGCAGGCTCCAAAAGGTTTCTTCTATGCTGGTGCCTATCTTGGAGCAGTGAAGGGTGCCGCTTTCTTTCCCAGTTTTATTTTGTTATCAATGGTTGCGGAGAGTAAAGCAAACAAGCTGGTGATTGACAAGAAGACAGCTTGGCTTTTCATTTGTGGAAGAGACATATTCAAAAAGGGGATACTTAAGGGAAATAATTTGAAAAAAGGCGACTATACGCTGATTCTGAATGAGCATAATGAATGTTTGGGATTCGGCAAAATAATGCACAATCTTCGTGAAGAGCCTGACGTGAATAAAGTTGTTGTAAAGAACATTCTTGACATAGGCGATTTCCTAAGAAGAGAAAAACGGCAGTCCAAGCGGCAACAACATTCCAGCAGGGTTCAGGGCAGAGATCGAACGCCTCACAAATATTTCCGTAGAAGTTGAATTGTTTTAAGACTTTTTCTGTAACCATTCTTCCAAACTCGCAACTCTTTTTCTCAGGCGTTCAACCTCGTCCTCGAGAGCATTCATTCTCGCTGCACTCATTTTGCCGAGCATCTTTGGCATAATCTTAAGGTTCATCTTGGATTGAAATTCGGATTCCGAGATTTTTCCCTGAGAAAACTCCAGCCATAAACTGAACGCTTTTCTTTCTTCCTCTGTTAGCATCTTAGCGAATTCTTTGGTCCACCTTTCCCTAAAGCTCATGTTAAATTTCCTCCTAAAACAGAAGAAAGAAGCCGCTTCAAGTCAGGCCATTCAGTAGCCTCTTCTGCGGACTTGATGAACCTATCCAAACTTTTGCCTGCTGACCCCAATTTTTCGTATTCCTTGGCTTGTAGAGCCATCTCAATCTTCTCAAGCTGCCGCACGGCTTTCGCCTCTCTTGTTTTTCCTTCCTGGTATTCGTCCCAAACGGCTAAGTATCTTTCTCTCTGCTTTTTTGGAAGAAGACGTAATATATGGCTTATGGCAGTTTCCTCCTTCTCTTTTGTCTCTTCTGTCTTTTGCTGTGGCGTCAAGTCCCCGATTACGGCTTCGGGGAGGTCGTGAAGCAATGCCATTCTCAATAACTTTAATGGGTCTAAGGCTTCCATGTCAGCGTATAGCATGCAAAGGAATCCTGTTCTGAAGGTGTGATCTGCAACGGATTCGGGTTGATACACTCCAACGTCAACCCATCCTGCTCTTGGTGTTCGCTTTAAAACCCCTGTTATCTCCAAGAATTTGATAAGGTTCTGGAGGTTTGAGTCAGTCATCTTCGCCAACACAGAATCACCTTCTTTTCTAAACTAGGATAGCGACGAAGATATTTCTTGTGAAGCTAAACTATGTAGTAGGGTCAAGTTTTTTGTTGTAAACCAAGAAACTTGATGATTTAGTCTGTCTTGTAAACGATGTCATTCTCTCTTACGCGATCGTTTACTTTCATTCCGATGCTTTGACCCGCTTTTGCCTGCTTAACCTTCTCATGTTCTATCTCCATGGAATCTACAGTCTGTTCAATGTCTGTGGTTGGTCCCTTGATAAGAATCTGATCGCCAACCGAAATAGTGTCCTTTACCTCTATAACTGCCACATTTATCCTGCTGAAGAAATGCGCCACCTTTCCAACTTCCCGAAGTTCATCCATCAAAATCTACCCCCAACACCAATTGTTTAATACTAAAGCGGTTTGCCTAGATATAATTTGTTACAGTCCCACACCTTTACAGCATATATGTCCCAACAAGCTTTTATTCGAGACGCCACCCAAATTAAGTTGGGGGATTTTAAATGAAATTAAAGAGCAATGATTTTGTAGATAATAGCAGCATCCCCTCCGAATTCACCTGTGATGGAAGAAATATCTCTCCACAGCTTTCATGGGAAAACGTTCCTAAGGAAACAAAAGGTTTTGCGTTAAGCGTCACGGACCCGGATGCGCCGGGAGGAACGTGGATTCACTGGCTTGTCTACGATATCTCTAAGGAATTAGGAGAAATTGAGCGAGGAAGTTTACCTGAGGGAGCTAAAGAGGTGGAGAATGACTTTGGCAAAAAACCGTATGGGGGACCTTGTCCGCCTTCGGGAACTCACAGGTACTTCTTCACCCTCTATGCCCTCGACATTGAACACCTAGATGGTCTCAACAAACGCAACTTCTTAGACAAAGTTAAAAAACACACCATCGAAAAAGCTGCAATCAAAGGGTTATACAAAAGACGATAATGCGAACGTAATATTCGCTCGTCTTCTTTTTTAGTACCATCTGTTTTGAAGTGACATATGTTATAAAAAAATTATAAAAAAAATTTTTTATGGCTTTTTATATCGTTCTATGATTCTTTGTTCCTTTACTTTCCTTTTTTCCCTTCTAGGGTTCCGGCTTGCCTCCCTTTCAGGAATGATCCGCTCGTTGCGGATTACTTACCAATCTTCCTCTTCTTCGTCCTCTTCTTCCCATTCTTCCCAATCTTCTTCTTCAAACACCATATATTCCACCTCCTCTCGAGGTCTCCTTGACAGAGCGACCACACAGAAATCATTTAAGAGTTACGTGCCTGAAAAATGGAGGAAAAAAGGCTTTTTTCAGGACATGAAACTCGATATTAGGTTATTTTGTCAAAAAAACGGCTATTCAAACTCTTAAAATTAAATAAACTGTTCTTATTCCTTTATTTGCCCATGGAGAACCAATTTTGGCTTATCGACCGAATTACTTTTGAATTCGGGGAATAGTCGGATTGATTGTTGCAGGTAGATTAATAACAAGTGTAAAGGGATAATGGACTCGAATATTCCCTAAAATCTGAATAACATCTTTTGGATGCTATGCACATTCTGGGTGTTCGCGTTTTGGTGGTGAATAAAGATGCTAAAATATTTCTTTGTAAGCCACCTCACTCTGCCTTCATCACTCTCATATTTCACGTGGAGAAGCTCATGTATCAAAGCAGCCATAGCTCTACTTTTGAGATAAAAACGAACTTTCTCTTTTTTGGAATCCTGAATCGTTCTATGAAGCAAACTCCGTCTTTTGGGAAAAATAAGGATTACACCCTCATTGTTGCATCTTCCAGCAAGGGACTTCCCATTTTCTTTTTGAAACGGAAAAACCCTAACTTGGATATCCTTGATGGCCTTTTTCTCAATTTTTTCCCTCTTGATTATCCAGTCGAGGAATCTCTGGAATATAGGTTTTCTTAAAGTCTCAGAAACTACTGACGCATAATTTGTGTAAAAATGTAGGCGTTTTTCTGGGCAACTCTCAACTTTTTTGGGATTTGAAACCACTCTAATTTTGCTTGATAGTTTCGATTTATTCATTTTAATCCTGCACCAGCGACTGATTCTCCGGGAAGCTAAAAGATATAGAATTCCCGATGTCTTTGATGATTCTACATAATATGCTCATCACTACATTTAACTATTACCAAAATGATTTGAGGGGCCAATGATTATGCTTCATTTTTGTTTTCGTTGGAGAAGAGAGTTAACCTTTCTTAGAGCGTGATATGCTCTCATTAGGCTCTTTGAAGAGTCTATTTTAAGCCACCCTTCATAAAAGGCAGCGACCTTCTTTAGAGTTGAGAATCTCCTTCTGATTCTCGAAAAACGGTCACGTAATATTCCTAAATCGTTTCCATTGAGAGCTTTTACGTAGAGCTCTTTACAGGATCCAACAATCTTAGCGGCTTCTTTTTCAACGTGTTCTCTAGTTTCTTGCAGAAGTCTTTCAACTGATTTCCTGTTTATGATTACTATTCGTGAAATAATTTTGACGTCTCCTTGCATCTCTTTGATGAAATTAATAAATTTCAAAGCATCAACAACTTTCTGTTCTTTGTCGTAAAAGGAATGTTTCTGGGAAAAAGCGTAAACAGAACGGCGTAAACGTATACAGGGTGCTCTTCTAAGAAAATTTTTTACTTTCTCTCTATTGGCTTCTTTTGGAAGCGTAAACACTACTAATATTAAGCTTCCGAGTCCAGCGAATTCCTTCTTTTTAGCCAACTGTGGGTTCTTAATCTTCCTTAACCGCTTCATTAGTATCGGCTGATTATTTGCTAGCACTTTTAGGACTCTTTGAGCTTTCTTTTCATCGATTTTCCAGAATGCTCGATGCAATTGCTGACAGCCAAGTGCCTTTAAACGGTTGGGAAGAGTACTTCTGTCTTTAGATTCTGTTGGAGCTCTATATACGACATATAGGACCATGTTTCTCGTAGCCCTCAAAGCATCTCAAGCTTTTATCTTTTCCCACACATCACTTCATGCCATAGTTTATTTCACATTGCAGCTTTTGTTAACAGGCACCCGATCTGTTATTTTCAATTATTAGTTGCTGCTTTTTGTCATGGTTGAGCGTTTTGATTTGTCTTTCTCTTCTCATAGCCTCGCCTCGGCTCTCAAACTGTTCGAGGTAAACCAGTTTTTCAGGTTCATGCATTCGGGTATATCTTGCTCCTCGTCCTTTCATGTGCATTTCAAACCGCTTTTCCACATCTTTCGCGTGTCCAGTGTAGTAGCTGCCATCCTTACAGCGAAGAATATAAACATAGTAGGACACTCGTTATCCCTCAAGAGCTAACAAACAACTCTCTGTTCTCTCTTAAAAAAATTGTACCTGACAAAAAGCTAACTCACGCCTATTATTGGGTAATGTTGTCCTTTCCCCATCATGTTTCTAGAGCAGGCAACGAGATGAACCGCTTACCGTTAATGTACCGTACATAGGAAATCTTTTAATTTCCCGTAACAATACTATCCAAAGACCAATGAGATAGGAAAAAGAAAATGAACAGAAGACAAACCAACAACAATATTGACAACGAATACAATTTTGGCAACTCAAAATGACGCTTAAGATAGATGTTGAGAAACTGCCTAGAAAGGTCTTGGAGAACGCCGTTAAACTAAATGATCCGCTAAAGAAAATTTACATAACCCTTTACTCCTACGGAGAACCCACAACACCAAAAGAAATAGCCAAAAAGTTAGGATATGCGAGAGCATATGTTCATATGCGGTTGTGCCAACTTGAATCCATGGATTTAGCGAAACGAATTGAAGACAAAAGAAGAGTTAAATTTGAGGCGATTTAACGGCGCCTAGATTTATGTTCCTAGACTAATTTTTTCATGTAAAAACTTGTGGAAAAACTGGAAAACTTGAAATATCCGGAAAAGTTTTGGAGATTACAGGGGAACCTTGATGAAGGGTGTAGCAGACGCTCATTTAGATGATCTAGTTTTAAGAGCTATAGAAGTTTACAACAGGTATCGAAGCCCAGAAGCAACAGCGAAGCTTGTTGAAATGGAGAAAGATGGCTTCATCATCGAATTTGAGGGACCTTTCTGCCAAAGTTGTGGCGTAAGCGACTGCTTTGAAGACTTCATTCATGAGCTAGAAGCCATGAGCAGAGCCTTCAGAGTGGAAGTGGAAGAGACTGAACCAGCGGGTCCCCAGAGTTTCAGGGTGCGATACGGTGTTAGAGGAGACGTTTCTGAAGTTGACGAAGAGGCTCTTTTCCGCGAGTTTCTTCGAGACAAGGGCTTATCGTTTAGAGAATTTCTTGCAGCTAACTCCTGCACAAAAGACGTAATTATGTTCCACTTTCGAACATGGCTGTTTGAAAGAAAATAGTTTATTCCACATTCTTTGATATCAATAGTGAAGAAAGAAGATAACTAAATGCGCGGACAAGCAATACAAAAAATCAAAAACTTTTTTTATTATCGTTTATATTCTAGACTCTCAACTAAAATTGTTAAGGGTGAATCTGATGAGTGAAACAGTGGAGAATCGGGTGAAAAAGGCTCTTGAACAAGTGAGACCTCAATTGCAGGCTGACGGCGGCGACATAGAATACATGGGATTCGATAACGGCATCGTGAAAGTGAAACTGAAGGGAGCATGCAGCGGATGCCCAATGTCAACCATGACTCTACAATGGGGCGTCGAAAACTTCCTCAAGAAAAGGATACCTGAAGTAATAAAAGTACAGGCAATCCAGTAGCCAACCCACCAAGAAACTTTGAATCTACCATTCCAAGGCATCTCAAATCAACATTTTTTTATATCGCGAATCAGATCGTTTGTGCATGTGAGAAAAAGGCTGGTTAGCCATTCTGGATTCTTGTTTTTGAATTCATAATAGCAGCAAGAACTAAAATATCTTCACTGCATAGTTCTTATTATTTAGAGGTTGAAACTTGAAAGCCAAAATCAACAATACCATCTTGGAACTGACTCAGGGAGACATAACCGACCAGACCATAGATGCCATAGTTAACGCTGCAAACGCTGCATTACAAATGGGCGGTGGAGTTGCAGGAGCCATCAGAAGAAAGGGCGGACCAGCAATTCAGGAAGAATGCAACAGGATAGGGGGAACACATGTGGGAGGAGCAGTAATAACAACTGGAGGAAACCTGGCTGCTAAATATGTGATTCATGCCGTGGGTCCAAAACATGGAGAAGAACATGAGGACACAAAGCTGAAAGACGCAACCCTGAACTCCCTAATCTTGGCTGACCAAAAAAATTTGAAGAGCATAGCCTTCCCAGCCATAAGCACAGGAATATTTGGCTTCCCAAAAGACAGGTGCGCCATCATAATGCTCTCAACCACAATAGCGTATCTGGAAGGCCCAACAAAACTGGAGAAGGTAGTTTACTGCCTTTATGACATGAAAACCCTAGAAATTTTCGATGATACTCTGCAATCTCTGACCCAGAAACGCTGAACCATAAAGAAGTAACAGCAGTTTTGTCAGCCCTTTAGGTTGAGCGTGGCTTTTACTTCATCGTTTATGTATTGGATGGTGAATCTTCTCTTATTCAAAAGTCTGATTGCCCTATAATTGTCAGGTAACGTTAAGGCGTAAACCGTTTCAAGTTCCCTGTCTTTGCAGATTTCAATCATATGATCAACCATCTTAGATCCCAAACCTAGTCCCTGCCAAGGATCTGCAACTATAAATGCGATCTCACCCTTTTTTCCATCCTGTTCAATTATGAGCCTCACAACACCCAAGATTTTGCGTCGCCCTTCTTCTTTCAATTCTGCCACGATACCTATCTCCCTGTCGTAGTCGATGTCACAGTATCGGGCTCTCATCTCATGGGGAGTATCCTTTATTATATGAAAAAACCTGTAGCGTACCGATTCTTCTGAAAAATTTTGGAACATCTCAAGCCACAAAGGTTCATCTTCTGGCTTTATAAGTCTTAAAAGAACAGTTCTGCTATCCCTCAGCTTCACCAACTGTTCATACTTTTTTGGGTCAAAACTTCCTTCGTTTAACATCACAATCCAGACCCCATTTTTTGGCTAGTGGCTTCATAAAAAAATACAAAAAGAACTCCGTAATTAACTTTGACGTATTACCTACTAGATTCTTTGCAAACAGAAAATTGAGGATTAAACAGGAAAAGGAGAAAAATAAAGGCTTAGAAGCGAATGAAAAACTTAAATACTGCCTTAAAGAAAAAAGACGCTGCGAAGGGGTTTATTATGAGAAATCCAGAATTATCTATAGCTCCAATGCACAGAATATGCAAGAAAGCGGGAGCGAGCAGAGTAAGCGAGGCAGCTGCGAAAGCTCTGGCAAAGGAACTGGACGACATCGGCATCAAAATAGCTAAAGAAGCTATAGACTATGCCATGCATGCCGGAAGAAAAACCGTTAAAGCAGAAGACATAGAGATAGCGACAAGGAAAGTCTTGGCAAAATAGCAGGCTCAACTCCCTTTTTTCCGAAAGAGGCATAAAAGCAGCCTCTCATATTGTTAGTGAAAAACTTTATATTCCAGATGAAAGTGCAGTAGCTAGAAATTTACCCATAAAAAAGGAAGGATTTGATTGGCATATTTAACTACACAGGGTGGACAACCTGTTCTTATCCTTAAAGAGGGAACATCACGTAGACGTGGAAGAGACGCTCAAACAAACAATATTATGGCCGCAAAAATCATAGCTGAAGTTTTGAGAACCACTCTTGGTCCTCGTGGCATGGACAAGATGCTCATTGACAGCCTAGGCGACATAACAATAACCAACGATGGAGCAGCAATACTTGATGAAATCGATGTTCAGCATCCTGCAGCAAAGATGATGGTGGAAGTAGCAAAGACTCAGGATGATATGGTGGGCGACGGAACCACGACCGCCGTAATCTTGGCTGGAGAACTTTTGCGGAAAGCTGAGGATTTGCTGGCTCAGAATATTCACCCGACAATTATTGTGCAGGGATACAGAAAAGCTGTTGAGAAGGCTGTGGAAGCTTTAGACAAATTGGCGATAACTGTTGACATTGATGATCGTGCAACCTTGAAGAAAGTTTCCATGACGTCTATGGGAAGCAAAGCGGTAAGTGATGCTCGGGGCCACCTATCTGACATCGCTATTGATGCCGTTAAACTGATAGCTGAGAAACGGGGCGATAAACCAATAGCGGACATTGATAACATTCAGAGAATTAAAAAAGAGGGAAAGAGCCTCTTCGACACTCAACTCATCAGGGGCATAATCGTCGACAAAGAGATTGTTCACGCAGGGATGCCAAAACGGATTGAAAAAGTAAAAATCGCTCTCCTTGACTCTCCACTAGAGGTAGAAAAAACCGAGTTCTCATCAGAAATTAGGATACGAGACCCCACTCAAATGCAGGCCTTTTTGGACAAAGAGACAACTATGCTTAAGGATATGGTTACAAAGATTAAGGCCTCAGGCGCAAAAGTTCTATTTTGCCAGAAGGGCATCGACGACATGGCTCAACACTTCCTAGCAAAGGAAGGCATCATTGCTGCACGAAGAGTTAAGCAATCAGACATGGAGAAACTAGCTAGAGCCACTGGAGGCAAGATCATTACAAAATTGGATGATCTAAAAAGTGGAGATCTGGGAGAAGCAGGAATCGTGGAAGAGCGAAAGGTCGGGGATGACAAAATGATCTTTGTAGAGAAATGCAAAGAACCCCGATCGGTTTCGATTCTCATCCGCGCTGGTCTAGAAAGAATGGTGGACGAAGCAGACAGGGCCATGAATGACGCTCTGTCAGTGGTTGCTGATGTCGTTGAAGATAACAAGATCGTTGCTGGCGGAGGAGCAACAGAGAGCGAAATAGCAAAAGTTCTTCGTGGCTACGCTACAAAGGTTGGCGGTAGGGAACAACTCGCTATAGAAGCGTTCGCTGATTCGCTAGAAATTGTGCCGAAGACTTTGGCTGAAAACGCTGGTCTAGAGTCTATAGACATCCTTGTCGGATTGAGGGCAGCTCACGAAAAGAAGAATGGTCATCTAATGGGTGTAGACGTTTTCAAGGGCAAGATAGTTAACAGTTACGAGGATGGCGTCGTTGAGCCTCTGAAAGTTAAGGA
>SMTZ1_10001320_pt1 | contig 24706 bp, 21 predicted proteins | sample DeeMarSWOR136_30_FD_25667 | JGI IMG/M metagenome (IMG submission 25667) | reverse complement strand
GTGACCACCCACAATACTCACACCAAAACCAGCCCGCATACTACCCTTCACACGAGGCACACGAGCAGCACCCAGACCCACACCACGACTCTCAGCCGTGGTCCGCTTACCCGCCATAGGGTCTCTCCCCTGAGCCTGAAAACGCCGACTCTGCAAAACCACCACCGCCCGCTTCACTACATCAGGGCGCAAAGGCGTACCAAACACACTGGGCAACTTAACCCGCCCAACAGCCTTCCCCTGCAAATCAAAAACCTTCGACGTCGCCTTACCCATACACCATCACGCCTTCCTCTAACCCTGCTGCGAAGCCAGCGAAACCTCAATAATCTTAGGAGGCTCATCAGACACCTTCCTAGGCCGTGCAGGCACCCGCAATCTCACCAACCGCTTCACCGGACCAGGCACACTTCCCGCCAACAAAACATACGAACTCCGTACAACACCATACCGCACAAACCCACCTTCCGGTGTAACCTCCTCACCCTCCAACCCAACCTTCATAACCCGCTTATTATACTCGGTCCGCTGATGATAACCCATCTGCCCAGCCCGAGGAACAGTATACAAAACCCTTGGTGGCTTCCAAGGACCAATGCACGCCACACCACGCTTAGTCTTCCTAGCCTTACGCTGCAAAATCCGCACGCCCCACCGTTTCACAGGACCTTGAAAACCCTTCCCCTTTGAAACCGCCACCACATCCACAAGCTGCCCCTCCTTAAAAATCTCAGTAACCGAAACAGGCTTCCCCAACAATCCTCGAGCATACTTAAACAACTCCTCCACCGAACCACCATCAACCTTAATCTCCACAAGCTCCGGCTTCTTCTTAGAAATATTAGCTAAACGCGGCTGAGTAATCGTCAAAAGACGAAACTCAACAATGCTCTCCAAATTCTCCTTCATCTTCTTCAACCCCTCCTCAGGGTCAAAGTTTTCGGGCACCGTGAAAACACGGTCCAAATCCCTAGGAGGTTCTTTCATCCAAGCTTCAGTCAACGACTTCAAACCATAATCCGTCTGAGTGTAAGCCCTAATCCCACAGATCAAGATAGGAGGAGTTTCGATAACTGAGACTGGTTGGTTGACTTCTTTTCCGAAATTAGGAGAACGTGGGTGGTTCTCTATGTAGAAGAGGTGGGTCATTCCAGCTTTGTAGCCCATAAAACCAAGAAGTCTAGGTCCTTCGGATACAGAGGGCCAGTAACGTATTCTGCCATTTTCACAAGCGGCGCGTCCCCTAGGCAAATAGGCTAAGGAACCGCGTTTGGGAGCACTTTTCTTTCTATGCCCCATGGTTTTCCACTTGCATCTGTTCAAATAACGGCGTCAAGTTATAAAGGTTACGAACTACGTATTCGCTTGAAAAGATTGTAAATGCCTAAACCAAGAAGCCAGCCAGCAATCACCACAAGAGTGGCGGGAAAATAATCGTTATACTTCAAGTTAATGACTAAAAATTCAAAGACGAGAAAAGCAAATCCTGTAGACATAGCTGCTACAATTCCTGCTTTCCTGTCATATTTTTGGGCAGTTTGAATGGCAAGAAGGCCGGCTAAAAATATGTCTCCTAACCCTAGACGAATGGCACTTTTAAGGGGAAAAGTGGGAACTTCTATTAATATCGGAAGTTGCAGTCTAACCAATTCATCGGCGGAAGTCCCCATAAACTTGGTTCCAAAAACTTGGATAACGTCCATGACTGTAATTAGACCTGCAAAGACTAACATGGTGGTCCAGGAAAACAAGCTGCCTAAATAGACTGAAATAAATATGGCAAAAAGTAGTGCAAACGCGTTAAGGAAAATAAGGTTCCAAGCGTAGAGGTAGAGCGCCACAAAAAGAACAGGTGGCACCAGCGCTAAATACCATTTCTCTACCGCAGTGTAGGTGAAAAGGAATAGGACAAAGGAATAAGCCGCCAAAAACAGTACCTGAATAATCTGCTGAGCTTGTTGAGCAACAAGCGCAATAATTGTAACCATAACTCCCATAGCAATGACCAAGAAAACAGCGTCACGAATTCGAAATTCCTTTTCTTCGAAAAGCGACTTCAGCTTGGTTTCAAATCTTTCGTGCAAAAAAACTATGACTATTATGACGAAGCTGATGAGAGATGGGAGCACGATGTCGAATGGCATACGCCTCTCTATACCATGTGTGGAATTTTAACCTTTAGCAACCATCATGTTGAAGATTCCCAAAGTAATGAAGAGAGCTTCTTCAGTGCGCACAGTTTCAGTTTTTTGACTTGGAATGGTGTTTACTACGAAATCGGCAATGTTGTCCAAGTTTAGATTTTCTTGTTTAACAATTTCGTACAGTCCTTGTGTGGGGGCGCCAAAGGCTATAAGGATTTTTTTGGAGGATTTCCAGTTTTCTGCCAAGGTTTTGGATGTTTCGTGGTATGGTTTTCCGTGTTTTGAGGTGGCTATTACTAAGTCGAATTGATATTTCGTCAAAAGTTTTCCGAAGGTTAAGTTGGAAGGAGTTATTTTGTATCCCCAGTAGTCTTTTGTTTCGTTTCGGCTTGCGATTTCTGCTTCTAGTGACTTCTCAGTCTTCCTTATTTTGACTGTGACACGTGTGTTGATGGGCAATTTTTTGTTTGCCATTAGAGCGTGTCGCTCAACACCTATGTCTATAAGACTTCCTTGTTTTGAATGAGATACGACTGCGCCCTCACGATATTCCCCTTCAACTAAATCTTTCATACGATTTGGTATCGGATGGTGTGGCGTGCGGAGAGGGGGCAGTACTCCTGCGTATCTTAGTTCGGGTCTTATTTTGAAAAGTCGTTTCCGCAGGTATTGTGGTGTTTCCATGTAAGAAAGAATTGTGGCGATTATGTTGATTTCTTGATGTTGGTTTCTTTTTGTCGCATCTGGGAAAACGATGATTTTGTCTACGCCAAAGATTGCAGCAGCTCTTCCCACAATACCAATTTTCGCAGTCTTCTCTCTAAGATGAGGGATGTCGGAAACTAGGGAGGCGGGAATGGCTATGGAAAGTTCACGTTTAAGGGTCAATTTTTCATTCTCCTTTCGATGAATAGAATGGTATTCTCTCAGAGAATTCTAAAGACACCTCTGCTTTTAAAAGCTTAAACAAATAAATAGCTAAAGTTGGTTAATGATGTCTAAACTTACAGTTTTAGATGAGCCAGATAGAATTAGAGTAATTGACAAAGGTACTATGCTGGAGCTCTGTGAGAAGACTCCTAACTTTTGTAGAGATGCCATAAAACGTGCTGAAAAAGTGAGAATGCCCTACAAGTCGCCCCGAAACGTCATTGTTGTTGGCATGGGCGGCTCAGCTATAGGTGGAGAACTACTAAAAAATTGGTTAAGCGACAGAGCTTCTATTTCTATTGAAGTTTGCAGAGATTATGTCTTGCCGGCCCATGTTGATGAAAATAGCTTTGTTGTTGCTGTGAGTTATTCCGGAGAAACAGAGGAAACTCTGAGCGCCTTTTTGGAAGCTGTGAAACGTGGCTGTATGGTTGTAGCAGTATCTTCTGGTGGTCACCTTCAAACTTTTTCACGAAAACTAAACATTCCTCACATTCTCATCCCTACGGGTTTGCCTCCACGTGCCGCAATTGCATACACTTTCTTTCCACTTGTAATATTGATGGAAAAACTGCATGTTTCCGAAGAGGTAAATGAAGAAATTGAAGAAGCAATACGTGTTTTGCAGAAGTTAAGTGAAGAGAATAGGCTTGATGTGCCTTTGGAAAAGAACGAGGCAAAAACACTTGCTGTAGAAATTAAAGGCACAGTTCCTATAATTTATGGATTTAGACAATATAATTCTGTAGCCCGACGCCTAAAATGTCAATTCAATGAAAACAGCAAAGTCCCAAGCAAGTTTGATGCATTTTCAGAACTTAACCACAACGAAGTTGTCGGCTGGGAAGCCCCGGAAAACCTTACCAAAACCTTCTCCATAATACTCATCCGAGACTCTGAAGAGCCACCGGAATTTAAAAACAGAATTGAAATAACAAAACAAATTGCGTCTTCAAAGGTTTCCAAAATTTTGGAAATCAAAGCTATAGGCAAACATAAACTGACGAAAATGCTTTCAGCCATGTACATAGGTGATTTCGCAAGCATATACTTGGCGCTGCTGAGAGGCGTTGACCCCACGCCAACCAAAACAATTGTGCATTTAAAACAAGAAATGAAAAAGAAACTCGACATGACACTGAAGTATGGAGAAGAAATCAGAAAAATAAAATGACTTAAATTTCTTAGTTCTATGTTTGCTTTATTATAAAGAAATACATAATGCCGTGAACGACAACGATTAAGGGAGCGTGTTGGAGCCGTTGCAGAAAACCGATAAATACGAAATCGTCAGCGAACTTGCTAGACGCAGAGGCTTCTTTTGGCCTTCTTACGAAATTTACGGCGGCGTAAGCGGATTCCTAACCTACGGCCCCCTAGGCGCCCTACTTAAACAAAAAATTGAAGCAAAATTCAGAGAATTCTTCATCAAACCCTTCAACATTCTTGAAATGGAATCCTCAATCATAATGCCAGTAAACGTGTTAAAAGCTTCGGGACATGTAAAAGCTTTCCGAGAACCAATGGTAGAATGCTCAAAATGTAAGAAAAGATTTCGAGCGGATCACTTACTTCAAGACCAAGCTAAAATTGGTGATACGGAGACCGAAAAACTTAGCCTCGGAGAATTAGCTAGTGAATTCAAGAAACACGACGTAAAATGCCCTGAATGTGGGGGCAAGCTCGGTAAACCCAGATATTTTATGACCATGTTTGAAACAACGATTGGCCCCTACTCAGACGCGGTTGGCTATGGTAGGCCCGAAGCAGCGCAAGGTGTCTTCGTCGAGTTCAAACGTCTTTACGAAGTTGCTCGTGGGAAACTACCTTTCGGCGTGGTTCAAATAGGTCACGCGCTGAGAAACGAAATTTCTCCCAGACAAGGCCCTATTAGGCTGAGAGAATTTACCATCGCCGACATAGAATACTTCTTTGATCCAGAAGAACCCCAGTGCCCCTTCCTTAAAGAGGTTGAAAAGGAGATTCTACAGCTTGTACCTGCAGAGTTGAAACATAAGAAAGCAAAAGATGCAATGCAAGTGACAGTGAAAGAGGCTCTAGAAAAAGGCTATATTAAAACAGAATGGCAAGCATACTTTATGATCTTAGCTAAATACCTCCTAAACAAGTTGGGAGTTCCAGACGAAAAACAGCGTTTTATTGAGAAACTGGAATGGGAAAGAGCCCACTACTCCAAACAAGGTGACGATCAAGAAATTTACTTAGATCGTTGGGGATGGACAGAAGTTTCAGGCCACAACTACCGCACAGATTATGACCTGAGACAACACATGGAACACAGCGGCGCAGATATGCAAGTTTTCAGAGAATACCAGAAAACGAAAAAAATAGAGAACATTGTAGTTGAACCGATTCTTGCCAAAATCGGTCCTGCATTTAAAAGAGATGCTCAAAAAGTGATTACTTTACTTTCGAAAGTCAACGCTGAAGATGTTAAAAACTCGTTGAGCGAAAGGGGCTACTACATGCTGAAGGCGTTTAGAATCTTGCCCGAACACTTGAAAATCGTCCGCAAGAAGATAGAAGAAACAGGAAGACGATTCATTCCCCATGTTGTTGAACCAAGTTTCGGAATAGACAGACTCGTGTATGTGGCTTTAGAATATGCTTATAATAGACGAGAAGACAGAACCCTTTTGAAGCTTCCCAAAGAGCTTGCGCCCATGCAAGTTGGAGTCTATCCCCTAGTTTCCAAAGACGGTTTGCCAGAAAAAGCAGAACAATTGCATAAAACGTTAATGAAAGAAGGTTTTGCAGTGGAATGTGACAGAGCTGGCTCCATTGGAAGACGGTACGCCCGAGCAGATGAGGTTGGTACACCTCTATGCATCACTGTCGACTATCAAACATTAAAAGACAACACTGTGACAATACGAGACCGCGACTCATGGAAACAAGTCCGCACAAAAATAGAAAACTTACCCGAAAAGCTAGGTGCCTACTTCAATTACAAGAAAGATTTTGAAGACTTGGGAGAAAGCACATGAAAGATATCAGTTGATTTTAGTTAGATTTTTTAATGCATTCGCATATTCTATTGTGACGCTTAAAAGGCGTTTTTAGGAGCGAGAACCATGGTTCTTCCTGTAGAAACAGAGGAACGCGTAAAGCGAAGAGCGCTTACCGTTTGTCAAGATCATCTACGAAAGGTGCTAGAGATTACACGCAAAGTTCCTCAAATGGTTGACTGCTTTGCCGCAGACGACAAAAAAGCTGCAAGACTAGTCTTCGCTGAAATTAGGAAAGCTGAAGATGAAGTGGACAATGCGAGACGCACAGTTTCTCAAGAACTCGCCCAAATAGGGGCTATACTCATAAACCGGGAAGACTTTCTCCGCTTCACTAACTTGGCTAGTGAGATCGCAGATTTCTGTGAAGGTATAGCATTCTGGCTTCTCTCGGTCATGGAACGTGGGTGGAAAGTGTCATCAGATATTAAGAAAGACCTTTTGAAACTTTCTGATGCAACGCTAGAAACTGTGATTAGACTTAGAGAAACTTCGATGACCCTTTCTTATGGTTCCACAAAGACTCTGGAGAAAGCTAAGGAGGTTGAGATGGCGGAACGAATAGTAGATGAGGTCTACCGGGAGTTGGAAGTCAAAATAATAAACAGCAATCTAGAAATTCCAGCCATGCTTCTTTTAAGGGACATAACTCAGCTTCTTGAAAACGCAGCGGACAAAGCTGAGGATGCTTCAGATGCTGCACGCATATTATCCTTCGCCATGTGACAAGCTGAGATCAAAATGAGCAAGCCTATACCTGTTGAATTTGTCGAAAACTTTCTTGTGGTTTGGGATTCAGGGCAAAGTTCTAAACTTTATAAAATGGGATATTATGGCAAACCCTTAGGCATACCTAAACCGAAAATAGCCGAGTTTAACGTTCCATTGGTCTTAGATCTTATGGAAGGTCTGTACCTTACAGAAAATAAAGTTATAAAGGTGTGGGAAGGCTCGGAAAAAGGGAAGGTGGGGCTTGAAAAGCTTAGGCGAAGAGCTCGTGGGTTGTACGATGAGTTCGACTTAAAATATGCAGTTTACCGTGATCTGAGAGACAATGGGTTTATTGTCACTCCAGGCATCAAGTATGGATGCGACTTTGCGGTTTATAAGCATGGTCCGGGGTTGGAGCATGCGCCTTACATGGTGTCGGTGAGAAAGAGCGAGGAGGATGTGACGGCTACGGATATTGTTAAGGCTGGCAGACTAGCAACAACTGTGCGTAAAAGATTCATTGTGGCAATACCTGACCTTGGGGCCAAAAAGATTCAATACTTGATTTTTAAATGGTTCAAAGCTTAGAGTAAACTGTGACATTTCAATGGTTAAAGTTGTAGTAGTTAAAGGTCCAAGAGAACTAGAAACGGTCTATAGAGCCGTTAAGCTTGCAGAAGGGTTTGAAAAAATAGCCAAGAACTATAGTCGAGCTTTGATAAAAGTCAATTTTATCTCCATCAAAACTTATGAAACAGGCATAACGACAGACCCTTTAGTAGTCGAAGGTTTAATTCACAAAGCCCAAGAAGTTTTCGACAAGGTTTTTGTTGTGGAATCTGATGCCAGCATGACGAACGCAGACAAAGCCTGCGAAGTTACAGGAATGAAGGATGTATGCGACAGAAACGAGGTTGAATTTCTTAATCTGAGAAAAGAGAAAAACCAAATTAAGCTGCAGATTCCAAATGGCGAGACACTTAAGGCGGTCAAAGTGCCACGAATAGTCGTAGATTCAGCCATAATTAACGCTGCAAAACTGAAAACTCACAACATCACAGGCGTGTCTCTTGGAATGAAAAACATGTTTGGTCTCTTGCCAGACAAAATGAAGTTTAAATATCACTTCAAAAACATCAACAAAGTTGTTGTAGACATTAACACGGTGCTGAAGCCGAAGTTCACCATAATCGATGGTTTCTATGCCCTTGAAGGGCCGGGTCCAACTTCTGGGACGCCGATTAAGATGGATTTGTTGATTGCAGGAAAGGAGGTGGTGGCGGTGGATGCAACTGCATGTCGAGTAATGGGTATTGATCCTATAGAGATTTATCACATCAAAAAAGCTTATGAAAATGGCTTTGGTGAAATGGACGAAGCCAAAATAAGGGTTGTCGGTTCGAGAATAAATGAGGTTCGAAGGTATTTTAGAAGAAGTTAGGAAATGCTTAAAAGAGCCCAAACAATAGTTTTCAAACAGCAAAGGAGATGAACGAAAACGCCAACTCACGGATCACTCTCAAAAGCGGGGAAAGTGCGTAGTCAAACCCCTAAATTAGAGTCTACACCAAAGAAGAGTGCGATTCCCCGTAGACGTGCAAGACGGAATTATGAGAAACGCATAATTCTGCAGCGGAAAGCTGGTCAAAACTGGGGAAGTAGTAGACGTTACTAAACCTTTTAACAACATAGTCATATTACTTTTCATTTATGCTGCACGCTGACTTAGTTCTGATAAATGGCAACATAATCACCATGAATTCTAAGCAGCCCAGAGCCCAAGCAGTGGCAATAAGAGAAGAAAAATTCGTCGCAATTGGAGACAGCCAACAAATTCTTTCTTATGTAGGTAAGGATACGGAAAAAATCGACTTAAAGGGCAAGACCATTGTTCCAGGCTTTGTTGATTCACATGTACATGGTGCGGCTCTTGGACGTGGTTTATCACAAATTAACTTACGTGGCATAAAATCCATAGAAGACATTAAGCAAAAAGTCAAGCAATGGGCAAAGAGAACTTCTAAAGGAGAATGGATAATTGGTCACGGATGGGATCAAGACAAACTGGCTGAACATCGATATCCTTCCCGTTTTGACTTGGACCAAGCTGCTCCTAACCATTCTGTTTTTTTAATTCGTGTTTGCGGGCATCTTGGTGTGGTTAACTCAGAGGCCATGAGATTAGCTGAAATTATTAAAGAAACGAGACCGCCTAACGGAGGATACATTGACAAGGACCCGAAGACAGGAGAGCCAAATGGTATCTTGCGAGAAAACGCCCTCAACCTAATCTTAGACGTTTTACCTGAGTCTAGCCAAGAAACTCTGGCAAAGAATTGCTTACTGGCCTGTCAAAAAATGGTTAAAGAAGGATTAACCACTGCACATTGGGTAATCAGTTCAGCAAGGGAAATGCGGGCACTTCATCAGCTGAACAAGCAGGATATGCTTCCGTTGCGAATCTACCTGTTAATTCCTATTGAATGTCTCGACCACCTTATCGAGTTAGGTTTAACGACAGGGTTTGGCGACGACAAAATCAAAGTGGGCAGCGTCAAAATCTTGACAGATGGATCTTTAGGGGCAAGAACTGCAGCTCTAAAACAACCTTATAGCGACGCTCCAGACGCTAAAGGCATGTTGCTTTATTCTCAAAAGCAGTTGGAAGAATTTGTGGAAAAAGCACAAAAAGCCGATTTGCAGTTAGCTATTCACGCTATAGGTGATAAAACCATTGAAGTAGTGTTGCAGATCTTGGAGAAAGCGCTTGGAAAGACGCAGAAGAGGAAGCATCGTCACCGGCTGGAACACGTTTCTGTTCTTAATCCAAGGTTGATAAAGAAAATGAAAGAAATCAGCGTCGTCGCCTCGGTACAGCCTCATTTTATAGTTTCTGATGTTTGGATAATAGAGCGTCTAGGAAAGACTAGAGCTAGATGGACTTATGCATTCAAAAGCCTCTTGCGGGAAGGAATAGTGGCGATAGGAGGTTCCGACGCTCCGGTAGAGCCGGTTAGTCCAATTTTAGGTATCTATGCTGCGGTTGCAAGGAACATGTTTCCTGAAGAGAAGCTATCGATGGACGAAGCTTTGCGGCTATATACTATTAATGCTGCCTATGGTTCCTTTGAAGAGGGCTTTAAGGGTTCAATAGAGAAAGGTAAATTTGCAGATTTGGTGGTGCTTTCCCACGACCCTTACAAAATTGCATCCGAAAAAATTAGGGAGATGAAGGTGGAGAGGACAATCGTGGGTGGCAAGACTGTTTACACCAGAAAGTAGTCTGGCAACTACATCTTTATTTTAAAGGAATATGTGCATAGTTAGATGAGACTTTCATGAATAAAGAAGCTTGCCGCGAAATCATCGAAACTCTAATGCAAATTCCTAAGCCAACGAAAGAAGACGTCAACATAATCAAAGTGAAAGTCTCCGGCAAGCAAGGCTTAACATGCGTTATTCCCAACTCACAGCTAATACGCTGCCTAAAACCCAAGGAAAAGCAGAAACTTTTACCTGTGCTGAAAAGGAAGATTACCCGCACTATCTCCGGCGTCACCATAATTGCAGTAATGACGAAACCTTGGTCCTGCCCTCATGATGGTCCATGCGCCTATTGTCCAGGAGGGCCTTCGCAAGGAGTTCCCCAAAGCTACACAGGCCACGAGCCCGCAGCCATGAGGGGAGTTCAAAATCAATACGACCCTCACATGCAGGTTGAAAGTCGCATAACGCAGCTTGAAGCCATTGGTCACGTGGTTGACAAGGCAGAACTAATTATTATGGGTGGCACATTTCCAAGCACTCCAATTGACTATCAAAGAAATTTCGTTAAAGGATGCTTAGATGCACTGATTGGAGCTGAAACGCAAAGTCTTGAGGAAGCTAAGAAGCGTGCTGAGACCAGTAAGATACGCAATGTAGGTATCACTGTGGAAACTCGACCTGACTGGGCCAAGACTGAGCAAGTGGACCACATGCTTTTAATGGGTGTGACCCGTGTTGAGCTTGGAGTGCAGAATGTTTACGACGACATCTATCGCCATGTCAAACGGGGTCACACAGTTAAAGACGTGGTGGAAGCAACACGAGTGTTAAAAGACTCTGGATTAAAGGTGGTTTATCATCTTATGCCCGGCATGCCCGGGTCAAATTTTGAACGCGACCTTGAAGGTTTTAAGACAGTTTTTACTGAAGCGGATTTTAAGCCGGACATGGTTAAAATTTATCCATGCCTTGTTTTGAAGGGCACAAAGGCTTATGAATGGTGGAGAAAAGGTGAATACACTCCCTACTCTACAGAAGACGCAGTTCATCTTGTTGCTGAAGTAAAGAAACTTATTCCTGCATGGGTTCGTATAATGCGAGTTCAAAGGGATATACCTGCTTATTTAGTGGAGGCTGGCGTCAAGAAAAGTAATCTCAGGCAATTGGCTTTAAAGAGACTTGAAAAAGAGGGAAGGCGGTGTCATTGCATAAGATGCCGCGAGGTTGGACACAGATGGCTCAGAGATAAAGTTAAACCTAACCCAGAAGAAGTTCAAATCCTTATCACACGTGAGGAAGCGTCAGAAGGCATTGACCTGTTTATTTCCGCTGAAGACCCTGTCAACGATATTCTTTTAGGATATTTGCGATTGCGCATTCCTTCGGAAAAAGTCCACAGACCAGAAATTTTAGCCGAACCTTCTTCCATTGTGCGGGAACTTCACGTTTATGGCCCCCTTGTTCCAGTCGGTAAGCACGCTGCGAGAGCATGGCAACACAAAGGCTTTGGCGCTGTCCTCCTTTCAAAAGCTGAACGAATTTCAAAGGAGGAGTATGATAGGCGAAAGGTTGTAGTTATAAGCGCTTTAGGAACAAAAAGATACTACATGCGTTTCGGCTACAAATACGATTGTCTATACATGTCCAAAACATTGGAGAAGTAGAAAGTTGAGTGAAAAATTTCCTGGTTATAAAGGTAAAGCTCTAGAAGCATTAGAAAAAGCTAGAGCAGGAATTGGAGACGTTGTTCGGGTTTTGAAAGATGAAGAAGCTTACGAAGGAGTGCTCATCCCACGGTCAGAATTTGGCGACGACAAACACATCGTAATCAAACTTAAAAATGGCTACAACATTGGAATCCAAATCACTCCAAAAACAAAAATCGAAAAAGTCGGAACAGGAGCAAAACCTACGTTTTCAAAACCGCCTTTACCGGAACAGAAATCAAATCTTTCACGAGTCGCTATCCTTAGCACAGGAGGTACAATTGCAAGCAGAGTAGATTACAGAACAGGCGGCGTAAGACCCGCCCTGACCGCAAACGACCTATACAGTGTTGTCCCCGAACTCTCCGACATAGCTGCTATAGAAGCAGAAATTCTCCTCAGCATATTCAGTGAAAACATCACCCCAAAACACTGGACGCAAACTGCAAAACAACTTGCCGACAAAATAGAAAATGGCGTTGCGGGAGTGGTTGTCGCCCACGGAACCGACACTATGGGATATACCGCAGCGGCATTAAGCTTTGCACTGCAAGACCTTCCTGTACCCATTGTTTTGGTGGGCTCTCAACGCTCTGCCGATAGACCAAGCTCCGACGCCGCAACCAACCTAATTGGAGCCGTGAAAGCCGCGGCAAATGCACCCTTCGCAGAAGTTGTAGTAGCTATGCATGAGACAGTTTCTGACAAAGCAATTGTTTTTCACCGAGGAACCAAAGTGAGAAAGTGTCACACCAGCCGTCGCGACGCCTTCAAATCCATAAACATCTCACCTCTAGCTAAACTTGAAGGCAACAAAATTAGAATGCTAACTGAAAGTTATCGTAAACGGGACACGAAACGAAAGTTGACAATAAAACCCCTTTTCGATGAAACAGTTGCATTAGTGAAGTTCTATCCACACATGGATACAAGAGCCATTGAATGGTATGTCGACAACGGTTTCAAAGGCATTATTTTAGAAGGTACTGGGCTAGGACATGTGGGCAGCCATTGTTTTCCAGCAATAAAAAAAGCAATTGCAAAAAATGTTCTCGTGGGCATGACCTCTCAATGTCTATGGGGGCGAATAAACATGAGTGTCTACGATACGGGTAGAGACCTTTTGGAAATGGGAGTAATTCCTCTTGAAGACATGCTTCCTGAGACAGCTTTGGTCAAGATGATGTGGGTGCTAGGACAATCTAAAGACGTTGAAGAAGCGAAGAAACTTCTGAAAAAAAACGTTGCAAACGAGTTCTCTGAACGAACTGTTTTCAGAGAAAGTTGAAGGGAGGCACATAATCGGGTGGCTGTTGATTATAAGAAAATAGGTTTGAAGGTAGGTTTAGAAGTACATCAGCAACTAAACTCAGAAAGAAAGCTTTTTTGCGGCTGTAAGACAGAGCTTTTCAAAGAAGACCCTGAAATCAACTTTCTACGCAGATTGCGTCCAACGCAAAGCGAGCTAGGACAGGTGGATCCTGCTGCTTTCTTCGAATTTCAGAAGGGCGTTAAGATTCTTTATGAAGCCAACAAAGACACCGCATGTTTAGTTGAGATGGATGAAGAACCGCCTCATGACTTGAACCGCGATGCTTTAGAAACAACCCTAATTATTTCCCTCATGCTGAAAGCTAATCCTATGGACGAAATTCATGTTATGCGCAAAACTGTTATCGACGGATCTAACACTACTGGTTTTCAACGCACCTGTGTAGTGGCTTTCAATGGCAAGGTTGAAATTAAGGAAAAGATTGTTCAGATTCAGCATGTGGGCTTGGAGGAGGATGCGGCTCGAAAGATGGGTGAAAACAGTAGCCTTCTCTGCTACCGCATCGACCGTCTCTGTATCCCTCTTGTAGAGGTTGCAACAGCCCCAGTCATCTACACTCCTCAGGAGGCAGAAGAGGTGGCGTTAGCTATTGGGCGGATTCTGAGGGCGACGGGCAAAGTAAAGAGAGGATTGGGTACAATTCGCCAAGACTTGAACATTTCCATTCGGGATGGCGCCCTTGTAGAGATTAAGGGAGTGCAGGAACTTGAGCTGGTTTCACTGGTTGTTGAGAACGAAGTCCAGAGGCAGCTTAGTCTTCTTAAAATAAGGGATGAGTTGTTGAAGTGTGATATCAAAGAAAGAGACATAAAAGATGAGTTTGTGGACATTACCCGCATTTTTGCAGACACCAAGTGTAAAGTTATTCGGGCTGCCCTAGAAAAAGGCAAGCGAGTTCTTGCTGCTAAACTGCCAAAATTTGAAGGGCTTCTGAAAAGAGAATTAATACCTAACTTAGGATTGGGCACAGAGATGGCTGACAGAGCCAAATTCTGGGGACGCGTAGGTGGCATTTTCCATACAGATGAGTTGCCTGCCTATGGAATTACTCCAGAGGAGGTTGATAGACTGAAACGCTTAGTAAAGGTAAAGCCGAGTGATGCTGTGATTTTTGTCGCAGACGATTTAGAAAACGCATCTGATGCTCTGAAGGCTGTGAACGAACGAGCTAGGGAAGCTCTGATAAAAGTGCCGCAGGAAACTCGGGCTGCAAAACCAGACGGCTCAACACGTTATATGAGGCCTAGACCAGGTGCTGCTCGTATGTATCCTGAAACGGATGTGCCCCCTATCCAACTTTCCCGAGAATATGTGGGAAGTCTTCGCAAACGTTTGCCCGAATTGCCCGAGCAGAGGATGCAACGCTTAATGCGCGACTGCAAATTGAATAAGAAGTTGGTGAAGCAAGTTCTTGATTCTGAGTTCAGCCAGCTTTTTGAAGAAACTGTTAAAGAAAGCAAAGCCTCGCCCACGCTGGTTGCTGTGACTTTGACTGAGACGCTGAAAGCCTTGAAACGTGAAGGAGTGGAAGTTGAGAACGTTTCTAGTGAACAGTTTTTGGAGTTGTTCCGTCTAGTGGGTTTTGGGGAAGTTGTAAAGGAGGCAGTTTCGGATGTTATTGTTTGGTTGTCGAAGCATGAAGGAGCGAAGGTGACTGAGGCGGTTGATGTTCTTGGTTTAGGCATGCTTTCCCAAAGTGAGCTGGAAGAGATTATTGACAGTTTAATTGAAGAGAATCGGAGTTTTCTAACTGAGCGTGGAGAAAAAGCCTTCGGAATTCTCATGGGTTTAGTTATGAGGAAGGTGCGAGGAAGAGCCGAAGCGAAGTTTGTCAGCGAGTTAGTTAAAAGTAAACTTGAAGAGTTCAAGAAATGATTTTTTTAGCTATGCATAGGTAATTAAAATTAAACCAAGCCAAATCTAAGCGGAGACTTTGTGTATAGATTTATAAGCGCGCCCATCAACTGGTAGACAAGCAAGAATTAGGATTCCTCAAAAGAGAAAACTAGTTCTGCCTAATCGAATAGGAGGTGCAGTCATGACATACGAAAGAGAGCCTCGAGAAATGCACAAGGCAGTCTGTGCTGAATGCGGCGAGGAATGCGAAGTTCCATTCAAGCCCGACCCTAACAGGCCAGTCTATTGTAAGGAATGTTGGTCTAAGAAAAGAACACGTGGAAGAAGATACTAAACATCAAATGGATAATTAGGCTACTCATCACATAATTTGCTCATTCATTTTCTTATTTTTATTTTGAACTTTCTGCTTTTCTGAAGAACATTAGGTAGAGAGAACTTGCTATGAAATAAGTAGCTGTGGTGAAGAGGAAGGGTGTAAAGAAGTCGCTTCCAGTCATCATTTCGCCGGAAATCGAAGCGGTTATCGCCCGTGGAATATTGTCCGCCATAACCATCAAACCGTTTGTGGTGCCCCGTTCCCTATCTGTAACAAACTCCATCTGCAAGGTGGAGTTTATAGGTCCAGCCATGTTCATTAAGGCAGTACGGCTTATGTATGCTGTTGAAGCTAGAGCTAAGTTCGGTGATAAAGTTATGAGCATGATGAAGGGCATGGAAAGATACTGGCAGATTACTATGCTTTTGACTTTACCCAATTTATTTGACAACACAGGTGCAACGAGGGTGCCTATGCCCAATGTAACATTGCTTAAAGCAGAGATTATGCCTATTTGTTCGGTGCTAGCCAAGAATTTTAGTTTAAAGAACAGGTTGAAGAGGGGTACTATGAACCCGGCTCCGAAGCCTATGAAGGCGGTAGGTATCATAAATTTAAGTATTATACGATGACTCTGAATGTTTCGAAGGCTAATTAAGTCAACCATTCTTTGGTTGTGTAGCTTCCTTTCTTCTTTTACCAGCAGTATTGGAAGAGCGGCAGCTAGAGCGAGGGCAATGGAAATTATTAAGGCTATACGATATCCAAATGCTGATCCTTGTTCACCTGTTGGTAGAGTTAACAGACCATTGAACAAATCCGGCAGAACGCCACCGACATAGCTTCCTACGACGCTCATTATTATCATTATACTCCAGTTGACGCTGAACAAATAGGTCCGCTCCTCTGGTCTGCTATTCTCTGTCATGAATGGTGATGAGGCTACCCATCCCAGTGTACCTATTAAACCTGAGGCTAGACTAGTGAAGAGAAGGATAGAGGGTTGCAGAGTGACAATCTGGAAGATGCTTATGAAATTTGCTGTGAAACCGATAATTATTGCTCTCCTAGAACCTAGGCGTTCACAGATTAGACCTGCGGGCAACGCTACAAAACCGGTGGCTATGGCGCCGGCTGTGAAAATGTTACCTATGAAATCTGGTTGAAAACCTACCTCCTTAAGATTAAGATATAGGTAGAATATGACTCCCCAGATTCCAAAACTTAAACCTTGAAGGACGGTGGATACCATGTACAGTTTAGCGTTGCGGCTAAGCATTTGCACACGCTGGATATATTGGCTAATTCCTGAGAGAAATGGCAAAGGCGTCAACCGTAGTAATGGTTCGATAGCCTTTGAAATCTTATAGGAATAAATATTTTGTGTGCTTATACACGTGGAAATAGAGGGCTTAGTGCAGGTTTTTTTGGCTCGAAAGAGTTTTGAATAGAGCAGTCTATTTCATATGCATGACAGGTGTCCTTTCATGGCAAAAATCAAAATAGCATTAGCTGGAGTTGGAAATTGTGCTTCGGGGGTTCTTCAAGGTTTGCACTATTACCGAGACTTCGAAGATGAAGAGAATGTTGTGGGATTGAGGAGTCTAGTTCTTGCTGGTTATCATCCAAAGGATATTGAAGTGGTTGCAGCTTTTGACATAGATGTTAGAAAAGTTGGTAAAGATTTGTCGGAGGCTATTTTTGTTGAACCTAATAACACTTTTAGAATTTTTGAAGTTCCAAAATTAGGGGTAACCGTTCAAAAAGGAAAAGTCCTTGATGGCGTAGGGAAATATCTTAGAGATGTAGTAAAGGTTGACGTTTCTCCAGGGGTTAATGTAGCTCAAAAGTTGAAGGAAAGCGGCGCAGAAATTTTGATTAATCTTCTTCCGAGCGGTGCGGTGAAGGCTTCCCTATGGTACGCAGAGCAAGCGCTCCAAGCTGGTTGCGCCTTTATTAATGTAACTCCCGTGAGTATTGCCAGCGACGGAACGTGGGCTAAACATTTCAAAGAAGCGAGGCTGCCTGTTGTAGGTGACGATTTGATCGACCAAGTTGGTGCCACCACAATCCACAAAACATTGATGCGACTGCTCTCAGAGCAGGGCGTCCGCATTCTAGAGACTTACCAACTTGACGTGGGTGGTGGAACAGAGTCCTTGGACACGTTGGAAAGAAGTCGAGAAACTAAGCGCATCCTGAAAACGAAGACTGTGGAGTCGGCTTTGCCCTATAAAGCCTCAGTTGTGGCTGGAACAACAGACTACGTGGATTTTCTGCAAAACAAGCGAGATAGCTACATGTGGCTAAAAGGACTATATTTTGGCGGGGCACCTATGGAGGTTGAACTGCGACTGTGCACGGTTGATGGTCCAAATGCGGGTTCAATTCTTCTCGATGTCATAAGAGCGGTTAAGGTTGCTCTTGTTAGAAGGGAAGCAGGAGCGATACTAAGTATATCTGCTTACGCCTTTAAGCAACCACCCCAAATGCTACCGTTTGAAAAGGCTAGACGACTGTTTGAAGAGTTTTTACATCAAAAAAACAGCTTCTAAATGTTATATAGTTACTCGCATCCCATCATAAGCGAACTTTAAACCTGGATTTCTCGTTTCATACTCAAGTCTCTCTTTATGTGAAAGCCCAGCAATTAATCTGCCTTTTTTCCAAGTGTGACAAGAAATATGTGTGAGAATACACTTTTTGACACCTGTTTGCCTCCAAAAATCGACGGCTTGTTGAAGTGAAAAGTTCATCCACTTCTCGCCTTTTCTTGGCAACAGCTTGTCAACTGTCGCTTCCAGAATTAAAATGTCAAGGTCTTTTAGACGTTTCATGGTTTCAGTTGGAGGTGTCACGCCGTCAACAAGATATGCAAGCTTCTTGGAAGCGTTTACAATGAAGCCGACACTGTGGCTTGTATGCGTGGTTTTCACAACTTCCCAGTTGGCATCAGGAAACTCAAACTGCTCACTAGGTTGAATTGGATGAACGTTTATCCTTTCTTTTATGTACGCAAGTTCTTGGTCAAAATGATATATCACTTGGCGGGGGACATAGACCTCGATAGGCGGCCACCCTGCGAGAGATGGAGGTTCTCCTAGGGCACCTAGACCCCAGACATGGTCGAAATGCCAATGCGTGACAAAAATTCGATCAACACGCTTTATTCTTTCACGTTCTAACTGAAACTCAAAATCAGGACTTGCATCTATGAGAACTGTTTCTTTACCGATTATGGCAAGGGATGCTCGTGTTCGGCGATGCTTAGGATGTTTTCTTGCAGCTTCACAAACTTGACAGGAGCAGTGGAATGAAGGCACTTGAATTGCGCCGCTAGTGCCGAGAAAAACAAGTTCGAGGCTCGGGTGGTTCCTCCTTTTTCTGGATTGGAGCATGCCAACCATCTATATATCTCGTTTTCCAGCGATGAAGTCCTCTACCCATTGTCTAGCCAAGTCATCTGGCACCTGCACTGGCGGGTGCTTAAATGCATACGAAGAAATGCTAATCAGCGAACCCGCAATTTCCCTGTCTCGCGCCATCTTCACAGCTCTTATCACATCTATGGCCACTCCTGCGCTGTTAGGGGAATCTTCAACCTCCAACTTCGCCCTTACAGTGACTGGTTGGTTTCCAAACTTCCGACCTTTAATGTACAAGTAACATATTTTTTTATCTTTGAGGAAGGGAACGTAGTCAGAGGGACCGATACGCGTCGGCACTTCATAAGGTACAAGACTTGTGACAGCCTCTGTCTTGCTTATGCGCTTGGTCTTTAACCGTTCCTCCACTGTCATGTTTAAGAAGTCGGTGTTTCCGCCAAGGTTGAGTTGATAAGTCTCTTCAATATCAACCCCCCTGTCCACGCACAATCTCGCAAGACTGCGGTGCAAAATGGTTGCACCAAGCTGACTCTTAATATCATCACCTGCAACAGGCAATCCCTTCTCTTCAAACTTTCTACTCCACTTTTCATCAGAAGCAACAAATTCTGGAATACAGTTCACAAAAGCGCATTTCGCTTCAAGACATGCTTGAGCATAGTATAGCGTCGCTTCGTGGCTTCCTACCGGAAGAAAGTTAACCAACATGTCTGCTTGAGTCTCCTTAAGAATTTGCCCAATATCTGACGCCTTAGTCTCCATGTCATTATATGTGTAGAAAGCTTTTTTCATGTGGGGAGCTACACCGTCGAAAACAGGTCCTGGCATCACTTTAACACCTAGCTGAGGGACGTCGGCGAATTTCGCACAAACATTTGGCTTTGCCCATATAGCATCAGACAAGTCTTTGCCAATCTTCTGTTGGTTAGCTTCAAAGGCAGCTACGAATTTTATGTCTCGAATGTGGTAGCCTCCGAAATTGACGTGCATTAGTCCTGGTACTTTAGTGTCTTCTTTGGCGTCTTTGTAATACTCTACGCCTTGGATGAGGGCTGAGGCACAGTTTCCTACGCCAGCTATTGCAGCTTTGATTTCCATAGGCTTTCCTTCGACAAGATTGATGTTTTGTGTATATAAGATTGACAGGATTTATGCGGAAGCGGTATAGCAGAATTTTAAGGATTTATCAGATGAGGGGCTCTTTTAATGAGCCTATTAGACATGATTAACGCTCTGGGCGAGTGGGTTTTATCCAATTTTGATAAAGTCTTGTTTCCAGTTAGTACCATTATTATAAGATATGTTGTCTACGGAGCTATCTCACGAGAGATTACAAATCTGGGGATCAGAAGAGGAATTCAACTTCTGTGTTCAACGATGGAATAGCCTGCCTAACTTGTAGAAAAACTTGTTGAGGAAGGAAAGCTACCACCATTTGTGCTTAACAGAATTTGGCTAACAATTCACTGGTTCACACTGTGCGCACAGTGAGGGTCGATTGTGCATCAAACCTAGAAGTGATTCCACAAGATTTTTTCTTGACCATTCAAATTCGCTGAGCTCCTCCATCATGAGAACTTTCTTTGGCACATCTGGGAATATTGCCTCGACCATCTGATCAACGCTTAACCCTTTAGAGGATAGAGTATCAACCTTTTTCTTCAGTTTCATGATGTTGTTGAGGGTCTGATTTATTGAATTTTTGTCCCAGATTCCGTGACCACCATAGGCAGTTTCAAAATTCAGTTGCAGAATAGTCTTAAGCGAATCCATCAGGGCTATGTAATCTTCTTGTCTCATTATTATGATAGGCATTGGATTGGCAACCAGGTCACCCATAAACAGCTTATTCTCTATCAGAAACGAAACATGATCAAAACTGTGGCCCGGAGTGCTAAAAGTTGAAATTTCAGTTTGCCCGAATTTCATTTTCTTTTCAAGAGGTTTAGCTCTAACAGGTTTAGGTTGGCCCCACACCATCTGTCTGTACAATGGGATTTGTGGAGGGTCTGCTAGAATTTTAATGGACTTCCTTGGGGCAAAAACTTCTGCATCGAGCTTTTCTTGGAAAAGATGCACTCCTCCACTATGGTCTTCATGGAAATGTGTTAGTAGAATAGCCTTGACCTCAAAATTCATTTTTTCTATGAAACCTAAAGATTCTTCAGTAGTGTGAGGACATCCAGTATCTATGATCAACCCATTATAATAATAGAAAGTTGTCCAATAGAATGGTTGTTCATTGTATGCTTTTCCAACTTCAACTGAAACAAAATTTTTGTCAATCTGGTTCCATCTAAGCATACGAAACTTTAGCTTAGGTTGAGATAAAAACATTCTTATCGTGTGTGTTGGGCTGAGGTATTTTCGGCGAAACTGGCAATGTATCCCGATTTCCCTGCTAATCTGCTGTGGCGCGTGGGCATATAGCATGGAACGTTAGCATTAATCCCAATAGAATCTAGGTGAGTCGTTCTTCCTCAAAATTTCTTTATCCTATTGCAAGTATGCCTTCAAAAATGTTCTTTTCCTCAACTTCCAATTCCCTAGCCAACCAAATTCTCAACAGCTTCGCATCCTTCGGCAGATCACCACTAAAAGTCAACACTCGTCCATTTTTCAAAGCATCAGCTTGGAAACCCTTCTCGGTCTCTCGAAAAAGAAAAGACACCGTATCTGCGCCTGTAGCTAAGGTTTTGAAGTCGTCCCACTGTTTACAACGAACAATCACAGACGGGCCTTTCAGAGTTGGCAGTTCGGTTTGCGGTTTGCGGGGAGTGGGAGAGGGAGCGGGAGAAGAGGAAAGAACGTTGATCAATCCGGCAATCTCGTCTTGAAGATTGGAGAGACGATCTTCAACTCTTTCAATTTTATCTGCCATTTCACCTGTCTTGCCAGCTGATGATGTTATCTTGCCCAGCTCGCCTATGAGGCGGTCTAGGTCCTTTTCATGCTCCCTAAGAACGTTGATTATGAAGTCTAGGGCTTCGAGGGCTTCGTCTTTTGAAGGAGACTTTTTTACCATTGGGCTCAATTTTCTCCCCGCTGCTGCTCGAGAGAATACTAATGGCTACAAGATAGATAAACGTAGTGCATCGAAAAACAATATCCCAATGAATAGCCAACTATTCGTATTGTGAATATAAAGCAAAGCGGATGTGTATCGTTTGCAATGTTGTACGCTTATACAGTTAGAAGGATACAGTCGGGTGTTGTGTGCACTGTGTAGAGTGCTAAGGCGAGGAGGTAGGCTATGTCGTCTTGGGCGTTGATTGGCTTGGTGATTTCTGATTAGATGCGATTATTTGTCCGGTGGTGGTTTTTTGTAGTAGAAACATAAAAAACTAATCAGGAATCTCCAACCCAAGCTGTCGCTTCAGAGTCTTATATCGATTCCTCACAGTAACCTCAGTCACACCTGCAGCCTCAGCAATATCCTTCTGCGTTTTTTTCTCCCCACCCATCAAACAAGCAATATACAAAGCCGCAGCCGCCAAACCCATCGGATCCTTTCCAGCCGCAGCACGCTTCCGTTTCGCATCCCGCAAAATCTTAATCGCCACTCCCTGCGTCTGTCCACTAATACCAGTCCGCTCAGCAATCTTTGAAACATAAGTCAACGGATCAGCTATAGGCATTCTAACATCCAATTCCCGTAACAACAACCTATAACACCGTGCCACGTCCTTTTTATCCACCAAACTAGCCTCAGAAATCTCCCGCAAAGTTCTCGGAGTCTCCGTATTCCGACAAGCCGCGTACAAAGAAGCAGCTGCAATTGCCGCAATACTTCTACCTCGCACCAAACCCTTATCCAATGCCTTTCGATAAACCACTGCCGCCTTTTCCTTCACTGAACTCGGAACATACACTTTGTCTGACAACCGATCCAATTCAGCCATAGCTTGCGCCAAGTTTCGATCAACGCTACTATGAACCCTAGATCGAATCTGCCACTTCCGAAGCCGCCACATCTGCAATCGCGTCGACAGAGGTAACTTTCGACCAAAAGCATCCCGATCAACCCGTCCAATGGCTGTTGACAAACCCTTATCGTGAACCGAATAAGAAGTGGGTATACCTACCCTGCTTCGCGACGCTTTCTCCTCCTGCGTAAAAGCTCGCCACTCTGGACCTTTATCCATCATTTGTTCCCGCAAAACCAGTCCACAATCGCCACAAACAGTTTCACCGCTGTCGTAATCATGAACCAAATTAGTGCTGCCACACTCTGGACACTTATCCGTCAATCGCTGTCGTGCCAAGGATTTCTTGCTCAATTCAACACTCCCCTACTGCGATCTGTAAAGGCGTAAACCAGTCACAACCATCAAATCCCTCATCAGAAACCTCGGAATCAAAAATCGTCCATCTGGCCGCCGTAATTAAGCCTAAGGACAGGTTTTAATATATAAATCTTTCGATTTTGCTTTATAGATTAGCAGAACTGAACTATAAGAGGTATTTCTCATATTGTCAGACACTCCACTCTCATTAAGCTTAATAACAAAGTGTAGCTTTTTTGGATGGTGAAGCCCGGTGGTGTAGCGGTCAAGCATGGCGGGCTCTGGACCCGTTGACGAGAGTTCGAATCTCTCCCGGGCTACTAACAATACTGTTTCCACTGTTATTTTCAGGGCAGATGTTCTGAAAACTGTTAATCAACTGTTTTAAGTGGTTTTCAAACGTTTTAGACAAGTTAAAGCCTAATTCACGTGTTTTCTCGACGAGTTCAGCGTCGAGGTAGAGGACGACATTCTTCCTGTGCGGCAATTTGCATTTGCACTCCTTTGCGTGCGGAAGGGATGGAAGGTTTAATGTTATAAGTTTGTTGCGTCAACCATTTGATTCATGAACACATATAGAAAACTGTTCCACAAACCATAAAAAACCTAGTGAACATATGCATTGTTGATGCTTATGAAGAAGCATTTCCTTCTCATTTTCCTAATCTTGACGTTGTTGGCTTCAGTTTTACCATTCAAGGCTTCAGGCAATGTTACCACGCAAAACATGACAGAACATAGCTCAGTTATTCAAACTGATGGAAACCAAACAACACCGGAGTATGGAGGGACATTAAGGATTGGGCATTTCCCGGGGATGGCGTATTATAATCCTTTTTTCTTTGAATCCATATGGGCAGGGGTTCTTCCTATATATAATGGCTTGTTACGGATAGACGAGAATAGCGAATATTCACCGGATTTAGCCAGGGGATGGCACATTTCAAATGATGGCTTGAATTATACTTTCTTTCTTTTTGAGAACGTTACCTGGCATGATGGAGAGGAATTCAACGCGTCAGACGTGGAATTTACATTCAATGCAGTGAAAAACCATCCTAGTGTCTGGTGGTCTTACAAGAATTGCCTTGCGCCTATTGTTTCAATGGAAGTGATAAACAGATCAACAATACTAATATGTTTAAACCAATCATTCGCTGGATCATATTTATACTATTTAGATCGGTTCCCAATAATCCCTAAACACCTCTATTATGAAACAGATTTACAGACAAACCCAACAAATTATATTCCTGTTGGGACAGGTCCCTTTGAGTTCGTCGAGGGAACCCCGGGAGTGAACACAACGTTATGTGCAAACGAATTCTATTTCCGTGGAAGACCTTACCTTGACTCTGTTATACTAAGGTCCGATATCCCTTTTGAAGACCTTCCTGATTTACTCCTTAACAACACAATAGATGTTGCAGGTAGCTATTATGAATTTCTTGACCCATTAAGAATTGAGGAATTCAAGCAAATCCCTGGCATATCATTTTTCAACCGTGAAGATCCCAGCATTTGGATAATCGGTTTCAACTTCCGGAACCCAACACTCCGTAATCCTAAGGTTAGACAAGCAATTAACCACGCCATCAATCGCAGTAGGATATGTGATGAATTTTTCCTGGGTTATGCAAGAAGCGCTGTTAGTCCGATACCGCAGGGGAACAGCTATTGGCACAATCCAAATGTTACAACTTATGATTACAATGTATCGATGGCTGAGACATTACTT
>SMTZ1_10001745_pt1 | contig 24719 bp, 20 predicted proteins | sample DeeMarSWOR136_30_FD_25667 | JGI IMG/M metagenome (IMG submission 25667) | reverse complement strand
AGATCGGGCAAAGGCTTGGCAAAGACAGGTTGTATGAAGGCTTGAAACTTTTCGGCTTCGGCAAAAAGATGGGCATCGACCTGTCGGGCGAGGCTGAAGGGTTGTTGAGGCCGGCAGAGGAATGGACGGGATACAGCGTGACTCGAATTCCATTTGGGCAAGAGATTTCGGTAACTGCGATTCAATTGATTCGAGCATTTTGTATACTGGCTAACGGTGGTCGTTTAGTGCAGCCTTATCTGGTCAAAGCAGTTATTGACAGTGAGGGCAAGATTGTCACTGGTGCCGTTCTGCGAAAAGATCGCAAAACGGGAGAGCTTCTACGGAAACGGCCGTCGCTCTGCCCAGGGGGGATTGGCTACATTGTCAAGCCCGACGTTGCCAGATGGATTGTCACTGAGGCGCTGACCGGCGTAGTTAATGAGGGGACAAGCTGGAAAAATACCAGGTGTTCGGCAAATCCGGAACGGCTCAATTGGCAAAGGCTGATGAAAGAGGTTATGCTGAAGGTGCTTACGTCGCTTCATTTGTAGCCGGTGCGCCGGCGGAAGACCCGGCCGTAGTGGTCCTGGTGTCAATACGGAAGCCAAACGTAAAACTTGGCAAAGGTTACACAGGCGGAATCGTAGCTGCTCCGGTAGCCGCCGCAATACTCGAGAAGACTCTGAACTATCTTGAATCTCACGGTCTGTGACGCGTGACTCAAGCCGTGGGACACAAGCGATGAAAGCCACAAAATGGCAAAGATAATCTATGGTGTTGCCGGCGAGGGATTTGGCCACAGCAGTCGGTCTCATCTGATAGGGCAGCGGTTCGTTGACGCCGGGCACGATGTAATGTTCGTGGGGTCAAGGAAGTCGCTGGTTTATCTGAAGCAGTACTTTGGCCCGCGCGTAAGAGAGATATTCGGCCTTTCCTTTGCGTTCGAAAAGGGCCGGATAGACAAGTCGGAGACTCTCAAGCGGAATCTTCTGAAGCTGCCTGAGGCAAACAGGCAGAACGATGAACTCTTCAGGAAGCACTTCGAGCCGTTCGGACCGGATTTGGTGGTATCAGACTTTGAACCTTTCAGCGCGTGGTGGGCGTGGCGAAACAGGGTGCCATTTATCAGTATCGACCACGAGCACGTGCTCACGTTGTGCAAGTTAGAACATAAAACGAAGAACTGGTTTTCGCGAATAACGGCGAGCGTAGTAACAGAGTGTCACTACGTAGGCGCGGTTGCCTACATCATTGTGAACTTCTTTACGGCGCCGTTGCGAGTTGATTCGGCTCTTTTGGCACCACCGATCGTTCGGCCGGTAGTTACTACGCTGAAGCCTCAGCTCGGCGCACATATTCTTGTATATTCCACTACGGGAAAAGACAAAGGCAGGCTGCGAGGGATTCTCGGCAAGTTTGGCCCGAATAAGTTTCATATCTACGGCTTTGACGCGGTTAGAGAACCAACGGAGAAGGTCTCTAATGGGGTTGACGAAAGTGCTGCGGGCGGGAATTGTGTCTTCAAGGGGCGCTCAACAGAAGGCTTTCTTGCGGATTTGGCAAGTGCACGGGGGGTGATAGCTTCAGCGGGTTTTTCTTTGATAAGTGAGTGCCTGCACCTGAAGAAGAAGATGCTGCTGCTGCCTGTGGCGGGTCAATATGAGCAGGTAATCAACGCGCAGTACATGCAAAAGCTGGGGCTCGGGATTTCGTCTGAGAAACTGAGTGAAGCGGCGATAGCTCGGTTTCTCAAGGAAGTGGACAAGCCTATGCCGAGTGACGGAAGGATTCTCTGGCCGGACAATGACGGATTCTTCCAGATACTACAAGGCGTCTTGAATAAGCTGCGCAAGCCGATTAGTATATGGTGAATGGTGATTGGTTAAACAAATTCATAAATTAAAGTGTAAAGTGCAAAATTAAGGAAGTCGTTCAGCACTTATAACTTTCAAGTGCTCAATTCCCCGGTTTTGATTTCTTATTCTTAATTTTTGATTTTTTTCCATTAGCAGTTGCGAATTGCGTTTAGGACCTTGTTTTATCGTTTAATCTGTTAATTCTCTTTCCTGCCATAAAAAGGCAGAATCAATTATTCAGTCATGTTTTTGGAGCCATCCCCAAGCTGCGCCCTTCGGCTGCGCTCAGGACGAGCTTGAGGCTGCCACCCAGCGCTTTGTGGTTGGTCCATAGCCGCAGACACTGCTGGACGGGAAGTGATTATGATTTGTTGGCAAGCGTTTTTCAATGATTTTGCTTGTGCGGTTTTGGGCAAACTCGTGCGCAGCAGGCGCTGGCCGAATGGGTGGTGGACGAGTTTCGCGTGGGCAAGCATGTACGTGCACAAGCAGGCGTGCGGAATGACAATCGCTCACAAGAGAGTCTGGCCGATATATCCGAGTTCGATGCATAACTGGATGATGTCACGGGCTAAAGGTGCGGCGTCGCGGGAACCGCGCTGGCCGCCTTCCACAACGACGGCGATTGCTATGCTCCGGCCGGCAGCGTCTGTCATAAAGCCCCCGAACCAGGCGACCTCCGGCTCTTCGGTTGAGCCGGTCTTGCCGTAGACTTTTACGCCTTGCTCGGCGAGGCCGCTATGGGCAAAAACAGTGTGAGCTGTTCCGCCTGATTCATTAACTACTGCGCTCATACCTTCGTAGACTACGTCCAGAGTTGACTGTGAGATATTGAGGTCGATGCTCGATTCTCGAATTTCGGTGCTGGAGGATGGATAATCGAGAAAGAGGCGAGGTGTCCTGTAGATTCCGCGGCGGGCGATAGCGGCAAAAGCGTTGGCCGCGTGCAGAGGTGTGACTCGCAGATTGCCCTGGCCTATACCGAAGAGCCTTCTTTCAATCGCTTTTAGCGGCGGCAAGTCTTCTACTTCGTGGTCCGTGGCGCCCGATTGGGGCGACGGGCGACGTCCTACGGGTGATGAGATTATTCCAGGTGCTTGCATCAGTTGGCGTACCGGGTATTGGGTATCGTGTGTTTCGTTCGACGCGTCGCGCGGGACGGACGGCGCAAGACAAATACGCCGGCCATAGCCGAACTTGAACAGCCATTGTTGCAGGACCTGAGGCTCGATTCTATCGGCGAGCTGCGAGAAGTAGATGTTGCAACTTCCTCTGACGGCATTGCGCGCGATGTTTTTCCAGCTCGCGTCGTGGCCAATGCCGTTTCTGTTGAATATCAAGCAGTTAGGCCAGCCTACTGGGGCACTCTGGGCTGGACAGTTGATGACCTCGTCGGGCGTGATTGCTCCGGATTCGAGGCCGGCGATGAGAACCAAGGGCTTTACTGCTGAGCCGGGCGGATATTGCTCGTATATCGCTCGATTTATTAGCGGCTTGTTGGGGTCACCAGCAAGGATCTCGTAGTCGTACCTGGCCCGGTTTAGGTCAAAGACCGGCATCGAAACCAGTGCAAGAATATCGGCTGTGGCAACGTCAATGACAACTGCGGCCATTCCGGGTCCGCAATTTGGGTCGTGTCTGTAATTGGCCAAGTAGTCCTCTATTTTTTGCTGAAGCTCAATGTCGAGTGAGATCTGCACATCTTTGCCAAACCGCGTCTCGGTCAGGCTTACTAACCGGCCATCTATATCGAAGATCCACTCACCTCGTCTACCGCGGAGGATAGTCTCACAGACGTACTCGACGCCTGGTCTTCTTCCGCAGACTTCGCCGTCCAGATAGCTTGATAATCTGTCATTTGCGAAAATCTTCTTATCTCGCTGCTGCGTTGCGGGGCCTACCCAGCCTATCGTTTGGGCGGCGACGGAACCAAACGGGTAAAACCGCTTAGCCTTTGGCAGGATCTGAATATCATTGACGTCGAGGAATTCCACCTGGGCGGCGAAGATATCGTCGTCCGTTGTCAGCTGGAGCAGCGGGTAGGTTGCACCGATCTCGGCAATATCATCGACCTTGCTGATGAGTGAGAAACGCTGAGCTTCATTTGGGAATTTCTTTTGAAGATCGGCTGCTGCCTCAGACAGCGGAACGCTGTTTATGTTGTGACCGTATTTTTCAAGTATATTTGGGTCGGGGTCATTTCGTGCCCAAGCCACAAAGGTTCGCAGATTCCATACGCGGTCATTTATATTTTTGATTCTCTTTTCTATATCCTCGCGTTTGGGGCCGAAGTTTATACACTTGCCGAGTATCTGCTGCAAATCTTTTAGCTTTGCATCCAATTTTTCGCGCAAGTGGAGCGCCATGGGGTCCGCCGGGACCGAGGATGGATTTGTATTCTGCTGTCTGTTGGCTTGCAGCAATTTGGCCCGCCTAACACGTTCGTCCGCAAGAGAGCTGAGCTTGTAACTTATGTGCAGTTGGAATTCTGGTTTGTCGGTGGCCAATACTGTGCCGTTTCTGTCCAGTATTTTGCCTCTGACGGTTGTAAGCTGTTGGGATTGGCCTCTTTGGCGTTTTAGCTCTGCTATGTCATCTTGAAGTGAGGAGTCCGGCAGCAACTGCATTTGTATCAGGCGAAGCACACAGATCGCCAAAACAAATGCGCTTACGATCACAAAGATTTTGACTCGCTTGTCATACATCGTAATCAGACGACCGACGAGAAGCTAAGACCATAGAATTGTGCAAGCCTGTATCGCGAAGCAGGTGCTCACTAAAAGCGTTTGCTTCTTCGCTTTTTTATACACATCCAGTAAGCTAATGGCAAGAACAAAAACGGCCCGAGTACAGCGGAGTACAGTGGTACCCAGAATAGCCGGGTGTAGATGTTCGGCGGTGCGGGCTGGGCTTTTAGGAAGCTCAGAAAATAGGCGAGACCTGCGGTTAGAGACCCTGTGACAAATATAGCAAGCGCCTGATAAGGCATTTTTCCGATTGCGATAACTCGGCGGAGGTCTGCCAGCAACATGCCAAAGAGTCCGAAGCTGATCATCTGTGGGCCCATTGACGGACCAATAATATCGGCGGCAAAGCCCGTTGTGAAGGAGGTTATAATCGCCTCGGTGGGCTCGCAGTAAGCGGCAAAGAATACCAAAAGTATTAACAACAAATCGGGCTTGATGTTCAGAGTTGTAACGGCGATTATGTCGACGAGACTGGCCTGCAGCATGGTGACGAGAAGTACAAGAATTGCGAACCGGAACCAGCGCATCAACTATCCTCGGCTAAGGGGCGAAACGCGTAAAGCACGAAATCAACGGCACCGAACAGACCCTGCTTTGCGAGAACCCAATTGCAAAATTTTATGCGTTAAGTTGTTCGTTTTTGGGATAAGAGAAATTCCGCAGTTCTTAGCTTCTTGGCTTCGCGTTTATGGTATTATTTTTTATCCATTACGATCACGGTTACGTCTCTTAGCATTAGCATGTCAGAGACCGGTTCGGTCGTTATATCCCAAAGCAAGGGATTATCATCGTCCCTTTTGCACTCGGCAACTCTTGCTATGATTATGGGCGTATCCAGCAGGCCCGCCTGGTTTCGCGCGTACACGATGTCCCCTACTTTTACCCTATGTTTTTGGGGAATCAGTGGGATTTTAGCAGATCCCCTGCCGGTACCTTCCATCAGCCCTTGGACGTTTAACTGAGCTATCTTGACGGGTATTTTGGATGTGGAGTTTGTGATCAGCCTGACTTTGGCCCTATAGCCCGAGACATCGGATATTGTCCCGATGATGCTGTTATCACCAAGGACGAACTGGCCCTTAGCGAGGCCGTCACTTTGGCCACGATCGATGATGAATTCGTTTTGGGATTTATCCATAGAAGCCGTAATTATACCCGCCGACACCAACCTGGCAGCTTCGAGAGGGAATCTCCTTCGCAGACCGGACAATTTTTTGATTTCCTGATAAGCCTGGTCGCGCTGCTGTATGACGTTAGCGAGATGGTTTTGAAGCTGATTGTACTCGCGGCGGCCGACCACATCTGCGGTCGGCGGCATACGCCCAGCAAGTGAAATGCTTCTGCCGACACTTAAGGGCCAGCTGAAAATGCGTGCAAATGCAAACTGAAATTCATTTGTCCATCTCTGAGGAGCGAAGAGGATGATAAAGCCGCTCAACATGAACCATGTAAGCAGCATTCTCCTGGAGACTCTGGTGTGCTTGGTTGCCATATTCCGAGCGCTAACAGTTAAGAGCGTAAGGGTCAAACGTTCTGGATTTCAAATTGTACGTATATTTATGTCTGTTTTTGGGCGAGCTTCTATTCCCATCCATACTCATTATGGTCCATTGTATCTTTCCACAACTCCAGGTTTTCCAGGTAGACGCTGGTACCACGAGCCACACAGCTTAGGGGGTCTTCAACTCTTTCAACTTTCAAGCCGGTTGCATTTGCCAGTACCGCGTCCATTCCTCGCAGCAGGGAGGCGCCGCCGCAGATGTGTACACCATTATCGATCAAATCGGCGGCCAATTCCGGCTCGGCCTTTTCGAGGGTTGCGGTAACCGTGTCTATGATTGTGGCGATTGGGTCTCGGAGTGCCTCACGGATCTCCTCACTTGTAATAACGATTTTTCTCGGCAGGCCCGAGATAGTGTCCCTACCGGCCACCTCCATTGTCAATTCTTCATCAAGCGGGGCAGCGGAGCCGATTTGAATCTTGACCTTTTCGGCTCTTGCCTCTCCGATGAGCAGGTTGTATGTTCTTTTAAGATGATTGATGACGGCTTCATCCATATCGTCGCCACCTATTCGGATTGATTCGGATGTGGCGATATCTGCGAGGCTCATGATGGCCACTTCTGAGGTTCCGCCGCCGATGTCGACAATCATTGAGGCGGTAGGCTCTGTTATTGGCAATCCTGCTCCGATTCCTGCGGCCATTGGCTCATCGACGAGATAGACCTTGCGAGCACCTGCTCGTTCTGCGCTGTCAATAACCGCCCGGCGTTCAACGGCAGTGATTCCGCTTGGTACGGCAACGACGACTCTGGGTCTTACGAGGCCTCCTCTGCCGTGCACCTTTCGGATAAAATAACCCAACATAGCCTCAGTGATTTCGAAGTCGCTGATTACGCCGTCTTTCAAGGGTCTTATTGCAGAGATTGAGCCAGGCGTTTTGCCAAGCATCTCATGGGCGACCAGGCCAACGGCTTCGCCGTTGTTGAGCACGATGTTGGTCCCTTTTCGGACAGCAACTACGGAGGGTTCATTGAGGACAATACCTTTGTCGCGGACACAAACCAAGGTAGTGCAAGTGCCGAGGTCAATACCCATATCCATACTGAACCAGCCCAAGATTGTGTCCAGTAGCACTTTCGACTCCTTTCAGAATTCTGCAACTGACTATTATTTAGTAGAGCGTTGGCGTCAACGGTAGGTAGCCTATGGAGTTTTGACGATTGTACCGTACTGCGAATAGCACATGTATGCGACGAATATCAGGGTAGCCAGCACGGCGCCGCATGCGACGGCCAGAATAACGGTATAGAGGTTGTCGGGCACGACTACCCTACGCCCTCGAGATTGTCCAGCAGGACTCATATTTGGACCTCATTATCGATTTAGGTTATTAGCTCGATCTCTTGGCCTTTGCCTACAACAAGCCGGAGCAAGAATTCACGACTGGGCACCTAACATGTCCGGCACTATAGACTGGTGGATACGTTATCACCAGTTTTCGGTCTTTGCTTTGTGGCTTCGGTAAGTTCCAGAGCACCAACGGCCTGCTCAGGTGCAACATCTAAGATAAGAATATCACAAATATACTGATCGCCGCGAGTGACGTGGAATCTCATACCTTCCTTGACGCCATTGGCTGTCCCGATGGATATCTCGGCCAGCGAGTTCTTGGCATCGACGGCGGTGACTTTTGCCTTGAGGCCAATAGGTCGGGTTAGTTGAGCCGGTCGAGCTTTGGCTTTTGTCGGTGTGACTGGAGTGGGCGGGACTACTGCTTTTCCGAATTGGCGTAAGAACTGATCCAACTTGGCCCGCAAAGCGGCTTTTTCCTCGGACAGGCGTTTGTTTGTCTCTTCGAGCTGTGCTATAAGTCCCATCTTCTGAATAAAGGAAGCGGTTAGCTCCTTTAGCTCTTTTCTCTGCTTGAATTGTTCTTCTCGAAGCTGGTCCAACTCCTGGAGTGTCTGTTTTAGCAGCTGGCCCTGGTCTGTGTTCCTTGTGAGGAACTCGTCCACTACGCTGGTCCATTTGTTGACTCTCTGGAGGAGCAGGGATTTTTCTCTTTCAGCGTCATTGAGCTTTGCATCCAGCTGGTCAATCTGTATATTAAGCGAGTTAATTTGCTCACCCAACTGCTTTTTCTGCTGATCTGTTTGCTCAATTGTCTGATTCAACCGGCGGTCGGCGTTTTCGGCCTGTCTTATTGCGGTCTGAAGGTCGAATTGGATTTTATCACATTTCTGTTTGTAGTTGTCAGCATTGGCTACATAAGTTACGACAATGCCGCAGAGAAAGATTGAGAATATGGTCAGCAGGACTATTAGGACCTTTGTAAGCGTGCTCAAAACAAGCTCCTTTCGCTAACTTATACTTCTTTTGGCATTTTTGGAGTATGCCTCAGTTACAAGCCCGATAATATGGTTCTTTGGGGTCTCGTTCTCCAAACAGTCACACAAATGGGAATCCAGCCCCTCATATTACACATACATAGAATAATTTTACGCTTAAAGCTGTGAAAGGTCAAGTTATTTTTCCCAAATAGCCCAAATAAAAAGGGCATCCGCGCGATGTATAATGGGCAAATAGCGGACAGAGGAATCTTGGCGGTCATTTTTTCATTGCACATTGTAAAACGGCCTTGGCAGCCGCAATTCGCACAAACTTTGACTCATCCTTGAGAAGCTGCGGCAGGAATTTTGCAAGATTCTCTGTGCCGATTTCGCCTATCGCCAGTGCTGTGAGCACCCTGACGCGTTCGAGGCCCCCTCCATCCAGGCCGGCAGTAAGATTTTTGGTGAACACTTCGAGGACTTGAGGCTGGCCCACGGGGTCGTTCAGCCTGCCGAGCTGCCCGGCTGCGACCAAGCGGACCTCCAACACAGCATCGTCCAGCATGGTAACCAGAGCATCTCTGGCCTGTGCTGTTGCAAGTGCTCCCATCGCCCGTACGCCTATGACCCTGTCGTCGGCGTAGGCGCTAATCAGCCTCGTCCACAGCTTTGGGTATATTCGCTGATCACCAAGCATTGCTATCGATTCGGCAGCCTGCAATATGACCTTGTCGTCCGAATCTTTCTGTTGTAGGACCCAATATAGGTACTTCAGTGCATTCTGGTCGCCAGTCTTTCCCAGAAGTAAAGCGGCATTGGCTCTGACCGTCTGGTCCTTACTGGTTATGGCGTCGCCGAAGACTTTGGCGTATTGAGAGTGGCCAAGCTTGGTCAGGGCGTAGGCCACTGCAATTCTGACATTTTGGTCTTTATCCTTCAACAATTGCTGTAGGTCTTTTTGCGCCAGGGCGTATTGTAAGTCGCCTACAGCCAAAACAGCCAAGAATCTTACAGGTGTAAACTGATCTGCCAGAAGCCGGTGCACTTTGGGCATTAGGCCGATCTGTTTGGTGGCCGCCACAACTTCGACTGCATTGGCCCTGACGCGTGGGTCAGGGTCAGCTAAGGCCATCTGAATAGTCCGGAAAGCTTGAGGCAAGAGGCCGCTGGGAGAGGCGGCGTCAGGCACATCCATAGTTGTCCGCGAGGAGTCATCACAGCCGAAGACAGCCGCCAGTGTCCAGGCAAGAAGCAGGGGCCTGAGACTGGATAGAGATGCCCGGTTCCGTATATTTTGCTTTGTGGTTTGTTGTTGAGCCTTTTGGAGTGTCTTTTTCATTTGCCTACCCTGACAAACGAGTCTTGCTTTTCTTGGTTCTGAGCATTCTTGCTGCCAACGGCGTTATTATGAGCAAAACAAGGCAAACTGCACAACAAAAATCCAGCCATTGGCCGTATTTACTAAACACGGTTACCCTTTTATCTATCGGCATTTCATCGACAAACCATCCAGCCATACCTTTTCGTTGGATAGCGGTGAATGGGAAATCTCGACTTGCTGCGATATAGCCGTCCCGTATGCGGCCTAAAGAGTCGATGAGGCAGCTTATGCCAGTATTGACGCTGCGCACCACCGCAAGTCTGTTTTCGACAGCTCTAAATACGCAGACGGCTGCATGCTGAGGCAGTTCTGTGCTCGGCTTGACGTCCTGCCCGTTGAACCTGACGAACCAGCCATCATTGCTGATATTGACAAGCCAGTCGATCTGTTTGTTTCCGCGCTTGTCCAGTGCGAATTTTCGAGCAATGCCGGGCACGGTGGCCTCATAGCAAATTACTACCGCAAATCTGTAAGCCTGGTCCGTTCGAGACTCAAGATCCGCCATTTCAAACACCGTGTATTCACTGCCTGCGTCCAATGAGTGGTCGTAGCTGTATGGATTGAATTTCATCAACAAGTTAAAGAGCGAACGGCAACTCTTTCTGAAGGGAAGTACCTCGCCGAAGAGGACCAGATGAATCTTATCATAGCGTTTTGGGTCCTGCCGGCCGTCAGGTCGGTATAGAAAGGCTGAGTTATATCTGGCCAGAGCAATGTCGAGGTCGCTGCTCTGCTGGATGCTGCCTCCGTGGGCACCAACGAGCACGAAGGCGGTTTCGTTTGCATGGTCGCGTAAGGCCTTGTCGAAGGCCTCGCAGTCCTCTGGCGAGACGAGGAACGGCCAGACATCTTTGTCCAATATGGCCTGGACCATTGTTTCGGGCCAGACGATAAGCTTGGCACCGGTGTCAGCGGCCTCTTTGCTTTTCTGCAACAACTCGTTGAATATGACGTCAGAGGACTCGCCTGTCCGCTTGACTGACTGGGGGACGTTCGACTGCAGAGAGGCGATGCGGGGGCCTGGCTCGATGAATTTATCTGATTGATTTATTCTCCATCGGCCGTAGGTGACGGTAGCGACCAGCGCTGTGCCGACCAGTCCGATTCTGAGAAGATTGCTGATTTTGAAAATACTCTTGCAGCGGAGCAGGCCGTCCCCAAATCCTTCGGATTTGAGGCTGCCACCGGTCGAGTATCGAGCGTCAAGTATGAATTCCGCCAGCAGGCCATTGACCATGGCTATCAGAAAGGAGATTCCGGCGGCGCCAAATATGTCGGCTATCTGGATGAGGGTGATATTGTGATACTGGCTGTGAGCCAGGAAGCGCCAGAAAAAGCCGCCCAGAAAGAAGCCTTGGAAACGTTCGGCGCCGACGAACAGAACACCTGCAGCAAGAAACAGGGGTATTCTTTTGGTTCTGCAGTAGCGCAGACAAAGCGCCACGATTGGCCAGAGCACAGCCGTGTAGAGACAAAAGGCGAGCCAGCCCGCTAACGTTATTGGAAATACCCAATATAGATTTCCGAGCCAGTAACAGAGTGAGACTATGTATGCTACAAGTGCTAAGTGCTTGGGTCTTGACTGCGGGGAGCAGGCCGAAATAAAGGGCACGAGCGACACCCACGCTAAGGGCGACCAGCTAATCGGCGGCTGAATAACGGTCAACATTACCGCGCTGGCGGTAAACGCGGAGGCCGGCAGCAGAATGTTCCTTGTGTTGGCACTTTTCAATCGGCCAAATCCTTTAAAGCCGTGACAATCTCTTGGGTGCTGTAGCGTTTTCGGTCGCTCATTCGGGCAGTAAATTGGTTTTTGAAAAGCCTCAGAAGCTTCTTGTCTGCAAGGATCTGTTGAGGTGACCCTGCAAAATCGGACAACAGGCGGGTCAATTCAGCAAACTCGGTTTGGCTGAAGAATAGACTACCCTGGTGTTGTTTTCTCAAATCAGCCAAGCGTTCATTAGCGTTCTCGACGTACTGTTCGGAGATTTCTATGCCGACATAATCTCTGGCCAGCTGGTGCGCTGCTGCTGCGGTGGTCCCGGAGCCGCTGAAGGGGTCGAGCACACAATCTCCGGGATTGGAGCTTACAGCTATGATTCTCTTCAGCAGGCTTTCGGGCATCTGGCACGGGTGCCAGCCGGTGCGTTCCTTGAACGTCCCACACACGCGGGAGAATCCGTTCCAGACGTCGTCCGGCATCTTGCCGACCGGATTCGCCCTTCTGTCGTTGTATACCAGCTGCCTGTCGGACGGGACTCGCACAGCGTGACTGTTGAATGTGAAGCTGCTCTTGTCGTTTACAAAGTAGAAGATGTGGGTGTGTGCTCTGGCGAATTTGTTCCTTGTTTGCTGGCCGAAGGTGTAGTGCCATATTATCCAGTTTCGCATGAAGAGGCCTAATTCGTCAGCGATGATTTTTACGTTCGCGGCGTAGTCATCGCCTATGGCTACGTAAAATGAGCCGTGTGGCTTCAAGACCTTTTTGCAGACGGTCATCCAATCTTTGGTCCAGGCGATGTAGTTCTTCTTTTTGACCTTGTCGTAGTATTTGTCGTATTTGTAGCCGATGTTGAATGGCGGGTCGGCAAAGATGAGGTCGGCAAAGGGCTCAGTGACCTTGCCCAAAACCTCTATGCAGTCGCCGCATATTATTTCGCCACGGCGAATCTTCGACTTGTTGAGCAATTCTTGCATAGCGATATATTAGGGATTTGCTGGCGCTTTGCAAGGGGAATTGGGCCGTCAGCAATTGATTTGCAGTAGACTTTGACAGGCAAGAGGGTAACCAAAGCCCCGGCGTGAGTGTCACCCGTGGTTTTTTTTAAGGCAAAGTTCAATAATTTCTCGTCAAATGAGGCTCGTTCTTGAACCGGTGGAAAGAGGCCAGTTTTTTGGGAAGAGATTGTAAGACAGGATTCGGCAGTTTGTGTTTGTAATGGCCGGACAGCAGCTTGGTTTACCACCAGAAACTGGGATTGGGATAGTCGCCACCCTGCCAGGACCAACGGCGTTCCATCTCATTGAAGCGCCGCCACTCTACGTGGCCGTCGACGAAAAGGATATTTCCCCCGGCGGGTCGTGCGCCTCTTCTGAGGTGGTTAGTTCTGTCGTAGATCTGCCAACGTGTCCAACATCCGCCGGATGCCTTGGTGAAGTCGGATGTTCGTTCCCGTCCATTGCTGGCGGTGACGTCGGTTATCAACTCAACAGTTCCGGGAGGACTCTGAGTTATGACGACGGATCTGACCCATTCGGTACGCCTGTTTTCGGGGCTCCAAGGCGGGCTCGTTCTTCCGTCGACCGTATCAATGAGCCAATAGTATCCCACAATGCGATGATAGTATTTACGGGTTGCTACAGCCTGTGGCTCGGCCGGCTCATAGCTTTCGGGCGTACTGACGGGAAGGTCCTCTCCATAGCGCCAAAAGATGATTCTGTCTCTCTGACGCCACGAGGGGCAGTAGAAGATGTGTCGGTCGAAGGCACCGGTCTGCAGGATGATATCCGTCGTCCAGTATGAAACGTCAAACAGCCAGCGGTCGACCTCGTTGAGGGGCAGCTTGCCATCGTAGTCGTTGGCGTACAAGAACAGGCCCAGTCCGGTGTTGTTCTCATTTTTGCTGCAGACAGCTCGTCGGCCCTGCTCGCGGGCGGCACTGATCGCGGGTAAGAGAATGCCGAGCAAGAGGGCAATGATGGCGATCACCACCAGGAGTTCGATAAGTGTGAATCCTCGTCTGTCTTTCATGATTGCATCGAAAAATCGCTAACCGCAGAGTTCCAAGCTGAAGACCAGTATATGAATCCTAAGGTCAGAAGTCAAGGCGAATATTCTTGCATAAAACTTCAGTGCGGTCGGCCTATATTATTTCGCCACGGCGAATCTTCGACTTGTTAACGAATGTCTGCGAAGTGATGTTTCATACGGTTTTGGGCGCTCCAAAGAGGGTAATCGGATGATGTGGCTGGCAAGAGTCCGAGCGGCAGGGCTGTGTCGGTCGAACGGTGTTACGGCTTGTGCTAAGCTAAATCTGTGTGCGGTTTGGTTAAATCTCCTCCAGGCGGGCCACCAAAACGGCAAGTTCCACCGAAACGATTTTCCGGACTATATGAAGGTCGACATCGAAATCGTTGCGGAGAGCGGGGCCAAAAACAGCAAGGCTGCGGATATGATGCCGCCGGCAAAAATCCGCGATCTTATCCTTTGGTATGGGCCGTTCTTTGTTCGTTGGGATTCTTCTTTGCTATGGGCGAATTCTCATCCTCCGTATTGTGCGATACGCTTGGCGTGATACGAGACTACGGTTTGACTACCTTTTGTTCCGTAAATACTCTGCCGGTCAAGTAGTCGGTGAAGGCAACTTTTACCGTCAAGGGGTCTGCTACTCGATCGATTTTGTCAGCTACGTCGAATGTCAGTCTGTAATTAGTTCTCAGTGAGGCATACCAGAGTTTTGAGAGCTGGTCCGGCGTCACGTCCCACTCGGCAATTAGGGCCTGCTTGGCCTGCGGCGAATTTAAGTCCCACAGCTGAACCTCGACAGCCCCTGCCACCTTTATCACGTCTCCATCCTTGTCGATTGGTTGCAGGTAGACGATCAGCTTTTCCTTTTTGCCATCTTTGTCCTTGTCGTAGAAGTTGGTGTATCCGCCGATCTTGATTCTTTGCAGCTTGTACAGATCTTCGCGTTCTTGTTTTGACAAGCCGGACAGGACTTTTATCTGCTTGGTCAATTGTCTGTTTTCTGATTCGAGCTGTTGAATGTGGGTTGTTAGCTGGGTCTTTTCGTGCCTTAGCTTGACGATATCGTCGGCCATTGTGGCTTGCGGTCGGCTGCTCTGGCATCCTGCGGCGAAGGCCAGAAGGCAGAAGACAGAAATAGCAAGACAGAAGTCAGAAGACAGATTTCTGTCCTTTGTCTTCTTTGCTCCGCTGTTTTTGTAGTGTTCTGTTTGCTCTATTGTCTGTCCTCTCACTTGTGCACACCTTTCGGAATTGATTATTGATAATTGACTATTGTTTACTATCAACAAACTTACTCGCTCTTGATTTCCATCTCTTCTCTGCTCGCTTTGCGTATTCTGCGGCTGATGGTTGTCTTTTACTTTTCAACTTTCTGCCTCGTCCTTGTCGTGATTCTTGACGATTTCCGGGGCTTTTTGGAGTACTCTATCAGCTAGCCCATAGTCGATTGCTTCTTGTGCGTCGAGCCAGAGATTTCGGTCGCAATCCTTTTCGATTTTGTCGGGCTTTTGTCCCGTGTGTTTAGCCAAGATTTCATAAAGTCGTGTCCGCAGGCGGAGTATCTCGTGGGCCTCTATATCGAGGTCTGTGGCAGGTCCCTGTAGTATGCCTGTGATTAGCGGCTGGTGGAGAAGTATTCTGTTGTTCGCCAGCAGAAATCTTTTGCCTGGTCTGCCGCCTGCCAGCAAGACCGCTGCCATGCTTGCTGCCTGGCCGACACAATAGGTAGCGACGTCGCATCGCAAGAACTGCATCGTATCGTAGACCGCCAGTCCTGCTGTGATTGAGCCGCCGGGCGAATTGACGTAGAAGTGGATGTCGCTCTTGCTGTCTTCGTTGCTCAAGAACAGCATCTGAGCGATGATTAGATTGGCTGTTGTATCGTCGAGCACGCCGCTGAGAAAGATTATTCTATCCTTGAGTAGCCTCGAATAGATATCGTAGGCACGTTCGGTTCGGCCGCTCTTCTCAATTACTATCGGCACCAAATTCTGATTCACAGTCATTTGCACTATTCCTCGTCAACTTAGCATATATAGATAAATCCGAATATCTAATTTCGAAATTCGAAACAATGTCGAAATTCAAATTTCAAATGTTCCAAACGCGTCGCTTTGAATCTCGTATTTCGCTCATTTGAATATGTCCATTCTCCGTCGTACTACGAAGGATGAATTTCAGATTTCGAATTCCGTGCTTCGTGCTTTTCACATTCGCTATTTGTCCTTGTTGTCGTGCTGCTGTTCCGCAGGGGCCTTGCCCTTTTTGTCTTTGCCCTCTTCCTGCAGGACCTCGTCGATAAGGCCATATTCGCGGGCCTCATCGGCAGTCATGTATCTGTTTCTTTCGGTCTCGGCTGCGATTTTTTCCAAGGGCTGGCCAGTATGTTTGGCAAGGATTTCATTTATCATAACCTTGGCTTTGATGATTTCGTCGGCTTGAATTTTTATATCTGCTGCCTGGCCGCTGACCCCACCCCACGGCTGATGCAGCATGAGTTTAGCATGTGGAAGTGCGAAGCGGCTGCCCTTTGTGCCGGCTGCGAGTATTATTGCGGCGCCGGACTCGGCCCTGCCGATGCAGTAGGTTGCGACCGGCGAGCCGACGAAACGTATCGTGTCATAGATAGCCATGGTGTCGTCAACACTGCCGCCCGGGGAGTTGATGTACAAGCTGATTTCGCTGCCGCGTTTGAGATTGTCAAGGTAGAGCATCTTCATAATGACCTCAGCAGCCCTTTGATAGGATATTTCCCCTATTAGAAAGACGATTCGGTTTTCCAGCAGCATGTCGTCAAGACTCATCTGGCGGTAGCGTTGATACTGGCCGTACTGGTTATAGATGTCTGCATTCCTGGTCAGGGCTCCATGGCGGGATAGGGCGTGAAATGGGAGGCCTGGGGGTTTTCTTGCAGGATGTTCCATGGACATCAGCTATTCCTTTACAAACATAGACAGCTTAGTATGGATTCGACTTCGTTGTTGTCTCTAACTTTTCTCTTTAGCCGATTTTTTTGCTCGTTTCTTGGCGGTTTTCTTTGGTGCTTTTTTCTCTGTTATGTTGGCCGACTCCAGCAGCTTTGCGATGCACTTGTCTTCGCGGACCTGTAATGTAAACTGGGCCAGCGACCCTTCTCGCTCCATCTCGTCCCTCATTCTTTCAGGGCGTCTTCTCTGCTGAATGGCCAACTGGGCGATACGTCCGTTGATTTCTTCTTCGCTCACCTCTATTTTGAGCTCCTCGGCGACTTTGTCCATGACGAAGAAGGTTTTGAACTGCTCTTTGGCCTGCTGTTCGCTGCTGGCGCGCAACTGCTCCATCTGCTCTTCGATCTGGTCGCGGGACAATCCCCGCATGAGCAGACTGCCATAGTGTCTTTGCAGCAGTGTGGTTGAGTGCTGTGCAACGATGTCCAAAGGCAGGTCGAAATCGGTGTTTTCGAGCAGGTACTTGTAAATCTGCTCGGTCATCTCTGTTCGCACCTGCCGCTCTAATTGGGCCTGGAGCGTGTCGCGGATCGTTTCTCGCAGGCTGTTTTCATCCTCGGCGTGGAACCTCTTTAGGAAGCTCTCATCCAGTTCCGCGGGTTTGAGCCATTTGATGTCGTTGACGGTGACCTGGATATCTACCTTCTTGCCGCGATATTCCTCTCGGAAGTAGGTTTTTGGCACATCGACGCTTGTTTGCTTGACGTCGCCGGGCTTTGCACCGACGAGGAGCTTGTCGAGCTTTTCAACGGGGATGGCACCGACAAAACCGCTTTGCCTTACGTGTATCGCTATATTGTCGAGCTTGGTTTCCTGGTCGACATCGGCGACCTTGAGGACCACGTCTGCAATTATCTGGTCGTCAAGCTCGACGGCACCTTTGTCTCGGGGTGTCCAGACGCCCGACCACCTTTGTAATCGCTCGATCTCTCTGCTGATTTGCTCGTCGGTGACTTGCAGCTTTGTCCTGGTTAGCGGGATGCCCTCCAGCGGCGGCAAGTCGATCTCGGGACGTACTTCGACCTCGAATTCGAACTTGAGGGGGCCGGACTCGGGCATGTCTACCTTCTCATGGTCGATGTCGGGCTCGCCGAGAACATCGAGCTGATTATCCTTGATGGCCGAGTCGCTCGCGTCTATTAGCAACTTGAGCTTGATTTGCTCGGTTGTCTCCTTGCCGAATCTTTTCTCCAGGAGGCGACGTGGTGCTCGGCCCTTTCTAAAGCCCGGCACGAGTGCTTCCTTGCGGAGCTCGTCGTACTGTTTGTCAGTGGCGTTTTCTATTGCCTCCTGGGGTATCTCGACGATGACCTTTTTCTTGCATGGGCCTATTTGCTCAATTGTCACCGTGTTTTTGATCGCTATGGCCTGCTCCTGGTTTGTGTCCGGCTCTGTGGCTTGTTCCTGGCCGGTGTCCGCCTCCGCGGACTGCTCCTGTTCATTTTTGGGCTCTGTGGCTTGTCCTTTTTCTGCCATTTTTGGTGCTCCCGAGCGACACTGCTTTGGTGGCTGTGAAATAACAAACAAAAAAGGCGTCGACCCCGCCGTTTTGCCCCCACTGCTTCGCTTGCGAAGCAAAACGGTGGGGCAGGGGGCCTTAGCCGGATACCGAGTTTTCGATCCTGCACCATTGAGGTGCCGGACTTAAACGTATCGGCGACCAACGCCCAACTACCATTTAGCCGGTATCTCACCGATACTATAGACTTAGTCGTCAGTGCTCAGTTGTTGGCTAAACGCCATCCACTAACGACTACCTATCAAAGCGGGCGATGAGATTTGAACTCACGACATTCACGTTGGCAACGTGACGCTCTACCACTGAGCTACGCCCGCAATATCGTATCGCGTCCCGTCAAAGGCGGGTTTTCGACGTTCGTATCCCGGTTTACCAAGCAACTAACGCGATACGACGGGATAATTATAGCGGCTGCTATGGTGCATGCAAGTGGATTTTGGAAAATTTTGGCACGTTGGCAATTTACCATTCAACCAATCGCCAATTAACCAATTCCCATGATTTGACGGCCGGCCGGCTCTGTGGTATACTTACAGGCGTTAGACGAGCGGTTCGTGGACCGATGGCGGAGCAGCATAATGAAGAAGGTGTTTATTAGCTACAGCCACAAGGACGAGAAGTGGTAAGACTGGAGAGCAGGAGACAGACTGAAACGATTTGGGGTCGGAAGATGCGTAAAACAAGTTGGGTAATAGAGAAGAAATGGGGCTATGCGATGTTGGCTCTGGCGCTCTTTATTGGGTCATATTTGTGTATCGTCGCGTATAAGGGCGCTATAAGAGGCGGCCTTACGTTCGCTGCGGAAAATGACAAAGCCAACGCAGATCCGCAGCCTGAGCAAAAAGACCCGAACGATGCGAAGCCGCCGCGGCCGGACCATAAACACGCAGCTTTCAGCGAGCGGGTCGACGAACGGACAAGATTGGTCGGGCGGTACATCGAGGGCGAAGGAGTACGGGACCCGAACGTGCTGAGGGCGCTACGGACCGTGCCGCGACATGCGTTTGTCCTGCCCCGTGATTCACGGCGGGCTTATGGAGATTATCCGCTTCCGATAGGTCTGAACCAGACGATAAGTCAGCCATACATCGTGGCATATATGACCGAGGCGTTGAATCTCCGGCCGGACGCCAAGGTCCTGGAGGTCGGTACGGGGTCCGGGTACCAGGCGGCAGTTTGCGGCGAGATTGCGCAGGCGGTCTATACAATCGAGATTCTCGAACCACTTGCGAAGTCTGCTAAAGAGCGTCTCAAGAGGCTTGGCTACCGAAACGTGTTCGTCAAGGCTGCGGACGGGTATTTCGGCTGGAAAGAGAAGGGGCCATTCGATGCGGTCATAGTGACGTGCGCCGCGGGGCTTGTTCCGCCGCCGCTGGTGGAGCAGTTGAAGCCCGACGGCAAGATGATACTGCCTCTTGGAAGCCCTTACGGATTTCAGAGTCTTGTGCTGGTTACCAAAGATGATAAAGGCAGACCCCGCAGCAGACGTCTTTTGCCGGTGCGATTCGTGCCGATGGTCGGCCAGGTGAGGGAGTCTGGACGATAGCCCGAAAGATGACAGTTATTCCGGTCACCATCTTCTTAGTATCCGCGGCGGCGCTGGCATTGGAGCTCGTCCTGGTAAGGGCGTTGTCCATCGGGCACTGGCATCATTTCTCGTACCTGGTCATCAGCACGGCTCTATTGGGGTTCGGGGCAGGGGGCATCATCGTCAGCATCGGCTCGCGACTCCTGACAAAAGCCCGGGAAAAAGGCCTGTGGGCCTTTGCTTTCGGATTTGCTTTGGCTGTGCCCATTGTGTTTCAGGCAAGCCAGAGAGTGCCTCTGGATGAGCTGCAGTTGGTGTGGGACCGAAGGCAACTGCTCTATTTGTTTGCGTACTATCTGCTGTTCTTTGTGCCATTTTTCTGCGCGGGCGGATTTTTAGCTCTGGCGTTTACTATCTGGGCCGACAAAGCCCACCGCCTGTACTTCTACAATATGGTAGGGTCGGGATTAGGGGCCGCGGGAGCTGTGGCGATGATGTATGGGAAGTCGCCTGAAATACTGCTTCTCGTGATCAGCTCCGCTGCATTTATCGCGGCGGAGATTCTGGCATTTGCAAAGTCCCGGCCTTTGGGGGTGGTGACATTAGTGCTGGGCGGTGCTTGCTTTGGCGTATTTAGCCCGGCTGGGCCATTAGCGCTCGAGATCAATATCTCTGAGAACAAGTCACTGGTCTACTATCGCGCGCTACCCGAGGCGAAGGTTTTTGGCGGCTATTACAGCCCTTTAGCCCGGCTGGATATTGTGCAGGCGCCGGCGATTCGGTACTTTCCGGGCTTGAGTATTGCATATCAAGGTCGGCTGCCTCGGCAAATGTTGATAGTGAGCGATGCCGATGGTATCTCAGCCGTCAACGGCTTTGGGCGTCTGAGTGATTTGAGCTGCTACGACTACACAGCCTCTGCCCTTGCGTATCATTTGCTTAGCGAGCCCAACGTGTGCATCATTGGTGCGGGCGGCGGCTCCGACGTCGGTCAGGCTCTGGCGCTCGGCGCACGGAAGGTCACTGCTGTGGAGATGAACTCGCAGACAATAGACTTGATGCGCAGCGAATTCACAATGGAGCTGATGCGCAGCGAGCTTAGCGAATTTGCATCCAGCTTGTACGACCGGCCGGACGTGGATGTTGTTATTGCCGAGGGCCGAAGCTTCTTGCAGACGACGGCGGAGCAGTTTGACATTATCAACATTTCGTTGCTGGACTCATTCAGTGCGTCGGCGGCGGGGCTGTACGCTCTCAATGAGAGCCACCTTTATACTATCGAGGCGATAGAGCAGGGCCTTTCGCGGTTGCAGCCGGACGGCTTGCTGAGTATTACCAGGGTGCTCAAGACGCCGCCGAGAGATTGCCTGAAAATGTTTGCCACGGTAACGGAGGTGCTTCGGCGGCGTGGCGTTGGCAATCCGGGCGACCACATCATGATGATTCGAAGTATTGCTACTGCGACGATTGTCGCCTCGCCGCAGCCTCTCTCAAGCTCGCAAATAGAAGATGCCCGCAAATTTGCGGAGGAGCGTTGCTTCGATTTGGTGCATCTGCCAGGTATTGGGCCGGCAGATGTGAACCGGTTCCATGTGCTCGAAGAGCCGGCCTACTACGAGGGGGCCCGGTGGATCCTATCGAGCCAGTCGGAGGCGTTCTACCGCGGCTATATGTATAATATTCGTCCTGCCACCGACGATCGCCCGTATTTCTTCGACTTTTTCAAATGGAAATCTTTGCCGTACATGGTGCGGACTATGCCGCGGCGGTGGCTGCGTTTTTCGGAATGGGGCTATCTGGTTTTGGTGGCGACGTTGGCACAGGCCGTCTGCGCCAGTGTGTTGTTTATTCTGCTTCCTCTTTTGATTGCGAGGCCCATCAGGCAAGCCGGGGCAGGCACGCTTGCGGCACTGGGTTACTTTGTTCTGCTGGGGCTCGCCTATATGTTTTTGGAGATGGGCTTTATTCAGAAACTGACGTTGCTGATAGGGCATCCTGTTTTCGGCGTGGCTGTTACTCTTGTTGGCTTTTTGGTTTTTTCCGGGTTTGGCTCTCTGGCTGCCGGGCGTGTGTCGCGGCTGGTTTCTCGTTGGTCGCCCACGGCTTGCCAGCTTGTATGGGTAGCAGTGTTGGCTATCATCGTTGTGGGTATAGCGGAAGTTGCTTTGCTGAAGCTGAGGTTCGATTGGCTGGTGGGCTTTTCGCGGCCGGTTCGCATACTGCTGGGTGTGGCGATAACCGGGCCTCTGGCGTTTTTCATGGGAATGCCCTTTCCAACTGCGCTTAAGAGCCTTCACGTCCGAAAGGGGCCGCTCGTGCCGTGGGCCTGGGGCGTCAACGGGTTTGCCTCCGTAACGGGGGCTGTTCTGGGGAGCTGCTTAGCTATCTCGTTGGGCTTTACAATGTTACTGTTGGGGGCTTTGTTCTGCTATTTGTTGGCGGCAATCATTTCAAGAGGGGTGTGCTCGTAACGGCAGTGAGCGAGTGATATAAGGTGTGCCGACGGAGAAGAGTCTGTCGGGGCTGGCTGAGGACGTGTCGAAGCTGAAGAAAGTCAGTTCTTGCGATGAGGCTTTTGTGTGCAGAGTGTGACGGTTTAGTATTCTCTAAAGTTCCTCATCCATTCGGGCCAGTCGCTCTGTATACAACCACCCCTTGAGGCCGACCTTTCTGATAGACCAATCCAAAAAGAGGCTATTTACGGTCCCGCCGCCGTGCCGGTCGATGCAGAAATGGCTCATTTCATATCCGGCGCCCCTCCACTGACCATGATATTCAGGTGGGACTATGCGGTTGGACTGAGGGTTGCCGTCCATATAGAAGGGCCCACCACCCCTCCACATGGTGTCGGCAAAAACGGGTATCTTGTTTGCACCTTTGACATCAACGGTTTGCCAGTTCCATTTAACCGGACGATTCTGAATCTTGTCCTGTCCTGGTCGTCGACTGTAAAGCCAGCAGTTTGCCCCGTAGCTGCCTTCTTCCTGCCAGTCGTATATTCCGCCGGTTCCCATGACGTAGGTATTAAACGGCCCACCCCAGCTGCCACCGGCGGGGTGCGGTTTGGTGGCCATCGGACAGGTGAGAATACCCGACCTTGTCTGGTAGTAAGGGCGGAGCACTACTATCCAATTGCCGCGTGGCCAGCCGACGTTGTCTGCTTCCATACAGAAACGGCCATTGTTATCCTGGCAATACATGGCCCAGATAGTGCTCCATTGGTGCAGGTTCATTTGACAGGCGGCAGCCCTTGCCTGTTTCTTTGCTCGCGCAAGTGCCGGCATTAATATTCCCATCAGCAGCGCGATAATGGCAATTACTACCAGGAGCTCTATCAGTGTAAATGCCTTAAGATGGAGACCCGATAAGTTGCAGAACCGGCTTTGCGTCGTTAGCCGGGCGGGGGCCTTATTCTGTTTGAGTGGCATCTGCAAAATGGAAAGTGACCTCTGTTTCTTCGTGCTCATGGTCCTGGCATCTGCTGACATTTTCCCGCGTCCTTACAAGTTGCACAAAAAGCAGTTTTCTGTCGCGCTACTCTCGCGTTTTTCTCATATTATCCAATGCCTGGTTTGCCAGCTAATATTATACGCTAAATGCGATTTTCTTGCAACATCAAAAACCTTAGAAATTATCAGAAAAACCACTGCTGAGTGGTTTTTTTTGGGGTGTGAGCTTACTGTGAGGTTGGGAATAGTGGTCCTGCAGCGGTGTTTTTTTGCAAAAATTTTTCTTGAGAGGCGGTGCTTGATTTGGTATAAATAACGTATTAGGACTTGCGGTTTGTTGATTTCTGAGGTATCGGATTTTGGCACTTTGCGTACAGGCCTGAGTGCGAAGTTGTAGTGTTGACTTTGCGGTTAAACGGTAGGAATCCTGACATTTCTGGCAACCGCTCGTTTTGAGCCTTTGCGGGAAGGAGGTAGTGCCAAATCTTGAGAAGTCGTCTTGCATAAATGCCGATTCTAAGAAGGGAGAAATGCGTACGTTGTTTGGGACAGGCACATACATAAACCTAATAGCTCAAGCGGTAAAACTGAAGACTATCATTGGTGCCTGTCGGGGACAACGGGTGTTTTGGTGTGTGGCCAGACCACAGTTATTGTAGACTCTTTTTTGAAGGAGGAACATCATGTGCAGAAAATTGATTTATCTAACTTCCTTTGTCTTAGTGCTGGCTCTGGCCAGCAGCGTTTCAGCCAGTCTGGTTGGCTATTGGGCGCTTGATGAGGGTTCCGGCACAACGGCTCAAGACAGCTCCGGGAACAACAATCATGGTGCGCTGATGGGTGATCCACAGTGGGTAGCTGGCCAGGTAGGCGGTGCGTTGCAGTTTGACGGCGTCGATGACTGGGTGGAGGTGCCGCACCACGACAGTCTGACGGTAGATAGTGAAGTCACTGTAGCGGCATGGATTTATGCTGAAAGACATACAGGCCCTGGCGGAGCGACCTGGCAGGGGGTCTTTGCAAAAGGAAACACCAACCGGTCCTACAGCCTCTATACTGAGGCGAGCGGTGCGCTTCATTTCAGCACGGCTGGTATAGGCACTTTGAGCGACCCGACACTACCGCTGAATGAATGGGTACACGTTTGTGCAATGGTGGCAGGCGGCGCGCACAGGTACTATGTGAATGGAGCCCCTGCTGGTCAGGGCGGCAGCGGAATCATTTTGCCGGGAGCGAGTGATACCGAGAGCGTTATGATTGGCACGACTCACGAGGGTTCTCGCGAATTTCTCGGGATGATTGATGAGGTCCGCGTGTACGACCACGCATTGACTGAAGCCGAGGTAGAACAACTGGCATTCCGTCCGAAGGCCTATAACCCCACCCCGGCTGATGGTGCCACGGGCGTAACCTTGCCGATGCTTGATTGGGATCCGGGCGACAGCGCCAAGTTCCACGACGTATACTTGGGCACTAATCCGACGCCGGGTCCTGCTGAGCTGATAGCTGCCAAGTGGATGCTCGACATGTATTGGTTCGGGGCACCTGGTCCCGGTCTTGATCCTGGGACCACTTACTACTGGAAGATCGATGAAGTGGAAGTCGACGGCGTTACGACACATCCCGGCGATGTCTGGCACTTCACCGCTGCATCGTACACCGCCTCTGAGCCCAGTCCTGCGGATGGGG
>SMTZ1_10008563_pt1 | contig 24720 bp, 20 predicted proteins | sample DeeMarSWOR136_30_FD_25667 | JGI IMG/M metagenome (IMG submission 25667) | reverse complement strand
TGAATGAAGCTCTTACTTCGCCGATTGATATTGATGAAATGGAAAGGAACGACGAAGGTCATTTTGACGGTTCGGCTGAAGCCTTCAGACACTGGGATGAGGATGATCCCGCAGAGGTCGAAGCCGAATGTGCCAAATGCCACAGCGCAGAAGGCCTCGCCTACTTCCTGGAGAATGGATCACACATCGCTCAAGAGATTTCGAACGGCATGCTCTGCACCACCTGTCACACTTCACCTCCTGGGCTCAGAACCGCTGGCGCTGCCATCTTTCCCTCTGGTGTAAGCAAAGATATGGGCGATGCCAGCAACCTCTGCATGAGCTGCCATCAAGGAAATCATTCAAAGTCAACGGTCGATGCAGAAATCATTGCCAATGCTCCCGGTCCTTACAATTTCAGTGACTTTAACGTCCATTATTTTGCTGTCGGTGCTGTGCTCTACGGCACCGAAGTCCAAGGTGGATATGAGTTTTCTGGAAAAGTCTACGCAGGTCAAAAAACTTTTGCCAACCACATGGGAAGGTTCGATACCTGCATCGAATGCCATATGGGCACGAATTCACCAAGAGAGACCTTCGAGCCGAGCGACCATAACGTACACAAGCCCAATCCTGAAGACTGTGTCTACTGTCACGGACAGGATATCTCTCAGCCCAACCCGGGAACTAATCCATCTCAATTCAAATTCAGCGGTATTCGTCCGGCTTCGATCCCCGATTATGACGCTGACGGAAACATCGCTGAATCCATCGAAAGCGAATTGGATGCTCTGGAAGCAGCCCTGTATGCACAGATCCAGTTCTACGCTGCCAACACTCTACTGGCTCCGATTATTTACGCTGATAGCTATCCTTACTTCTTCAACGACAGCGACGGAGACGGCCAGGTTGACCCCGGTGAAGCGATTTTTCCCAATCAGTACGGCAGTAAAATGGACACCACTCTGTTGAAAGCGGCTTACAATTACCAGTTGAGTCAAAAAGAGCCCCATGCTTTCATCCACAACTCACGCTACATGGCTCAGCTCCTGGTGGATTCGATAGAGAGTCTCGGCGGGAACGTCGCTGCTTACGTCTGGCGCTAAAGAGGATAATACTCAGCTCTGAAGCTGATAAAAGGGCGGCATGTTCAAATGCCGCCCTTTTTTTTCTTCTTATATTTCTCCCACCAAAATTTCCGGTTCAGGCCACAACAGAATATTTCTGAATTTTCCCTTCTCCCTATCTTGGCTGCAGTCGTCATCACTGCTCAACCGGAATCAAAGAATAAAGTCATGAAACAGGCAAAAAAGATAAATTTTATGTTGATATAACTCTAGTATTTCTATATAATTAATAACTATACTACTTTATACATAAAGTCTGAAAAAACAGATTATCCTGGATTGTTAACGAGTCGAGGTTGCCGCAGATGCGAGGCGCCGGGCCATGAAGCTGTGGTCGTCCACCGCGAATGGACCGCAACAAAGCAGACGTCGTTGCGAGGAGAGAAGCGACAGTGGCAATCTCGTGCTTTTAGCGATACAGAATGAGATCGCCACGCTCTGCTCGCGATGACAATTTATATAAAGATAAGGTCGTCAGATCGTCTCGCCCGAAGGGTAAAAGCTGCCGACATATAATAAAATAATATTCCTAAAGGCTGATTTAAATATGGTGTCGGCAGATTTTATGAATAATTCAGGCTCCTTTTGACTATGAAAACTTTTAATGATATAAATTGCAGGCAATCAGCAATAAACATGATGAAAAGGTGAAGGAGGGAACTTTGAAATTTAAATTCATGGCCATTATCGGGATGAGTATCGCCGTCTGCGTTATGACCTATGCCCAGGAATGCTTGAACTGTCATAAGGACGTCACACCGAACATCGTCTCTGACTGGCAGCTGAGCAAGCACAGCCAGAACGATGTGGACTGCTCTGTCTGCCACGGCGACAAGCACAAAGATCCTTATGATGTCACCAACGCTCAGATCCCGACTCCAGAGACATGCGCCAACTGCCATGAACAGAAGGTCGAGCAATTCAAGAAAGGCAAGCATGCTTTTGCCTGGGCAGCGATGAAGGCCATGCCGACCACACACTGGCAGCCCATGGCCCTCATGGAAGGGATGAAGGGCTGCGGCGGCTGCCATAAGATCGGGCTGAAGACCCAGGAAGAAATAAAGACGCTTAAAGAAAAAGGACCAGGATTCGGAGTCGCCTCCTGTGATGCCTGCCACACCCGGCATGTCTTCTCTGTCCAGGAGGCCAGGCAGCCGCAGGCCTGTCAGACCTGCCATATGGGTTTTGACCATCCTCAATGGGAGATGTATTCCGCCTCCAAGCACGGAGTCCGCTATCTGCTGAAACAGAACAAGACGCTTCCAGAATCTGTGGCCGCCCCTACCTGTCAAACCTGCCACATGCAGGCAGGAAACCACGAAGTCCGGACTGCCTGGGGATTCCTTGCGGTCCGGCTCCCGATGCCGGATGACAAACAGTGGGCGGCAGACCGGGCAACCATCCTTCAGGCTCTAGGAGTCCTCGATCCTGACGGAAAACCGACAGCGAGGCTCGAAGTCGTAAAAGCGGCGGATGTCGCCCGGCTCACCCAGGAAGCCTGGCAGAAAGAGCGGGATAAGATGATAGAGACCTGTAACCAGTGCCATTCAGTCAATTTCGCCAAAGCGGAGCTGGAGAAAGGGGACCAGATCATTAAAGAAGCCGACCACCTGATGGCAGAGGCTATCCGCGAAGTGGCCGCCCTGTACAAAGAAGGAATCCTTGCCAAGCCAGAAAGCTACGCCTATCCATTCCCTGACCTTCTGACCTTCCAGGACGCGCCTACTCCAATAGAGCAGAAACTCCATGTCATGTTCCTCGAGCACCGGATGAGGACTTTCCAGGGAACCTTCCACGCCAATCCTGATTATGCCTGGTGGTATGGTTACAGTGAAATGTTGATGGACCTGGCTGAAATCAAGGAAAGGGCAGAGGGCCTGCGTCTTAAGCACGGAAAAAAATAAGAAAAGGAAAAAATAGACACAGTAAAGCAAGTCAATAAATCACGAAAAACTGGCTTAAGTAGAAATAAGAGTTTAGAACCACAAGGCTAATATTTAGACTTTACTTCAGTCAGTACATTCGTATACTAAACGGCTAAGTCCGAATACATCCAACGGTGAGTTAACGAAGCGGAGTTCAAATGAAATCTATCATCAAATCTTTGTCATCGGTCAAATTGGCCATAGTGCTGTTGATCATCATCACCTTGGCAACAATGCTCGGAACCTTTATTCCCCAGCAGCGGAGTCCAGAGGAGTACATCGCCCGATACGGGCAGCTGGCAAACCTGTTCCAGAGACTCCAGCTCACACAGCTCTATAAATCGTGGTGGTTCATTGCCCTTCTGTTCCTTTTTTCCTTGAACATCATCGTCTGCACCCTGGACCGCTTTTCCCCAAAACTGAAAAGAACATTCCGTCCCAGGCTGATCGTCGAACCCAAGGAGATATCCGTATTAAAGTTAAACGATAAGCTCAGGAAAAACATGGACCTGCAGACGGCAAAAAAAGAAATAACCATTCTGGGATGGTTTGGAGCTGATATCGTTCATCTCGGAATCCTGACTATCATCGCCGGGGGAATCATCAGTGGCATCGGAGGGTTCAAGAGGAGTCTTACCTTCAATGAAGGAAATGTCCACGATATTCCAAGAGCCGAGTTTAAGCTCAGGCTGGAAAAATTCGAGACAGAACTCTACCCGAGCGGTGCAGTCAAGGACTGGAAGAGTACCCTGACCGTGCTTGAAGAAGACAAGCCGGTATTGAAAAAAATTGTCGAAGTCAACCATCCGCTCTCGTACAAGGGATATGTCTTCTATCAAAGCGGCTATGGCTGGAACTGGACCAATCCCTCCGTTGAGATTTGGGTCAAGAAAAGAAATGACCCCTCCTTCCTAAAAAAAATAGAATTGAATTTGGGCCAGAGAATCAGGCTGGACGGGGAGAATATCGATGTGGCCGTGCTCCAGTTTATCCCTGACTTTGTCATCGGAGAGAAAGGGCAGATCACTACCCGTTCTCTCGAACCGAATAATCCTGCGGCTTTCATCGAAGGATGGCAGGCAGAGGAAAAAATATTCTCAGGATGGATATTTGCCAGATTCCCTGACTTCGACAGGATCCATTCCGAAAAAGAAACAGACCTGGCTTTTGAACTCAAAAACTTCAAGGCCGGCCAGTATTCGGTCATTCAGCTCTCCAAGGACCCGGGGGCAAACGCCATTTGGATAGGATGCGCTGTCCTGATGATCGGGCTGGTTTTCGCCTTCTACTGGCCGCCTCGAGAGATCAGGGCGATCCTGGAGGAATCCCACAACAAGACCGAAGTGCTCACAGGCGGAGTAGCCACAAAAAGCAAAGACGCTTTCAAATCCGAGTTCGAGCAAATCGTCAATACCATAAGGAGATCAAAATGAACGAATCAACACTGTTCCTCATAACGTTCATTCTTTATATCGTTTCAACGTTTTTTTACTTTGTTTTTCTCTTTTCAAAAAAGGAGAATCGGGCAAAGACCGGCTATACATTTGCTTTTACGGGCCTTGTCTTTCACACCGCAGCTCTCATCTGGAGAACGGTAGAGAGCGGCCATGCCCCTTTCACCAACATGTACGAATCCCTTTCTTTTCTCGCCTGGGCTTCCATACTGGCCTATGTCATCATCGAGAAGAAATTCAAAATCCGAAAAGCCGGTCCCTATTTCATGCTGATCGTCATCGCCTTGATGGCTCTGGCTTCATCCCCGTTGATGCCCAAAGAAGCAACTCCCCTCGTTCCTGCCCTCCAGAGCTACTGGCTCTGGCTCCATGTATCGGTGACTCTCCTCGGAGAAGCCTTCTTCGCTATTGCCTTTATCACCAGCATCCTCTACCTGGTGGCGGACGCCAAAGAAAAACAGGGAAAGAAATCAAATCTCCCCTCCGAGAAGCTTGATTCCATCAGCTACAGGTGCATCGCCATCGGGTTTCCTCTCTTCACTCTGGGCGGCCTTGTCTTCGGCATGATCTGGGCCTATAAAGCCTGGGGAAGCTACTGGAGCTGGGACCCCAAAGAAGTCTGGAGCCTGATCACCTGGTTCGTGTTCGCTCTTTATCTTCACACCCGGATCGTCATGGGCTGGAAAGGAGGCCCTTCCGCATCCATCGCCATCATCGGATTCCTGGCCGCTTTGTTCACCTACTTTGGCGTGAATTATCTCCTTGCCGGCCTGCATAGCTATGCTTGAAGAAAAATCAGACCTTTCCACGCAGGAGATTTTGATCCTGCTGTCCAGGGCCGGCTGCAGAGAAAACTCGAGTGAAGAAAAACACGATGCCTAAAAAGATGAATAAAAAAAAGAAAAGACGGATAATCATTCTGGCCGCTGCCGGATTTTTTCTTATTTTTTTCCTAGCTTCCGTGGAGATCACATCGCATTCCAAATTCTGCTCCAGCTGCCACTACATGAAACCTTTTTACAGGAGCTGGGAGACCTCCTCCCATAAAGATGTGGAATGCAACACCTGCCATTACCCGCCAGGATTAAAGTCAAAACTGAGAGCCAAGGTTGAGGGAATCCTTCAGGTCGGGAGATACTGGACCAAACTCTACTTGAAATCCAAGCCCTGGGCCGAGATCCCTGATGAAGCCTGCCTCCGGGAGGGCTGTCATGACAAAAGACTTCTGGAAGGCCAGGTGCAGTTCAATAAAATCGTCTTCGACCACAAAATCCACTTCTCCGACCTGAGGAGGGGCAAGCAGCTTCGCTGCACCAGCTGTCATTCTCAGATCGTCCAGGGAGAACACATCACCGTGACCAACAGCACCTGTTTCATCTGTCACTTCAAGGAAAGCGAGCATTATCCGGAAATTAGCGAATGCTCACACTGCCATAGCCGCGAGAATCTTATTTCAGAGAAAACCTCCAGATACAACCATTCGCTCGTGTTTGACAGCGGATTCAAATGCGACAAATGCCACAGCCATACCATCCTTGGAGACGGCGAGGTTCCTCGAGAAAACTGCTTCAAGTGCCACATGGAAATAGAGCGGCTGGATAAATACGACGATACAGACCTCATGCATCTGACTCATATTTACTCGCATAAAATCGAGTGCAATCAGTGTCACCTGGATATCCAGCACAAAATAATCAAAGAGATTGAGACCATTGCTGAATGCCAGAGCTGTCACACGGATCTTCATAAGGCCCAAAAGATCCTGTTTACGGGTGAAGGAGGCAAGGGAGATGCCCATCCTATGCCCAACATCATGCTGGAAAAAGGCTTGAGCTGTAAGGGATGCCATATCTTCCATGAAGAAAAGGGAGGACAGGTCATCAAAAGCGAGACCTTCATTTCTCGGGCAACAGCCTGCGAATCCTGCCATGGAAAAGGCTTTGCCAGGATTCTGAAGGAATGGGAAACATCCACTGAAAAAAAGCTTATTCAAATCGGGGCCATTTTTAAAAAAGTCAGGCAGGAAATCACCCGAACCCAAAATCCCAGCGCTGTGAAAGCCCGGACGCTGCTGGATGATGCGGCTTTTAACATCGATATCGTGGAAAGAGGGAAGAGTGTCCATAACATGGCTTATTCCCAGGAATTGCTCCGCACGGCCTATGAGACGATGGTCGAGGCGCTGAGTGCCATTCAATCTTCTTATAAACCCGAAAGTTTTTTGGCCTCTGCCAAAGAAATCCCTACCCAGTGCTCGAACTGTCATGCCGGAATCGAAGAGATCAACAGACAGATCTTCGGATTGAATTTTCCCCATAAAAGTCATCTGGTCAAACAGAAAATCCAATGCAGTGTCTGTCATTCCAACGTCAGAAAGCACGGGGAATTTATTGCTACCAAGCAGAGCTGCGCTGTTTGTCACCACAAGGAAGCTACTAAGAATTGTACGGGTTGTCACCAAATCCAGAAGGCTCTCTATCTGGGAGGACAGATAGATGATCAGTCTATTCCCCGGGATATCATGGCTGAAGCCGAACTGGAATGCACAGACTGCCACCTGAATGCTCAAGATCAGGTCTACCGTTCTGACAGGAAAAAATGCATCGACTGCCATGACGAAGACTACGGAGAGCTCTTGGCAGAATGGCAGGACTCTGTGAAAGACCTGATCCGGTCGCTGAAGTCAGCCATCGGAGAAGCCAAAAAGTCCGCACTCTCTGATGCAGAAAAGACATCGCTTCGGAGGATTGAAGAAATCCTTCACAAAATCGAGCTCGACGGAAGTCTTGGAGTGCATAATTACTTGTTCACCGGTGAATTCTTGACAAATTCCATAAAAAAACTAAAATCTTTAACGAAAGAATTTCTTCATGAATAGAAGAATATTCATCAACACCTTTTTGGGAGCAAGCCTTACAGGTACGATCGTCTCCTTCCTGTATCCTGTTCTCCGCTTCATCCTTCCATCGAAAAATACAGAAACCAGCATTACAAAAGTGATGGCGGCTCGAGTCGGCGAGCTCGCTCCCAACAGCCATAAAATCTTTAAATTCGGGACAACGCCAGGAATACTTATTCATACCAAGGAAGGGGAATTAAGGGCCTTCTCTGCTGTCTGCACTCATCTCACCTGTAATGTTCTTTATGAGAGCGAAACAGAAACCATCCTATGCCCCTGTCACAACGGGAGGTTCGACCTCAGCGGAAACGTCATCTCCGGTCCTCCGCCAGCGCCTCTTGAATCGTACGTCGTGGAGATATCCGGAGAGGAAATCATAGTCTCAAGAAAGACATGACCAGATGAAAAAATCCCTAAAAGATGTCTTGACCTACATCGACGAGCGCTTCATGCTCTCATCTCTTCTGGAATTCGCCAGGAAAAAGAAGGTCCCCGAGCATAAACATTCGATCTGGTATTACTTCGGTGGGATTTGCCTTTTTCTTTTTATCGTCCAGGTCATCACGGGTATCCTTCTCCTTCTCTATTACTCGCCCTCTGTGGATTCCGCCTACGAAAGCATTCATACCCTCATGAGCCGCGTCAGGTTCGGCTGGCTGATCCGTTCTGTGCACAGCTGGTCAGCGAACATACTGATCGGGGCGATCTTCGTCCACATGTTCAGCGCTTTTTTCCTCAAAGCCTACCGTAAGCCCCGAGAATTCACCTGGATCAGCGGTTTTTTCCTGCTTCTTGTCTTTCTCGCTTTCGGGTTCAGCGGATATCTCCTTCCCTGGAACGAGCTCTCTTTCTTTGCCACCAGGGTGGGGACAGACATTGCAGGCACTGTCCCCCTGCTCGGGAAAGCCATTAAAACCTTTATCCTGGGCGGGCCTGAGATATCAGCCGCAACGCTTCCCAGGTTCTTCTGGTTTCATGTCGCCATTCTACCTTTATTCACAGTGGTCATCCTGGGGATTCACCTTGTTCTTGTCCAGGTTCTGGGGATGAGCAAACCCATAAGCCTTCCCGAAGATAAAGTCAGAGAAGTTCCCTTCTTCCCTAACTTTATCCTGAAAGACATGCTGGGCTGGCTGCTCATCCTGGTCCTGATCGGTGTGCTCTGCGTGTTCCTTCCCTGGGAAGTCGGACAGAAAGCTGATCCTTTTGCCGGCACACCGCTCGGGATAAAACCCGAATGGTATTTCACTTTTATGTTCACGACTCTGAAGATCATCCCTTCTCATGTACTTTTTATCGAAGGGGAGGTTCTCGCTATCCTCGGGTTTATGGTGGGCGGTTTACTATGGATGCTGGTTCCGTTTTTGGACAGGAAAGCATCAGTGGAGAAAAAGAGCCCGGCTTTTTCCTGGATCGGGCTGTTCGTACTGCTTTACATAATCGTGTTCACGGCTTTGACCTATCTTCTACCCAACTTATAGAAAAAAGATGAAACCGAAGCATAAGAAATCAAACCTTGTTTTTATAGTGGCGATTCCAGCCATTATGTTTTCCGCTCTGTCACTCTATTCGCAGACCAATAGCTGCCTAGATTGCCACCGGGAAATTGGAGATGAGCTCGCCATGCCAGTAGAGGAGTTCAAACTGGATGTTCACCAGGAATTCGGGTTGAGCTGCAGCGACTGCCACGGCGGGAATCCTGCCGAAGAGGACATCGACCTGGCCAAAGACAAAACTTTCGAAGGGGCTCCGTTGAGAGAACAGATACCCGAGTTCTGCGCATCCTGCCATTCGGACTCGACTTACATGAGGCGTTTCAACCCTCGCCTCAGAGTGGACCAACTGGATCTCTATCTGACTAGCGAGCACGGAAAGCTTCTCAAAGAAGGCGACACCAAAGCCGCTGTCTGTACGGACTGTCACAACACTCACGGAATCCTCGCCTCCAGCCATCCCAAATCCTGGACATTCCCCTGGAATATCCCTGATACATGCGGCCGATGTCATGCTGATAATGATTTCATGAAAGGCTACAGGATCCCCACCAATCAGTTGGAAGAATACGAGCAGAGCGTGCATGCTTATGCGCTATTTGAAAAGAAAGACCTTTCTGCCCCTGTCTGTAACGACTGCCACGGGAATCATGGCGCTGCTCCTCCGGAGGTCACATCCATTGCCTATGTCTGCCGGCAGTGTCACCCCAGCACAGGAGAGCTTTTTTCAAAAAGTCCCCATAAAACAGCCTATGATGAGATGGGAATCTCCGAATGCGAAGCCTGCCATGGAAACCATAAAATACTATCTCCCTCGGATGATATGCTCGGGACTGGCAAGGAAGCTGTTTGTATCCAATGCCACGACCCTGATTCCAGGCCTTATGAGGTGGCATCCCGCATTAAAGAAATGCTCGATGATTTCATCAATAAAACCCATTCTGCCAGCAGCTTGCTGGAGCAGGCAGAGGGGAAAGGCGTGGAGGTCAGCGACCCGAAATTCAAATTAAGAGAAGCGAACACTCTGCTCATCCTGGTCAGGAACCTCACCCACGGTCTTGATATAACAGCCATAGAGGAAAAAATCCAGGAAGGAGAGAAAGTGGTCCTCGAAGTTCAAGAAGCTGGGATGACGGCTTTGAAGGAAGCCACGTTCCGGAGAAGAGGCCTGATCATCAGCACATTTTTCGTTTTTTTGCTCGCAGTTGCCCTTTTCCTTAAGATAAGACAGATCGAAAAGAAGAACCGGACGCAGTAAAATCGTCAGCATTCCCTTAATTATCGATAAGACCGATTATTCCATTGGGAAGAATTTCGAGAAATGTCATAGTGAGAAAATCTCATTGTAAAATCATGAACGGCTGTATATTCATTTCAGTCTTTTTTTTGCGTTTTTTAAAAAGAAAGAACATCCTCGCCAATAATAATTTTCGATATATGAGAAAATCGATAATTTCTATAGATAAAATATTGACATCATCCATCCAGTGGATTAAGATATCATATTAATAATAAAGGAGGAACGGATGAAGAAAATCCTACTCGTCCTGATAATCTTGATGGCCTTATCCCTCATTCTGACTCTCTTCAGCCAAGACTTTACCTATGTCGGCGCGGCAAAATGCAAAATCTGCCACAGAACAGAAAAGCAGGGGCAACAGCATCCTATCTGGGAAGAGAGCAAGCACTCAAAGTCTTTCGCAGTTCTCGCCTCAGAACAAGCGCTAGCGATAGCCAAAGAAGCTGGGATAGCAGTTCCACCAGCAGAAAGCCCGAAATGTCTGAATTGTCACAGCCCTCTTTTCGAAAAAGCCGCTGAGCTCAAGGAAGAGGGTGTCACCTGTGAAGTCTGTCACGGACCTGGGAGTGAATACAAAAAGCTGAGCATCATGAAGAACCAGGAAGAAGCTGTGCAGAATGGGCTCATCGTCTATGCTTCGCATGACGTTATTAAAAAGCAGTGCTTGAGCTGCCATGAGAACGCCCACGATAAACCTTTTGACTTTGAAGCGAAGTGGGAAAAAATCAAACATCCAAGGCCGGAAAAAGAATAAATCCCAGTTTTGTTCTGGACAGAATTCATCGCATTTCCTGTTTAGATACATAAAAAGTAAAAATATAGGATTTCATCCTTTTTTATCAAAAGGAATACAATGACAAAATTCAGGTTTATCCTGCCTTTTATTTCGCTTTATCTGATTCTATTATTGTTCGGATTGGGCAGGTCTCTTGCTTCAGATGTGAACGCAAAATGTCTCTCCTGCCACAGCGTTGAATCCGCACGCGTAGACAGGCTTAAAGTTAGCGAGAATAACCTCCTCTCCTCTGTTCACGGTGAACTAGAATGCACAGACTGTCACCTGATTTTACCTGCAGATAAAGAAGCTGAAATCCCTCATAAAAAAGACCTGCCTGATGTGAACTGCACGGCCAAATGCCACCGCGAAACGACTGAGGTTAAACCTGGCGCTGGTCCTCTCTTTTACCCGGACAGTGTCCATGGTAAAGCTTATTTAGAAAGAAAGGTGGAGGAAGTGGCCAAATGCTGGGACTGCCACACCAAGCACAACATAAAGAAAGCATCAGATCCTGAATCCACGGTCCACCACAATAACATCCCTCTAACCTGCTCCGTCTGCCATGAGGACATGCAGGTGGTTATCAAGTTCAACATCCACCGGGAAGCGCCCTACCAGGAATACCTGCAAAGCGTCCACGGCAAATCTCTCCATAAAGACGGGCTTCATTCCTATGCGGCTGTCTGCACGGACTGCCACGGAGTGCATGACATCAAAGGAGTAGGCGAACCTCATCTCATGGCCAAAGAGCCTGAGACCTGCGGGAAATGTCACGCTTTTGTTTTCGACAAATATAAGGAAAGCATCCACGGCCAGGAAGCCCTGAAAGGTAACGTGGACGCGCCTCTCTGTGTCGACTGCCACGGCGAACATAAAATAGTTTCTCATTTAGTAAAGGAATCCCCCACGTCTCCCCAAAACATCCCTGACACCTGCTCCACCTGCCATTCCCGGCCCGAAATAATGGCCAAGTACGGAATCCCAAAGGACCGGATTGAAACCTTTATCGAAAGCATGCATGGGATCGCCATCGGCTACGGCTATGAGGCTGTGGCCAACTGTTCGAGCTGCCACGGGATCCACGATATCCGCCCGGCCAGCGATCCCCTCTCCAAAGTCAATCCAGCCAACCTGGCGAAAACATGCGGCCAGGAGAACTGTCATCCCGGCATGCCGGACAAAATCGCCGAGTCAAAGGTCCACATTGCCATAAGCCAGAAAAAATCCGGCCCTCTTTACTATATCCAGCAGGTTCTTATCTGGCTTGTCTTTGCCGCGGTTGTATTCACTATCGCCTGGTTCGTTCCTGGATTCATAAGAAAAACAAGACTTTTCAGAAGAAAGAGATGAAAAAAACGATAGTATTTCGCGCCGCTGCTCTGCTCGCCGCTTCTCTGATGTTCATACCGCTTTTTTCCCTTTCCTCTCCATTCCTTAATCAGTCAGATGAAGACTGTATGGTCTGCCATGAGGACCAGGAGCTGAAAACTGACGATGGAAAATCGCTCTATGTCGACAGTGAAAAATTCGCGACCTCGATCCACGGTGCAGCAGGCTTCTCCTGCGTCGACTGCCACTCGGACCTGAGAGAGGTCGAAGAATTTCCTCATCCAACCAAGCTTAAAGCTGTCAGTTGCGGCGAGTGTCACGACGACGCGGTGAAAGAATACCAGACAAGCATCCACATCCAGGCCAATCCTGAAGAGGACTGCTGCGCTGTGACCTGTGCCGATTGTCACGGAAAGCACGACATCAACAGCACGACAGATATCTCCTCCCGCGTCTACCCGCTTAATCTACCCCAAACATGCGAGAGCTGCCATCTGGAGAGAGTCAAGACCAAAAGGGGAGGAGAGTTCATCAAACAGTATGAGATCAGCGTCCATTTTAAAGCCCTGGAAAAGGCAGGGTTGACCGTATCCGCCAACTGCAGCCATTGTCATGGGGCTCATGACATAAAATCCGTGAATGACGCCTCATCCCGGGTTTCGAAGAAAAACATCATCCGAACCTGCGGCCAGTGCCATGTGGGGATCGAGAGAGATTACCTGGAAGGCGTTCACGGCAAGGATTATGTCAAGGGAATCAAGGATATCCCTGTCTGCACCGATTGTCACAGAGAGCACGACATCATCTCGCCCCAGGACTTGAGTTCCCCCGTCTACGCCACAAAAGTGGGTGATGTCTGCTCCCGCTGTCATGACGACGAAACCCTAGCCCGTCAGTACGGATTTCTCACCGAAAGACTGAAAACATATTCCGGTTCCTTCCACGGCACAGCCTCAAAATTCGGAGAAACACGGGTCGCCAACTGCGCCAGCTGTCACGGCATTCATGACATCCGGCCTTCGGTCGATCCCAAGTCATCTATCAACCCTAAAAATCTGCCTCAAACCTGCGGCAAATGCCATCCAGGAGCAGGAGAAAACTTCGCCCGGGGAAAGATCCATGTCGTCTCGGAAAAGACCAGTAACAAATGGGCTTATTTCGTCAAGATGTTCTACATCATCATGATCGCTGCGATCATCACTGTTTTTCTTGTCTTTATAGCAGCCGATTTATTCCATCGATTGAGGCATAATAGAGCGAAGTCATGAGTACAAAGGGGAAAAAAATCAGCGGGCCAAAGACAATAATGGAAAATCCTTCTCTCATGCTGACCGGCCTGCCGCTGATCTTCTACGAGCTTAAATTCCTGAAGCCGATCTTCTCTCTGGAAAAGAGCTTCTACGTCAGAGGGATTCTGCACCGCATAGCAGCTGTTGGCCTTATCCTTAATGTGATCTGGCATGCGTATTACACGATCTTTACCAAAAGAGGCAGGAATAACTTCAAGGAGCTTCTCCCCAAGCTTAAAGACTTTAAAGATGCTTTCAAGCTTTTCTGGCACAACTTGGGGCTGATGCGGTTCTTAAACAGAAAAGGATTCTTGAAAAAATTCTTCATAGCCCATCCCTACTGGCTCTTCGAGAGAGCTCCGGAGTTTGGTCGCTATAATTTCATCGAAAAATTCGAGTACTGGGCAGTTGTTTGGGGTTCTGTGGTGATGATCATCAGCGGCTTCTTTATGTGGAACGTGGAGCTGTCCCTCTCTCTCTTTCCCTTATGGGTTCATAATATATTTGTCATCGTTCACGGCTATGAGGCCCTGCTGGCCTTCCTGGCTGTCATCATCTGGCATATGTACAATGTCCATCTCAATCCTGAGGTCTTCCCGATGAGCAAGGTCTGGTTGAACGGAAAGATCACGGGAAAAGAATTGCGCACGCTCCACCCCCTGGAATATCAGAAAATACTTGAAGAGAGAAAAGAGCGCGCGAAATAAATAAACATTATCGATAAAAGAGGTATTTAATCCCAAAAACAATCAAAGCCACTCTCCACTCTTTACAGGACAAGACTAACGGAGTTGAACTCGTCTTCCAGATATCAACAGTTTTGAATATCTGAATCCTGGATCATTGAGCATCAGTCTTCAGATACCAATCCCGCAAAAAACGCAGGCCAGAACGGGTCCTGAGGGGGAATCTCCAGAGAAACCTGCGTTCCATCGAGGCGTCTCATTATCCTTTTCTCAGTGTTCTCTGTCACTCTGCCTATGATGGAAGCCTCTATCCCTTCTTCTTTGAGCTTTTTTATCACTTTTGCTGAATGAGTGGGCAAAGCTGTGATCAGGAGTGAACCTTCTGCGATGGCAGATACGGGATCTATCTCGAACGCCTCGCAGACCATCTTCACTTCTTCAGGATAAATAAAGAGAGATTCATCAATATCCATCCCCACTCGACTGGCGTTGGCAATCTCAAAAAGCCCTCCGATCACACCGCCCTCCGTGGCATCGTGCATGGTTGAGATACCGCCGGCTTTCATGGCAGTCAACGCATCCTTGACCACCGTCATCTGTTTGCAGAGAGCCTTGGCTCTTTCAATGAGACCTTCAGGGTATGCCTTTTGAAGCTCTCTCTCCCGTAAAACCGAAAGTATCCCGGCAGTTTCTATGGCCGGTCCTTTGGTAAGGAGGACATCATCACCAGGCCTGGCTCCGGCCGGGGTTACATAGCTGTCTTTTTCAGCGACGGCAAAAACGGTGATTCCACCGATGGTCGGCGCGGCAAAGCCAGGATAGTAGCCTGTGTGGCCTCCCACGATGGCCATCTCCAACTCCACAGCGGCGTCATGGATGGATCCGACGATGGTCCTGAATTCTTCATCACTTGTCTCCGGAGGCATCAGCAGGGTGTAGGTCATGTATCTGGGCTTGACTCCCATCACGGCGACATCGCTGGCGCCGATGTGGACGGTGTACCAGCCAAACATCTCGAGCGGCTGCTTGGGAATGGAAAATATCGGGTCTTCGGCTATGATAAGGACCTTGCCCTGGCCGATATCGATCACACCCGCATCGATACCGGTTAAAGGCGGAACAATCACCGAGTCATCCCGTTTCCCAAGGCGGCTGAGAAGAAATGAACTGAAAGTGTCGAAATCAATTTTCCCTATTTTGAGTTCGGACACCACAGCCTTTTTGCGATTTTCAGTATTCTTGCGGCGTATCATCGGTCCTCCTCTCGATTCCAGCCCTCCGATGGCCTCAAAGATATTCCCATCCTTATTATTTCCCTCTATAAAAATTAAAATAGCCGTTTATAAATTGGCTTCGAACCTGTCCGGATTGAATTAGACCGGAATCCAAGCAGAAAAAACATAAATCTGTTCCATCTCCATTTATACCTTATATTAGTTATAAATTCTATCTATTTAATATATTTAATAGTATAATAAATTCCGTGATCAGGGATTCAAACCTCAAAGACGGCTCGAAAATCGCAATAATAGGGGGAGGTCCGGCCGGCTCTCTTTTTGCTCATTTTTCGCAAAAATGGGCAGAAAGGATGGGAATAAGAATCACCACCACCATCTTTGATGGGAAAGACTTCCTGCAGCGAGGCCCTAAAGGATGCAACCTCTGTGCCGGAGTCATCGCAGAAAGTTTGAACCAGAAACTGAAAGAGGAAGGCATATATCTTCCGGAAAAGAGGATTATCAACAGAGTCGATGGATACTCCCTCCATGTCAACGGCGAAAATCTTTTCCTCCCTTGCGAGGAAAACGGGACCAACACCATTGCCACTGTCTTCAGAGGAAACGGCCCCCGTTACTCTGCCTTTCCCGGAATCGTCAGCTTTGATGATTTTCTTCTGAACTGGGCTCAGGATAAAGGAGCAGAGGTCATATCTCATCCTGTATGGGACATCCGGATCCCGAGGAAAAAGGATGATCCTGCAAGTATCTATTTCGGAGAGAGAAAGAGCCTCCAAAGGTTCGATGCGGATTTGATTGTAGGAGCCTTCGGCGTAAATTCTTTCCTGACGGGAAAGATACAAAAACTCGGTTTTGGCTACATCCCTCCCTCCACCCTCACCACCTACCAGGCTGAGTATAAACTTGAAAAACCTGAAATCTCCGAGCGCTTCGGAAACTCTATCCATGTCTATATTCCCCGGTCGAAAACCATACGGTACGCAACAGTCATTCCCAAAGGAGATTACGTCACGGTCACCATAATCGGCAAAAAGAATGCCACTCAAGATATTTTCCGGGATTTTCTGTCTCTGAAAGAAATAAGAGGAAAAATCCCTGCCTTAAAACCTCACTGTTTCTGCTATCCTAAAATCACTGTTTCACCAGCCAAAAATCCTTTCACCCATCGACTAGTCATGATCGGAGATGCCAGCTTCTCAAGGCATTATAAAAACGGTATCGAATCGGCTTTCATCACAGCCAAATTAGCAGCAGAGTCCGCTTTTCGAGCTGGTGTCGACGCCTCGTCCTTTCGCTCGAATTACTACACCCAAGCGAAAAAACTTATCATTCACGACAATTCCTACGGCCGTCTGCTTTTTTCGGTCAACGATATCATTTCTTCCATCCCCCTCTTGACCGAGTCTCATCTTTCTCTTGCCCGGAAGGGCTCGACAGGCCCAGCCAAAAAACTCAGGCGAATCCTGTGGAACATGTTCACCGGCAATATTCCTTATAAAGATATATTCAGGATTTCTGCTGACCTGAAGTTGCAAACTTATCTGATGTGGAATACAATAAGCCTTCTCTTCCAGAGAACAAAACATTTATTTGGAATAGCTGACAAAAATCCATCCGATGTCATCTCAACTCGGTCCTCTCAAAAACGAAGATGTGGTCGTTATCATCGGCGGAGGTCCAGCCGGTTCCAGCTGTGCCATAAAACTGAAAAAACTGGCCATACAGAAAGGCATCAACCCCAGGATCATCATCTATGAAGGAAAACTGTTCGAGAAAAAAAGCTATTATAACCAATGCCTCGGAGTACTCTCCCCGCCGCTGGAAAAGATAATGGAAGAGGATCTCGGAGTCCCTTTTCCCGCGCAAATCATCCAGAAAAAGATAAGCGGCTATTACATCCACTCCGAAAACAACGTGCTTAAGCTCGCCGGTGAACACGCCCCTTCTTATGCCTGCCGGAGAGTGGAGTTCGACGCTTATCTCTTCCAGAAAGCTAAAGAGAGTGGAATAGAAGCCTTCGCAGCTCGCGTGACAGACCTGGATTTTATCCTAGACGGCGTAATGGTCTACAGTGAGAGCAACAACATCAAAGCCGATGTTGTTGTCGGTGCATTTGGCTTGGACGATGGGATGGCCAAGACTTTTGAAAGAATGACCTCTTACTGCCAGCCAAAATTTCTCTCCTCGATCGTCACCAAGATTCATCCAGGAAATAAAGGCATGGAGGAGTTTGGGAACTACATCCATGCCTTTCTCCCGTCCTCCCTCTCCCGTGTCGAATTCGGTGCCATCACGCCCAAAGGAAACCATCTCTCAACGAATATCGCTGGAAAGGATATCGACTCGAACATGATGGATAAATTCCTAACCTTGTCTTGTGTGAGAGGTGCGTTGCCTTCACAAACGGAAAGGATCTTGCCCAGCCTCTACTACTTCAAAGGCAAGTTTCCCACTCTCCCTGCTGGAAATTCAATCGGCGACAGGTACATCATGATCGGCGATGCGGCAGGCCTGAACCGTCCTTTTAAAGGTAAGGGGATCAACTCAGCTATTATTACCGGAATCATAGCCGCGGAAGTGATGATGAATCATGGTATCTCTAAAGCGGCTTTTCAAAATTATCTGAGAGATTGCAGGATGCTGACGGAAGATATACCCTACGGAAAAGCGTTAAGGTTCTTTACGAACCTTGGCTCACGGCATAGACTTCTCGACAGCGTTCTGGAAGTAGCTAAAAAAGAAAAGAAGCTCAAAAGAGGCTAAAAAAGAAAAGAAGCTCAAAAGAGCTCTTTTTAACATCGTTTCAGGCCAAGAGACATATAAAAACATCTGGAAGGAAACAAGAAGCCTTAAACTCTTCTTCAGGATTATCTTTAAAACGCTCAAAAGGAAATCTTTAAAACCTGAAAGCGGACCGGAAGATGGAAATGACGTTTAATCTGGAATCACTCTGGGAAAAAGGAAAGGACTTCCTGGGTGTTTCCTTCCCTATAAATAATCTCCGGTGCTATGACCTGGATCTCCGACAGCCACTTCGTCTCCTCAGTTTCCAACGAGGGGGCATTCGGTTGTCTGGCTGCCGGTAACATGGAACCCCAGAGTCTCGACCAGGAAATCAGGCTAACTCAAGAGCTCACTGATAAGCCGTTTGCGGTGAATCTCATCACCATCGCACCTCACTACAAGGAACATCTCAAGGTCGCCGTAAGAAACAGCGTTCCCTTCATCGTCTTTGCCGGAAGTTATCCTCGTCAGCCCGAGATCGTGATAGCCAAAGAGAGTGGAGCGAAAGTTCTCAGCTTCGCTTCTACAGAATCACTGGCGAAGCGTCTTATTGACATGGGAGTGGATGCCCTCATACTGGAAGGAAGCGAGGCCGGCGGTCATGTCGGCCATGTCTCTCTCGGAATCCTTCTCCAACAGGTTCTGTTTAAGGTCAAGGAGGTTCCCGTTTTCGTTGCCGGAGGAATCGCCACCGGTGCCTACATCGCCCACCTTCTGCTGATGGGAGCGGCCGGGGTCCAGCTGGGCACGCTTTTTGTCCTGACTGATGAGTGCCGGGCTCATCCAAAGTTCAAGGAGGCTTTCATCAAAGCCAGGGCCAGGGACGCGGTCGCCACGCCTCAGATCGGCTCTGAGCTCAAGGTCATCTCTGTCCGGGCCCTCAGGAATAAAGGTTTCGACCTTTTTTCGGAGTTGCAGGTCGAGCTCATCCAGAAAAGAAAGAAAAAGGAAATCTCGCATACTGAAGCCCAGTATCAAGTCGAGAATTACTGGGTGGGGGCTCTGCGTCGAGCTGTCCAGGAAGGAGATATCGAGTTCGGTTCACTCATGGCCGGTCAGAGCGCAGGCCTCGTCAACCAGGTCAAGCCTCTCAAGGAGGTCCTGGCCGGTTTAATAAAAGAGGCTGAAGAAGAATTGGAAAAAGTGAGAGAGAGAGGTCAGGCTCTTTAGCCTCTCTCTGACATCATTTAAAAAAACAAATGAAAACAGACAGGGCTTCAAACTGTCCAAGTCATCAAAGGCTAAATCCCAAGCTTTGTTGATAGCCGGCAGGAGAACTGATAGAATTCTCAACCGAAACCAACGGAGGCAAAAACCATGATCATTGCCAATTTTGCCATCTTTCCCACGAGTGAAGGGGTATCGGTCAGCAAGTATGTCAAAGAAGCCATCCGCGTCATCGAGGCTTCCGGGCTGAAGAATGAGACCGGCGGAATGTCCACGGTGATCGAAGCTCCGGACCTGGCGACTCTTTTCAAGGTGATAGAAAAAGCCCATGAGGTCATGGTGAAAATGGGCGCCAGAAGGATTCATGTCGACCTGAACGTCGACCACAGGCTGGACACGGATGCCACCATCGATACCAAACTTAAATCCGTCGGCAAACGGTAATATTCCCCTCGCTCTCAGCTTTTGTTGAGATTCAGTCCCTTTCCCTGAGAAGCGGCCGGGTGAGGCAGGTCGGACCACCGGCTCCTTTTCTCGATATCTCTTCCCCTCTGTATTCATGGACTTCAACGCCGGCATCTTCGAGCATTCTTCTTGTCAACGGATTTCCCTCTATCATGATACATCGGCCAGAAGCCAAGGCCAGCACATTGCAGCCCATGGTCTCAAACTCTGAATCAGGCACTTCAATAAGACGAATCCCTCTCTCCAGGAGCCACTCCCGAAATGGCACGGGCAGGAGCCTGGAATAGACCACAGCCAGGTCACGCCTGACAGGACTGATGAGAGACATAAGATGCATTACCCCCTCAGGTCCTTCCCAGTGGGGCAGGGGAACTTCAAGACACTCATCCACAGCGTCTGCCAGGAGCTCTCTGAATTGGCGCTGGCCTTGGCGATTTGTGCGATATCCCAAGCCGACAGCCAAGATTCGCTTGTCGAACCAGACGATATCCCCGCCTTCCATTTTCCCCTCGCCGCCGATGGAACCGAGCACGGGAATCCCCAGCTCCTCCAGATATTTCCCGGCAGCAGCTGATTCTGCCAAGCGCTCCTCCTTTCCCATGCGGCACAGGACAACTCCTTTGTCTGTCATGAGGAGCGAGTCACGGACATAGATGGAATCCAGTCCGGTTTTATCGTCCGGAGGCAAAAAATAGATCTCCGGAACGAACCTCTTCAAAATCTCCAAAAAACTGTCATACTCCTCGAGAGCCTTTTTAAAGTCCGGTGGTGCGGAATAGTTCAGACTTTTCCACTGAGCCAGGATGTTTTTCTGGCTTTTAAAGGCAGCTCTGGGGTGTTTGAGCAGAAGACTCTTGATCGGGTCAATCTCGGACAGGCATCCGAATTTCATTAGATTAACCATTTAGGGGAGTCATCACAAATTCCGCGATAGAGAAGAGCTCAGGTTGGGTGGTGAAAAAACCGTATGGAAGGCTGAGCGGGCATGGTTCCTCGACCGAATGGAGAGGAGAGCGAAGCCTGGAATCGAGCTGCTTTTGACTCGCTGGGGCAAAAGCAGCGTGTTTTTGAACCATCCTACCTGAGCTATAATTTTTTTTATCGCGGAAAATGGAATGTTTACCCATTCAGGCCTATTATAGGCTCAAAAATATATCTTTGGTAGGAGAAATTTTCCCTATCCCAACTCAGCTTGACACGCCTCTCAGCGGTCTTTAGAATAGTGGACTATTTATCAAAAACATATCTTGCCTGAAGAAAGGAGGCTTAAGGATTGAAGAAAGAGTTCATTCCCGGATGGGCATTAATGCTATTAGTCGGGACAGCAGCCTTATTTCTGTCCAAACTGGTTGTGATTGGTGGAAAAAATCCAGTCGAAGCGGCTGCTTTGGCAGTGATTCTGGGCATCTTCTTAAGAAATATAGGAATCGTACCCAATGTCTGTCATCCGGGAATTAAGGCCTTTGAAAAAATGCTCATCCTGGGAATCGTGCTCATAGGGGCCTCTCTTGACTTTAGAAATATTGGCTCTCAGGGCTTAAAAATGTTAGCTGTCATCATGACTACGATGTTTGTAAGCTTCTTCGTTATATATTTTCTGGGAAAGGCATTCAAACTTCCAACTTCACTCGCAATACTCCTATCCGTAGGCACGACTATCTGCGGCGGCTCAGCCATAGCTGTTACAGCACCCCTTATCAAAGCCAAAGAAGAGGAGACCTCTTACGCAATCGGCACCATTGCCCTCTGGGGACTCATTGCTATCCTGTTTTATCCCAAAATAGCCCAAGTCATTGGCGTGACAGATATCAATTTCGGCGTCTTTGCAGGCACGGCCATCCATTCCACTCCGCAAGTCGTAGGAGCGGGCTTCATCTTTTCCGACCTTGCCGGCAAAACCGCTACAGCCGTCAAACTCGTCCGAAATTGCTTTATGGCACCTCTGGCCTTCTTAATTGCCATCTATTACACAAAAAACATCCTGTCAGGCAATAAAAAGGAAGGAAGCCAGGTGAATGTCGCCAAAGCCTTTCCCTGGTTCCTGTTTGGCTATTTCGTTATGGCTGGACTGAATACCAAAGGTTTTTTATCCGAATCCGGAATCCGCGCCTTTAACACATCAGGCAAGTTTCTCATCCTGCTGGGGCTGGCAGGAATCGGTTTGAATACAGTCTTCACCTCCTTCAGAAAAGTAGGATTAAGGCCTTTGATCGTAGGATTGATCGGCTCAATCGTCGTTGCTGGATGCAGCATTGCAATGATCATTCTAATCCTCTGATTCTCAATTCCACTATTCTTTATTCATCTTGAATAGTATAAAATAAGCTGGCCTTTTTCTGGCCACTGTTAAAATGTCATGAAAGGGAAGGAAATGAGCAATAGAATTTTTGCTATCCGAAAATTGATGAAAGACATCGGAGTTGAAGCCTATCTCGTGCCGAGCTCCGACCCTCATCAGAGCGAATACGTTCCTGAATTCTGGCAGAGGAGAAAATTCATCAGCGGCTTTACAGGCTCTGCGGGGGATGTGGTCATCACGCAGAAAAAGGCCGGCCTCTGGACGGACTCCCGTTATTTTCTCCAGGCCGAACAGGAATTGGATGGCAAGGTTTTCACTCTCTTCAAGCTGGGCCTGCCCGATGTCCCCAGCTTCGATGACTGGCTCCTCAAGGAGCTTAAGAAAGGAGAATCCCTCGGCCTCGATCCCCGCGTGATCTCGCACAATAATTATTCGGCCTTAAAGAAGAAGCTGGAAGACAGAGGGATCCCGCTGAAAACCATCGAAAAAAATCTGGTGGATGAATTGTGGGAAGGAAGACCGGAGCCTCCCAGGGGAAAAGCCGAAATCCACAGGGAAAAGTATTCTGGCGAGGCAACAGCAAGCAAGCTGAAAAAATTGCGGGCCAAAATGGCTGAGGAAGCAGTGGATGCCCATGTGGTGGCTATGCTGGATTCTATCGCCTGGCTGTTTAACATCCGCGGTTCTGACGTCAAGTACAACCCGGTGATGATATCCTATGCCATAGTGACCAAAGAGAAAGCATTCCTCTTCGTGGATCAGGAGAAAATAACCGATACTGCCAAAAAAGCATGGAAAAGGATTGTCGAGGTTCGGGACTATGATGATTTCAGCTCCGGGCTCCAAGCCCTTGCCAAGAAGGGCGCGAAAGTCTGGCTTGATGAGGGCAGCGTGAGCCAGTGGATCGTGAGCAACCTTGAGCGAGGTGCCGGATTCCTGTTCAAGCCCAGCCCGATTAAGATGTTCAAGGCTATCAAGAACAGGACGGAAATATCTGGATTCAGAGCCGCTCATATCCGCGACGGGGCGGCCATGGTCAAATTCCTCACCTGGCTGGAGAAAAATGTAGGCCAAGCCAAGGTGACAGAGGTCTCAGCCGCGGAGAAAGCCGCTGAATTCAGAGCCATGAATAAGATGTTCCGGGGCATGAGCTTTGAGACGATTTCTTCTTATGGCGCTCACGGCGCCGTGGTCCATTACGCGCCGAGCCCTGAGACCGATGTCCCGCTCAAACCTGAGGGAATCTATCTGGTCGACTCCGGCGGACAGTACCTGGACGGGACAACAGACATCACCCGCACCGTAAGCCTCGGGAACCCGACAGAGGAACAAAAAGAACGATTCACCCTGGTTTTGAAAGGACTGATCGATCTTCTTTCCACTTCCTTTCCTCAAGGAACCGTGGGTAAACAGCTGGATACGATTTCCCGGCTGCCTCTTTGGGAAAAAGGATTGAACTACGGCCATGGAACCGGACACGGCATCGGGACCTATCTCAACGTCCATGAAGGCCCCCAGGCCATATCCTATTACCGCTGCATCGGTATCGCGCTGGAGCCGGGAATGATCACCACCATCGAACCCGGCTATTATAAGGATAACGAGTACGGCCTTCGCGTGGAGAACGTGGCTCTGGTGGTCAAGGATGAGGAGAGGTCAAGCGAAAAGGCTGTTTTCTACAGGTTCGAGAATCTGACTCTCTGCCCAATCGACCTCCGCCTGGTGAAAAAAGAGCTTTTGACGGCGAGGGAGATCGGCTGGCTCAACGCCTATCATCAAAAGGTCTGCAAGACTTTAGCTCCCCTCTTGGACAAGCCGGAAGTCGACTGGCTGAAAAAGGCAACGAGAGAGATTTAACAAGGAGAATTCGGGGTCAGGGCTCGACATTAGACATCCAATCATTGGTTACCGAGTGAGAATTGCTCAGGCACAAGCTACAATATGGAAAATGTACTTATTGGACATTAAAGAAGATTTTATTCAATGTCTTTTCACAAAAAATGTCTAATGTCGAGCCCTGACCCCTTTTATGATTCCTCCGCCCACCACCGCATCTCCCTCGTAAAAAACCACGGACTGGCCAGGAGTAACGGCTCTCTGGGGCCTGGCGAATTCCACCACGGCCTGGTCCGAATCCAGGGATGTGACTCTGGCCTTAGCCTCTATGTGCTTGTAGCGGATCCTGGCTTTGACCTCGAGCGGTTCCTTCACTCCTGCCACAGAGATCCAGTTCACTTTTGAAGCCAGAAGGGATTTTTGATAAAGCTCCGCCTCGGGTCCGACCACGATCGTATTCCTCTCGCTCTGGATGGAGAGGACGTAGAGAGGATGCGGAGCTGAGATCCCCATTCCTCTTCTCTGGCCGATGGTGTAAAAAGAGATTCCCCTATGCCGGGCCAGGACCTTATTGTTCAAATCGACTATGGGCCCGGGATGGAAAGATTCAGGAATCCTGCTCTGGAGGAAACGGGCATAATCATTATCCGGAACAAAGCAGATCTCCTGGCT
>SMTZ1_10001670_pt1 | contig 24756 bp, 33 predicted proteins | sample DeeMarSWOR136_30_FD_25667 | JGI IMG/M metagenome (IMG submission 25667) | reverse complement strand
CTGAACGAATTCCACTTTTCATTTACCTAATCACTTTATTGTTTTTTATAGAGTAAGCCGAGTACTAGACCATAGACAATTGCGTTTGCAATTGAAATTAAATTAGTTAAGAAAGTAGGAAGTGCAACTTCATAAAGATTAGAATGCAATAACTCACCAGTGCCAATGAAAGTAGTTTCAATGCTTGTGATAAAAACCATTATCAATCCAAAACATAATCCCTTAAGGACTTTCTTACCTGGAACTAAGTTGTATACTTTAGCAAAAAATGTACCGAAAACTGTACCCCATATCATATTTAATAAAGCATGAGTCCCAGCTTGACTCATCCAAAAATCGAGCGTAGAAACAACTTCCCCTGCTGTAATAATGCCCCAGTATCCAGTTGTATGACCTATAGCTGCTACGATACCCGCCGTTATACCTCCACAAAGTCCAGCGATAGCACCTGGAAGAACACCACTACTCATATTATATGTAACAATTTTCTTTTTTTCTTTGGTAGGATAATATCTACTACTCAAGAATTCATAGAGAATACCAAGTACAAGACCGAAAGAGATCCATTGAAAAAAACTAGCGAAATAATCTCCTGCAGCAGTTAGATAACCAAAGCCATAAGGTAAAATGTAGGTATGTATGCGGAATGTTGTAATAAACCAAATAAAGGAACCGTATATTAGCCACTTCAAGATACCTCTTTTTGGGATTATATCATAGACCATTGAATAGATTGCGCCAAAAATAATGCCATAGAAACCTAGAATTGGAAGATATGCTGCTATATGGCTTGTATAATAAACATTTTCTCGATACCAAAGGTCAAATAAACCTAACGAGAGGGCTATATTAATAAAGAATTGATAGACTATTGCAGAAACAATTCCAGCAATTAATCCAGCTATTGCACCTATTTTCCAACTTTTCATAACTTACTCACTTTTTAGGTTTATAGAGATATCCAAGCACAAGTCCATACGTAGTTAGAACGAAAAACCCAATTGCTGTCCATGTCAGCCCAAAATCGAATATGGCAAAGGGCATAAGAAATGAAAAAGCACGAACATTTGAAATCAAAAATATTATCCAACCATAAATAAGACCTTTCTTTATGCCTTTACCTGGAATTGAATTATATAAGACCACATATAAGATGCCTAGTATTCCACCCCAAATCATATTGAGTAGAAAAGAGACTATGGCAAATAGTGTTTGCATACTTGGAATCCATATCTCAGGAGCACCAATATATGGAAGAACTTTCATGATAAAGACAAAAATAATTGTAGAGATGAGTGCAACTATAGCAGCCACAATACCAGCAATTACTCCAGCAATAGCTCCCGAAATAAATCCACTTTTCATATCTTAATCACTTAGATGGTCTATAGAGATGTCCGAGGACGATACCGTACACAATGCCAGTTGAGAAGAATGTAGCAATAGCAAATGGAATTGCCCACATATACATTCCATACATTGAGGCGGCACCTGCAGCATGGATAGGTGTAATTATCCAAATTATTATTCCATAAATGAGGCTTTTTCTAACTCCTTTAGATGGAATATAATCATAGAAAAATGCGTAAAACGCTCCCCATATAATACCTGATATAACAAACCATATTGTGTAGGCAATTGCCAAAGTTTGAACACTAACAGGAAATTGAGCAGGAAATTCTGAAAATATCTCAAATAGGCCACTTATACCTAAAATAAACATCAATATGCCAGAAGCAAATCCTGCGATAACACCTGCCATAATAGCATTTTTCATATTATTTCCACCTCTCATAGAGTATACCGAGGAAAATACCGTATGGCACCCACATTACGAGACCCGTTTCGATCCATGTATATGTCGCTATGAAAAAAAACTCTCTCCCTGTTAACAATAATAGTAAGAAATCCCAAAATGCAATCAATATATTGGAAATAAAAGCTATAATGCAGCCCCAAACAAATCCTTTCTTGATGCCTTTACCTGGAACTCCATCGTAAAATCTTGAATATACTATTCCATATATGCTTCCCCATATCCCATTCGCAGGGATTGAATAGCCAAGAAGAGCTATAAGATTACTAAATTCAGAAATATCTAGAGTCTCTACAATAAAACCAGGAAGCTCTAGTATAGTTTCTGGAATTGTAAAAAGGATGTAGATAAAACCACCAATGCATCCTCCTATTAGCCCTGCATAAAATCCACGTACTAGAGGATTACTTATTTTCATTTTAAACTCGATAGATATGTATAGTCAGTATGTTATAATTAAGAATTATATTTGAAAGCTTCCAGTATGAGGAGTGGGATTTCAGCACATGGAGTGCGCATATATTTGATATTAATTGTGTTTTATTTTTGAAATTCCTCAATCACATGATGGATTACATGGATTCCAATTGCCATTACAAAGCCAAATGAACTTCCAAGGGCCAGATCAATCATCATAGTATCATTTGTGATAAAGGCAAATAATATGAGGGTTGCAAGAAAAAAGGAAATAATAGACCAAATGATAACCCATATTTTCTGAGAAACAAATCTATTTCTTGTAATACCTATGATCCCCAAAACAAGCATCATATTAATAAAGCCTATAATGAAATCGAATAAGATTGTTACTTCCTTTTGAGTTTCAAGATTTTAGGAATGAATCAATCTATTGGCATTGCTTAAGAGTTATTATGAATTAATAATTAAAATACTCGTGTGCACATGCGATAAATTCTTATTGCTTGTAAAAAGTAGTAAATGTTTTTAGATAACTATTAGACACGAATAATGAATGATTAAGCCATGGCGATCGATTTATTGATCCCTCTAATTGGAGTGGGATTAGCGGAGATAGGTGACAAGACTCAATTATCCGTTTTTCTTTTATCCTCAAGAACAAAGAAGCATTTGAACTTGTTGATAGGAATTTTACTTGCTTTTTTCATAGTAGATGGAATCGCAGTTGTATTAGGGTCATGGGTGACAAGCGTCATCCCCATTTTCTATGTAAAAATTTTTTCAAGCATTATTTTTGTAATATTTGGAACTTTTATGCTAATAAACGCAATAATATCAAGAGATATCGGATTAAATAACAAAAGTAGAATTTATTCTAGAAATTCATTCATTTCTGGATTTTTATTTATTTTTTTAACAGAATGGGGTGATAAAACGCAAATAGCCTCAGCAGTATTCGCAACCCGATACAACACTATTATGGTTCTTTTAGGTGTTATGATAGCCTTAACGTTGTTATCAATTGTAACAATCTATTTGGGAAAGGTCTTGTCAAATAAAATAGATAAGAGATTAATGGCAAAAATTGCTGGAATTGTTTTTATAGTAATGGGTATATCGTTTTTGTTTTTTTAAAATCAGGTTTTGTAGCGAGCAATGTCTAAATACTAAATTTTTTATTCTAATTTAGAAAATATGAAATCTTAATGAAAATTGCTGTAAATATTTAATGGTGTATGTTATGTCAATATTAGGGACTAAAGCTGGATTGATATCTGATCTAAATCTACTTCTGCAGATAGTTATCATAATAATCCTTTTTGCTGGATTTTTCTTTGCAAAGCGAAAAATAAGATACGACATGCATGGCAAGATTATGGGCATCGCAGTCTTCCTCAATTTGATATCATTGATATTTGTGATGGTTCCTGGCACTATAGGCGGCCTTAGTTCATTAGCATCAAGAATTATGCAACCTGCAATCCTCTTAACAACAATCCATAAGGTCTTCGGAGGACTTGCAGAGATACTCGGCATCATTTTCATAATTATATTAAGGCCGTGTGGTTCAAAGTTTATAAAAAATACAAGATTTTTGATGAAAACTACATTTGCTTTATGGATAATAGCTTTCTTACTTGGAGTAACTGCGTACATTTTCTTTAATATCTTATGATATCGCGTGCGCTTAATATTTAAGAGAACTTAAAGAATACGAAGATAATCTTATTTTTAACCTTAACAATTAGAATTTTTCACTAAATTAGTAGGAAAAAGTAGATGTTGGATATTTATAACAAAGCTGCTGAGCTTCTTAGAGAAGGAGAAGATTTTGCAATAATTACTATAGTAAAAGCCGAGGGATCTGCTCCAAGAGGGGTTGGAACAAAAATGATTGTAAAAAAAGACGGGAAGGTTTTTGGGAACATCGGCGGCGATGTACTGGAACAATTCGCGATAAAAGAGGCTTTGAAAGTCATAAAGGCAGGTCAATCAAAGACGGTTAGTTATGTTTTGGAAGAAGAGAATAAAGGTGGTATTGGCATGCGTTGTGGTGGTAATGTTGATTTGCTAATAGAATCCGCTAAGCCACCCCTTCAACTTCTTATTATAGGAAGCGGATATATTGCAAACGCTTTGGCAAAAATAGGTCCACTAGTAGGCTTCTCTATCACGGTTGTTGATCCTTTTGCTCAAAAAGAAGACTTTCCGGACGCTAAACAAGTAATAATTAAGGATCCGGAAAGTGGTATCTCTGAAGTTAACATAACACCTGATACATATATTGTCGTCACTACAAGGCATAAATATGATGAGTTGGCCTTGAAAAAAGCTCTAGAGTCGAATGCAACATACATAGGTATGATTGGAAGTAAAAACAGAGTAAAAACAGCCTTTAAAACTCTAGTCAGTGAAGGCGTTTCTGAAAAAGACCTCCAAAAAGTCTATGCCCCAATTGGACTCAATATAAATGCTGAAACACCAGAAGAGATTGCCATTTCAATTATTTCGGAGATGGTTAAACATAAGCAAGGGGGTACTGGTGCATCGCTCTCTTCAAAATAGCGCGCGTGCGTTAAAATAATTGCAATATCGTATAGAAATTAAAATTATGGTTGTTTGATTTTGGGAAGAAGAAAGAGAAGAGTTGTTAAGATAGTCAAAAGGCAATTGCCCACAATCTTCAATTGCCCGAATTGTGGAGAAGAGGCTGTAAAAGTAACAAAATCGAGTTCTGGCATGACTACAATACAATGTGGAGGTTGTGGATTAAAAGACGAATTCGAAATACCCCCATCTTCCCAAATGATTGATGTTTATTGCAAATTTACTGATAGATATCTTACTGGAGAGATTCAAGCACCATCGTCTTAGATTAATTGAATTTAAACTGCAACAAAGACTTGACGCCCATGGAATTCTCTCAAAGAGAAATTAGAGAAAAAAATCTCAAGGGCTCACATAATAAAAAGAAAGCTTTCATCGCTGGGCCTATCCACGGCATGGAACATGATCAATCGTATCGCGATGATCTAAAAAAGATACTTGAAGAATGTGGATATATTGTATTTGATCCTTGGCAGAGAGAGAAAGTACTTTATTCTCAAGAAAATCAGCAAGGGTTGACTGGAAAATCTAATATTGCTGGTTTTATAAAACGAGATTTGAGAGATATAGAACTATGTGATATATTTGTCGCATACTTACCAAAAATTTCAGCTGGAGCCTGTATGGAATTATTTTACGCAAAACAATTTAATAAGACTACAATTGCAATTATTAGTTTTAAAGACCCAAGCCCCTGGATAATCTACCACACTGATTTTATTCTCGAAAGCATAAAAGATTTCGAGAAATTTATGAAGAAAAGAAAAGAGTCGTGAATTCAGTACGATGTTTTTCGGTTTTTGGGAGATAGTCCTCGTTCTAATTGTTGTTATTATTTTGGTTCTTCCAGAATTTACCAAATCTAAAAAAGCACGGGAAACCCATAAAATGAAATTATACTTGATAGTAGCTTTACTTGTTATATTAATTCTGTTTATGTCTAGGTTTATATTCGTATTATTTTCCTCAGTATTTGGATTGGTTGTTGTAATAGGTGTTCTAATATATTTTTTCTATAGATATACTCAAAGAGATAGAAAATGAAAAAAACAAATATTCTGCTATTGCTTTGCTTGTTTTCAAGTGTTATTGTACTTTTTCTAGACCCCCACCATCTCGATTACTTAACTTTTAGTACGAACAATCTTAAAGAAGGAAGATTTTGGACCTTAATAACTGCTCTATTTATTCATAATGATGCATTACATCTATTTGGAAATCTAATCTTCCTTTATGTCTTTGGAAATACTCTTGAAGATCTAATCGGATCTAAAAAGATGCTATCGGCCTTCTTTATAGGGGGAGTCTTATCCTTTCTAATAAGCACATATTTTTATCCTCCAGACATTCCAATGATTGGTGCATCAGCCGCAATTTTTACTTTAGCTGCTGTAGCAATGCTAGTAAAGCCATTAAGAATTTCAATATTATTCATTTTCTTACCAGTAGGATTGGTTGCAATCTTATATTTTATCTTCAATCTATATGCTCTAGAGCATGCTGATTCAAGTAATGTCGCTTATATTTCACACATAATCGGGTTTATGATTGGCATTCCTTTGGGAATAAGCTGGAGTAGAGAATGGGCCAAGAATCTTATTATAACTATCCTATTACTGCTTATTTACTTTATTTTGGCGTACTGGTTATTACCAATTTTATTGATTTCATATGGGATTTAGAAAAAAATCTGATTTTCTTTCTAAAATTAACTTAAAATTAAATTTGAAATCCCTTTTTTTGAAAATTTAAATTTATTTCAATATTTTTTCTTAAAAAATTGATATTTTAGACAAAAAATGATTTATTGAATTCTTTACTATTAGTATTTTGGATTTAATTCTTTTTGGGCTGATGTGTTGGATAATTTTGAAGATGATTATTTTTTATTTCTAGAAAAGAAATTTTCAGAAGTTTATCAAATAGCAAAAGAAGCTCGATCCAAAGGCATCGATGCGGTACACGAACCAGAATCTATGATTGCTAAGGATCTTGCTGAAAGAGTAGAAAAATCGGTAGGCCCACCAGGAATAGCAAAAAGAATTCGCGAACTCGTTAAAATCATGCCAAGAGAGGAAGTTGCTTTCAAAGTAGCTGAAGAGATAGCTTCCGAGATTTCTGGTCTCGGTACAGAAGAAAAATTTGCTGAACAAGCAATTAGGACAGCTTTATCAATTCTTGATGAGGGCGTAACAGTATCTCCGATAGAAGGCATATCTAGAGTAAAAATTAGAACAAATCGTGACAGAACAAGATATCTAGCTGTTTATTATGCAGGACCAATACGTTCTGCAGGCGGAACTGATATGGGATTATCGGTAATTGTCGCCGATTTCGTTCGAAAACTAATGGGAATTGATAGATACAAAGCAACTAAGGAAGAAGCTGAAAGATTCCTTGAAGAACTTAGATTATATGAGAGAGAAGTTGCGAGATTTCAATATAAAATTCCCGACTCAGAAATCCTAAACGCAATTGCAAGACTTCATGTAGAAGTCAGTGGTGTTCAAACTGACTTTGTAGAGGTTACATCATTTAGAAATTTAGCTAGAATCGAGACAAATGGGGTTAGAGGAGGAGCGCTTAGAGTAGTAAACGATGGATTGATTGGGCGAGCTAAGAAGATCGTAAAGATTGTAGATAAATTGGGTATAGATGGTTGGGATTGGCTTAACGAATTAAAATTTCAAACCGAAGACAATGCAGAATCTAAAGATCTAATGTTTATGGAGGATGTTGTTGCTGGTAGACCAATTTTTTCTTTTCCAAATACTCAAGGAGGTTTTAGATTAAGATATGGCCGTTGCAGAAATACAGGTCTTGCTGCGATTGGGCTAAATCCAATAACAATGCATGTACTTCGTAATTTTATTGCTTCCGGCACTCAATTACGGATTGAAAAACCTGGAAAAGCTGGTGTGACTCTTCCGGTCGATTATATAGAACCTCCTGTTGTAAAGCTGAAAGAAGGGTCAATAGTAAGAGTAGAAACTCTTGATTTAGCTCATAAGATTGAGAGTTCAATTGAATCCATACTCTTTTTAGGAGACATTTTGATAGCTACAGGAGAGTTCATAGAAAATAATAGGCATCTTTTGCCATCTGGATTCGTTGAAGAATGGTGGAGTGAACTTCTTCGGAAAGAATTAATGAAGATGGAAGATACATCAAAAATAAGCATAGATGAAGAAAGGTTAAGAGATTTTATTGAAAATCCATTAAAATGCATCCCCAATCCCAGTGAATCATTGCTATTATCAGAGACCTTTGGTATTCCATTACATCCAAGATACAATCTATTTTGGAATAATATAGATCATAATGATTTGATTTTGTTAAGAGAAAAATTTCTATCAGCAGAAGTAGCATGGGAGGATGAAAATCCTGTAAGCATAGTGATAAATGATGGTGCGGATATTAAACACATTTTAGATAAATTATGTTTACCTCATAGCTTAAATGGTGGAAATATCAATATCGATACTAACCTTGTTCCGATTCTGTATTCATGTCTAGCGTTAAGAGATAAAGAAAAAATCCTTGAAAAAAAAGATACAATAACAGAAGCTGTTAGCTATCTTTCAGGAATAAAAATCTATGATAAAGCCCCCTCCTTCATAGGCGCCAGAATGGGAAGGCCTGAGAAGGCTAAACAAAGAGAAATGAGACCACCTGTTCATGGCCTATTTCCAATAGGCTTAGCTGGGGGTTCAAGACGAAATATCTTAGAAGCAGCGAAGAAAAATATGGTCTCTGTGGAGCTTGAGAGAAGACGTTGCCCAGCTTGCAAAAAAGTATTATATTTAGATACATGTTCTGATTGCGGCTTAAAAACTGAAATTGAATTTGTCTGCCCTAAATGTGGAAGGTTTTTTGATCAAGAAGTCTGCCCGATATGTAAGAATCAGAATAGATCCTATTCAAAACAGTATGTTAACGTAAAAGAGCTTCTAGATTCTGCATATAAGAAACTAGGATTCATAGGTCAGTTGGATCTTGTAAAAGGGGTTAAGGGGTTAGCAAGTGATACTAAAAAACCTGAACCTCTAGAGAAGGGTATGCTAAGAGCAAAAAATAATGTTACTATGTTTAAGGATGGGACCATAAGGTTTGATGCGACTAATGCTCCTCTAACACATTTTAGACCTGCTGAGATAGGCATTACTCTGGAAAAATTAAGTGAAATTAACTATGTTTTCGATGCCAATGGGCGTCCTATTACAGATTTATCTCAACTGTGTGAACTCAAAATTCATGATATAGTTATTTCTTTAGAATGCGCAAAATACTTTTTGAAAGTAGCTAACTTCATAGATGATCTTCTTGAAAAAGTGTATGAATTGCCTCCATATTACAAAGCAAAATCTAAGGAAGACCTGATAGGTCAAATCGTTATTGGTCTATCTCCACATACATCTGTTGGTGTAATCGGTAGAATAATTGGATTTACAAAAAATAGCATATGTCTTGCTCATCCTCTCTGGCATGCAGCCAAAAGAAGAGATTGTGATGGGGATGAGGACTCGCTTAGTTTGAGTTTAGATGTTCTCCTAAATTTCTCTAAGACATTTCTGCCTAAGAGAATAGGAGGAACGATGGACGCTCCTAGGCTATTGACTACTAGGATAAATCCATGTGAAGTTGCTCGTCAAGTGTATAATATGGAGATAGTAAATAAACTTCCACTAGCATTCTTCGAAGAGACCAAGGAATCCTCGGATTCGAAAAATGTACTAAACATTGTTGAGATGCTTTATCACAGAGTTGAGAATGGAGCTTATGTTGAAAAATTAAGTTTTACTCATGATGTTGCTGATCTCAATATCGGAAACCATGAAAGTGCATATAAAAGATTGCCTTCGATGCTTGATAAAATGAAGGAACAATTAGGCCTTGCTGAACAAATAGCGGCGGTTAGGGCTGAGGATGTAGCTAAGAAGGTCCTTTCTACTCACTTTATGCGCGATATAGCTGGAAATCTAAAAGCATTCTCAAGCCAGAAATTTAGATGTAAGAAATGCAACGCCAAATTCAGGAGACCGCCATTAAAAGGTGAATGTCCTAAATGCGGTGGAGAATTAACTCAAACAGTTTATAGAGGAACCATTGAGAAATATCTTGAAATAGCAAAAAATCTTGTAGATCGCTATAACTTGGGTACCTATTATGAGCAACGTTTGAGACTTCTCCATGATGAGATCAATTCATTATTTGCAGATGAGGAAAAATCTGAATCCGATTCTAAAAAAGAAGAAGATAAAGAACAGCATATGTTAAGCGATTTCATTTAGAAGAGGAGATCATCACGTCAAAAAGATACATACATCCTAAAGCCTATTTAACTTCAATAAGGAATGTTAATAAAGGATTATCAGCTCGGACAAAGATCATTCAATCTTTAGAAACTAAAGAAAGAAGTATTAAGGAAATATCCAAAGGAAATAATCTATCATATAATTGCGTAAGATATCATCTTAAAACATTAAAAAAAGAAGAAATAATCAGAAAATATTCAACAAATAAACCATTTATTTGGATTTTAACTGGTAAGGGTCAACAAAAATTAGTCTAATAATTTTCAGGGCATTTGCATATTTTCTGCCCACATCTTGGACAATCGCTATATTTCTTTAAAACCTCTTCTTCGAGATCTATCCCTAATAAATTGCATTCAGAGCAAAGCCAAGCAAAGATATCAGCTGCTTCATCCTGCAAACCTTTTTTATTATTCTTAATTAATGCATCTGCAAATTCTCCAGCTTCAGATAAAAGCCAAAGCATAGTTCTTTCAGCCCCTCTTTTTTCATCTCTATGAAAATACATATTTTTCATCAATTCTTGAAAATCTCTTATGGTTGTCATAAGCTCAATTCACCCTTTCATCTAAAGCATCTTAACTAAGAACTTCTTTACCTAGAAAAACCAATAAATTTGTTGATTTTATTTTCTGAAGTCATATAAGTTTGTTACCAATAGGTAACAAAGTTTAAAAGTCAGCATTATAATCTAAAGTAGAAGACAATGTATCTTGATAGAACTATAAGTCATAATGGCCATGAGAGTATTATTGAAAAGAATAATGATATTGGAAGATTTGATCGTAAGCTTGATGATCCACTCGAAAAATGTGATGACTATTCCGATATTTTTGAGCTTGTAAAGAAAGTAGTTAAATCAACAACCAAAATGTACCGCGTTGGTCTTATGCTCGTTTTAGCGGATCTCCCGATTGCAGTGGGGGCTTATCATGCTTTAGGAACTAACACTATTGTAATGAATAGAGTATTGATTCGTAGATTTGAGAGTAAAAATCCAAAATATAAGAAGGAATTTACTTTCCTGGTACTTTTGCATGAATACCTTCATACATTAGGTTATACTGATGAAGCTAAAGTCAGAGCATTGTCATATAGAATTGTCGCTGAATACTTTGGGGAAGATCATCCATTATCTGAGATTGCTGAAAGAGGACCCTTTTCAATTTTGCCAAAATCAAAGTATCAAATAAATGGTTCAGAAGGGTATCCTGAGCTAGTAAAGGATTTTGAGAAATTGAACCAGAAATATATTCAATAGATTAGCACGCATTACAACCGAATCTATCCCGAATAAAAGATCTTTGTATAAGGATCCTTCGCATTTATTGGAAATCCGACTTTTCTATTCCTTAATATAAGGAACCGTTTCTTTTCTTGAGTAAACTTACCTATTATTCTATTTATTATCCCCTTTTTTGTTAGCATTTTAACTATCTCCTCTTTTCTATCTGGTGATATAGATGCAATTAGACAACCCGAAGAGGATATCGAAAGGAGTTCAATCATGTTTAGATTAAAGCTTTCTTGAAACCTTTTCATCTCTTCTTTTATTACAAATTTATCATAAACAACTTCAAATCCATTATGAGATAAATTCGCCATTTCATTTAGAGCTAAGATTAAACCCCCTTCTGCGATATCATGCATAGCATGAACACCTTTACAATCAGCTAACAGCAATGCCTCATTGACGCAAGATTGATGACGAACCATAGCGCGCAAATTTTTAGCATTCTTGAATCCGAACAAAGCATTTGATTTTTCATAATTTGTTATGGCGAAATTGGTAAGTATCTCAAGTCCAAGTGGTTTAACTAATAATATTAAATCTCCTGGCCTGGAAGCCATTGGTGTAATAAGCTTATTCTTCTTTACAAATCCCTCAACTGTGCATATTCCAACTAATTGTGAGATTACAGGATAATTGCCTGTGTGACCAGAAATGATGTCAATTTTTAATTCTTTGGCTGCTTTGCAAGCTTGAGACATTATTCGCTTATAGACCTTATAATCAGTACCTTCTGGCCCTAGCAGATCTATTGCTGCTAGTTTTGGTTGTGCTCCGAATAAGGCAACATCAGACGAACTATAATTAATCAATAGCCATCCAAACCAATCTTGAGGGACACCAGCACAAGGATCGGTCGAGATAACTCCATAATAATCATTGTCTACTTTGTATACTCCTGCATCACAACCTGGCAATGGTGGTACCAAAACTTTGCTTGAAGGCTTTATACATTTTACAATCTCTGAAATCTCATTGTAATTCAATTTACCCATGTCTTTGACTCGTCCTCTTTATCAGAATTAATTACTCGAAATCCGTGCTTATATTCATATTCTTAAGTTTACTTGATTTACTATCGATAGATATCTATGTACTTTCTTCTAAACAAGATGTAGATTATGATCATGCTGATAATGAACTCAACGAGTAGATAGCTGCCTTGGTAAATTACTGAATATAATACCGGATTCATTCCTTCAGGTACATATGAAGCAAAGAATATTATTCCTGCAATAAAGTGTGCGATGAACCTACCGAACACGCCAACTACTACTCCTAACAATGGAATTTGTCTAAAAAAGCCGGCAAGGCCTAGAAGACCAAATGCTATAGGATAGTCTAATAGAACTTGAACTGGATGGAAAAAGAAAGGCTCTATCATTAATACAATTAAGCCAAAAACAATTCCAGCTATTACTCCTACCTTTGCACCCCTCCGTAAAGCCAACCAAAATATTGGTATCATACTCCCAGCTGTTACTCTGCCACCTTGTGGCATCGAAAAAAACGTAAATTGATGAAGAACAGCTGCCAAAGTTACGAAGACTATAATCTCAGCGAGGATTTCTGTTTGTTTAGTCATATTTTCAACCTCCACTAAATTGTGGGGTGCGCTGAGAACTAGCCTTGGATCCCTACGCCAGTATTACCTGGATCAGGTTCGAAGGGTCGATGGCTAATTACCATCCTCTCAGCTAGGTTAACCCAGCTCCCCTGTTATTAGTATTTTCTATGAATTAGTATTTATTATTAACTTAGATTTATTGAACATGAATGAACACAAATATTTGATTGGTTCTTTTGAAAGTATTCCAGATACTCATTCACGGAAAAATTTTCTTTTAGCCCACAAAGATACATTTACTAAACTTATTAAAACTGGGACTTCCACTAGCGGTCCGATAACTGTGGCAAAAGCTTGACCCGAATTTATTCCAAACACTCCAATTGCCACTGCGATTGCCAACTCAAAATTATTGCTTGCTGCAGTAAACGAGAGTGTTACCGTTTCGGAGTATATGAATCCTAATGCCCAAGAGAGCATAAAAGATAATCCAAACATTATTAGAAAATAAGATACAAGGGGCATCGCTATTCTCAACACATCATAAGGCAAAGCAATGATATATTCCCCCTTCATAGAGAACATCACAATGATAGTGAAAAGAAGTCCAATTAATGCTGTTGGACTAAGTTTCGGTATAAATTTCTCTTCATACCATTCCTTTCCTTTTCTCTTAACCAAACCGAATCTAGTTACAATACCAGCGATAAAGGGAATTCCTAAGAATATAAAGACGCTTCTTGCAATATCCCAGATTGAAATTCTCACAACACTTATTTCTGCAGTAGGAGCTATCCAAGAGGATAGCAAGGTAATAAAGAAATAAGCATAGAACGAATACAAAGCTATTTGAAATAAGGAGTTAAGCGCTACTAAAATCGCGCAATATTCATTATCTCCTTCTGCTAATAGATTCCAAATTAAAACCATAGCGATGCAACGAGCTAAGCCAACTAATATTATGCCAACTCTATACTCGGGCAGATCTGGGAGGAAAAGCCAAGCAAGCGAGAACATCAGAAATGGTCCAATAACCCAATTTAGAAATAGAGAAACGCTGAACATTCTCCCTGCTCCTTTGATCTTTGAAAGTTCTTCATACCTAACTTTGGCAAGAGGTGGATACATCATCCACAATAATCCGATAGCTATTGGAAGCGATACAGTATCAATTCGCAACCTATCCAAAATTGTGGATATTTCTGGATAAATTGCTCCTATCCCAACACCTATGATCATTGCAAGAAATATCCAAAAAGTAAGAAATCTATCTAGCAAAGTGAGCTTTCTGATATCCTTAGACATCGTCGATACGACCTTGAAATTCAACAAAAATAGGACAACGATATTTAAACATATTTCACATGATCTATAGATTGCGATTAGTAGCACGCGCGCTATTTGACTTATTCTTAAATATTCTGAAGTTCTAAAAGAAATCGGTAATTACCATGAATATCAAGAGGATGTCGATTTCATTAGTTGTTGCTGCATTGTGTGGCGTGTTCTGTGCTTATGGAACATCTACTGTTGAGATACCTGGTTTTGAGGTTACTATACCTTATCTTCTTACAATATTCTATAATCGGTTGCTAATGGGCTTTGTAATAGGGCTAGCTGGAGATGTTAAAATATTGAAAAAGGAGCCTATTAATTCTATAATACGAGGAATTATAATAGGTGCTATAATCAGCGTAGGAATTTTTTTCTATGGTGGAGGATTTGCCTTTATAGGCGCAGGTATCTTGTATGGAGCTCTTACAGACTTTTTAGCAACAAGATTTGGTAAATAAGATCCTTCAAATTTCTTCTACTTTTTTATTTTCTTCAATTTTATTAATGATTGATCGAATCGAGAACCTGATGCTAATATATTTCGATCTATAGACTTTCTAAAGTATGAAGCGATAAAAATGGTCCCCAATCCAGAATTACCAAGAAAAGGTTCTTTTGTTTATGATGTAATTGATGACTCAGAAAAGAAAAAAGCATTAGATAAATTTAAAATGATCAACAATTATCTCGTAACTCCACTTTATCGAATAGGAATATTGCCTTTGCTGGGTTTTAGCAGGATTTTTCTATTGCTCATTACTATTGGGAGAAAAACATATAAAAGACACATCTTCCCTCTAGAATACCATCGAATTAACAATACAATCCATATTTTTTCTGCAAGAGGAACAGAAGCTGATTGGTTTAAAAATTTACAAAAAAATCCAGAAAAAGTAGAAGTTAAGCTTGGATATCATAATTTTAAACCAAAAATTGAGATTATTCATAGCAAAAAAGAAAAATTAGAGGTGATCAAATGGTATGTCCATAAACATCCAAATGCAGCTAAACATATCTTTGGTTGGAATAGTAAAACAGATGATCCCAACTCAGGAATATTAGATCCTCTAATCGATCTTATTCAAATAATTAAGTTGCATAAAGAGTGTTAGGAGCAGACTAGAAGCAAAAAAAGAAATGTATGCTATTTCTTCTGTTTTAATGCGTATCCCAATCCTATTGTAAACATTGGAATACCAAGTAATCTCAGTCCGACATCAGTAAAATATTTGCCTACGGTCATTGGGAAAAATCCTACCGATACCATGATAAGATCGATTATCCAGTTTATGATAAGCCAGATAATTCCTATAATAATCCCTTCTTTTACAAAATCTGCTCTTATGCCTTTGAAATATTTGACTGCGAGAATTACTCCAACTAAGCTACCTATCACTATCATTATTGTTTTGAAGAAAGTCTCTGAAATTATAAAATTTCCTTCTTTATCTACAAAAAGAAAACCTACTAGAAACGGAACCACCCAAATCACTAAGCCAAACAGGACTATTTTTGCATATTTGTTCATAATTTTCGCCTTTCTATTCCACTTTGATTTGATATTTTTTAACTTTTGCGGGTCTTTTAGAAAAAATACTAACTCTTTTATCCTATTGAACAGATCATATTGAATTCACGCTATCTTGCGTTTAAAATAAAGGTGAAATAAATTGGATTTAGGCAAAAATATACAAAGTGCCTTTGATTTCGCTAAGAAGATGACTGAGGACGTCGGTAGATGGATAGTACTTTTGATAATTAGCATAATTCCCATCGTCAATTTGATTACTATAGGATATGCAGCAAGAGTTGTTAAAGAAACACCAGGTTCAAAATCGCCTCCTAAACTGGAAAAATATGTAGATCTATGGATTTCAGGACTAAAAGTATTGATTGCAGAGATAATCTATATGATCATTCCGATAATCATATTTGGTGTAGGTGCGGCAGCTTTTTGGGGTTCTTTAATGGCTGGCGGTCCCGGAGGTTTCGGTCCAGGTAAGCAGGGATGGACAATGTTGCCTTTAGCTGGTTTTGGCGGTATTATGGCCATTATTGGAATCATCGTTGCATTTCTGATTGCAATCATAGCTATTATGGGTTTAGCGCATATGATTAAGACCGATAAATTCGGAAAAGCTTTCGCTTTCGGTGAGATACTCGATATCATCAAGAAGATAGGATGGGGAGACTACATAATCTGGCTCATAGTGATATTTGTAATATTTATCATCTATGGAGCAATAGGTAATATTCCAGTAATAGGATGGCTTATTGCTGGAATTCTTGCGCCAGCTTTTGTGGTTTTCATAGCTCGTTCCATAGGCTTAACATATAATGCAGGCAAAGGTAAGCGTTAAAAAACGCATTAGAATCAAATAAAAAATACTTCTTTTTTTTATTTTTAGTAAAATTAGGAGATAAATTTCCTAATTTTTTTTATGTTTTTCATAAAAATTCAAATTTTTTAAGAATTTTCGCTATTATTCTACAAAACAAAGAGATTGGAGCCACTATGAATTTTGTAGAGATATTGCGACTGTCTTTTGGAGCTTTAAATGAAAGAAAAGTAAGGTCAGGGCTGACAATTCTAATGGTGATTATCGGTGTTACGCTAATGACTTCACTGAATGGTCTCAGCGGTGGGATGGGCAACTTTATTGATGAACAGTTTGAGCTACTTGCTCCAAATGTTCTAATAATTACACCTTCTGAAGCAACTGTTGGTTTTGGCCCACCTCAAGAGTTGCCTGAGACAAAACTAACCTCACAAACAGTAAAGACTATCGAGAAAACCCACGGAGTGGAGGTTGCGTTTCCAGTTATATTCAGCACTGTGACATTGAGAGCTGGTGGTGAAGAGAGATCAGTTTTGGTCATGGGCATTGATCAAGATAAGGTGAAGTATATAGCCCCAAAAGTAAGTGTTGAAAGTGGTTCGTATGTATATCCTTACGATTCCATAGGAGTTGTTTTTGGAAATAGGCTCGCATATCCACCAGATATGGATAGACCACTTGCCAAACTGGGGCAGACCGTTACACTGGAATATCTCAAGGTGGAGACAGAGGATGGAAGAGACAAAATTGTAGTTGAGAAGAAAAGTTATCAACTCAAAGGCATACTTAAAGAGCTAGGAAGCCAGGACATCGACAGTACTGCTTTCATATCTGTGGCTTCGGCCAATTCCTTGCTTGAGAAAGAAGGAGTATACGATGCCATTTACGCAGTGACAATAGATCCAGATTACAACGATATTGTTGAGGAAAGAATTCGTAAAATCTATGGCAAGAACATCGGCGTGGTCTCGCCAAAAGCTCTAGCTGAGACTATAAAGGACGTTATGGATCAGTTCATGAGTTTCATATCTGCCATAGCTTTGGTTTCAATGTTTGTTGGAGGCGTTGGAATCATTACAACTGTATATACCTCTGTTATGGAGAGAACTAGGGAAATAGGATTATTGAAAGCTATTGGATATCAGAACAGAACGATTCTATTTATGTTTCTCACTGAATCATTGGCAATCGGCTTGTTAGGTGCGATACTTGGGCTGATAGCTGGCTTTGGTGGAGCTTATGTCTTGGTTGAGATCATGCTAAGGGTCGATCCCTATGCTGAAGGAGCTACCATGAGTCCATATTTCAAACCTACGGACATAATAGAAATATTCACGCTTTCGCTTGTTTTGAGTTTAGTTGCAGGTCTATATCCGGCTTGGAGAGCTTCAAAATTGAGCCCGATTAAAGCTTTGAGAAAAGAATAATGGTCATTATACTAATTTGCGTTTCCAGTGGAAAATATTCCCCCACGTAAAAACAATCAAAAATCTAGCTAGTGAGTGCATTTTCAATAGAAAATTTAGAATGTCAATATAATCTTGATCGGTTCAAATTTGGATACTCGCACCAAGGTACCCACACACACACCATAAAATACGGGTAATGGTTAATGCGATGAAAAAATACTTAACCTAAAGGTATCATACTTCTAATAATTCCAATGATAAAGACAATACCCGCCAATAAAAATACACGTGTGCGCGACCGTTTATTATAAATACCTTCAAGCACAAGACCACCTAAGATGAATAAATCTACTGCAATCAAACCAGCCCATAATGCATTACTAAGTGATCCATATGCCAAACAAAGAAGACCAACGCGAAAGCTTGTAAAGAAATAATATACTAAGCCGAAGATTGAACCCTTTACGATACCCTTACCAGGTATTCTATCATAGAACATTGCATACCAAGCACCTAAGATACCCCACAAAATCATATTGATCAACATATGAGAACCCCATTGACCTATGATAAAACCAAAATCTGTTAGATAATCTGGATAGGTTTCCATGAATCCGAAGGTGGTTCCGAAGTAAGCACTTAAAACAAGCATGATTTCCACAGCTATGCCATATATCAGACCTGTAATAACACCAGGGATTATTCCACTCATTATCTCATGTTTGTTAATTTTTAATTTCTCTTTAGGAGCCTTGTAGAAAATTCCGAGTAATAAGCCATATATGATTGGGTGGAAATTTAGTAAACCTGTATATGCATCAAAAATAAGTCCATAAGGCAAAAGAATAATTGCAAGGCGAACGCTCGTGATTAAATAAAATCCTAAACCAAAAATAAGCCCCTTTGAGATGCCCTTACCTGGGATTAGGTCTTGAATCCTTGAATATAATATGCCCAGAATGGTTCCCCAGATAATAAAGATTGGAATTTCCGCCATGGCAATTCTAATAAAAGGTGTTTCAGGAGGAGGTGGGAGCCAATAATATAGAGCGACATAACCTGCATTCGCTAACTTGAAGATCAATGGGACACCAATAATTATCCAAATAATCCCACTGATGATTCCAGCTATTAATCCAGCTATTGCACCGATCTTCCAACTTTTCATATCTTAATCACTTTTTGTAAAGATATCCAATTAGAAGTCCATATGTGATAGCAATTGAAAAGAAGCCAACAATTATCCATGGAATTGCCCATGTATAAGCCCCATGCATTGCTATTATGACTGGAATACGAATGAGGGAAATAATCCAGATAATCAAGCCATAAACAAGACCTTTCTTAACACCAATAGCTGGAACATGGTCATAGATCATTGCAAAAAATATACCGAATAAAACACCCCATATTGTATTTTGAATTATATTGAATATCAAAATGATGTGCATGTCAATAGGTTCATGAAGAGGATAAATTGATAATAAATCCCACCAGCCGCTAATATGAAAAATAAACATCACTATGCCAGAGGCAAATCCTGCAATAAGACCAGCAATAATCGCTCGTTTCAATTATTTCCACCTCTCATAAAATATACCAAGAAAAATGCCATACACTGGCCAGAAGTAAACGGCTCCGGTCCAAAGAATTGAGTACCAAAAAAACTTTTCAATTCCAGTCAATAATCCTAACAAAAAATTATATGATGACCACCAAAGATTCGAGAACAGAAGTATTATTAATCCAAAAATAAACGACTTTTTTACACCTTTTCCTGGAATTGCTTCATAAAACATTGAGTAAAATATACCAAAAACAGCTCCAGAAATTCCAACCTGTCCCAATTCATAAATAAGCTGATAAAGTATAAATTCAATTGCGCGCTCGCTCGCTAACAAGGCCGCATAATCCGGATGAAATCCTGACATTGCCGATACCATAAGTGAAATGTGAACTGCAATGGCACCGATGAATCCTGCAAATAATCCTGTATAGAATCCACGCATCTTAGCATTTTCTATTTTCATTTTCTTAAATCACTTTGGAGGTTTATAGAGATATGTAAATAGTATGCCAAAAATGAACTTATCTTGAGGTCCACCCAGAAGGAATATTAGAGCTGACGTAACATTACCATAAGCCCAAAGAGAACAAACAGGTTGAAATGTTGAGAATAGAGCATAGATAAGACCAATAAGAAGCCCTTTCGTTATCACCCTTCCTGGGATCCGATCGAAGATTATTGATATAAATAAACCAAAGATAACGCCCCATATTCCATTCCATCCAAGATGAACTATAGCTTGGCTAATCAAAAAAGGGATGTCTTTTGCACGTGCGCCCGCTTCTATCATAGGTATAATATGCATAAGAAAAAATGGTACTATGCCGGCTATCATTAGCGCGCGCGCTTTCTGGTATATGTGCAACACTAACCGGTATTAAGACTGAAAAAAAATTAGTAAAGTTAAAATCAGTAATCCTTCTTTCATATGTCAATCAAGCATTTTTTGGAATGAGTATACAATGTATGTAACAGAAATTTTTGTCTATTGGATTGGTGCGATTATCTTTCTTTTTTCAACAATGGTCTTTCTTCTAAACAGTAGACGAAGAACTACGAATAGGTTTTTTGTGGCATCGGAGATTTTTGTTAGTTATTTTACCGCTATTTCCTATGTCGTTATGGCGTTGGCGATGGCAACTGTGATTTCACCATTTGGTGAAGTTATTTATTGGAGTCGATGGTTGTTTTACATGGGAAGTTGTAGCATTTTAGCTCTAAATGTCGCGGTAGTCTTTGGTAAAAATAATATAAGCGATTTTTTTGAGATTTCATTTTTAACAAGCCTTGTCATGTTTTGTGGTTTCTTAGCAAGTTATTTGACTGGTAGTGAGAAGTGGATATTTTTCTTACTTAGTTCAGGAGCTTACATAGGATTATTGTATGTCTTGTTCAGGAATGTGAATTATAAGACTAATGCTCCTAGAAGATTGATTATGTGGTGGGTAGTTATTTTCTGGTCTCTGTTTCCAGTTATATGGGTCTTCGCTCCAACTGGTTTTGGAATCGTATCAACATTTATTGAATCTGTAGGTTATTTACTTTTAGATATAATTACAAAGATCGCTTTTGGCCTATTTCTTGTATATAAACATAAATAACTTTGATTTGACGCACATGCTTTCCATAGTTGCCAATAAATGGATACTCAATGGTGTCCATTTCTCATGTAGTTATAGAGACTGTTAGCACGGTTAATTTTATTTTCTCATGTTTGAATAATACTGTGTTATTATGAACAACAATCTAAAAGCCGGAATTATCTCAGGATTAATAGCTGGAATTGTAGCAGGCATAATTGGGGCTATTTTTACAATCTTTGTTATGAAAGCGGGACTACCTTATCTTTATGCTGGTCCACTACCTGTAACTAAAATTTTCATTATCGAAATTATACTCACTCTAATCTGGGGAATTATACTTAGTGTTATTTTTCTAAAAGCGTATGATGTTATCCCTGGTAAGAGAATCTCAAAATATATTATCTACGGATTGTTCTGTCATTTGGTATTAGGGATCCGTATAGTTACTTTTTGGGTGCCTTATGCAATGGTGGCTGAAAGTGCTCCATGGATAATAATTGGATTTCCCAAGTGGATAGTATATGCCCTAGTGCTAGGATTTCTCTATGAATTCTTGAGTAGCAAGAAATACATTATCATAGATAAAAAGGAAATCATCAAATATGATATGATTAGTGGTGTTGTGCTTGGAGCTTTTCTAGGAATTATAAACGGAATATTAGCTAACCTTACGCTATACATAGGCATGGCTTTGGGATTCTGGTACACAGCTACAGGAGTAAGTTTTTTAGAGTATCTGAAGGATATTGAGTTCGTTACGTATCAATTCGGAACTCAAACCTTTATCCATTTACTTTGGGGTGCAATATTCGGTGCTATATTTGCAAGGTCCTACAATATAATTCCTGGTAAGGGCGTCACAAAGGGTCTCTATTATGGTCTAGTTGTTGCATTAATTACGGGAGTCCACAAGGGAGCCTTTTATCTAGCTTATGGATACATACAACCTCTAGGAGTATTAGTCCCAGGTCTTAATATTGAAATGAAAGAATTCTTTTCCGTATTTGGTCAAGAATGGATTGTGGTTGACCTTGTTGTTTACGCTGTGTATGGCCTATTATTAGGGAAATTCTATAAACTACCTAAGTGAATTAGAAAATGAAAATAAGCAATACTCTAATGCGTGGATTTTATGCAGGACTTATAGCAGGAATCGTTGCTGGTATTTCTTTGACCAGTGGCCGGATTATAGAATCTATGTTAAAACTCCTTTCTGCTGAGGTAATTTTGACTTTGGATTTTATAATAGCTCATTTTGGTTATGCAATTGGTGCCACTGCGATTTTTGGAGGTATATTCGGTGCAATATATTCAAAATTTTATCATGGAATTCCTGGAAAGGGTGTCAAGAATGGTTTTGTTTTTGGCCTATTAATATACTTGCTTTCGAATGTATATCAATCATCTCGAGAATTGATTAACTGGCTATTAACATGGGAGGATATATATTTTAAATGGATTTTTTCATGGGGGCTAGCTCTTTACGTATGGATCCCATACGGTGTTGTTCTTGGATTTCTTTATGAGAGGTGGAAATAGCTTGAAAAGGGCTATCGTGGCGGGATTTATTGCAGGATTAGCTTCTGGCATAGTCTTCTTTATTTCTAGATTTAACGGATGGTGGGATCTATTCTCATTTAATCCGTTTGCACCGCCTTTCAATATCCAAAAAATGGCTTCATACGATATAATTATGGGTATCACATGGGGCATTATATGGGGTATACTTTACGCAATTTTCTATGATTTTATTCCATCCAAAGGAATTGGGAAAGGTCTTTTTTATGGCTTAATAGTTTGGACAATTTCAATCCTACGTGGTTCAGTAGTTTCTGCCGCCTATGGATGGTTCAATTGGGCAGTTCCATACACATTGAGTGGCTTCATTTCAATTTGCATAATATATGGGCTTCTAATCGGATATCTCTACAAACCTACAAAGTGATTGTTGCTAACCTTACTATTCAACATTAGTATTTTTTTACATCGCATTGAATTATTACCATTTTTTATTGGGGTATTACATCGCATTAGATAATTACCCGTTTTTATTTTGGTGTGTGTGCGCACCAAGGTACCCGACGACGACTTTTCTGAAAGGTTATCAGATATTTCACAACTACATTCGAGAGCATGAGGGATTGAATGGAAAGACACCATCAGAAGCTTGCGGAATCGAGGTCAAAGGAAAAAATAAGTGGATTACGATAATTCAAAATGCTAGTCATAAGTCGATAGCAAAAAAATAAGGGGATTGGTGTATTAACGAGTGCTATTTGAGTTCTTTGTAGGTTTTATAACTGTAGTATATACCAGCCAGCATGATCAAGTAGAACACAATATATGAAAAGTCATATACTGGATTAGGAAACGTATACCATGGCGTAGCGGCGGGTGATGCTGCGACTCCAATTAAAACAATAATATTGATAATTATCCCCACAATGAATACAGGCTTAATTAGCTTAACGTAGAGTGGGATAAGTATCCAAGCGATGATGACCAATATAGAGTATGTAGTATTAGCGGAAGCTGATAGAATCCCTGTCATAATGTTTACTCCCATGGCTGTAAGTCCCCATAATGCAGAGGCGAGTAAACAGGCTATAGCACCTGTCTGGTTGCATGTATAAGTTTTTACCAAAATTTTCTAACCCCATTAGATTATTACTTTTTGTATTTATAATTCAATGGAAATATAAGGTTAACGAGGGCTTTAGGGTTTTTATCACCCGACAGTTAACACCTAATCACATGACCCGAAGAGTTACCAGAACCCTAACTTCGGTTCTGTCAAGTCTTCGTCGGTTCTAATAAGTTGTAAAAATCCGTCGGATAGAGTTAGATAGGAAAATTCAAAGATATAGAAAAACGAATAAAGAAATATCTACCTTTCATTCAATAGCTCGCTACTTAAGTAAATTACTTCGCTTTTCTTGCTAGGAGGGCTCCAGCCAAAAATCCACAGCCAAGACCAATAAACAAACCAGCTACAATATTGTTTATCAGGAATCCAACACCCAAGCCAAGAAGTAATCCACCTACTATCGCCATTCCAGCTTCATCATATTTAGTTGCCATGTAAGCAATGTAGTTCTGAAATATTTAAAAAATTTCTGCTCTATTCTCTATTTTTTATTTTTATTACTTCCTATTTTCTCAAATAAAAAATCAAACACAAAAAAACGAATACCAATCGAATTTTGACAAGCGATAGCACTAACCGATAGGTAATTATCCCTCATTACTCGTAAATGCAACAGAATCCTAAAATTTCAAAATGACCCAAAGGTTAACAAGAAGACTTATGACCCTAAGACTTAGCGCGCGCGCTAACCTCAAATTCGGTTATCCGTAAATGCACTCGCTAAACCTTGTATTCAGGAAAATATTCAGCGAGATTCTTCTTTTTCCCAAGAGTAACATCCGCTACCAAACGATTATGTTTGTCTATGGTTTGCCAATTACTTACATCAACTGTTTTTTTAGAATTAATTCTTTGAGCTT
>SMTZ1_10001312_pt1 | contig 24758 bp, 24 predicted proteins | sample DeeMarSWOR136_30_FD_25667 | JGI IMG/M metagenome (IMG submission 25667) | reverse complement strand
TTAGGGATACTATACCAGGAATAGTGGCCGCCCTCAGGAGTGCCAGAGGCGGTTAAGATAATTGTCTGGCCCACCTTTATTACATTTGGCCCATCCAGCGTTACTTCGCACTCCCATGCATAGCTATATTTTGAATGAACCACTATCATTATCATTGATAATAATAGTAGTTTTGAAATGAAAGCTATTCTCAATCTGAGCATCTATTTCGAATCCTAAATAATCTCATCTGTGCCTTCTTTTTCCACATTCTACCTTCAACCATTTTATACATATTTATCGCTTCATCTAACTGGTTTTCATCCTCGTAAACTCTCCCCAGCTCATATCTGGCATAATTAATTTCTTTATGGTTAGAATAGTCTTCAATAAACATTTTCAGAAATTTTGCTGCTTCCTGATAATCTTCGTTTTTCCTATAAACCTTTGCAAGCCAGAGAAATGTCTGGGATTTTATGTATTCTATTTTGTTGCTCCTCTCGTGTTTCAAAGGGGCTTTCTGTAACTTATCGTCAATTTCTAAAATACTACTGGCGCTCTCTTCAACTAAATCAAACCTATTTAAGGCATAGGCATACTTTTCTATCATCCAGTATGTCCTTAATGCCTTGTATGTATCTTCATTCTCTGAAATAAATTTCCTTGCAGAAGATAATCCGAGGCTAAAGGTGGCCGATGAGAGTTCATCCATACCCTTCCATTTCAAATCCCTGGCCAGATTCAACTGGGTCTCAAAATCTGATACTTCGTTGACTATATCCGAGAGCTTTTTTATCTCATCCTGAACTAACTCCAGGTTGGCATCCCTTGACCAGTAAGAATCGATCAGTCTTGAGTATGCTTTGAGGGAAAAGAAGGGTGGATCCGGATATCTCTCAATGTATTCAGCATAATATTTTATTGCAGAATCCCAATCCTCATTGCTCTGGGATAATCTGCCTAAAAGGAACAGGGCTTTTCGTCCAAAGGTTGTGTATGAATACTTCTCGGTTATCTCCACAAGAAGCCTTGAGCCTTCTTCCCTTTTTCCACACTTTAAATAGGTTATAGCGAGTTTATACATGTTGTTAGGAGAGAGGTCCTCTAGAGGGCATTTCTGAGATATTTCCTTAACCAATTCTTCGATAGAGCCTGTATTTTTTCTCTTGCGGTATATTTCTAATAACTTTGAATATGTTTCTATCAGGGTATTTCTATTCCAAGAATCAGGATCGGATTTCTCCTCATCGATCATATTTTTTAGTAGTTGCTCTCCTTCGGTTTCTAACCCGTATCTGAGATATAATGCAGCAAGCCCATATGTATCTTTCAGATCAAAATCAGAGGTTGGATAGTTCGACCTTAGTGATTCAATCAGCGTGGCCACCTTTTCATTTTCTCCCTGAGACTGATATATCTTTAACAGCTTTGAGTAGGCCCTTAAGGTAACCTTATTGTTGTAAGGATTGTAATTCTCTTTTTGTTCCTTGATTATCCGTTCAAAAAGGCCTATCGCATCTTCTGAAAGGCTATTGTCAAGGTAAATTAGACCGAGCCTATACATATTCTTAGATCCAAAATTACTGCATAAATAGGCAGCCTTTAATTCTTTGATCCATTTATCAATTGCCTCAGCTTCCCCATTTTCCCTATATATCTCAAGCAGGTTTGAGTAGGCTATGAGAAGATTTCTTATGTAATATTGTATTCTTTTGTGGTACTGAGCAGAATGTAAGCTCCTCGTGGTTGGATGGGATTCAATGTACTCTTGATAGTATTCTATGGCTTCTTCTATCCTTCCTTCATCTCTGGCAATGTTGCCTTTGCTCAAAAGGTAGTATTTGTCCAAGGCAAGAGCATTGCCAACAGAGAGTAAGAGAAAGGCCATTAAGGGAAGCAAGATTTTCATAATTTTGTTCATAGTAATACCCTCTAATCCGACAAAAGCGTGGGAAAGCGCAGGTTATCTTCTGTTTTGTATCCTTTGGAGGATATCTTTCACAAATCCAAAAATTTCTATGTCTGTTTGATAAAATGGGATAGAGTTCTCAAAATCAGTGCGGGACTTTACTGTGGCTTTATCGGTGATTATTCTCAATATACAATATGGTACCCGGTTTGCGTAGCAAACCTGAGCAATTGCTGCTCCTCCCATATCAACTGCCATGGCCTTAAATTTTTTAAAGAGCCACTCCTTCTTATCTTGAGAAGATATAAACTGGTCTCCGGTGACTATGACCCCTTCTATGATTTTATTTTGAGACTTACTCCTATCTTTGGCACAAAGGAGGACCAATTCCCTGAGCCCTTTATCCGCCAGATTATATCCCGGCTCATCCCAACTAGTCCCATCAGGCACTCTGCCCCAGACGAACCCATAAGGCTTGAAGGTGCCAAAGTCATGTTGATACACCTCGGTGGCAACAATAGCATCTCCAATGTTCAGCCGCTCGTCTATAGCCCCTGCCGGGCCTAAAGACACAACAGATTTAATAGAGTCATGAGATATGAGGGCCTGGGCAGTTATAGCATTATTCACCTTGCCCATGGGAGATCTTACCAAAACCACATCGATATTATCTATCTGGCCTGAAAAAAATTCCCTGCCAGCTTTCTTGGAAATGCGCTTTATCTTTATATTTTCTTTTAATTGTTCTAGGTTCGAATTTAAGGCGACTATTATCCCCACATCAGCAAGGCTGGAGTTTATTGGAATTAACATCAAGAGAAGTGCTATAAGAGCTATTGTGAAGTATTTCATCTCAATTGCCTATGTGGTTTGTGAAAGTGGGCCAAGTTGTTCAAGAAGCTTTTTACCTGCCTTGGGATTTACCATTCTAACAAAACTTATCTTCCCTAATAATGAGGATGTAAAGGCGCTTACCGTATAGGCATTATTTGCATTTTTCTCCTTCTTGGCCCATTTTGCCAACTGTTTGTATAAATCTTTATGACGGCAGTTATAAATTACTGCCCTTAGCTTCCTAATCTCCCTTTTGTCGATATTTGACTTTTTATTTACCACGATACCGGTTACCTTTTGCCTGCCTCCGCTTCTCAATATCCTCATCTTTGATTCATTTATCTCAAACCCCTCATCTCGCATTATCTCCTTAAAGAAGGGTATTATTCTGATTATGTTTCTATTATTACTCGAAATGGTTAGATCATCTGCATAGCGGGAGTAATTGAAGCCCATTTTCTCTCCCAATTTAGAGAACCTCTTGTCCAATCTTCTACATATTATATTGGATATTGCAGGGCTCGTGGGGGCACCTATCGGTAGTCTTCCATTATGAATAGTTAATCGTGTTAATAGCGAGGAGACTTGGCGGGGATAGCCCAATGAGGTAAACATCCCTAATACCCTTTCAAATGTTATACTGGGGAAGAAATTTTTTGCATCCATCTTTATCACAATTTCCTTGCCTATATGCCTTCTGGCATTGGTAGCGATGGATCTTTTCTTTCGAAACCCTTCAGCATGGGAATTTAACCTCACTTGTTGTAAAAAATCGTCCAAGATTTGTCTTTGGACCTCTTTCAGGCGAGACTTTGGTGCAAAAATCTCTCTTGTGCTCCCGTCTCTTTTTTTTGTATGAAAGCAGATATAGTGATCTACTCTGTCGTTGGCCAACCAGTTCAATTCTTTGGTGGTTATCTTAAGAAGGTGGGCAAGGTGGGATGAATTAAATATGCATCTAAGCCTCCTTTTCTTCATTTCCAGAAAATAGGAGGCTAAAAAGTTCAGCACTCTGTGATCGAGATGCCTGTTCTTATTGAGAAATTCCTGTAATTCTCTATCTTTGGTCCTTATCTTGTTATCGTAGAAACGAATCTTCTTGTCTTGATCCAATCTCAGGCTGGCGAAAGCCTCGATTAGATCTACGATGTCTGATTCAACCCCAGCCCTTTGATTAATGAGTCGGAGGTTCTTAAGAAATCTTTCTTTATTCTCGCATAAATATCTGTCATCCATTTTTGTGCCACAAAAGAATTTGATACCGAGGCCCTATTTTACTTGATACCTAACCAGGATCATCAAGTGATCCTGGTGCGAAGCAAGTCAACGCGCGTGTATAGCGTAACGCTATACTACAACTCTAAAATCCATGGCCCCGGTATCAAAACTTAAGATCCTTTAATGAAAAATCTGGCTTTATTGTCTCTTTCAGATACTTATGATTTGGAAATGGAATCTGACAGCAAACCGGGAAATCACCTCCACTCTTACTATTTAAATCCTTTTTAGAACACTGGGAGTAATGACTACATATAATATCATGTTCTTGAGTCCTCAGATTGGTTCCGCAATCATGGCAATATAGCGGCTCTTTCCGGCAAATGAAGGAAGAAAGACATGATCTGGCAAATGTGTTGGCTGATCCACAATTCTCACATTCAACAAGTGCATTAAAATTGACCCCTTCTCCTAAACTAAATCCCACACTTGCCATAGTGAGGACTGCCGTCTTAGAGATGGTTTCCTTCAAAAATTGCCTTCGAGTTAGCTCTCCAACCATGACAATTTTAATTTTTTGGATAGTTAAATCTCGGGAGATTTTTCAGCCTAAAATTATCTTCAATACCTTTTGTGAAATCTTGTCAAGACAATTATTGATGTTTCTCAGAAAAAAATTAGAGGTAGAATTTCTACTAAAACTTGGGGTTATTGTGTATTGAAAAGTGAAGCACAGGGTCAAAGTTTTCATATTGAGATTTTAGATCAATAGGTATTTTTTCCGCAGACTTTATAGCAAAGCAGTCCTGGGTTGGAACCCCAACCGGGAGAAAGGTAAATACGTAAGCTGTGACCCACAAGCTACATGCCACCGCCTACGGCCCGACCGCCCCATCCTGCGATGACTATTGCCTTGACAAAGAGGCCTATTTAGTCATATGAACTAGTACGATGAAAGGTGCAGAATGCAGATGTGGCTCGATTTGCAGTCGCTCATATGAGGGCTAAGGGTGTGCTTGGATACTGAGGTCCAGATTTTCCTGGAGAGAGATGGGGTTTTGTCTTTACTCATGAACCAGAAAGGCTATACGGAACAGAGGTTATTAGGCATATTTTCGATAAAGAACAGCCTGCTTTGCGAGAGGTGCACCATATAATGAGAAAGAAGAAAAGCCATATTGACAAAGTCAAGGAGATGGGACAGGAGTTAAGCAGAAGGGCTGAAACTCTACAGCATCTTGTATTGGAGTGGCATGAAATTGTCAGGAAGTTGAGGGTCTACGGGGAGTTGCTTGATTTTACCGGAGATGAATTGCAGAGAGCAACGCATGCTGGCTTAGACCTCAGTGCAACTGACATCAAGGTGGACAAGATCAAAGAAACGCTGAGTTGGGGCATTCCTTCCCCTGATCAAATCCGAAAGACGACAATGGCTACCATCGAAGCCATTGTCGATGCCTGTGAAGTTACGCACATATTTGCCGAAAAGGCCACTGAGCACGAGTTGTTGGAGTATCCCCCTGACACATGGCGATTCTTGCGGGCAACAGAGGGAACAATCCAATACCTGAATAAATTGAAAACAAACCTGGGGGAGACCTGGCGAACTGTGTGGGATGCGATTGAGGTTGGCGATGTCCGTTCAGCAAAGACGGCAGCAACTAATGCAAGAAATGTCGTGGACGAGGTGTCTTGGATGGCTCCCTATGACCACCTGGAAAAGCTTGAATGGTGCACACTTGACGAAAGAAAATTGCCGACCCGTGCGAGTCGCTATGCATGGATATTGCACGGAGATACGCTTCCCTCAGAACTAGCAAACGATCCATCGAATGACCCCCTGTGGAAGTCGTTTAATAAGAGCTACAACAATCTTCAAAAATTCATGCGTGTCTCTCCGGCCACCAAAGCTCGCATAGCATATGTTGAGGTGCAGTTAATGGCCATTGAGGAGGGATTGGAAGAATACCTGAGAAAGGGATCTGCGAGACTCGGCAATTCATCAGTTTCTCCGAAAAAGGTACCGACTGCCGGTTAGGCTGTGTGGGTGCCTTGGCGCAGCCCTGGAGGCCTTGGTGCAAGAATCAAGGCTAGTCTTCTATATTTACCTTGAGATAAAGGTCACCACTCCTGCCCCCATCCAATTGTCTACCCAGGCCGGAGAGCCTCATTTTGCTTCCATCCGATATGCCCGCAGGGATGACTACCATAAAGGTCCTTTTCTTGAAGCCTTTTGGGATGTTGATGAGTTTTCTGACCCCAGAGACAGCCTCTCTCTTGGTGATAGATATGTTCCCATACGTGTCCGGGTCCTCGCCAAGACTGACAGGCCTTATCACCTGGATCCTGGCAGATCTGCCTTTCTTTGCTATTTGCGGTATCTTTCTGCCGAATAGAGACTCACTGAATAACAGGAATAACCGGAGGAAGATAATCCCAAAGACAAATCCACCAATATGGGCCCACCAGGCAATACCACCCTGTCCTACAGAAGATGCTGCACTCAGGAACTGGAAGATAAACCAGATGCCAAGAAAGAAAACAGCAGGTATCTCGACAATGGGGAAGAACAAGAAGATTGGTATCAGGGTCAGTATCCTTGATTTAGGATACAGTATCATATATGCCCCCATTACCCCTGCAATAGCCCCACTGGCACCGATGGTCGGTACCTGAGAGTGCCAGTTAATAACTAGATGTGAGACACCCGAGGCAAACCCGCACAGGAGGTAAAAGAGAAGATACCTGAAAGGACCGAGCCTATCCTCGACATTATCGCCAAATATGTAAAGTGACCACATGTTCCCAAGGAGATGAAGGAATCCTCCGTGGATGAACATAAATGATACGAAAGAGAGGGCTTGCTGGCCAAAGGTAAAATATGAGGAAATTGATGGGATAGAGTACCTGGCAGGGACCAGCCCATAGGTATAGAAGAACTGGTTTAGTCCTTCACCCTGGGCGAGCTCAGTAAGAAAAAATATCACGTTAAGGACAATAATCGATATATTGACTACCGGGTAGTTTTTTGAACGTATTGTGTCCCTGATGGGTATCATCTGAGTGCCTAAAGTGAGCTAATGTTGAAACTGAACAGGACTCGCAACTCGCAACGGACAGTCCCCATCCACAATTCCTAATCAAAGACAGCGGGCTCCCTGAGGATCAGGGAGATGGCCTGGGTCGAAGCCCTGGCAATAGCAGGGTAAACGATGGTGAGGGATGCAATATGCCTTAAATTATCAGCTGTCCTTGAAACCAGCATGGCGAGATCACCTTCGGTCATATTTGCTATCTCCAAAGCCCTTTCCCACTCAAGCCCCTTTGCCCAGGCATGGATTGTAGCCGCTGCCCATAATGGGGCCGGTCTTACCGGAAATCCGTGGACGGTCTTTCTCTCTGCGAGAGGGGAGAGTCCATTTCTCATCTTGTGAAATGCATTAATAAGTTCCTTTGGGGCCTTTGATTGGTCAAATTCAGCGTCTATCTCCCTATCATAGACAAAGGTTGCGACGAGGCCGGCCAGAAGGGAAGGATTTGATTCCGGAAAGAGGCCTAATCTCAGCGCCTCAGCAATCATAAGCGGTTGATCGATCCTGAGCTGAGATGCCCACTTGCCGTCATCTGTGAGGGAACCGTTATCCCTTACATAACCCTCTGCGTTCAAGAAATTCAGATGCCTCATGAAATCAGTCCAAAGGTTTTCCCTGACAGCATTGGCCGAGTCCCACAGATGAGAGAAATCCTTAAGTACTGATTTAAAGGCCCTATTGTGCCTCCCATGACAAACGGAAAGATGGGCACATCTGTTGCATATCAGGTGGTCAAGCTCCTGTTCAAGGAAAAGGATGCGATCCCTCAGGGGCTTGACCTTAGAGATCTCCTCCTCCCCTAATGGCAGGCTTTCCAGAGGAGGGGGCATCTCGTCTGACGATACCTTAGAAAGAATGCCCTGTAAGGCGGCTGACTCATGTGTTGACGGGATGTCTACCACCTTATCCAGGATAGCTGAGACCCTTTCTGGCGCAAAAAATCGCATCTTTGGTGGTTTTTTTCTTCCTGATCTGTACCTCAGGCGGCACGCAAGGACCCCGCTTTTCTCGCCCTTTGCATGCCTTTTTATGGCACAATAAGCGCGGGATCTTGTATCCAGAAATAGCCTCCCAGGGACAAGATTGGCAATCTTGGAGAGGGTAGTTTCAAGCCTTTTTTCATCCTCCCTTATTTTCCTGATCTCCTTTCTTACAGCAACCTCCTTCCTTGACAGATTGAGGACAGATTCCGGGGAGGCGCACAGGGCGTGAGGAAGAAATCCCATCAATCTCCTGCCGGCTTCCTCAAGCCTATGTTCAAGGCCCTTGTCCCTGTTTTCCAGATTCACGTAGTCTGCAAAGGACCTGAAAAGGATATCCCTTATCTCCTCAGGGTTGTGGGATAGGAGAAGGTTTAAGACCATTGAAAAATCAATCCGTATCTGGCTTAAGACATCTTCAGGTGGAGATCTCAGCAACGTTGCAATTAGTGGGGCATCCATAAAGGGCCCGGGAATTGCTATGGCAAATCCGATATTGTCCATTCCTCTTCTACCTGCCCTGCCTGTCATCTGGTGAAGTTCAGTCGCGGTTAAGGGGACAAATCTATGTCCATTGTACCTGTCCGAATTGAGAAAGACGATGCTCCTTGCAGGAACGTTTACACCTGCGGCCACCGTTGATGTGGCAAAGACCGCGTCAAGCAGACCCTCTGTCATCAAATCCTCTACCATCAATTTCCACAGTGGTAGCTGACCGCTGTGATGGGCCGCCACCGCAATATTTCTCAGGTGCCACATCTGATTATGTCTTCTGAGGTGAGGGTACAGATTTATCAGCTCATCGATCCTTCTATTCAGCCTCTTCTTGCGATATTCATGGTGCCTTTTATCTGCCTTGCATAGATCAAGTGCATTATAACAATCAGCCCTGGATTTCAGGAAGAATATGGCTGGAAGAAGATCGTATTTCCTCAAGGCATCTATTATCTCACCAAATGGGGGAAGCCTTCTGCCTGTGGCAATTATGGGTCTTTTCGGGTTGCTTAGATAATTCAGTACCCTTTTATCAAGGCCTTTCCTGCCAATTAAGGGAGAAATCCTTCCTGTTGGATGAAAAAAGAGGGGAAAGAGCGGCACAGGCCTTCCTCTTTCTTCAATCACCACGCATTCTTTTCCCCGTAAGGATTGGAGCCAATCCGCAATCTGTTGGGAATTCCTTATTGTGGCAGACAGCAGCAGAAGAGGAATCCGGGCAGGAAGATATATTATGATCTCCTCCCATACAACGCCCCTGTCTTCGTCTCCAAGAAAATGCGCTTCATCCAGGATCACAAGATCCGCGGATAGATCCTCTCCTTTATACATGGCATCATAGAGCTGATTCCTGAGGATTTCAGTAGTCCCCACAATAATCGGGGCATCTGCATTCTCTACCCGGTCACCGGTTAATATGCCGACGCTCTCTTTTCCAAAGCGGGCTCCAAACTCCAGATATTTGGAATTGGTAAGGGCCTTTAGGGGAGACGCGTACCATGATCTTCCACCATTGTGATGTATTCCCTCTATCGCCTGTATCGCAATCCATGTCTTGCCACTTCCGGTTGGCGCTGATACAAGACAGTCAGCACGCCTGATAGCAGACAGGGCCTTAACCTGGAAGGGGTCTGGTTGAAAACGTTTTTTTTCAGGCACCCCGATCCTTGAAAAGACACTTTTCAGCCTGGCATCGATGCTCGGTCTTATGCTTGCAATAGTATGGAGCGAGCGTTTCCTTTGCCTGTTATTGGGAAGATTTCTTTTGTATTTGATCCCAAAAATTGTCACTATAGATTTCCTTTTTTTGGAAAATTATAGACCAATAGGGATTATTTCCTCAACATCAAAATCCAGGACTTGGCGCAATGAGCTATTTTTCAATCAGTAAAGGTCAGCCAGCCAAAGAAATCAAGGCTATTTATGACTCCAAGAGACAAGAGATTGAGTTGAGAGTAAATGAATTTAAGGATATCTGGATGACAGGGACAAGACAAGAGATCTTTGTTGAACTTGTCTTCTGTATACTGACCCCTCAGTCAAGGGGGAAATCCTGCTGGGCTGCCGTAGAGAATCTTATGGGAAAGGGTGTTTTATTTACGGGAGATACCAGTGAGATTGTAAAGGAGTTGCATAGGGTAAGGTTTATGCATAAGAAATCAGCCTGTATTGTTGAGGCGAGAGAGAGATTCCTGGATACGAGCAAGGTCTCTATAGAATCAATAATCAGCCAGATTAATGATGGTCATGAGGCAAGGGAATGGCTGGTTCGGGATGTAAAGGGCTTAGGTTACAAGGAGGCGAGCCATTTCTTGAGAAACATCGGCTTCGAGCAAGATCTTGCGATTCTCGACAGGCACATCGTAAAAAACCTGCAGCTCCTTGGGGTAATAGAAGAGATTCCAGGCTCCTTATCAAGGAGAGGGTATCTTGACACAGAAAAAAGGATGATGGAATTTTCAAAGGCGATTCAAATACCTATGAGCCATCTTGATCTGGTGATATGGTACAAAGAAACAGGTGAGATATTCAAATAGCTCATATGAGAATCGATCCGCCATCCACAAAGACAGTTTGCCCAGTTACAAAGTCGGAGGCCCTTGAAGCCAAGAATATGGCTGCACCCACGTAATCTTGTGGTTCTCCCAATCTCCCCATCGGGACGGAGCGAAGTCTTTCCTTAAGATCTTCTGGGTGCTCTTTAAAGTATTTTTTGTTGAGCTCGGTCATGGTTGGCGCCGGCGCGATGGCATTGACATTAATGTGATAGGGGGCCCACTCTAGGGCCATCGCCTTGGTCAGGTGGGATACACCTGCCTTGCTCACGGCATATACGCCCCGGAGGGGCTGAAGCACCTGGGCTATGTTCGAGGAGATATTTATGATCTTGCCCTGTTTCCTCTTGATCATTTCTTTGCCCACGATCTGGGAACAGAGGAATATCCCCCGGAGATTGACGTCCATGATAGAATCCCATTCCGCATCCGTAAACTCCTCGATGGGCTTTCTCACGATGATGCCTGCGCAATTGACCAGGATATCGATCTGGCCGGACTCTTTAATGGTCTGGGTGACCATATCCTGAACAGAATCCCGTTTTGCCACATCCACTGCAATCGATTTGGCCTTCCAGCCTTCCTTTCGGATCAGTGCTGATGCCTCTTGCGCCCCTTCGGAATTGATATCCGCGATCACACAGGTGGCCCCTGAGGAAGCCAGACCTTTTGCAAGGGCAAAACCAATGCCTCTACCTCCACCCGTAACAATAGCAACGCGTCCAGAAATATTAAACAGATCCATGGAAACCTCCTCCTTTCAGGATTTCTCTGCCCTACGCCATTCAATAATCCTCATCGCAAACCGCGCTCCTTATTCTTGATCGGAAGCTTCCCTTCCGTTATTACAACCCATCCAAAATGTCAATGAAAAATCCAGCTGTGCCTGGATGGGGCTCACCCCGGCAGACAAACCTGAAGGCTTTGCGGTTAATCTGGGAGGGGGAGTATCCATCATTTTGGAGTCCGGACGGATGAGGTAGAGGGGGTGGTCAGCGAAATGAAGTCGAGGGGGTTGAGTTTTCGCTTGACATTTGATAGAAAAATGCATTATTGTGCTCCCTGTTAATGGCCCGGCTGTATTCGCCGGTCGGTTTTGCTCTGAAGGATCGTTTCCTTTGCCAGAGTGGCGACCTGAGGTTTGGGGCCATGATAGAAAATTCAGGAAAGGGGGGTCAGCGCTATGGCAGAAGGGACAGTGAAGTGGTTTAGTGATAAAAAAGGATTTGGCTTTATTCAGCAGGAAGACGGTAATGACCTATTCGTTCACCACTCCGCCATCAACATGCCCGGGTTCAAGACACTCGCTGAAGGTGACCGGGTGAGCTTTGAAGTGGAAGAGACCGACCGAGGACCGAAGGCCAAGAACGTCACTAAGCTTTAATTCACAGCGCCAGGGTTATTAAGGGCATCTCGTCGAGGCAAGAGGAGATGCCATTTTTATCTTGACAGCCCTTGGCTCTTCTCTTCTACTCTCATTCCCCCTCTTCATTCGGGTACTGTAACGGATTCATAGCTTTATAGGCCCAGAAGGGGTCCAGGCCTCATCCTGTATCCGGAGGCTGAGGAGATCTGGTCTAGAGTAGTGGCCTATGCCATCAAAATAGGCCTTTGCCAGCCTCCTTTCACCCAGGTCGATCTCCGCATGAACGATAGTCTCTTGATTAAAGACAGGACCTTCTATGATAATCCCAGCCGGGTTTACAATACAGCTTCCTCCAACGGCAAGATTGTATTTTATCACCTCTCCGAGCTCTGGTGGAATGTCCTTTTCCTTAAGGTACCAGCTGGAGCTTATCACGAAGACCTGATTTTCGATGGCATGCTGGCGGATAGCGCTTTCGATATCACAGGTTTTGGATCCTGGCTCTCCTGTCTTGGCCCCCAGATGGCCATCTACTTTCCACCAGCCGGGCCATAGAGCGCAGTGGATCTCTTCTCCCTTGATCGCCATGGCAGCCCTGAGAAGCGTCATGTGATGCTCATAGCAGATGCAGGCTCCCATGGTGCCTATATCAAGCTCAAAGGTGCGGATATCACTTGCATCTCCCATACCCCAGTAAACCCTCTCAGAGTGGGTGGGCATCAATTTTCTATGTCTCCCTAAAACTATGCCCTCCCGGCTGATAACAATCAGAGAATTATAGATGGTAAGGCTGCCAGGGTGGTCACTTAATTCATTACAGCCGATCACACAGTTGACCTTTGCCTTGTGTGCCACCTCGGCCATCTTTTTGGCCTCTTCACCATTCCACCTGATGGCACTTCCAATCATTTTTGCTGCAAGCTCAGTGGAGAGACGAACAGAAACTCCTCCCCTCCAAAAGGGATAGCCGCAGAAGTAGACCTCGGGAAAGACTATAAGGTCAAGTCCCAGTTTGCCTGCCTCCCGGATGTAGTGGCAGGTCTTCTCCAGTGTCTTTGCCTTATTAAAGAAGTAAGGTGATATCTGGGCAGCCCCAACCCGAATCTTTTTCACGTTGTAGCACCTCCTTTTATGGCATTTGCCTCCTTGTCTTTGCCTCCTGCCGGGTATAGGTCTCTTTTCTCACCACCTCGCTCGGTATCTGCACACGGACAAAGGTGAACAAAAATCCCGAACGCAAAATACAAGCGCAGGAGCAAGGGAATCAAGAGGCATAGAGGCCTATTATTGAACTTCAAGGCACACTCGTCAAGGTCAAAAGCTGAGCCGTATGCTGCCCATCAGCCATCTCTGCACAATTCAACTGCGTCTAAAGAAGGAGAGACAGGTGGCGTCAAGAAGAGGGACGATTTTGTCCTGATTGAATAATCCTTTTGGATCAACTTCGATTGTTGAGATTGGGCCTCTGGTCGATCAATTAGTGTCAATCACCAGCTTGGAGGTGACCCCTGTCGGCCGAAACGATCTGCTTGAGCCTCACCGTAAAGTAGATTACTGCGAAAAGATATGCTGGCAAGTACAGCCACCACGCAAAGGGGTTTGGAATCCCGCTGTGCAGGACGCCATCAGGGACACGTATGATGTTCTTCCAGTCCCAACAGAAAGCCACGATCATCAGGACAGCGCAGCCCAATTCAATGACCAGGTCGTACCAGTGCCAGTTGATCACACAGCCCTTTTCGTCGTAGTAGATGATGAGGGACCCGGCCACTGCCATTGCCGCCGCAACCAACACCGGCGTTATCACAGGACCTACCCACGGGAGAGGGATGAGAAAAAGAAGGTCCCACGTCATGAGGCTTTCGGGCCATCCAACCATAACCCAAAGCCAGATGTAGAAGAATATGTCCCAGATGCCAAAGGCGATCATAAAGAGGCAAAACTTCTGGAAGGCATTCTTTCCCGCAGCGCAGCCCATTGCTGCAAGCATGAAGAGCGTAGCGATCTCACGAATGAACTCAAGGCGCATGAGTCTGTCAACAACGAGTTTCCCATCCTCCCACTCCGTGACTACGGGGAAGCAAAACGAACCGTCAAAGTATATTTCACGAAGATAGACGACAACCGAGCCCTCGACCCATGCGAACGCAACCGCGAATATTACGACCCATATCCAGCGCCAGAGCGCATGTCGTGGAGGTTTTTCGAGTTTGGCGGTGTGGCCGCGGTTTTTTGTTTCCATCGCTCCTTAGAAACGAGTATTTCCTGGCCCATTTTCACTTGGTTTCCTTGGCTACCACAACCCAGGGTGTACACAAGCCTTTTGCACCGTTCACATTGCCAGGTGTCAACAGGGCGTTTCTTATCTCAAGCCGCGGAAGAGACCCGCCCTTTTTGTTTTTTTGACCTTGACTTTTGTTGCTTCTTAACACAGATCTTGTCTTCCCTGACAATCGCGCAAAGATTGGGGTTGAGGTAATCCCTACAATTTGAGTGATTGTACAGGGGGCATTCGGGGTATTTTTTTGACATGGCTCTATCCAATCTCAGTTTTTATGTTTGAGACAGCAGGCCTTCCATAACCTCTATCAGTATTTGCAAGTGGGCTTTGTCACCATCATCACCCTTTCTATTCGAGCTCTGGAGGGTACCGCCTTGATGTCTTAGTGAATCCTTCTCCACATTCTCTAGATGGCCTGTAAGCGCCTCAAGGCCAATATTGTTGTCGATCACAGTATCAGGTCCCCAGGCGATGAGCCCCTTCTTCTCCGTTTCCCTTTTTCTTTTACACAGAATTTGCCAAAGCCACTGATCAGGACATCCTCGCCATCTCCCAGGGTCTTTTTCATGATCTCTAAGAGGGAGTCAACCAGCTTATGGATGGAATATACTCGCTGGGTTTTTGTAAGGGCCATGGTTGGTGCTCCTGTCAGGTAAGATTGACGATTATCTTAAAGCCTACCCACATTATGATGAAGGAGACTTAATGAAGGAAACTTACTTCTAACAAATGATTTTGTCAAGGGCTTCCCGGGGTTATAGAGAACAGAGAATACTGGAGAACAACGGATGTCTATCAAAAGGGAAAAATAAAAGGCCCCTGGGTTGACCGTAAAACTCCTGCCCTATTTTATATATCGGCAGAAAATGGAGGATTCTTAGGGGGAAGATCAAGCTTTCCAATTCGCTGAGGTGATGGGGTGTGACCTGAAATAATACTCTTTGACAAGTAGCTTAGCATTTGATCTTCAGTGCCTTCGGGAGAACTTTGAAAGTAAACGCGTCAGAATCCCAGGCGGGGTTCCCGTCAATTTGCAGTGCCAGAGGACGTTCCAGCTTCACAGCCAGTTGATGGCCGGTGCTATACTGGCCGATCCGATTGCCAATTGTGAATGCGGATGCCGCTCCGATGGCACAGTTAAACAGTCCCGAATTGACCCAAAGGATATGCAATAGGCGATCGTCGAACCTGGCTTTTGGCATAACCATCATTCCAAAGCCATAGTATGGCTGCTTGACTATCATCAGGCTCAATAGGTTCTTCACATCGAACGTTGTGTCATCTACGGTAATCTCGGCGGCGGTCCGCTTGTATTTGCTGAAATATGCGTAAGTGAGAGGTCCGAGATATGTTTTGAAGCCGGTATAACCTCGGGCGAGGTACCGGCCACGGAGCCGGATGATTGTTCCCTCGATGCCTACTGATACCATAAATGCACGCCTTTTTCCTTGGCAGTCGATAAGATCGTATTCATGTATCTTGCCGTCTCTAATGCGCATGGCAATGTCAGCCATGCTCCCCTTATACCTAAGGGCGTGTCGCATGGCGTTGCCGGTGCCTAAGGGGAGAAAGGCAATCGGTGTCTGAGCCGTATCGATAGAATTGATGATGTGGGAAAGGGTTCCGTCCCCTCCAGCGGTGACGAGGACGTCACAATGCGCGGCAAGCTCCCGTGCACATTGATCAAGCTCGCCCGAGGTGGTGGTATCCAGGCCGTGTATTTTTGCATTTAATATCTCGGCAGGTTTCAGCAGTACAGAGTGCTTCTGGGCAAGGGTCATCTTACCGGAGGCAGGATTGGCGATAATCGCATAGCGCATTTGGATAATTTCATGCCTTTCCGTTTACCTTTATTTGGAAATGGTACTTCCTAAAATTCCCATATTCTACGCAGTGAAAGTTTCTTACGGTGATCTTTAAGGTCCGGGACTCCTGCTTATCATTATCCCCCTATAATGGGCTACTGCCCTGGACTGTGTATTGTCTGAATCGGACATAAGCCCAATGGCCTGCACCTGCTTTGGTTCGCGTGCAAAAAGTCTCTTGTAATCAGCATAGACATTGACCTTTTCAGATATCCACTCGCCTAAAGGGGAAGACTGATTTCGGAGTACCACAATCTTGGTCTTACTACTATAAGGGCTTTCAGTAGTTGTCCCCAAGGGCAGGGACGCGCTCCATACGTACTTTATATTATCCGGCCTGAGGCGGCCCTCAAAGATTACATAGATTGCAGCAGCACTGTCTCCGGTGTTCTTAAACCTTTCATCAGCGCCCTGAGGAAGTTCAAGCACCCGCCACTGCCACTTTAGATGAGGGTATTCCTTGAGATCATACTCAAATTTCTTGGCTATAATGACAGCAGAATTTATGGCATTTGCCTCAAGATAGGTTTCCTTGTTTGATCTAACCCTGTAGACATCGCTACCCTCACCACCTCGGGATTTCCAGCCTTCGGGAAAGGTCCCGTTGGCAAAGGAGGAAAAATCCTCAACCTTTCTCACCGAGCCAGGTTCATCACCTGAAATGCCTGTTACGTGCAGGATTCCTGATACGAAAAGGGATAATAGAACGATTGTGACAAATCTCTTATTACACATTTTAATCTCCTTGTACATCTTTGGGCCTATTGTAAAACTTTTCCGTCTATTTTGTCAGGGATGTTATGCCCAGACCTGTGAAGTAGTGTTGGAAAAATATCGACTCTCCCGCATGATCTAGACTTCATGTGCAAATACTACCAAATCACCTGCACGATTTAAACTGAATAATTGTCTTAATTGCCCTATTGGATCAGGAACAAATTTCTTCGGATTTCGGACTTCAAAGCGCCTTTGGAATCTTGATTTCATTTCACCGCAAAAACTTGACACAAATGGTAAGATCTTAACTTATACAGACGGCTAGTCAGGACAATACTCTCATCTAATTCCAACTCTCAAACTCTTCTGTTCCCTGCAAGGTTCGGTTGGAATTAAGGTAACTGGGAGAGCCACTGGTACGCCGGAGCAACGAGAATAAATTGGTCATTATTGGAAAGCATTCGATATCCCTCATCATCGCCTATGAGCTGAACTGCTGGTACACTCAGAGCGTTTTGAAATCTTTTGAGCGTCGAAGATGGTTGAGTCTCTGATATTTTGACCTCTATCAAGACAACCGGTTTATGCCCATTTGAGATCAAGAAATCCACTTCCTGCTGTTCTTTATTCTTTACAAAATGCAATGAGAACTGACCATAGCCTAGATCATTCCAGTTTGTAACCGCCCGCCACAGCTCCATGGCGACCATATTTTCAAACCTGGCCGCGGCCTCTTCTATGCGGGGCGCATCCCACAGATAGACCTTGCGCTCTTTTTGAATGGCCCGCGCAATTCTTTCAGTCCATGGGGAAATACTAAAAATCAAGAAGAATCTTTCAAAAACAGATAGCCAGCTTCGAACTGAGTTATAGGATACCTTTAGGTCAGTGGCGAGGGATGGGATGGAGAGAGGACTGCCCACCTTGGAAGGTAGCAGAGAGTAAAGCGTGTCCATATCTGCAACGGATTTGATGCCTGTCAGGTCTCGGATATCCTCCCGAATTAATTGGCTGGAATAGGCGTTTGACCACCGACGGTACGTCGCCATTCGTTTAGCTAGATAGGGTTCAGGAAAGCCACTTACCGTGGATAGGCGTGACCATTTTTCCTTGAGTTTTTCCCTCCCTTCCATACTGATTTGTAGCGGATTCTCCACAAAGTCGTCGATGGTTAGGTTATTCTTCCCCAGTTCCGCAATTGTAAAAGGCCATAGATGAAAGAGGAAATAGCGGCCAGCCAGAGAGTCTCCACCTTTTTGATAGATGTCCAGCCTGCCACTTGCTGAGACGAGGAATTGATATCTGTCATGGAATTGGTCGTAGACGCCTTTCAGATAGTTCTTCCAATCTTTGTATTTGTGGATTTCATCAAATATGATCAGAGGTGTTGATTGATCTCGGCGTTTGATTTCTTGGAAAAAAATGGGATTCTCCATGAGGCGAGCTTTGTCTTGCGGAATATCCCAGTTGAAATAGAGATTATTCACAAAGGAGCGGGAAATAATCTTGGCGAGTGTGGTCTTGCCAACCTGACGCGGTCCGACGACAAATACCATGCTTTTGTCCCTGGCTAGTTCCTGCCAGATTCTCAAGTACGGCTCTCTCGTATCCATGACGACTATTATTCATTAAAATGAAAAATAGTCAAGACTATTTTTCAATAGGATGAAAAATTTTCAAAAAACTCTAACCCTCTTGTAGACTCTGGCCCAAATGGTCAGACTCCCTATTCGATCATAGAGACGACCTGCGGAAAGCTTGTGTGAGGGTGTTTTAAATCAGAAGGGATAGCTGTATTGGCTAAGCCTTTTCTTGATTTGGCGTCCCCACCAGGCGCCTGATGTATTATGAAAAACTCAAGCTACTGATAACACTAAGGAAATAGGTTTTTCCTCATCTCTATTTTTCACTTTTCATTATTTCCTTAGTGATTGCAGACTACTAACAATATTTGAAAGTCCTCCGGGGGTGGCCCGGGTTATCACTAATAGGAGAATCCTTGAATCCTGAAGCATTTTGACCACATGCGATATATGGACATCCTTCCCCAAAACTGCTATTTTATGAGCGCTATTCATTTCGTTGTTTAGTCACCTGAAAACATAACCCTATCCTTCTGGAGTGAGTTATGACAAAATTTACCAGAAGGTGGAGTAAACAAAGCCTCCTGGGGTCTTTATATTCCTTTGGAGGCTTTTGTATTTGGGGGGGGTGATCCGATGGCCACAAAAGACTTTCAACGAAACTTCACAGTTATCTTTAGTGCGGATGTGGCAGGTTATAGTCGCCTTATGGGTGAAGATGAGGAGGCAAGGGTCCGCACTTTAACCGCCTATTGGGCACTGATGGTCACTGTCATTCAAAACCACCGAGGCCGGGTAGTGCATTCACCGGGTGACAATTTGGTGGCAGTGTTTTAGAATGATTTTTTTGTCATTTACCGTTGAAGAAGAGCGTCTCCTGGCGTTTTACAATTGGATTTCTTATATACTATTCTTTTGAGACAGTTAATATCCTATGTCGCAGAGGAGAGTTTACCTTCAAAGAAAGGAGCCATATATGGATAGATACAGACAGGAGTTAGTTATAAAGTACAAGAAAAACCCTATCATCACGCTTGACGATATGCCTTTTCCTTGCAATACGGTCTTCAATGCAGGGGCTGCAAAGTATAAAGATGAGTATGTACTCTTGCTACGGGTTGAGGGACTTGAAGGCATGTCATTCTTTGCTCTGGCACGGAGCAACGACGGCTTTGATTTTGATATAGAGGAAACACCTGCTATGGAACCGGCCCAAGAGCTGCCTTTCAGCATATATGAAGAGCGGGGTATCGAAGACCCGAGGATTACCAAGATTGATGACACCTATTATATTCTCTATACCGCATACTCGAGGCATGGACCGAGAGTGGGACTCGCCAAGACCCTTGATTTTAGGAAATTTGAGAGGATTGCACTTGTATCTCAACCTGAGAACAAAGACGCAGTGCTCTTTCCGAAAAAGATTGGGGGGAGATATGTAAGGTTTGATAGACCTTCCACTTCTGCTGGCGCTAGTATATGGATATCGTATTCTGAAGACCTCATTCACTGGGGGGACTCTCAGGTAGTTATGGAGACGCGGCCGGGCTTTTGGGATTCCAAAAAGATTGGAGCAGGCGCTCCACCGATTGAAACTGATAAGGGCTGGCTTGAGATATACCACGGCGTGAAGGGGACCTCAGGGGGAAATATCTACCGGTTAGGATGTGTCCTTTTTGACCTCAAGGACCCTTCTAAGAATACAGGACGTTCTAAGGTTCCCGTGCTTGCCCCGAGGAAGCATTATGAGAGGACAGGTGATGTGCCGAATGTGGTGTTTACATGCGGCGTGGTGCCGGAGGCGGATAAAGGAGAGATAAAGATATATTATGGCGCCAGTGACACCTGCATATGCGTCGCTACGGCAAGGATTCAGGATTTAATTGAGAGTGCTTTATCCGAGGTTAAGGAACCTTAAAGGAGCAAAGAGGGAAATAGATGAGAATAGGGATAATCTCCACCTTTCCACCCATAGAGTGTGGGATTGGTGCCTATACCTCATATCTTGTAGAGAAGCTTAGGAAGTTGAATAATGAGGTATATATAGTATCCCAGTTAGGGGCAGAGGGTGACAAGGTCTACCCTGTGTTCAATGCCACCGACGGCGACCTCGCCGAGAAGGCCTTTGAGACCATGATAAAATTCACGCCTGATGTGGTACACATTCAGCACGAATATGGTCTATTCGGCAAAGATATGGGTGTAAGCATTATTCCGCTCCTCTATAAACTCAAATTTGCTGGCATCCCGGTGGTGGTAACCCTTCATAGTGTATACGAAGACTTTTCCGAGAAACAGGCCTTGATTACTGATGCTATCCTGCGAATTGCCCAAGCGGTAATAGTCCATCATGATTTTCAAAGGGAGTCTCTGAGGGCAAACATTAGAAAAGAAGGGAAGGTCTATGTAATCCCACACGGAGCGCGGGAGGTTGCGCCAGTGCCTGGTGCCAAGAGGAAATTGCAGGTAGGAGGAAAGAAAACGATATTGGTGCCCGGATATTTCAGGCCCACAAAGGGGTATGATAGGATTATTAAGATGTTTCCAGACGTCGTCAGGGAGGTTCCCCATGCCTGGCTCATCATCGCGGGAAAGACCAGGCTTCAGGAGTATAGAGATTACAGGGACCACATTTTTCGACTTGTCGAAGAGTCGCCTGTGGGGGACAGAATATTGGTTTTAAGGGGGCAATTTCCGCAAAAGACGTTTGATACGATCATTTGTGCGTCAGATGTAGTTCCTATGCCTTATCAAAAAGGAGCTCAAAGTGGTATCATGGCCCATTGCCTCTCATTTGGGAAACCAATAGTTGCTTCTCCGCTAAAGGCTTTTGTAGATACCATCGAGAAGGCCAAAGCCGGGCTAATAGCGGAAAGGGATGAAGAGTTTAAAGCGGGAATAGTTAAGATTTTAAAGGACGAGAAGCTTGCCAGAGATTTTTCTGAAAATGCCCTCAGGTTTGTAAAAAACCATGTCTCATGGAGGAGGATTGCCAAGGAGACGGTCAAGGTATATCACGAGATAGTTGTTACTCCTTATGGAAGGGCAAGATATGTAGAGATTTAATGATGAAAGGGCGTTCTATGAAGCCCTTGCCAAAGCAGGGTTGAGACATATCAGAATCAACGATCTTGGCCTGAGAAAGGGTAGATGTCCGCTATATGTTGGGGTTGTTCAGAATTGGAAATTTTTTAATGTTTCTTGCCATATCATATACCTGCCAACCGATCAAATTTATTACAGACTTGAATTGGTAGTCATAGCTTTTTTAGCCTTTCATTTTTCAAAAATCATAGCGGAATACTGCAATCCTGCCCTTCCTTTCAAAACCATCATATACTGCATCGTTACGTTGTTTTTGTAATCCAGTTATTGGCAATCCAGGAATCGGAGCCAGGATGATATTTGACTTGACAATAGCCAGATATTCAATATTAAAAAGGCAAGAAACGGTTGAAGTTTGATTAGTAAGCTATACTTCATTGAGAGTATAGGCTACCGCAAGCAGTCAACATCTTTGGATTGTAGAGGCCCAACACGCGGTATTTTGTGGTTCTTGCAGAAATTCAATCTGACTTAAGATAGGTCTTCATGATCGATCTTCTTCAGGCCGTTGGCACTGGAATATTATTGGGTTTGGTGTATGCTCTTTTGGGTCTTTGTATTGTTATGATATACAGGGCCTCAGAGGCATTCAACTTTGCCATCGGGCAGTTTCTCGTCATCGGCTCCTTCCTCTTTTATACCCTGTTTTCCGCTTTGAATCTTCCCTTCCTTATTGCCCTTCCCTTCGGATTGCTGGCCGCAGGGATCATGGGGTCCATCGTTGAACGGCTCACCATTAAGCCCTTGCTTGGACGGGACCCTATCCTAATGACTAAGGTAACCCTCGGGCTGTATTTTTTCTTGAGTGCATCCATTCAATTTGTGCTCAGTTATGTCGGCTCCCCCGGTTGGCGCCCTATCGGTCTGCCAGATATCACCCTGGATACAGGAGAGCTCCTGTACCTGTCGAATCGGATTTGGGCCGGAGTTCTGTCTTTATTAACATTTGCTCTAGTTATGGCCTTTCTTTTTCGTACCCGCTGGGGTTTAGCCATTCGAGCTGTCTCCGAAAACCAGGCCAAAGCCATGGCCTTTGGCATCAATGCCCGCTTTACTCTACTGATTACCTGGGCCATTAGCTCGGGCTGCATCGCCGTTGCAGGGATCATGATCTCTGACTTTGGCGTCCTCTCCCCCTCTTCAGCAGTCGTGGGATTTCGGGCCATCCCCGTTGTTATCATTGGAGGGATGGATAGCATTGGTGGCGCCCTGATTGCTGGGATCATTATTGGCATCTGCGAGACCCTTGTGGCTGCCTATATAGAGCCCATGGGCCTAATCGGCTTCAAGGATGTCGCCATCTATATTCTGATGTTAATCGCGCTTTTCATCCGGCCCTACGGGCTCTTCGGGACCGTCCGGATCGAGAGGGTTTAAGAATGCGTGCCATTAAAACGCGCTTGACTTGATAAGAAGCCCCTTTTTCTGGGAAGCAATATAAGAGAATTAGGCTTAGGTGCCAATTATGCCCAGTCGCATAATGTCGTAGTCAAATCTATATAAATCCTAGAAAGTAAGACTGGGTAGTTTATGGAACGATTTACCTTGGTTCTGTAATATTTTTCAGGTGAGAAAAGTATAGACTTGTACCACCATTGGAAAGTTTTTGGGCTTTTCAATTCTTTCCAATTATAGCAGCTAATCGTTTGTCCCAAAGGATTGCAGGTTGCCTGATGAATACCTGATGAATAAATGACTATTCTAGGGTGGTCTGGAGCACGCAGTATGTTGTTTTACTTTCAAAATGGCAGCTATTTATCTAATTCAGCTCTAACAGCTATCCCAATCCTTTTCTCTTTGACATGTTTTGTTTCAGAGAATAAGGGGGGGTACAGAAATTTCACAGCTCTTCAAATATACACCCCTATTCCAACCTTTCTTATCATTTTAGATCTGTATTTGCGACATATGGAGTCTTTAACCGAAATAGTGCGGCGTCAGGCAATTTCTGCACCTCCCATCACACTTTTTTAGCTATTTTCTCTTTAATACTATCTTAATAGTTGCATGTACATCTGGTCTAATTTCTATTACTATTTTATTGCCATCCTCACTTATTTCTCCCTTACCGGGAACCCATGTGGATGTGGCAAATGTCTCCCTAAATACATAAACTTTTCCGAATCTATTTTTTTTTAATTCTCCTTTTACTCCTTCTTGGTTTTTACGTAGCCATGAATCGCCGATTACCTTTATACCAACAAATTGATTGCCTTCTTGTGTGATTCTTACGATATCTTTCATGGATTGCGTATCTTCAGTTCCAAACGTAGTAGTAGCATGATAAACCGCATCCCATTCTCCATTCAAGTCATACACAACCTCCCCATTTGGGAGGGTAATGGTATTAGGCATGCCAGACTTTAACACAACTCGCTTACTGTATGCTGTTGAGGGACATGCCCCCAGTATGAAAGCACCTAATATCACCAAGAGGGCTATGTGAGCTTTTCCTCTGCCCATGTGTGCTACTTTACGTGCAAAATGGAAATATTTAGTTAATCTATACATTTTTCAACCCCCTAGATAGGTTAGATTAAGAATAAATTATTGCCGCTAATAAGGAAAAACGTCGGTGTAGTATATCGAGGATTACAAGAATAACAGCCTCCAAAGGGATACAAAGTCCCCTTGGAGGATTCATATCGGCATCTTCAAGGGACCCCCATCATGGCTCCTTCCTGAAGGTTTGGTCTATATATTATGTAAACCATGGACCATCCAAAATGAATCGCCTTCAGTTTCATTAGCAACTAATTTTTGGCTCTTGTCAAGCAAAGTCCGACCAGGGCTGCCGGAGATCTGGAAACCTCGTTGAACTAACAGGTCTACTATATATTGTGCCTGGTTCTTACAACCCTGAGTTATCCATTTCTTGCCATAGTTGAAACCCACGACCAGAAAAATTCTATTAAAGACTTGATTTGGTAGTCATAAGTTTTTGGGCTTTCAAAATGTCCACAATCAGCAGAAATCAAAACCAAGGCCCTCTGATTATTTCAATCGGAATTAATCAGAATTGAGCATCGGCAAAGACTGTTGAATTCATCTTGAAATATATATTTTCCACAGGGATTTCCTCTCTATCAAGGTGCAGTTTCATATTGATCTTTCAACTACTGTATGTAATCGTTAAATTTGTCGAATTTAAGTATATGGCACGAAACCTGAACTTTTCAGCTACTCCAACCGAGCACAATATATAGTACAGCTACTTTTCCCGACGTAAGCCCAAAATCCTTGGTTCTGAAAACCGGTTTTTTCTTGACTTGTGAAGCTT
>SMTZ1_10001308_pt1 | contig 24811 bp, 20 predicted proteins | sample DeeMarSWOR136_30_FD_25667 | JGI IMG/M metagenome (IMG submission 25667) | reverse complement strand
CTCTTCCAAGTATAGCAGCTAACACATTATTGAAATCATGGGCTACTCCCCCTGCGAGTTCTCCTAAGGACTTGAGCTTTTCAGATTGGAGAAGCTGTTGTTCCATCTTCTTTCTCTGCGTTATATCTCTTATAATAGATACTCCGGCAATATACTCTCCTTTCTCATTCTTAACCAATGAGGAAATACATTCTTCATCAATGAGATTACCATCTTTAGTCTTTAGAGTCGCTTCGTAGTAGGAAAAACCCTTTTCAAACATCTCCGCTGTCTTCTCGAGAATCATTTTCCTCATTCCTTTCTCTTTGCTTGAAAATATCGACGCATGTTCTCCAATCAATTCTTCTTTCCTGAATCCGCTCATCTTTTCCATAGTAGTATTGATCGAAATAATGCACCCCTTCTCATCAGTAATGACTATTCCATCTTTACTATTCTCAATTACTTTCTCTAAAAACTCTTTGGCTTCCCTTATTTCTCTTGCTGCCTTCTTCCTCTCTGAAATATCCCTCAAAATGGATACTCCTGCAATGTAGTTGCCGTCTTTATCTTTGATCATGGAGTTATTGCACTCTATTTCTATAAGCTTACCATCTCTATTCTTGAAAACTGATTCATAGGAAACATTACCTTTTTCAAATAGCTCGGAGATTTTTCCACGAATCCTTTCCCTTTTTTCTTTATCTTCTACTAAAGTAAAAATCGAGGTATGTTGTCCAATCAAATCCTCTCTTCTGTAATCAGACATCTTTTCCAGAGCGCTATTGACACTGAGTATCTGACCTTTCTCATCACATATGAGTATTCCATCTCCTATAGTTTCAATTACGTTTTCTAGAAAATCTTTTGTTTCCTTGAGTTCTTCTTCTGCCTTTTTTCTTTCGATAATATCTCTTAAAATGGCAGTTATAATATAATCTCCCTCTATCTCTAAAATGGAAGAAGTGGCTTCCAGAGGAACTCTCTGGCCATCCTTTCTTAGCCCATCGCGCTTAATTGTTCTTCCAATGATTCCTAATTGCCTTGTGGTTTTAAATTTTTCTAAAGCTTTTCTTTCTCGCTCCCTATCTTCTTCAGGAGATAAGAGGAGAACTGATTTTCCCACTACTTCTTCGCTTGTATAGCCAAATATCTCTTCGGCCTTTTTATTGAAGCTTATTATTATCCCTTCCTCATTGGTAGAGATAATGCCATCATTGGCATTCTCTATTAGATTATGATATTTCTTCTCTGACCTCTTTAATGCTTCTTCAACCTTTTTTCTTTCGGTGATATCTATGAAATTCTCAACGATGCCAATCGGTTTGCCATCAGAACTCCGAAAGGGAGTTGCAGTAACAATACAAGGGATTTTTATGCCTTCTTTGCATTCGAATTTTGTATCACATTCAACCTTCTCCTCGCCCCCAAGAATCTTATTCATGGGGCAGCTGGGAGTATGACATAGGTGACTATAAAAAACCTCATAACATTTTTTGCCTGCCATTTCATCTTCACTTATGGATGTGAGTATTTTAAATGTATCGTTAATTAAAAGGACGTTAAAGTCTGTATCAATTACGCGAATCCCTCCAGCTGCGGTATTAAATATCTGCATGAGTTGTGCATATGCAAGTTTAATTGAATCTACTGCCCTCTTTTTATCGCTTGTGTCTCTGAGTGATAACACAGCCCCTTCACGCCCACTCAGTTTTGCAGTAGTAATTTCAAGAGGGATCATCCCACCACTTTTCTTTTTTCCTATGGCTACTCCCATGTGGAAACCAACTCTTTCAAGTGCGTCATGTATCTCATTCTTGTGTGATGGCTTAGCACGTCTGTCGAAATAGAGAAGATCAGTTTTTTGGTTAATAACCTCTTCCACCTCGTAACCGAACACTCTCTTTACTGAAGCATTGCACATAACGATAGTTCTTTTACGGTCGACTACCATAAGCACATCTGGGCTAATGCTCGAGATAATATTTTCCAGTTCCTTCTGCTTTTTTACAGCTTCTCTCCAGCGATGGTAGGTTACCCATAGAAGACCAGTTAACCATAAGAAAATAGCATTAATGAGAAATTCAGCTATAGGTAAACTGGTGAAAGTGTAGAAATAATTGTACACTCTATCAATTAATCTAATGGACAAACTGCATAGTGTAAATGTAATTGTAACAATTAAGACTAAAGACAAATCGAGCAATTCTCCTTTTTTCACACTAATTATCTTCACAATTTTCTACCTATCTTTTTAATATTTTTCTGAACTTTTTTATACACAGTATAATCGACAATTTAGTGAAATACCTTAATTATTTTTGATATATCTATTGATGGGGACTAAGTGCCTTTATTAAGAATGGGTCAAACAAAGATTCAAAATAAAGACTGAATTTTCCGTGCGTGGTAGGGGGTCAGGCCGATAGAAGAAAACGGGTTCCAAAGAAACTCCTTTTCAAACCACCGCCTGTGCAGGTCAAACATGGCCTCTTTATTGTTGCTGAATGTTTGGTCCTTCCTTTTGGTGAACACCTACAGGTATGATCAAACATGGTTTCAACAGACTCCCTTAACAAGGGTAACGTTCCTTTCACTTATCTCTAGAAACGTCATTGTGTAAAAGCTCACCCCGACGCAGGAGGATTTAAACCAGTCCCTATGGTGTCCTTTGAGAAGAGTGTTTCCTGAAAGGTGCGATAATCGAGCACATGCTTTTTTTAAGATGTAACAAGAATATCAGAAACGTTAACTTTTAATTAACAAATTGAGACACTTAGGACAAAAGAAAAGCAGAACTATTTTTATGACCCTATTAACAAAAATTGAAAATTCAATGGCGAAGTGTAATAATTAGTGTCTCATCTTCAGTCTCAATCATGACCTTTTTAAAAAATTAAAAAAGACCTCATTCTCTAATTGTCAAACAACCCCTTGATGCTGCCGGTGAAAGCATTTAGTCCCTTTTTAGTACCACTACCTACTGTCTTAATATCTAGCCCTAGATCCTTGAGTTCCTGATTTAGGCTATCAGTTATAATTGGTGAAGTGATGTTCTTGTATAGCGCCGAGAATAACTCTTTAAATGCTTCGGCAGGAGACACACCACCTTCCCCCTTACCCACGTCTTTGAAGTGGATATACGGGAGTGATACCCTTATGTTTTTACCAGCACGCATTGACTTTACCTCTCCATCCCTTACGATAAAACTTCTAATGAGAATTTTTCTACCTTTACTTTCTTTACCAGACTTTTTATTTAACAGTTTATTCATGCTTGAGGTCCTTCTTATGTTATTTAAAATAGCTTTGAAATTGTCTGTTCCTCTCCTCTTCTCATATGTGAGTTGAGGATGAACTACCTCGATTTTGTTAATAACGATCATATCTCTTGTTAATGATTTCTCATCCACATCCACATAGATTGAACCCACACACATAGCGTGAGATGATTTAAATCCCTCAGGATTGCCAAGATAAAAGTCCTTGAGCGTGGCCTCTCCGGAAAATATAGATATGCTCACGTCACCCAGCCGTACCTCTGTATTTGTCATCCGAGGACCATATGTATTGATAGCCTTCTTGATCACAGGACCAAGATTCGAAAGGCCTGCAATCAGGATTATGATAGTGATGACTACGAGCGTACCACAGATTATAAGGATCCATTTTTTCATAATTCTGCCGACTTCCTCAGATAGTGGCAAATTCAGTGATGTTGTTTAATGCTTATTTATCTTTTTTATCTGGCTACTTTTATATATGTATCCCTTATGATCTCTGCTGACTTTTTAAGAGCTTTTTCCTCACTTTGATCAAGTGCAGTTTCAACGATACTTTTTATCCCTTTACGATTAATTATACACGGAACACTCAAACATATATCATCAAGACCATACTCACCATTAAGCAAGGTTGAAACCGTTAATAGGCTGTTCTCATCTCTAATAATAGCCTCAACGATTCTTCGCACTGCCAAGCTCACACCGTAATTGGTTGCTCCTTTAGCTTCAATAATATGATACGCAGAGTCCTTAACAGCCTCGGTTACGCTCTCCTTATCAATAGGATTGCATGCATACGCACTTTCTTTAAAAAATTCTTTGAGGGAAGTTCCGGCTATTCTGACCTGACTCCAGAGGATTACCTCACTATCTCCATGCTCTCCGATTACATAGGCGTGAACATTTCTTGCATCAACATGACAGTACTGGCTTATAAGATAGCGAAAACGTGCTGAATCTAGGACTGTTCCTGAACCCATAACCTGAAACCTCGATAAACCAGAATGCTTAATCACCACCTGAGTCATAACATCTACTGGGTTAGTTACTATCAATAACACAGCAGTACTATTATAAGGTCTTATTTCATCAACTATGGATCTGCATATTGTTGTATTACGCTCGACCAATGCCATACGACTCTCGCCAGTTTTCTGCCGAGCACCTGCGGTGATAATTATGACGTCAGCACCACTACACTCTGAATAATTTCCTGCAGTGAGATGGACAGGAGGAACAAAAAAGAGTCCATGATTCATGTCCATTATCTGACCTTGGGCTAATTTCTGATTGATGTCAATTAAAACAATTTTGGTAGCAAGGCCAGAGATTTGCAATGTATACGCAATAGTTGTCCCTACATCGCCTGCTCCAATAATAGCAATCTGTGGCATGAGGCATCCCTTTTATTTCTTTTCACTTTACTCCCCTTATACCACACAAAAGTCTATAAGTAAAGAATGTGCTAAGAGAAGGAAATGAATTGACATTTATCCTTCAAATATATTTAATAAGATTACATGAGGATAGTTTGTCAAATATGATTCTTAACATATAATTATTTTCATAAATAATATTTTTTACATTTTAGGATATATGATTTAGGAGATTTCGGGTTTTGACTACAAGATATAGCGGTATCAAAAATGAGTAAAGAAGTGAAAGCTTCTTGCCAGAATCGAAGCTCACTCTTAGCCGATAGTACTTTTCTAAAAGTAATAGCTTTTATTTTCATATCCTTGTAAAATGCTCAAGTGATGAGTGTCAAGTTGTATTAGTTTGCACGCATGATTAAGTTTAACTGATTTCATAATCCTTTTTATGAGTTTTCGCAGTTATCTGCGCAAATCTGCGTCCTGATGTAATGGGGAGGTACTATGAAAATAACCTCATTTACCGTTCTTCCTGAAACCCCTGAGGCACTTAGCCGCTTAAAGGAAATCGCCTATAATATGTGGTATAGCTGGAATTGGGAAGCCGTAGAACTTTTTATTAGACTTGATCCCGAATACTGGGAAAAGTCGTATCAAAGTCCTATCAACATGCTTGGCATGCTACCTCTTCAAAAATTAGAGGAAGCAGCTCAAGACCAGGACTTTATCGCCCACATGAATCGTGTTTATGAAAATTTTCAAAGGTACTTGGGTGAAAGAAGACACTGGTTTGAAAAAAAGTTTGGAGAGAGGAAGAAACCTTTCGTAGCGTATTTTTCATGTGAGTATGGTATCGATGAGGGCCTTCCTCTCTATTCAGGTGGGCTTGGCATCTTGGCTGGCGACCACATGAAATCAGCAAGTGATCTCGGTATTCCACTTATGGGAGTTGGTGTGCTTTATCGACAGGGATATTTTAAGCAATACCTCAACGCCGATGGTTGGCAGATGGAATCCTATCCCGAAAACAACCGCTACAGGATGCCGCTCACCTTAGAGAGGGGTAGAGATGACAACCCTCTGTTAATTGATTTATCTGATGTGAATATTCCAGCTTCGTTTCAGATATGGCGTGTAGAAGTTGGGCGGACCCCCTTTTATCTGCTTGATACCAATATCCCTTCTAATCCGCTAGAGCATCGGTTAATCACGATGCAGCTTTATGGTGGTGATAGGGATATGCGGATAAGACAAGAGATCCTTTTAGGAATAGGTGGTGTGAGGGCCCTCTACGCTTTAGGGTTACCTCCAACAGTGTGCCACATCAATGAGGGACACGCAGCCTTTCTGATATTAGAAAGGTTAAGACTTCATATGCATGAAGAAGGTCTTTCTCTTAAGGAAGCATTTGAGGTTTGTTGGGCAAGCAACGTATTTACCACTCATACCCCCGTACCGGCGGGTAATGAGCGTTTTGATCCTCAACTAGTACAGAGATACCTCGGCGGCTACGTTGAAAAGATGGGCTTTAGCTGGAATGACTTTTTAGCCCTAGGACGTGAAGATCCTGCTAACCAAGGGGAAGAGTTTTGTATGACTGTTCTTGCCCTTAAGTTAGCTGCTTACAGCAATGGGGTATCTAAACTCCATGGGAGGATTTCCAGAAAGATGTGGAAAAACCTTTGGCCTAATGTGCCTGAAGACAATATTCCTATTACTTCGATTACTAATGGAATTCATGGCAGGAGTTGGGTAAGCCATGAGCAAGCTACACTCTTTCAGAAATACTGTGGCTTATCTTTTATTGATGAGCCGATGGATTCCGGGGTATGGAGAAAGATTGATGATATCCCTGATGCTGAGCTCTGGAGAGTAAAAGATGTGCGTCGTGAAAAGCTCGTTAATTTCGCAAGGAATAGATTACGAGTGCAATTTACTCGGAGAAGATTACCCCCTTCTGAGATTAATCTCGCTGATGAAGTGCTTGATCCAAAAGCACTCACCATAGGGTTTGCCAGAAGGTTTGCCGCTTACAAAAGGTCACATTTACTGTTGCGCGAGCAGGAAAGGCTCGCTGCAATGCTCCTCAATGAGGTGCAACCTGCTCAACTCATTATTGCTGGAAAGGCACATCCAGCCGATAATCAGGGTAAGGAGTTGATTAAACAGATCATCCACTTTGCACGCGATGAGCGCTTGAGGTATAAAATTGTATTTCTAGAAGATTATGATATTAATGTTGCCCGGTATATGGTCCAGGGAGTTGATGTCTGGCTCAATACACCGCGAAGACCCATGGAAGCATCAGGTACCTCAGGAATGAAGGCAGCCGCCAATGGTGCGCTCAATGTGTCTGTATTAGATGGATGGTGGTCTGAAGGATATGCAATTGGAACCGGATGGGCTATAGGACGTGGTGAAGAATATGATGACCATGACTACCAGGATGCAGTTGAAGGACACCTTCTCTATGATACTCTAGAAAGAGAGGTGGTTCCTCTTTTTTATAAACGTGATGCAGAGGGGATTCCTAGGGAATGGATCAAGAACATAAAAATTGCACTTAAAAGGTTAGGTTTTGCTTTTAGTTCTAATAGAATGGTTGCTGAGTATACGGAACGATTCTATCTTAATGCGGAGAACAGTTACAGGGAATTAAGTGTAAAGAAATATACTCTGGCAAAAGAGGTGGCTCGCTGGCGTAAAAGGGTTGATGAAAATTGGGGCGGAATCAAAGTTATCAGTATAAACGCAGAGCTAGGCGATGAGATCCTACGGGCAGGTGATGCAATACTGGTGGTTGCTGAAATAGAGCTTGGGGATCTTAAACCGGATGATGTTATCATTGAGCTCTACCATGGACAAATCGATGATCAAGAGGTTATCACCAATGCACATATTGAAAAGATGGAGGTACACACCTCATCACAGAATTCTCATGTGTACAAGGGTACAATAGTATGTCAATATGCGGGTCGTTATGGTTTCGCTCTTCGTGTTGTACCGGGACACCACGCACTTCCACATCATCTCATACCTGGACTCATTGTGTGGGCTTGAGATGGTTCATGATTTTCTCTAGGCAAGAAGATTTTGTATGCCCCCACAAGTATAGTAGATTTTTATAAATAACTTATTCTGTGAGATCTTCTTCGGTTATGGAGCTAGTCTTGGATGATTTCTCTTTAGTAGTATCATATTCAGGATTGGGCTTCCGCTTTATGATCACTTCATCAGGGACCTTTCCACCCTTAGGAATAATAAGTAACTCACCGTCTTCGGAGATATATATGCTCGTTCCGAGGGGAAGGGCCTTGTAAAAATTTTCGTCATATTTATAGTGATTGGACTTAATGATGGTGATGACGGCCCCCATAGTACTGGTGTATCTCTTAAGGACCCGTGTAACAGTCGGCATTTCCTTAGATAAGGTACCGACCTGCTTCCATTTTGGGACCGTATAAATTATTTCTTCTGGTGCTGTTTCTTTCTTTAAGCCAGGCAGTAGTGCACAACCTGAAAAGACCAGGTAAGGAGAGACCAGAAAAGATATTAGTATGAGGGAATATATTCTTATCACGTCTTGTGCAATTCCTCATCAGCGATTGACTTTGCCTCATCTAGGACATCTTTACCGGGTAAATTCTCAAATGCCTTGATAGCCGTTTCCAACTGATCGCTGTTTCTCACTCCACAAAGAGCCGTGCTTAATTCTTTAAATCGCAAGACATAACCGAGTGCTAATTCCAACCCTGAATGTTCCTTTTCTTTAAGTAATGTATTAATCCGTTCCATGGCTCTATATTTGGGAGTTTTATCATCGTTTGTCCACCACGGTGCCCAGGACCTTGCATCAACTTCATCAAATTTTCTTTCGGAAGTGACCCTACCTGTTAAAATCCCCTTATCAAGCGTCCCCCAGCTCATAAATCCCATCTTCTTTTCTCGAATGATACTAAATAAGGTGTCTTTTGCTGAAGAGTTAAATAGATTGAACTCACTTTGTAAGACATCTACTCTGTCTATCTCAAACGCCTTATTAATATCTTCAACGAATGAATTGCAAAGACCAATCACCCTTATCTTTCCCTCGTTCTTTGCCTTTGACAGATACTCCATTGGTTTTCTGATATCGACGTTCTTATCAGGCCAGTGGACCATGTAGAGGTCGATATAGTCTGTCTGCAAATCTCTCAATGACTGTTCCAGCATCTTTTGTATCACTTGAGGACTATTATCTATCTTAATCCTCTTTTTGTCGTCCCAGGTAATTCCACCTTTTGAAACAATGAAGACGTTATCCCGTTTCCCCACAAATGCCTTCCCCATTCTTTTCTCCGAAAGCCCAAACCCATAGGCGGGAGCAGTATCAAAAAGATTGATGCCTCTTTCAAATGCCTCATGTAATAATGAAATAGCATCTTCATCTCCTATATGACCAAAACCATATCCGCCACCTTCTCCGCTTATAGAACCGCCGCCAAATGAAATCTCTGTTACCTGAAAATCGAGTGATCCAAAAAATCTTTTTTTAATCATAACGAAATCTCCTTTCTTTTCTTCACCACAGAGCACAGAGATATAAGTTAAGCAGGTTTAAAGAGCGCTTTGCTCAAGGAATATTATACTTGAGAGACCCTTCGCTTTAGGATAGCTCAAGGGTAAAGGCAACTCCTCAATCTCAAAAGGACCGCTCCTTAAAGCTTGAAGAATAATCTTTAAGAATGAGTTCATTTTCTGTTAGATAATTTTTTTAAAAATAAGGGAATTACTTGTATAGTTTTCCTCAAATGTACCTACAACAAAAATTAAACAATCGTTACGTTTAATAAGTTTCATTTTTTTCAACCGACGAATTGCCTCATGAATCATCTCATCAGGGTTTTCCTTATAGTCTATATAAAGGGGTTTTATCCCCCATTCTAGGTTTAACTGAAACATGGTTTTTTCTGAGGGAGTAAAGGCAAAAATATCTGCTGGCGGTCTAAATTTTGACAGTAACCGTGCGGTTTTACCGGTGATGGTAAATAACACTATTTTATAGTTTTTGAGATCACCTGCTGAAACCATCACCGCATGGCTGATAACTTCACTTAGATTGTTTGTGTCAACTGGCTTGGGGGTATCATGGATAAAAAATTGTTTTTCGTGCTGCTCTGCCTCCCTGATTATGCTGTCCATCATCTTTACAGATGCTACCGGGTAGCTACCAACAGCAGTTTCAGCAGAAAGCATCAGAGCATCTGCGCCGTCTAACACCGCATTTGCAATATCTGAAACTTCTGCACGTGTGGGCAGGGCATGTTCTGTCATTGACTCAAGCATTTGCGTGGCGATAATGACAGCCACGTTTTTCTCATTTGCCTTTCTGATAATCTCTTTCTGCAAAAATGGAACCTTTTCCAAAGATGTTTCAATAGCTAGATCACCCCTTGCTACCATTACCCCATCGGCAGCATCCAGTATGCTATCTAAATTACGAATGGCAGATGGTCGCTCAATCTTTGCAATAATTTTTGCTCGTGAATTATATCTATTCAAGATCCTTTTTGCGGCTACAATACACTTCTCGTCAGCAACAAACGAGAGGGCTACAAAATCTATATCGTGCTTGATACCAAAGATGAGCGCATTTTTATCGGCAGGGGTTAATGACGGAGTTTTCCAATTACTGGTTGGAAAGTTTACACCTTTATGTGGTTTTAAAAGACCACCAACCTCAACCCGACAATGTAGGACACGGTTAGTTTTTTTTATTACCTTTAGTCGGATTAAACCATCATCAATTAGTATTGGATCACCGACTTTTACAGCCTTAAGAATGGAAGGATAATTGACAGAAAAACCATAGCCATAGTGTATGAACTTACCAAATGTGATGGTAACCACTAAGTCTTTGGTAAGGTTAAGGGGTTCCCTTAAGTTGGCAACTCGTACCTTTGGACCTGGGAGGTCCTGCATAATTGCGGGATGTCGTCTCACATTATGTGTAGCCCTCCGTAAGTTTATAAAGAGCTTATCGTGTTCCTCAAACGTATTGTGCGAAAAGTTCAGTCTAAATACATCTACACCACTTTTTATGAGCTCTTCCAACCTTACAATTGATGATGTTGCAGGTCCAAGGGTCGCAACTATTTTTGCCTGTCTCATAGTATCACCTCAAATCCATAACATTGTGGTATCGCAAAAAAATATAGAAACGTGTTGATTAATCTACCATTTCGTTTTAAGATTGTAAAGAAACACCTTATCTTATCCATGAAACCTCGGAGTACAAAACTCCATAATGATTAACGAGCGGCCTACTATGCTAGAGGACTGCTGAGCTTAAGGAGCAACCCTTCGGTCAATGAGAAGAATGAGAAGTAACACATAAGGTCAAAGAATAGTAATTCATTTTCTCTTTTGAAAATCTCGAATGTGTGTGAGAAAAATCATGTAACAATTTGAATATAAATGATTTTCTACTATATTTTATAGGATGGGAGCACACCAGATTATCGTAGCGCGGTGTCCAATTGTGTGGAATGGTAACCGGAAGTAAGAGGTAACTATAGATAATAATCTATTAAGGGTAGAAGGTGTTGAAGCGAGCAATGAGTTTAAAGTGCAAATTTTTGTTTGCTCAAGCAAGAAATTTATTATAAATTATTTTCTACTTAAAAGGAACAAAAGACTACATGATACCCAGAGAAAAATGTTTGTAAAAAATTAAAAGTCAGTATATAGTAAATAATTATAAGAGTTAGTTGTAATAAAATAGCCCTCAGTTTTTAATTATTAGGTTTTTTAATTGAAACCACACAAAAGGAGTGTAGCCACACAGAACCAAGAGAAAAAATTTAAAAAAACTCTATGAACTCTGTGGTTTCTATATTTCAAAAAAAGAATACTTAGTGTTTTTCATAGTGAAGTTTTGACAATACTTTTTATATGAGTAGGAGATAAAATAATGGAAGATAAAATCAAAAATAAAAATCAGAAAGGGAAAATGGCTGACTGGATCAATGATTTCAGAAGTAATACTTTAGTAAAAATACAAAGTTTTGAGACTCAATTAGATTCTATCACTAAGGAAAGGAATAAACTGACAAAGGATTTGAAAACTGCTAGTGCACAGCTGATAGAACTAAGGGGAGTAAGAAAGAGTTTAGAGGGCGAGATAAAACGTTTAGAAGATTCATTAGATGGTGTGCAAAATGAATTAAGATATAGTGAGGAAGAAAAAGCTGATGCATTTGAAAAAATACAGTCTCTGGAATCACAGTTAACTTCTCTGGAAAATCAGAAGAACAGCATAGAATCAGAGCTAAAGAGTTCTAAGGATTCACTCTTGATGAGCAAAGAAGTTCAAGAAGAGCTCAAAGGAAAGATCAGACTATTGGAGGACAGAATTGAGTGGAGTGAGAAAGTTAATCAAGAGGATACAAACAAAATTGCAGAATTAGAATCTAAATTAGATAAAATGACAAGAGTGAAAGAATCTCTAGAAAGTGATTTAAAGATTAGCAATAAGAATTTAGAAGAGAGTGAATTTAGAAATAAAGACCTTAACGAAAAATTAAAAGCCCTTGAAGAAAAAATTGCTTCACTAGAAATGGTAAAAAAGGATTTATCAAGAACTAGGAAGGAACAATCTGATTCTGTGAAAAGGATAAATGATTTGGAAAACGAGCTGCGTTCAACTGTTTCTCTCAAGGAAGCTTTAGAGATGGATATGAAAAGTATTATTAGAGATTTAGAAAATGAGAGGAATTTAGTTGAAGAGTATAAGAAAAGAATAGAGGTTTTGGAGGGCAAGCTCTCTAAATTTGAAACAACTAAATTACAATTAAAAGATGAAACGAGGGCAAAGGATGAAGCTCTTAAGATGATTGAGAGGCTGAAAAATGAGCTTGATGCGGAGAAGGTTATTAAGGAATCACTCAATTCTGAATTAGAATCTGCTTTAGAGTCCATCAATGTTCTTCAGAAAGAAAAGGATGAAACGTTAATAGTTATAGACGATTTAAGAGAAAAAGCCGCTACGCTTGAGGAGATGAAGTATGAGTTGAAGTTTGTTGAAGAGGAAAGAACTGAAGCACTGGAGAAGATTCAGGAATTGAATGATGAGTTGGAAAATACAATAAGTATGAAAACAGAGGTTGAAGAAGAACTGCGACAAGTGAAAGATGCTATGGAAAGTATCAGTGGTGAATTAGCTAAAACAGGTGATAGTGTGCGTAGAGGTGTTGAAGCACCAGAGGAGTGAATTGAGGGAAATGTCTATATTAGGAGGTCTTGCTTAGGGGGGGTCATGGGAATTGATACTACTAGTAGTAGTAAGGGAAAACGACATAAAGGAAAAAGTAGAACAGGAAAACCTATTAAGGAATATCCGAAAAAGACTGCAGAGGAAGATGAAAGTAATGGTAATAAATTAGATGAGAAACACATCCAGCATTCTATTGAAGAAAGAACTCAATCAGTTGTGAGACAAAGTATGGTTTCTGAAGGAAAAAGTGAGTTACAAACAACTGGATATGAAGATAATGATAGTGCTACAAGCGAGGAGGGGGCTGCCCGTGTAACCGCAGAAGAGAACATTCAAGCATCTGGAAGTGAATCGCTAGGAGAGCCTGATAAAAAAGCCTCTTCTCCTTCACTAATCGAGATGCTTAAGCATAAGGATGAAAAGGTCAGAATTGAAGCTCTTGACTCATTGTTAAAAATTGGAGATAAGTCAGTGAACTATGCCTTTGCAAGCTGCATGAAAGATGAGAGCTTCAAGGTGAGGTTGGGAGCTCTGAGGGGACTCTATAAATTTGGTGGTGATCTGGCTATTGACTATCTGATTTCGGCTCTGGAAGATAAACATCCTGATGTGAGAAGAAGAGCGGTGATCTATTTAGGATGGTTGAGAAAGAAAGAATTAGTTCCCTACATCACTGATGCTCTGGCAGATAGCTCTCCTCTGGTAAGAAAGGTAGCAACCTATACCTCAGGGGATTTAAAAGATGTTTCAGCAATTCCCCATCTTATTAGGGCTTTGGATGACACAGATCTAGAGGTAAAGAAAGGGGCACTCACTGCTCTGAAAAGGATAACCAAGAAATCCTTTGGTTCAGAGCTGAACTCAAAAGGGGAAATTCATCACGATACAATAGTGAAATGGAAAGAGTGGTGGAAAAGTGAGCATAAATAATGGCACTCCCTTTTAAACCCTTTCTTAGAAATGTTTTATCCAAAGCTGTTCTGAATGCCCTTTTAACCCTTCCATAGATATCTCTCACCACCTCACCTCATAAATTTAGCCTGATTTTAAGACGTTAACTCAAGGAATCCTCCTGGTGTTTTTCTTATAGTTTTTCTTAAGTTTTTATAAATATTACCGAAAAGATATTAAAATTACATTTTATTAATTACTCTTAGCTATAATAAGGTAAAAGAAGCTTAACTACATAACTACGTTCCTACTATCATTTTTTACAGGAGGTAATTGTGGGCAATATACTTACCACCAAAGAATTAGCTGAATATTTGAAGCTAACGGAAGTAACTATCTATAAATATGTTAATGAAGGGAAAATACCTGGTTTCAAGATAGGAAGCAGGTGGAGATTTGATAAAGATCAGATTGATGATTTATTAAAAAATGAAGAAGATGTAGAGAAACTATAAAAGGTGTTGGCTTCAAAGAAACTTATATAAACTTTATTAGGATGGTTTAGATGTGATAAAAATAGAACGAAGGAAATTCTTAAGAATAGATTGTCTAGTAGAAACTCACATCATAAGCATCAATGAAAATAATGAACTTGATAGTAGTGATGGGTTAACAAAAAATATGAGTGCCTCTGGTGTTCTATTTAGAACAAAAAAAAATTACAAAGTAGGCACTGTTGTAAGTATTGAGATTTTTCCTGGTATTCTCAACGAACTTGATGAGAACAGGGCAAAGGTTATCAAAACAAGAGGATTTGTCTTGGGAAGGGTTGTGAGGGTTGAAAGGGTTGAAGAGGAAGTTTTTGATTGTGCGGTTGCGTTTATTTCTTCTAAAGAAAAGGATGAAGAATATCTAAGAATATTTCAAGATCTTATAAATAAAGCCATGTATTTTGGATAGAATGATAGGCGCTCATGTCCACCATTTCCTGTCGTTAGTAGGATAACACTAAGTAAATGCATGACACAAAGTAAAGTAAACATAATTATAAATAAAGTAAAAAGACTTCCCACACTTCCTACAGTAGCAAATAAAGTAACCAGGCTCATAAAAGATCCAACCTGTACTGCAATAAAAGTATCCGAAGTCATCGACAAGGACCAGAGTCTCACGACCCGAGTACTACGTTTGGTAAATTCAGCCTTTTATTCATTATATACTGAAGTCACTAGTGTAAGACATGCAGTTGCCTTACTTGGTTTCAAGACTATTTCTCAAATGGTTATTAGCATATCAGTATTTGATGTGTTTAAAGGAGGACATGGAAGAGAATTTAATAGAGAGGAGTTTTGGAAACATTCCATTGGGTGTGCGGTTATAAGTCAGATGATTGCACAAAAAACACATTATCCTAGGGCAGATGATTGTTTTACCGCAGGCCTTATGCATGATATTGGTAAGGTAGTGCTTGATCAGTATTTGCATGAAGAGATGAGAAAAGTGATTCAACTAACGCAGGAAAGGGAGATTTACTTTGCCGATGCTGAAAAAGAGGTTATGGGATTAAACCATGCCGATATCGGAGGACAGGTTATGAAGAATTGGAATATACCGCACCCTATTATGGTTGCGGTGAAACACCACCACCAGCACCCAAATGAAAGGAAAGGCTCGGCATTTTCTCAGGACCTCATTGTAGATATTGTAAAATTATCAAATGTGATTTGTAGAAGAGAAAAAATTGGTTACTCGGGTGATGCCATCACACCTGAGCTCACTGGAGCGTTGTGGGAAAGATTGAATATTGATCAAAAGTCAATAAATAGAGTAATTGAGAGCTGTGGTGAGGAGATTCAAAAGGCTGGTGTTCTTCTTGAATTAATAGGATAGTAAAAATAATGTGACTGGTGAGATAGGAAAGTGAGCAAAAAAGAATTAAAAGAGAGTCCTATGAAAACTGCCATAAAGGAGATGAACAACATAAAGATAAGAATTGGAGAGGGAGAGAATTATTTTGAACAGGTATTTAAATATTCTTCCGATGGGATCCTCTTAACAGATGGTGATGGATATATTATGGATGTAAATAAGTCCATTGAGGAAATGCTAGGTTATGGCAAAAAGGAACTTGAAGGAAGGCATATATCAGGTTTACTACCGCTTGAATTAAAAAAGCGTGATTTCACCCCACAGCTAATTGAACAACTTAAAGATGAAAAGAAAAAAACAGCTACTATTGAATATAAATGGTTGAGAAGAGACGGACAACCTGTATTTGTGGAGTTAAACACCGCGCTCCTTAAAAACGAAAAAGGTGATATTGTTGGAACTGTCTCCAACGTGAGAGACATCTCTATAAGAACGGAAATTGAAGAAGAGCTAAGACAGCGAAATAAAGAATTACTAATACTCAATACAATTATCTCTTCTCTCAATAAATTTCTTACTATCGGAGAACTCTTAGATAGTGCCCTTGAAAAAGTACTTGAAATCATGAAGATAGAATCAGGAGCACTATTACTTTTGGATGAAGAAAAGAGCAGCTTTATCATTGAAACCTCAAAGGGGTTTTCACCAAGTTTTGTCTTAAAAATATCACATATTGATGTAGAAGAAAATAGTATTGGAAGAATAGTACGCTCAGGTAACCATTTCGTGTTAGAGGGTGGTGAATCATCAAAGATGCCCTTTGAAGAATGGTTGCTTAGTGAGAATATAAGTAGTTTTTTCTGCATCCCCATTAAGACAAAGAAGAGAGTGTATGGAATGATGATGTGTGGGCGTCGTTACTCACGGTTCTTTTCTGAAAACGATATGAGGCTATTAAATAATATAGGCTACCAAATTGCCCTCTCCATAGAAAACGCACTCTTGTATAAAGAGGTAAGAAATTCCGAAGAAAAATATCGACATCTCACAGAAACAGCCAATATCGGAATCATCTCCTTTAATAAAGAAGGAAAAATTTTTCAATTCAATAAAAAAGCAGAAGATATTTTCGGATTTTCTAGAGAAGAAATCATCAATAATCTCGCGACGGAAATACTACCTGAAAAGCACAGCCAGCTCATTGAAAAGATGACAGAACACTACGTGAAATCAGGTAAGCACAAAACACTTGGACAACCTATAGTAGAGTATGGAAGAGCAAAAGATGGTACACAAATGACACTGGAGATTTCGTACTCCATCTGGGGGGATAAACTCAATCCTGTAATTATAGCAACCATAACGGATATGAACCTGTAAAAGAAATGAGTGGGGGAGAAAATGAAACTACACAGGAAACACGATTATAAATTCTCCATTTTCATTAAATAGTTTTTGCATGCCTGTAAACTTCTTTCCAAGTGTTCAACCTCATGAGGTTCAATTGTATAGATAGGGTTTACACTATAGTGTGTGATGAGTTGAAAGAATAGATCAAAATCAATTTCCCCATCTCCTATAGGAAGATGATCATCAGATTTTTTAAAGTTATCGTGTAAATGCACTTCTTTGATGTATGTGCCTAAAGAATCAAACCAACAATTCATATCTACCATGGAGAAAAGATGGAAGTGACCAGTGTCAAAACAAAAATTAAAGTAGGGTGAGTTTATAACAGAAATCAATTTCTTTAAGCTAGAAGGTTCTTCTTCAAAAATGTTCTCTAGTGCTATGGGAATACCCATCTTTTCAACCTTGGTAACTATAGGGATCCATGTTTTTAGACTATTCTCTAACCACAGCTCAACATTTCCATCAAAAAACCATTTATTGTAACCTGGATGAAAAATAACAATTTGAGGATGGAAAAAAGCAGCAACTTCAAGAGTTTGATTCAATCTTTCGATAGTCGCATTCTTTACTTTAACATCCACCCCTCCAGGGCTGAGGTCCATGAAAGGGGCATGAAGAGTAATGCTAAGTCCCTTTTGTCTAAGTGCTGAATTTATCTTAACTAAATCCTCATCTCGATAATTATCTAAAGCATCCCCATTAAAGTAGATCTCCGGATTGAGCCCCTTATCTACTACAAAATCCAAGTTCTCTAACAGCATTCTATAGGGGATATTTACTTGAATCATTTTGTTCATTTTAAGCCCCGGAAAAAGTGGTTGAGGAAAAATTGTGTTTCGATAGTGGTAACAAGTTAAAAGGTGTTTGTCAATCACTATTGAGACAATTTTAAGGCGATTTTAAATCACTTGACAAAGAAAATATACTGGTATATAGAAAATTTTACCATACACCCAACCTTCAAAAGGTTGGTTTTTTTTTGCTGAGATACCATGGGAACTAAATTGATCTTGATTACAGGTGGATCGAGGAGTGGAAAGAGCCGTTTCGCTCAAAAGTCAGCTGATGCCATGAGGGGACAAAAGGTGTTTTTAGCTACTGCACAGGCATTGGATGAGGAGATGAAATTAAGGATAGAGAAGCACAAAAAGGAAAGACCATCAGGATGGGATACTATTGAAGAGGCACAACACCTTAACACAGCTATAAAAGATTGTGGTGGAAAGTATGAAGTGGTGCTCATTGATTGCCTGACTATGTGGATTTTCAACCTCTTAGAATACAATAGTTTTAGTGAATCAGAGATCTTAAAGGAAGTGAGGACATTGATAGCTTACTGTAAAACAATTCAAAGCACGGTAATCATGGTCAGCAATGAGGTGGGATCGGGCATTGTACCAGCCAGCAGGTTGTCCCGTCAATTTCGTGATATTGTAGGTAGAGCTAATCAGGAAGTTGCATCAATAGCAGATGAAGTTTATCTGGTAACTGCTGGCATCCCGTTAAAGCTAAAAGGGTGAATGATGAAAAGGTTAAATGAACTATTAGATACCATTAAACCCATTGATCAAATGGTTTTTAAGAAGGCTCGCGAGCGATTGGATAAGATGGCAATTCCCAGAGGGAGTTTGGGTAGGTTAGAAGAATTCGCTCAAAGGATCGTTTCAATTACGGGCACTCTTTGTCCCGAAATAAAGCGAAAGGCAGTAGTTGTCTTTGCAGGTGACCATGGAGTGGTGGAAGAAGGTGTGAGCGCTTTTGCTCAGGATGTCACCATGCAGATGGTGTATAACTTTATAAGAGGTGGTGCTGGAATCAATGTGTTAGCCAGGCACGTGGGGGCAGATGTCATAGTAGTTGATATAGGTGTGGCAAGCGATTTAGAGCCTCAAAAAGGTCTCTTATTGAGGAAAGTAACAAAAGGAACAAAAAATATGGCAAAAGCTCCTGCTATGAGTAGAGAAGAGGCACTAAAAGCACTATTTATTGGAGTAGATATTGCTGATGATCTAAAGTTACAAAAAGTTGATATCATAGGAACAGGTGATATGGGTATTGGAAACACTACTCCTAGCAGTGCTATAACAGCTGTCTTAACCAGGAGGGATGTAGATGAGGTAACAGGTAGAGGAACAGGTATAAACGATGAGATGTTTATAAACAAGATAGATGTTATAAAAAGATCTATTCGCCTCAACAAACCTGATCCGACTGATCCCATAGATGTGCTGGCAAAGGTAGGTGGCTTTGAGATTGCGGGCATTGCAGGTTTAATAATTGGTGCTGCCTCTCATCAAATCCCTATAGTGATAGATGGTTTTATTTCGACTGCTGCAGCACTGGTTGCCGTTTCTCTAAAGCCAGTCATCAATGATTATATCTTTGCCGCTCACAAGTCTCAAGAACATGGTCACGCAGTGCTACTAGAGTGGTTGAAGCAGAGACCCATATTAGATTTATTCATGAGGCTGGGTGAAGGTACTGGTGCAGCATTAGGAATTAGTTTGATAGAATCAGGTGTGAAGATTCTTCGTGAAGTATTAACATTCGAGGAAGCGGGAGTAAGGAAGGCTGTAAAATAATGCAAAGATTCATTGTTGCACTCCAATTTCTCACCATTATCCCCTTTTATAAAAAGCTGAAGGTTACTGAAGAGGACCTGGGAAAATCAATGCTCTACTTTCCTTTTGTGGGTCTCTTCATAGGTGGGTGTTTAGTCTGTTCAAATAAGATACTATCTTTTATTCTGCCCCGTGTTGTTGTCGATGGACTTCTCATAGCTCTATTAATTTTACTCACTGGTTCACTCCATCTTGACGGTCTAGCAGATACCATTGATGGAATTGGCAGTGGGAGAGATAAAACTGAAAAATTACGGATTATGAAAGATGGGAAGGTAGGGGCAATGGGGGTAGTAGGAGTTTTTTTAGTTCTGATGTTAAAATATGGAGCACTCATCTCACTTCCCAACACTCTTAAATATCAATCTCTTGTGCTCATGCCCATGATGGGAAGGTGGTCGCAGGTGGTGGTTGCTTATTTTTCAGATTATGCTGGTCTAGAGAAAGGCTTAGGTTCTCCATTTACCACTTATGTGTCATCCTTTATTTTTATTGCTACCACCACTATGGCCTTTCTTATTGCTTTCTGCCTGTTATTTTTCAAGGGAGTTTTATCCGTTGCATTAATAGGACTATTTTGCTTTATATACAGCCACTTTTTCAGGCGTACATTAGGGGGAGTTACCGGTGACATCTTAGGAGCAGTAAGTGAAATTGTTGAGGTAGCAGTTTTAATTATGATCTTGGTTAGGTTCTAGATGAAAACCATAGAGGGCAGGGAGAAAAATTTATTTTAAAACTCTGTGAACCCTATAGTTTCTATAAATCAAAAAGAATTTCTTTGAAAAGGATTTTGGTGTGAAGGACAGAAAAAGATAAAGCTGAGGCATAATTATAGAGAAATGAAGAAGCTCAGAACAGGTTATCTAGTAGAAAATCAGGTTATCCTAATTTAATGGAAAAGGTACTATGGAAGAAAGAACAAGACTTTTCGTGGTTCGACATGGAGAAACCACCCTCAGCTCAGAATTTAGATATGTAGGTCATATGGACGTGGATATTAATGAAATGGGCATTGCACAGATGAATAAGTTAAAGGAAAGGTTTCATAATAAAGAGATAAATGCTTTATTTTGCAGCGATTTAATAAGGACAATTAAGGGGGCTGAAATTATAGCGAGCTCTCACAATATTGAGCCAATAGTATGCCCGGAATTTCGGGAGATTAATCTGGGGATCTGGGAAGGATTAACCAGGGATGAAATAGTGGAAAAGTATCCTCAAGAATATCACCAGAGATTAATGAATTTAGCACACTATCGCATTAAAGGTGGGGAAAGTTTCAAGGATTTACAACTAAGGGTGATGAAAAAGCTCTTGTCTATTCTCAATGAATTGAAAGGTAAAACCATAGTGCTAGTAGCCCATGGGGGGGTTAATCGAGTAATTTTGTTTGATGCGTTAAATCTAGATTTACAACAACTCACGAAGATTGACCAGGCATATGGCTGCGTGAATATAATTGATTACTATGATGACGGTCCTGTAGTCAGATTGGTGAATGGGTGAGATGATTGAGATGATAGGACCCATAGGATTGTCTATCGTTTATTTGTTAGATCTGCTTTTTGGAGACCCTGTATGGTTTTTACATCCCATAAGGATTATAGGGAAAGCGATAGTATATCTAGAAAGAATGTTACGTATGATAACGCATTCTATTCTTAGCGAAAGAATGGTCGGCATCTTTCTCTGTGCTATTGTAGTTATTTTAGCTTATGTGGTTACCTGGGGCAGTATCTACCTCGCTCATCACGTGAATGGTTATCTTGGTACATGTGTGGCAATTGTGCTGGCATATTTTACCATTTCAATAAAATCGTTGGGAAAAACCGCACAAGATGTAGGGAACTATCTTCAAGAAGGGAATGAGAAAGGTGCACGGATACACCTCTCTCTTATTGTAGGAAGGGATACGATGGCACTTAATCGAGATGAAATAATAAGGGCAACAGTGGAAACAGTAGCTGAAAATACTTCAGATGGAATAGTTGCCCCTCTCTTTTATTTAATTATTGGTGGGGTTCCTTTGGGAATGGCTTATAAGGCAGTTAATACGCTCGATTCTATGGTAGGCTATAAAAATGAGAGGTATCTTAAGCTGGGATGGGCTTCTGCTAAATGTGATGATTTAGCTAATTATATTCCTGCAAGGATCACGGGAGTGTTAATGATCGTTGCTGCTCTATTTTTGCGAAAAGATTGGAAGAATGCGTATGTCACTATGAGAAGAGACGCGCGAAGACATGAGAGCCCCAACAGTGGATACCCGGAAGCTACCGTGGCGGGTGCTCTCAGAGTGCAACTGGGTGGAACAAATTATTATGATGGAATTCCAAGGATGTCTGCTCTCATAGGCCAAAATAGAGAAAAATTGAATGAGAGTTCTATAAGGGATGTAGTTACTATGATGCACCTTACATCAGCGATTACGGTCTTACTGGGCATGCTGGTTCTGGGGGTATTACGATAATGCAAATCCATGGGGGGAACATTACAGAGATCACCAGAAAGTATAATCTAAAAGAAGATACCATCATAGATTTTAGCTCCAATATTAATCCGTTAGGATTTCCCAGGAGTGTTAATACTCTTCTTAGAAGAGAAGGACATAACATTTTGCGCTATCCAGATTCTCATTCTACTGAACTCAAACATGAAATCGCACGAAGGTTTGATATTAATGAAAAGACAATTCTAGTGGGTAATGGTTCAACAGAACTCATTTATCTCATTCCCCGTGTTTTTAAACCACAATGTGCGTTGATTCCTATACCTACTTTTACTGAATACGAAAAGAGTCTTCTCTCTATAGAGTGTGAGCTGAGATATGTCCCTCTTAAAGAGAAAGAACTCTTTAGGGTAAACATTGCTGAAATCATTAACCTTCTTCCTAAAATAGATATTGTTTATCTATGTAATCCTAATAATCCGACTGGTCTCATCTTGCCGGAAAGTGAGGTCAAAACTTTGATTGCAGAAGCTGAGAAAAGAGGTGTTTTAGTAGTGATAGATGAGGCATTTATGGATTTTGCTGATAGTGTATCAGCCACCGAGGAAATTACGAGAAGAAAAAATCTTATTATTATAAAATCGCTGACTAAGTTTTTTGGAATACCGGGTTTAAGGTTAGGTTACTTAGTTGCAAATTCAAAAATTGTTGATAAAATGAATTACTATAAGGAACCCTGGACAGTGAATATCCTAGCTCAAAAAGTTGGCATTGCATGTTTTAAAGATAGAACATTCAGATTGAAGACAAAAAGGTTTATTGAACGGGAGAGAAAGTATCTGCTGGCTGAATTAAGTAAGCTTAAGGGATTAAAACCCTTTAGCTCTTCAGCTAACTACCTCTTGGTAAAGATAACAAGGTTAGGATTATCCTCAGGTAAGCTCTATGAATACATAGCTCGACAAGGTCTACTTATAAGGGACTGCCGTTCATTTAGAGGTTTGGGTGATAAATTTATAAGGGTAGCAGTTAAGGGAAGGAGAGAAAATAATCTACTAATCAAAAATCTTAAAAGAGTGTTGGAGAAATAATAACAGTGTCTACAGGTAAGTCAGTTGTCATTGCTGGAACACACAGCGGTACTGGGAAAACTACGGTTTCTATTGGTATTATGTCTGCCTTAAAGAAAAGAGGATTTTCTATTCAGCCTTTTAAAGTTGGACCAGATTTCATTGATCCGGGATATCATGAAGCAGTGTGCGGGATTCCATCAAGGAATTTAGATGGCTGGATGTTAAACAAAAAGTATAATCTAGAAACCTTTTTGCATCATAGTAATGGTAAAGAAATTTCTATTATTGAAGGGGTAATGGGACTCTACGATGGATATGGAGGTAAAAGCGAAGATGGGAGTACTGCTCAGATAGCTAAGTGGCTTAACTCTCCTGTTATTCTAGTGGTTGATGCGAAAAGTATAGCAAGAAGTGTGGCTGCGTTAGTGTATGGATTTGAAAGATTTGATACAAAGGTTAAGATAGCTGGTGTTATTCTTAATAGAGTGGCCAGCGTGAGACACTATAAGTGGTTAAAAGACGCAATAGGAGAAAGGTGTAAATCAAGGGTATTAGGGTACCTTCCGTTAGATAATTCTATTAAAATTCCCGAAAGACACCTGGGTCTTGTTACCTCTAAAGAATATAATTTAAAAAGGGATTTCATAAGAAGGATAACTTATCTGATTGAGCACTTCATCGATTTGAACCTGCTTTTAAAAGTAGCTTCACCACTCAATAAAAAGGGATTTTGTCCCAAGCAAAGTGAGATTACCCAAAAACCAGCTCGTTTCGTAAGAATAGGTGTTGCCTACGATGAGGCTTTCTGTTTTTACTATCATGATAATTTCGACCTTCTTCAAAAATCGGGAGCAGAGCTCATATACTTTAGCCCTTTGAAAGATGAATGCCTACCTAAAAATCTAAATGGAATCTATCTAGGAGGTGGGTATCCTGAACTGTTTGCTCGTGATCTGGAGTCAAATTATAAAATGAGAGAAGAGATAAAAAGTTTTGCGTCACGAGGAGGAGCCATCTATGCTGAATGTGGTGGGTTAATGTATCTAGGAAAAACCATAAAGGATTTTGATAACAATGATTTTAAAATGGTTGGTGTGTTTCCTTTCGCAACCACGATGGAAAAAAAACTAACAGATTTAGGATACTATACAGTTGAGGTTTTAAAGGATAATATCCTCTCTAAAAAAGGAGATGTCATTAAAGGTCATCAGTTTAGATATTCTCATATAGAGAGAATACCTCCATCCATTAGCAGGGTATATCAGATTAGAAAAGGTAATACCAATAAGTTTTGTAAGGAGGGTTTTTCTCTCAATAGTGTAGTGGGAAGTTATGTGCATCTTCACTTTGGTTCAAATATCAATTGTGCCAAACAGTTTATTGAATCCTGTCGAATCAGAAAAAAGCATAATTGATAACAGGGGATTACACATAAATTCACAGAACTCTTTGAGCAGATGAAAGGGCTAGAAAGGGATTTGAGGAAGCTGACGAGGCAGAATTTTAAATTTTTGAGGAAGGAGAAGAAGAAATATATTTGATTGCAAAGTTTATAGTTGATTTTGTAATGTGTGTAATTTTAGCTCTCTGTTTCTTTAACCA
>SMTZ1_10001307_pt1 | contig 24812 bp, 27 predicted proteins | sample DeeMarSWOR136_30_FD_25667 | JGI IMG/M metagenome (IMG submission 25667) | reverse complement strand
AGATGGATTTGTCATTAGGAATATCTACACCAACTATGCGCGGCATATCAGCTCCTTCTCGTATCCGGCTTCATGCTTCACGATAAAATCAACCCTGGCGCTGTTTGTGTCGTTGGTTTGTACAAATCACCCGCACGACGCCTTTACGACGAACAATCTTGCAATTCTCACATATACGTTTTACAGAACTTCTAACCTTCATTTTTCATACCTGCGGGGTTTCTATTCTGACGATTTATCGCAAAATGTAGACCCTTAACACATCTACTATCCCCGGCTCGTAACTGATTGCGATTGACAACACATCAGCCACGACTAATGCCGGAGAACTATTCTGCCTCTATTCAAATCATAAGGAGACATTTCAACTACAACCGTATCGCCAGGCAAAATTCGAATAAAATTCATTCGCATTTTACCCGAAACGTGCGCCAAAACCTTGTGGCCGTTTTCCAATTCCACCCTAAACATTGCATTCGGTAAAGCATCGGTCACCTTGGCTTGCAATCTTATTGTTTCCTTCTTTGGCATTTTTCGTGTCTCGCGTCTCGTATTTCGTTCGAAATACGATTTACCGTCTTTCTGCCGTCAGCACCTCACAACCATTTTCTACTATCGCAATTGTATGTTCAAAATGAGCCGAGCATTTGCCATCTTTTGTTACCACTGTCCATCCATTTTTCAGAGTCCGCACGGCACTGGTGCCGGCATTTATCATCGGCTCAACTGCCAAAACCATTCCCTCAGTCAAAACAATGTCATCGGCCAGTAAATCGTCGCTGACAAAGTTTGGCAGTCTCGGCTCTTCATGCATCTTCCTGCCAATGCCGTGTCCAACAAAGTCTTTTACTACCGAAAAACCGGCTGATTCAGCGTAATCCTGCATTTGTGCAGCTATCTGGCTCCACTTAACAGCCGGCGCAGCCTTTGCTATTGCTATGTCGAGGACGTGCCTGGTCACGTCCATAAGTTTGCGGTTATGCTCAGAAGTTTTGCCTACAGCAATCGTAACAGCAGCATCTCCACAATAACCGTCAAGTTTGACGCCAAAATCAACGCTCAGGATATCGCCACCTTTAAGCTTCGTATTACCTGAAGGAATCCCGTGAACAATTTGCTCATTTATCGAGGCGCAAATTGCGCCCGGAAACGGCATTCGAGACAACGGGTTGCGGACACCCTTAAACAAAGCTTCTGCTCCGGCATCAGCGGTCATTTTCGAGGCTACAGCATCCAACTGAGCGGTACTTACTCCCGGCTCGGCAATCTCTTGCAATTTTGAAAGAACATCGGCTACAACTGCACCCGCTTTGCGAATTAACTCAATTTCCCTTCGGCTGCGAAGTGTTATAGCCATTTAATTTCGTATCTCGTATTTCTTATTTCGCTTCACACTTCACGCTTTGACGAGGGCATCCAACTTCTCGAATACTAAAACACTTACCTCGTCGGCATCTTTGTTAGCATCGATGTCATAAACCATACTGTTGTTGCTATTTTTATAGTAATCCACCACCGGCTCTGTCTGCTGGTGATAGGTCTTAAGCCGATTTGCCACCACTTCAGGGCTATCATCCGGCCGCTGAACGAGCCTGGTACCATCGTTGTCACATATTTCTTCGGCTTTCGGCCTCAGATTTTCAATGTGATAGACCGCACCGCATTGAGGACAGCTTCTTCTTCCGGTCATTCGCTCAGCTACTATCCGGTCATCTATCTTCAGGTTCAAAACAGCGTTTATCTTTTGGTGGCTGCAAGCCAATGATTTATCGAGTTCGGCGGCCTGATTAACGGTTCTGGGAAAACCATCGAGTATAAAACCAGCCTCAGGCACCTTTTTTATTGCGCCTGCCATCATCTCAACTATTATTTCGTCCGGCACAAGTGCACCGGAATCCATATAGCTCTGGGCCTTTTTACCTAACTCGGTACCTGCTGCTCTTTCCTGTCGTAAGATATCTCCGCTGGACAGATGGAGCAGACCATATCTGGCAACAATGTACTTACACTGGGTTCCTTTGCCCGAGCCAGGGGCGCCTAACAAAACTATCCTCATGCATAAGCTCCTTTTATCCTGCCGGCTCCACTAAAACCCTCATAGCTGCGCATCAAGAGGTTGGCCTCAATTTTCTGAACGAGGTCCAGCGAGACACTGACAACTATCAATAAACCCGTACCGCCTAAAAAAGTGGCTACTATCCAGGGAATCCCCAATATAATATTTATGACCGTGGGCACGATGGCGATTATGGCCAAAAATGATGCTCCGAAATAGGTAATTCTGGTCATCACCGTTTCGAGGTACTCGGCGGTTCTGCGCCCGGGCCGAAGACCCGGGATGAAGCTTCCGGAATCCCGCAAATTTTTTGCCATCTCCTTCGGCTGAAACTGCACCGTCGTCCAGAAATAAGCGAAAAGAAATATCAATAACATATACAAAACGTTGTATGTATAAGCACGACCGGGTGTCAGGGCATTCTGCAAATCCGTAAGAAACGCTGAACCTCTGAACCTCTCTATCTTTATCAAATAGCTGATTATCACCGGTGGGAACATCATAAAGGCCGATGCGAAAATTATCGGCATCACGCCGCCGTGATTGACACGAAGCGGCAAATAATGTCTTTGGCCCCCATAAATCCTCCGACCCCGCATCAGCTTTGCCTGCTGAATCGGTATTCTGCGCTGGCCCTGCGTTATCAGTATCGCACCGGCAACAACAAATACGAACGCTGCTATCAAGAACAATATCTGCGCCGGGCCTATTTTCCCCGGTCCTCTGACGATTCTTAAGTCGACATTGTCGGCGAGCCTGTCAATCGCCCAGGGCATTCGAGATATAATGCCGGCCATAATTATCAAACTGATTCCATTGCCTATGCCGTATTCATCTATCTGCTCACCGAGCCACATCAAGAAGATGGTGCCGGCCGTCATACCAACAACCCCCATTATCAAGGCCTGGTAGTACACGTCGGCATCGAATGCCCCCGGCACAACGGCACTGAGATACTTAATAGCCATCATAGACTGAATGAGACATATCAGTACCGTCAAGTAGCGTGTGTACTCCTGTATCTTTTTATGGCCGGTTTGGCCTTCCTGACGTAACTTCTTCAAAGCAGGAATGACCTCGCCCAGCAGCATAAGGATAATCGATGCGGTAATATAGGGCATAATTCCCAACCCAAACAAGCTGCTTTGACTCAGAGTTCCACCGCTGAACATTTGCATCATTTCAACAGCTCTACCAATTGGAGTATCTGTTTGGCCACCGGTTTGTCGAGCGTCAAGGGTCTTCGATATCTCCTTATGGTTAAAATAGGGAATGGGGATATGGAAACCAACCCTGTATATTATCAGCAGCGCCACAGTAAAAAGAATCTTGTTACGCAGGTCCTGGATCCTGAATACGTTAAAAACTGTTCCAAGCATTTCTACATTTTCCGATAGTGTTTCACTTTACAATAATTAAATCAACTATTCTATCACTTTTGCCGTGCCACCGCAGCCTATAATCTTCTGTTCAGCGGTCTTACTAAATTTATGCGCCGCCACCTCCAACTTCTTTGTCAGTTCACCGTTACCAAGAATCTTAACTTTACTTTTGCAGCCGAGAATCAGTCCTGCATCGGATAATTGTTCCACACCGACGGCAGCACCTTCGTCAAATCTTTCCAGTTGTGATACGTTAACAATTTGATATCGTGCTGCGAACTTATAATTACTAAAACCGCGTTTGGGCAGTCTGCGAAATAAAGGCATCTGGCCGCCTTCATAAAACGACACGGAAGTCGAGCCGCTTCTGCTGGCACTACCTTTGTGACCGCGACCACAGGTTTTGCCGTGACCGGTGCCAGTGCCCCTACCAACGCGCCGCCGAGCCTTATGTTTACCTGCGATAGAAGTTATTTCGTAATTCAACATTAAATCATCACCACCTTTTCATCGCTTTAACTTCTACGCCGCGAAGAGATTCAACTGTTTCTTTGCTGCGTAATCTCAACAACCCATCCATCGTAGCCTTTACAACATTTTTAGCAGAACAGCTTCCGTAAACTTTTGTAAGGACATCCTGCACACCGGACAGCTCGAGCACCGCTCGAGCGCTGGAGCCGGCGATAACTCCGGTGCCGGGGCTGGCCGGAACCAATGTTACCTTCGTAGCTCTGTATTTGCCGTTGACTTGGTACGGAATCGTTCGGCCGACCAAAACTATTTTGTGCAAAGATTTTTTTGCATCTTTTATGGCTTTCTCAACTGCCAACGGGACTTCATTGGCCTTGCCATAACCAATACCCACCGTGCCTTCACGGTCACCAATTACAACCAACGCCGCAAAGCTGAAACGCCGGCCTCCCTTGACGACTTTGGAACAGCGAAATATCTTTACGACCGTATCTTCCAACGGCCGTTCTTCCTGGTCAGATAGTTTGACCCCGTTAGAAGGCCGCACCAAAGGCGCGACACTTCTCTTTGAGGTCTTACTTCTAACGGGTTTAACCGTTTCTTCTGCCAATTTTTTCTCCAAACTCGACTTTTTAAAAAACCAGCCCAGTCTTTCTTGCCGCTTCAGCAAGAGTCCTGACTCTGCCGTGAAACTTATAGCGGTTTCTATCAAAGCAAACACACTTAATACCGACACCAAGAGCCTGCTTTGCGACCGCTTCACCTACGATTTGAGCGGCTTTTTTGTCAGCGGTATTGGTTAATTGGTCTCGCAGGCCTTTCGCTCTTGTGCTTGCGGAAACAAGTGTCGCTCCCGCGGCATCATCTATAATCTGAGCGTAAATATGCCTGTTCGAACGAAATACGGACAGTCGTGGTCTGTTTGGTGTTCCAAAGACTTTTTTTCGCACGTGATATTTACGCCTCAGTGCCGCCCTTTTTATCCCGTCGATTCTCATAAAAACCAAATCCCAACTACCCTTTACTACTGATTTCGAATTCCGACTCCTTTTTGAATAGTCAACACTCAATTGTCAATTCTCAGGCTGTTCCCGAAGTAAATGCTTTGCCGACCTTGCGTCGCACGTATTCGTCGGCATAACGAATACCCTTTCCTTTATAGGGTTCCGGAGGCCTTATTTTTCGTATCTCGGCAGCAAACTGTCCCAAGAGACACTTGTCTATTCCAGAAAGCGTGAACCTGGCGGGAACATCATTGCCTCGCGTTGTATCGACCTCGATATTCGCTTTTATACCCTTTGGTATTACCCGCTCTACCGGATGGCAAAAACCGAGCTGCAAAATCAGTTTTCCACCCCGCTCTTTGACACTATAGCCGGTACCGTATAACTCCATCTTCTTTTCAAAACCTTTACTGACACCCGTCACCATATTGGCAATCAAGGAACGCATTGTTCCGTGTAACTGCCTGCCCTCGCGGACTTCAGGATGTTCATTTTCCACCGATATTTTCGCTGCAGAGCTGTCGATTTTTACCTTTATCCGCGGGTGACAGTCAATCTCCATTGTGCCGAGCGGCCCTGAAACTTTAATACACAAGCCCTTCTGCTCAACCACAACCGCCTTAGGGATAGTAATCGGTTTTTTCCCGATACGACTCATTAGCTCACCGTACACAGTATCTCGCCGCTGACGTTGGTCTCGCGGCAGTTTCTATCACTCATTACACCTTTACTCGTCGAAACAATTGCTATGCCCATACCGCCCAAAACGTGCGGCAGTTTGTCAACAGATGAATAAATTCTGCGGCCGGGCTTGCTTATCCTCGTTATTTCGTTAATAACAGATTGACCGTCCCTGTCATATTTCAGAGTAATTCTCAGTATTCCCTGCTTACCGTCGTCAATTCGGTCGAAATCTTCGATATAGCCTTCCTTCTTTAAAACAGCCGCTATGCCTTCGCAAATATTCGATGCCTTAACATTAACCTCCCCTTCATTTATCCGCACAGCGTTGCGAATTCTCGTCAGCATATCAGCTATCGGGTCGCTCAAACTCATAAACCGGGCTCCAATTTCGCATCTTGTTCGAAATGCGAGTTTACCAACTGGCTTTTCTTACTCCTGGTATTTTTCCTTCGTTAGCTAAGCTTCTAAAGCAAATCCGACAAATTTTGAACTTGCGATAAACAGCCCTGGACCTTCCACAAAGCTGGCAACGCGTATATTGTCTAACGCGAAATTTTTGCTTCTTTTCCGCCTTGTTTTCCAGCGCTTTAGTTGACATCCACACACTCCAAAATAATCGTTTGCCTCCCGCCGCCAACCGCTAAATATCACTCCTGCGTCGCCGACCTCTTGAACGGCATCCCAAAAAGCGACAGCATTTTCCTTGCTTCATCATCAGTTTTTGCTGTCGTTACCAAGGTTATGTTCATGCCCTGCTGAAATTCCATCTGTGCCGGATTGATTTCCGGAAAAACACTCTGTTCGGGCAGGCCCATTGAGTAATTGCCTCTTCCGTCAAAACTGTTAGGATTAAGACCTCGAAAGTCTCTTACACGCGGGATAGCAAGATTAATGAGTCTATCCATAAATTCATACATTCGCACGCCGCGGACAGTAACTTTCAAACCGGTTTCATTGCCCTCGCGAACCTTAAAATTCGAAACGCTTTTTTTAGCTTTGCAGACAACCGGAATTTGGCCGGTAATCATCATCAGGTCCTTTTTAGCTGATTCCAGAAATTTCTTGTCCTGGGCCGCTCTGCCAACACCCATAGAGATAATGACCTTTTCCATCTGCGGTACGGCCATAGGATTCCTGTAGTTAAATTCTGAGGCCAACTCCGGAACTATCCTGGACTTATATAAATCTTTCAAACGCGCCATCAAATACCTGTTTTCAAGGTAAAAAACAAAATCGCCTGTTCTCAGCTATCAATAAATAGTTTGTTAGCTTTTTCCCGCCTTTCTCACAATGCCAATTTCGGTTCCGTCAGCAGCAACTCGTCTTTTACTTCCATCCTCGTGCTCCTGATAATGAACCCGACTACCTCTCGAGCTTTTTGGATTTATCGGCAAGACATTACTTATATGGATTGGCTGTTCAATACTAATCCGGCCTCCCTGGGGATTTCTGCGTGAAGGCCGAACATGCTTTTTTGCTATATTGTGACCCTGAACCACTACTCTATTCTTTTCGGGTATGACACGCAGCACCCTACCGGTAGCACCTTTGTGGTCACCAGCTATAATCTCAACCATATCACCTTTTTTTATATGTATAGCCATTTTCACTCTCATATTGCGTATATCGTATCGCGTATTGCGTATTTGTCTTCACGCAATACGCATAACGCATCACGCACGACGGTTATACTACTTCGCTTGCCAGGGAGATAATTTTCATATAATTTTTTTCACGAAGCTCGCGAGCAACCGCACCGAAAATTCTCGTTCCTATGGGATTACCTTCGTTATCAATCATCACTGCGGCATTGCTATCGAACCTTACATAGCTGCCATCAGAGCGTCTCACAGGACTTTTGGTGCGAATAATAACGCATTTATGGACTTTCTTGTCATCCAACTGGCAGGTCGGCAACGACTTTTTAATAGCAACACAGACAACATCGCCCACGCTGGCCACAGGGCGCTTGAACTTTCCCCGGGACCCACCTTTGCCAAGAACCTTAATGCACAATGCCGACCTTACACCTGAGTTGTCGGCTATATCCAACATTGTTTCCTGCTGAATCACCTTGCTATTCTCGTAACTCGCTTTTCGCCTTACGATTCTATCTGAACCGCCTTTTCTACAACTCTGATAAGACGCCAACTCTTCGTTTTGCTGTGAGGTCTGCATTCAGCAACTTCAACGACGTCACCGACACTGCCCAGACTCTGCTCGTCGTGGGCGGCCAGTTTTGTTCTACGCTTCACGTATTTGCCGTATTTTGGATGCCTGACCTTGAAATCAATGGCAACTTGGATGCTTTTTTTACCACTATTGCTTATTACCACGCCAGTTAAAGTTTTTAATTTTCGTTCCTGCATCCTTGGTTTCCAACTCATCAATCATCTGCGGACAAAACGCTACCTGCTTTCCCGCATTATCGTTTTAATCCTTGCGATATCACGCTTAACATTAGTTATCGCTTTGGAATTCTCCAGTTTTTCCGTAACCGCCTGCGCGTGCAAATCAAACAAATGCCTCTGGAGCTCTTCCAGTTTGCTTTCGAGCTCATCCGGGCTCATCTCGCGATAATGCAGCGCCTTCATCTCAAGCTATCCTTCAACAGGAGCCCATTTTGGCTCTACCACAGGTACTTTAAGTCGCAAAATGGGAATCCTACAACGAATGTCTTCGTTTAACGAACCTGCATCTAATCGGCATTTTATGAGCGACTCTAACCAGTGCCTGCTTTGCGATGTCCTCATTTACTCCGCCGATTTCAAACATAACCGTACCCGGCCTGACTCTGGCGACCCAAAATTCCGGCTCACCCTTACCTTTGCCCATTCGTGTTTCCAATGGCTTGGCGCTTACCGGTTTGTGCGGAAATATCCTGAGATAGACTTTACCTTCTCGATGCAAGAAATGAGTGGCTGCAACTCGGCCGGCTTCAATATTCCTGGCGGTTATCCAACTGCTTTCCAACGCCTGCAGGCCGTATTCACCAAACGCGACGAAATTGCTTCTCGAAGCATTACCCTTCATTCTGCCACGCTGGCTCTTACGATGCTTAACTCTTTTCGGCATCATTACCATTTTTTCAGACCTTTAAAAAACCTATACCAAAGGGATAACTCTCTTTGAAAAAAAGGCGACCTTCAACTTGCATCTGGACTTTCTTGTTCCATTGCATCAGCTTTTACCGGCGGTGCAACCGCATCTGCTCGGGCGGCGCTTTTGCCCTGTTGTTCAGACACAGCTTTAGACCTGCCGCTGCCCCTTGCAATCGGGCCAATCCGCCTTGGCAAGCGGCGCCGACGACGCATCGTTTGCTCAACTTCTTCGCCGAATTTGCCTTTGTAAATCCAAACTTTAACGCCAATCGTACCATACGTCGTTCTTGATGTCGCTACAGCGTAATCTACATTAGCGTCCAGCGTATGCAGTGGGATACTGCCGAGCTTCTGCGTTTCCTTGCGTGCCATTTCCGCGCCTGCCAGCCGTCCGGCACAGATAATCTTAACACCCTTAGCGCCTGCATTCATTGCCGATTCGCAATACTGCTTCATTGTACGCCGAAACGAGGCCCGCTTGCTTAGCTGTTCGGCAATTGATTCGGCCACCAAAGTAGCATCCAGGTCCGGCTCTTTTATTTCGATAACATTGACAGCTACCTTTCTGCCGGTTATCTCTTCAAGCTCTTCCCGCAACCTATCGACTTCGCCGCCTCTTGGACCGATGACCACACCGGGCCGGGCGCTGTGCAGCGTTACTTTCACTTCGTTGCGCGTTCGGATTACTTCAACCTTTGCCACCGCACCTTTGGGCATATGACGGTTAAATTTCCCGTCAACATACCGTCGGATTTTCTGGTCCTCGACAAGAAAATCGCCGTAATTAGCCTTGGGCGCAAACCAGGTACTCTGCCATCCAAGCGTTATTCCTGTTCTAAAACCTATTGGTGATGTCTTCTGACCCATAATCCCATATCTCGTATTGCGTATTGCGTATATCGTATTGCGTACTTACTTTTTCCTTTTCACTTTCCTTTTCTTCTTATACCTGTGTCACTGTTATATGTATGTGACAGGCCTTTTTGCTAATAGGATGCGCTCTGCCTCTGTCTTTCGGTATCCATCTTTTTGTGCCGATGCGAACTCCCGCATCATCAACACGGGCGCTGCTGATGTAGAGATTATCAACATCGGCCTGCTGCTCATCAGCATCTGCAACGGCGCTTTTTAGAACCTTGTCAATAATCACTGCTGCTCGTTTCCTTGTAAACTTCAAGATATCCATTGCGTCCTGGACCCTTCGGCCGACTATCAACTGCGTAACCAATCTGGCCTTGCTGGCTGAAAGCGGGGCAAAGCGATAAGAAGAACGCCAGTCAACCAAATCATTTACCTCAGCAGATAAGGCGGTCGCAAGGTGGCGAATATCCTCTGGACGCGGCTCGGGCTTAAAAAGGCCTTTTTGCCAATTCTTAACAGCCGCTGCTGCTTGTTGCCTGTTGAGTCCTCCTCTGACAAGCTGGCTTGCTAACTGCTCCACATCCATCTGTCGCTGCTGGAAAAGCTCTTTTAATTTATTAGCACTTAACATATCTTATATCTTGTGGCACGGCCATCATGGCTGTGTTTTCACGAGCTGGAAGCCTGTGCCACCCACGGGTAACTATTTTATTTTCTTGCTTGAATGACCCTTAAAAATCCGTGTGAGTGAAAATTCACCCAACTTATGTCCAACCATATCCTCGGTAACAAAAACCTTATGAAATATTTTGCCGTTGTGGACCATAAAGGTAAAGCCCACGAATTCGGGAATTATCGTGCATCTTCTTGCCCAGGTCTTTATCGGCTCACGAGAGCCGGAACCAATTTGCCTGTTGACTTTGATAAACAACTTCTCATCAACGTATGGCCCTTTTTTAAGAGATCTTCCCATTAACTTTCCTCAACACTTATCATATCTTTCTTCAGGCTTCTACAGGACCAACTGTCTTCGCCTTTTACTCTTACGTCTTCGGATAATCCTTTTGTTACTTGGATTTCTGGGATTTCTTGTCTTTCCACCTTTTGCCAGCACACCCGTAGGCGAGCAGGGATGCCGGCCGCCGCCTCGACGGCCTTCTCCACCGCCCATCGGGTGAGCAACGGGATTCATTGCCACGCCTCTTACGTGGGGCCTTCGACCCATATGGCGTTTTCGCCCGGCCTTACCGATCCGTATATTTTGGTAGTCCGGGTTGCTCAGCCGACCAATCGTCGCTCGGCATTCCTTGCGAAGCATCCGCATTTCACCACTTGGCAAAATAATGGTGACCCAATTACCTTCTTTGGCAACAATTTTTGCAGCGCTGCCCGCGCCTCTAACCAGCTTTCCCCCCTGGCCGGCTGTCATTTCGACATTATGAATCTCCAGCCCGGCAGGAATCGCCTCCAGCGGCATCGCATTACCAATCTTAGGCTCGCAAGAAGAGCCACTTTCCAGCCGGTCTCCGGTCTTTATACCCAGCGCCGTTAATATATATCTTTTTTCACCGTCGGCGTAGTGCAGCAGGGATATAAAACAATTTCTATTAGGGTCGTACTCAATCGTTGCCACTTTTGCGGGGACACCGTCTTTATTACGTTTAAAATCGATAATACGGTAAATTTTTCTTGCTCCACCGCCTCTAAACCGAGAGGTAGTGACACCGTGATGATTTCTTCCACCGGCCTTCTTTACCCGCCTGCAGAGTGACTTCTCTGGCTTGGTCGTAGTCAACTCAGTATAATCATTTACTGAGCTGTTCCTGCGTCCGGCACTTGTTGGCTTATAAACTCGAATTCCCATTTTACCCGTATCTCGTATCGTATATATCGTATTTCGTTTAGAACAAATCTATATGAAAATCCGGCTCCAGAAACACAACAGCTTTTTTCCAACTCGGCTTGGAACCAATGGTTCTACCTCTGCGCCGATGTTTGCCCTTTCGGTTAGCGGTTTTAACCTTGCGCACCTTAACGCTGTATATCTTTTCCACAGCATTTTTTATCTGGATTTTATTAGCTTTTTTATTTACTTCAAAGGAATACGCACCTCTTGTGTTCGCAAAGTGCATCCCCTGCTCCGTAATTAAAGGCCGAATTATTATATTATAGTCGTCCACACCAATGCCTGCTAATTTTCGCTTGCCCCGTCTCTATTCAACAGAGACAAAAACGCCTCTTTAGTTATCAGCATTTTGTGGTGGCTGCAGATAACGCCGGCGTTCAATTCGGCCACGGGCATAACAGCCACTCTCGGAATGTTTTTAGCTGATTTGTAAAGATTTACGTCTATGGAGCTAATCGCCACGAGGCAACTGCGTTCAATCTTCAAATTATTCAGAACACTCACAAAATCGCCGGTGTGCGGCTTCTCAAAGTCCAGTCCGTCCACGACTACAACGTTGTTACTCAAAAGCTTTGCTAATATTGCCGAGTCCCTGGCCAATCTTCTTTGCTTTTTAGGCATACGTTTACGGAAATCCCTGACGACCTTGGCAAAGGTGACGCCGCCGCCGACACGCTTGGCGGTTCTGCGGTTACCAACTCGGGCAAATCCCGTGCCTTTTTGCCTGAAGAGCTTTCTGCCCGAGCCGACCACCATACTTCTGCCTTTCGTTGTCGCTGTTCCTATACGCTTGTTAGCCTGATACATAACAATCGCCTGCTTGAGCAGTGGATATCTAACTGAGCCACCCAAAGCCGACTCGTCGACCTTTAAGCTATCGACCTCCTGGCCATCTGTGTTGTAAACAGTCAAATCAATCATTTTGAAGTTTCTACTCTCCAACTACTCAGCGCTTTTTGGCACTACGAACGAGACAATAACCGCCGGCGGGGCCTGGTATAGAACCCTTGACGATTAATAAATTGTTCTCTTCATCTATAGCTACCAGCCTACGACTTTTCGCTGTAACACGGCAATTGCCCATATGCCCTGCCATCTTCTTGCCTTTTTTGGGGCTTCCGCCATGCCCGGCATCGCTGGCATAACTTGATATTGAGCCAGGCGCCCTGTGTTTTCGCTCCGTACCGTGCGAGGCAGGGAAACCGCCAAAGCCATGCCGCTTCATCACCCCCGCGAAACCTTTGCCTTTACTGGTACCTACAACATCGACAGATTTGTCCTCGGCAAATACCGAGACAGTGACAGAATCTCCGACGTTGTACTCCGGTTCGACATCGTCCGTCAGTCGCATCTCCCTGACAAATTTCTTTGGCGTTGTATCGGCTTTGTGAGCATGTCCGATTTGTGGATTCTTTCTGCGTGAAGGCTTCACATCATCATAACCCAACTGAATGGCATTGTAACCGTCAGTGTCGGTAGTCTTGACCTGCATAACGGCGCAAGGGCCTGCCTGTATGACCGTAACGGCCAGTAGCTTGCCTGATTCGTCATAGGCACGAGTCATTCCAACTTTTTTTCCCAATAACATTGCCATTTTCTCGTATCTCGTCGCTCGTCGCCTGAATCACCGGTCAGGCTTTTATCTTTACAAAGACGCCGGCCGGCACCACTAAACGATTCAACACTTCCACCGTTCGCGCGTTGGCCTCGTGAATATCAATCAGACGTTTATGAGTCCTCAACTCAAACTGCTCACGCGACTTTTTATCGATGTGGGGACTTCGCAAAACGGTGTATCTTTCAATACGCGTAGGCAACGGTACCGGACCACTAACACGAGCATTGGTCTTCCGAGCATGCTCCACTATCTCCTTAGCAGATGCATCAAGAGACCTGTGATCGTAGGCCTCCATTCTAATTCTTATTCTTTCGGTTTCAGTAGCCATAACTTTTCTCTACACTGCCCCCTTCCGCAGGGACAAGCTCACCCCCCAAAGCGGGGGACAAGGCACTTTTTTCTAATTAACCCTTAAAATCTATAAAATAAAAAATTATATTAACTTATAAATCAAATACAAAACAAAAAAATTCACTCTCAGCGTATAGTTTTTCTATTATCCGCTAAATCTATCTTGTTTGATTTTGGCAGGAAAGGCCTTTTTATTTATTATTGACGATTTACTATTTTCTATTGATGTCGAATCCCAACTTCAACCAATCATCAATAACCAATTACAAAATTCGCCTTCCTTAAGAATTCGGGTTCGGACCAATTTACGGGGCCCCACTCTGCGGGTTCCCACCTTGCAAAAAATAGCAAAGTGACAGCGCCAGCAAAACGAAAACCCTGCGACCCTTCCAAAGCCATCTATCGGCTCTGGTGTACCCCTAAGTCTAACAGGGTACTTAATAAACCATCCCTGACCGCCAAATTACGGATATGCCACAGCCCAACTGGTTCACGCAAAGTCATCCCTGACAATGCTCGCTACGGCTGAAAAACTTTCATAATATCAAGCAAATCAATTGCTGTCAACAAAATGTCGACAAAAATCTTGGCTCAAATATAAAAAAAATAGCACTATTTTTCGCAAACTGACCGGCTCCGGTGAAGTTTGCTTTCGCAGGAACCAGAAATGTGTTCCAAGAGAATTAGATTCCTGCTCCGTCTAAAGCCGGTTCTTCAATTTCGCAAGAATGAAAAATTCTGCTATATTCTTATCAAAAAAGCACTTACGTCAATATTTGGCTTCAAATTGGTCCGGTTCGACTTAAAGAATAATCTGCCTGGCAAGTTGCTCCGGGACCTTTTCATAGCTCAACGGTTCCATAGTGAAGGTTCCCCGGCCGGCTGTGGCACTTCTAATTTCGCTGGAATACCCAAACATCTCCACCAGGGGCACCTTAGCATCAATTACCCGCATATTTCCATGAAGGCGACAATCTGTGATTAAGCCCCTTTTTCCAAGCAAATTGCCCTGGACCGCCCCGAAAGTAGACTCTGGGATTATTACTTGAAGCCGCATTACCGGCTCAAGCAAAACCGGCCCTGCCTCACTGAGAGCCTTTTCCACCGCAATTGCGGCAGCCTGCTCGAAAGCCAGGTCCGAAGAATCTACCGAATGGAATGAGCCGTCAATTAGCGTAACTTTGACCCCCATAACAGGAAAGCCGGCCAACACACCGCTGCCCAAAGCATCTCTGGCGCCCCTTTCCACAGCAGGGACATACTCTTTCGGCACGACATCGGACGACACTTTGCGCTCAAATTCAATATCGCGGCTGGCCAGACCCGCCTCCGTCAACAGCGGCTCAATTACCAAAACAACGTGGCCATATTGGCCACGCCCACCGGTTTGACGTATGAATTTACCCTCCGCCTGCGCCAATTTTGTTATGGTCTCCTTATAGGCCACCTTAGGCCTGCCAATCCTGACATCAACTCCCAACCTCTTTACAAGTTTGTGCTGGAGTATTTCCAAATGCAGCTCGCCCATTCCACTGATGATTGTCTGGCCTGTCTCGGTATCTACTTTAGATTCAAAAGTCGGGTCTTCACGCCTCAAAACAGCCAGTGCCTCTACCAATTTTGCCTTTTCCGCCGCCGTTCTGGGTTCTATCGACATAGTAATAACTGTCTGAGGGAAGGTAATACTTGGCAGGAGGACAGGCTTCTTGGGATCGCAAATTGTATCGCCCGTAAGTGTTTGTTTTAGCCCTACAACTGCGACAATATCGCCGGCACTGGCGAAATCTAAAATCTTTCGCTCGCGGGCGTGCATCTCAAATATCCTGGTAATATTCTCCCGCTTGTCGCGATTTACATTCAAGACCCTGCTGCCGGACTTTAATGTGCCCTGATAAATCCTCAGAAAGTTTAAATCGCCGTGCATATCGCTTGTAATCTTAAATGCAAGTGCAATCAGGCTGCCGTTACGGTCGCATCTAACCGATATTTTTTTATTTTTATCAGTCGGTTTGTGCCCGATTATAACAGGTTTGTCCAACGGGGAAGGCAAATACGCAACAACACCGTCGAGCAGTCTTTGCACGCCAATATATTTTAAGGCCGACCCAACAAATATCGGATGAAGCTTGCTGCTCAAAGTGCCTTTTCTAATCGCTTTGTTAATCATTTCAACATCTATTGGCCCGTCGTGGACATAGGCGTCCATCAGCTCGCTGTCATATTCGGCTGCAAGCTCAATCATCCGGTTTCGTTGCTGCTGTGCAATTTTTTGTAATTCCCCGGGAATTTCAGTCTCTTCAAAGATTGCCCCCATCTTTTCGGCCTTGTAGAAAACTGCCTGCATTTTAACCAGGTCTATTATCCCGGCAAAGGAGTCCTCCGCTCCAATTGGAATCTGCAGCAGAATCGGGTTGGCAAGGAGTTTGTCACGGACACTTTCAACGGTCATCTCAAAATCGGCACCGATTTTGTCCATCTTGTTGATAAAGCAAAGGCAGGGTAAATCGTATTTTTGTCCCTGTCTCCAGACGGTTTCGCTCTGGGCCTGCACACCCTCGCTGCCATCAAATACCGCTACTGCCCCGTCGAGAACACGGAGAGACCGTTCAACCTCAGCAGTAAAGTCAATGTGCCCCGGTGTATCAATAAGGTTGATTTCAAAGCTTTTCCAGGGACATTTAGTCGCGGCTGAAGTAATAGTAATGCCTCGTTTTTGCTCCTCTTCCATAAAGTCCATAACGGCGGTGCCGTCGTGGACCTCCCCCATCTTGTAGGTCTTGCCCGTATAGAAAAGAATGCGCTCGGTTACCGTTGTCTTGCCGGCGTCGATATGAGCCATAATTCCGATATTGCGTATTTTTTCCATACTCGATTCTCGATACTACGTTCTTGATGCTCGACGAGTGATGAGCATTGAGTACCCACAGAATAAAAAAACTGCCACGGTTTATTTTATAAACGCACCGTGGCAGTCGAAAACGCCCGTATATTACCAAGCAAAATGGGCAAAGGCCTTATTCGCCTCAGCCATTCTATGGATATTCTCGCGGGTTGTCATTGCGCCGCCGTGTCCATTATAAGCATCTATAAGTTCAGAAGCCAGACGCTCGCACATAGGCTTTCCTTTCTTGCCTCTGGCCGATTCCAATATCCAACGAAAAGCCAGCGATTGCTGGCGCTTTGCGCTTACCTGCATCGGCACCTGATAACTGGCTCCGCCAACACGTTTGCTCCGAACCTCGATCAGTGGTTTTACGTTATTTACTGCTGTCTCGAATACCTCAAGGGGCTGAACATCCTTCATCTTTTTGGATATAACATCCATAGCATCATAAAAAACACGCTGCGCAACGCTTTTCTTACCGTCCCACATCAAACAGTTAATAAACTTCGAAGCCAGCTTGCTGTTGTATGTAGGGTCAGGCTTTAATTGTTGACTTGAAGCGGTAAACCTTTTTGCCATCCTCTATCCTCGATTTTTTGGCGCAGAGTTCGCAAAGATTTTTAATATTTCATTTCTGTGGAACTTGTGCCATCTTCTTTCCTTTTTATCCGCCACGCACATTGGCGGATTTATTCTTGTTTTCTCTGCGCTCTCAGGAGTTTCTGCTGCTAATCCCTTCTACTTTTGTTTTTTTGTACCATATTTACTTCTGCCCTGCTTGCGACCAGCGACGCCGGCACAGTCAAGGACGCCGCGGACAATATGATACCGAATGCCCGGCAGGTCTCTGACTCGGCCTCCACGAATTATCACTGTGCTGTGCTCCTGGAGGTTGTGGTCAATGCCTGGTATGTAAGCTGTAACTTCCTTGCCGTTGGTCAGCCTAACACGGGCGACTTTTCGTAAGGCCGAGTTCGGCTTCTTGGGCGTTTGAGTCCTTACAATCAGGCACACACCTCGTTTCTGGGGCGAGCCACTAATATCAGATATGCGCTTTCGACCCTTCGACTTTGCTCTTGGGCGTCTAACCAACTGGTTTATAGTAGGCATAATTCACTTCCGACTCAATCTTCGATTTTCATTTGATTCCCAGTGCTTCCTTAACGGCAGCATCTGCTTTTGCTTCCACCTCTTCGGCTTCTCTGACTTCCGCAAACTCCTTCGGCAACGGAGCTTCTGCAAGGTGCTTAATCTTCATTTCCAGATGGGGCTTGAAAGCCGTACCGGCCGGTATTAGATGGCCGAGTATCACATTCTCCTTCAAGCCGTGGAGTCTATCTATTTTACCTGCCAAAGAGGCCTCGGTCAAGACCTTCGTTGTTTCCTGGAAGCTGGCTGCTGCGATAAAGCTCTCTGACCACAGCGATGCCTTTGTTATTCCCAGAAGTAATGTCTTGGCAGTTGCAGCTTTTGGTTTTCTGCCCTTCGCCGGCGTACCACCAATCATTTCAACCTTTTCGTTGATATTTGCAAGTTCTTTCTTGCCGATAACCTGGCCTTCTTCCACATCAGGCGCATCTCCGATGTTCGTAATCTTGAAACTATTGGCCAATCTTTCATTCTCCTGTCGGAATATGAATTTATCAACGACCTCACCCGGCAAGAATGAGCTGTCGCCAACAGATTCAATTTTAACTTTTCGCATCATTTGAGCACTGATAATTTCAATATGTTTGTCGTTGATATTGACATTTTGCGAACGATAGACATTTTGAATCTCTGCAATTAAATATTTCTGCAACGTTTCCTCTCCTTTGATCCGCAGAATATCGTGCGGAACCAATGGGCCGTCTGTCAAGGCGTCTCCGGCAACCACTTCGTCACCGGTGTGAACATTCAGATGTCTATCACGTGGGACGTGGTGTTCTTTCTCCATTCCGGATTCGGAGCGAATTATAATCGTCATTTTGCCCTTGCGTTTATCACTTCGCAGCTCGACGCGACCCGAGATCTCAGCCATTGCAGCAGGCTCTTTAGGCTTGCGTGCTTCAAATACTTCGGTAACTCTCGGCAGGCCGCCGGTGATGTCCTGCGTCCCGCCGGTGGCCCTTGGCTGACGGGCTAATAGCTGACCCGCCTGGACTTTCTGGCCTTCAGTAACCTCGATTCTCGCTCGTGCAGGCAGATAATGAACGTCGAGTATTTTGCCTTCCGAATCTTCTATGATAATTTGCGGATGCTTATCGCCTTTATGCTCGATTACGACGGGCCTGCCGGGCCGGCCTTTGCGCTCTTCTTCAATTTCGATTGTTTCGCCTTCCACAATATCTACAAACGAAATTTGACCAGCTACTTCTGCTAAAATTGGTGTACGGTGGGGGTCCCAGGAGAATAATCTCTGCTTATCCTTCTTTAGCTCCTGTCCAGACTCCACTTGGATACTTGCACCGTACGGGACCTTGTACTTTTCAATCTCACGCCCCTTTTCATCTAAGATTGCAAGCTCACCACTCCGTGTCAGCACAATACCCTTTGATTTTACAGGCCTGGGCTTCTTACGTTCTTCAGCTTGCGGGATAATATCTTCACGGTATTTGTCCCCTTCCTGAATAAAAGACGAAGCTTCCTCCGTCGGATCCGGAACAACATTCAAATTCCGGTACTCAACTTTTCCCTTAGAGACAGACCACTGATCACTCTCAAGAATGGCTCTGGAAGCCACGCCGCCCGTATGGAACGTGCGCAGCGTCAACTGGGTGCCGGGTTCACCGATCGACTGGGCGGCAACAATGCCAACCGCCGAACCTTCCTCGATCAAATCACCGGTGCTCATATCCCAGCCATAACACTTCGCACAAATACCAAACGGACTGTCACAGGTCAGCGGGCTTCTGACTCTGATGGCATCAAGCCCCAAAGCCTCAATCTCCGCTGCCGCCTCCGACGTAATAACTTCGTTCTCACGAATAATCATTTCGTCGGTAATCGGGTTACGAATGTTATCTCTGGCCGTTCTGCCGATAATAAGTTGAGAAAGCGGCACATCAATCTGCTCGCCTCTGCTGACTGTGCTTTTGGTAATTCCCTGTAAGGTTCCGCAGTCGCGGTCGGCGATAATTACATTCTGCGCCACATCGATGAGCTTGCGGGTAAGATAACCGGAATTGGCCGTCTTTAAGGCGGTATCAGCCAATCCCTTACGCGCACCGTGCGTAGAGCTAAAGTACTCAAGAACGGTCAATCCCTCACGGAAGTTTGATTTGATCGGCGTCTCGATAATCTCGCCGCTGGGCTTCGCCATTAGAGCTCGCATCCCTGCAAGTTGCTGAATCTGGTCGACACTGCCTCTCGCACCGGAATCACTCATAAGATATATCGGGTTCAGGTACGGAGAGCCATCCTCCTTAGTATCTTCCTTAAGGCTGCGCATCATTTCGTTGGTAACCGCCACACGGGCATTTGTCCAGGCATCAATAACCTGGTTATACCTTTCGCCCTCGGTCAAAACGCCTTCAGTGTAGTTCTTATGGATTTTGCCCACCTTCTTTTCTGTCTCCTCGATAATCTCTGGCTTCCTTTCCGGTATTTTCAAGTCCGTAATGCCAAAGCTCAAACCGCCAAGTGTGGCATACCTGAAGCCCAAATCTTTTATTCTATCAAGAAGGTCCACCGTCTCGGCTGAACCTGCGAATTCGAAACAGCCGTTGATTACCTGGCTCAACTTCTTCTGAGACATCGTCATATTGTAAAATGGCATCCCTGCACCGCTCGGGAGTATATCGTTGAATAAGCATCTGCCCACCGTTGTCTCAATTACCCGCCCAGCACCAACCTCTGGAATCGGACTATCCTCAGTAACAACTTTTCTTCCCTCTTCGATCTGCACTTTAATCCTTGTGTGCAAACCGATTTTGCCCATGTCGTAGGCCATTATCGCTTCGAAAGCGTCCCTGAAAGCCGGTATATCATAAAACCCTTTCTCCTCAGCTTCTCGCTTTTCGCCGTCCGCCTCCATACAGGTCAAATAATAGTTGCCCATCACCATATCCTGAGATGGTCCGACCATTGGCGAGCCGTTGGCAGGCGAAAAAATATTGGCCGTCGTCATCATTAAGATATGAGTCTCGGCCTGCGCTTCGATACTCAGCGGTAAATGCACCGCCATCTGGTCACCGTCAAAGTCGGCATTAAATCCCTTGCAGGCCAACGGATGAAGCATAATGGCGTTGCCCTCGACGAGAACCGGCTCGAAGGCCTGAATGCCCATTCGATGAAGGGTAGGGGCACGGTTGAGCAAAACAGGATGCTGATGAATCACTTCTTCCAGGACATCCCAGACGCCCATCTCTCGCCTCTCAATCATTCTCTTGGCGCTTTTAATCGTATCGGCAAGGCCGTGGGCTTTAAGTTTGCGAATAATGAAAGGCTGATACAACTCCAGCGCTATTTTCTTCGGCAGTCCGCATTGATACAGCTTCAGATTAGGTCCCACTACAATTACCGAACGAGCTGAGTAATCTACACGCTTGCCGAGCAGGTTCTCACGGAATCGGCCCTGCTTGCCCTTAATCATATCCGTCAGGGACTTTAGAGGCCGATTATTACTGCCGAGGACCGGCCTGCGGCAGCGGCCGTTGTCAAGCAGTGAATCAACCGCCTGCTGAAGCATCCTTTTCTCATTGCGGATAATCACATCCGGGGCATTAAGGTCCATCAATTTCTTCAACCGGTTGTTACGATTGATAATGCGCCGGTAAAGGTCATTCAAATCGCTCGTTGCGAAATTGCCCCTTTCAAGAAGAACCAGAGGACGCAAATCAGGCGGGATAACAGGAACAACTTCAAGCACTATCCACTCGGGCTTGTTACTGCTGTTCTTAACCTCGTTAACGGTCTTCAGTCTCTTGGTGAGATCTTTGATCTTCTGCTTGCTGCTGGTCTTGCTTATAGCCAGCCTTAGCTCACTGCTCAAGGCATTCACGTCGAGATTTACCAACAGCGCCCTGATGGCTTCGGCGCCCATTGAAGCCTTAAAGGCATTACCGTATTTGTTCAACGCCTCACGAAATTCTTCTTCGCTAAGCAACTGACCCAGCTTCAAGGGGCTTTGCCCCGGGTCGGTAACAACATAGTCCTGGAAATAAATTATTTTCTCCAGGTCTGCACTTTTCATGCCTAAAAGTGTACCAAGACGATTCGGTATGGCTTTGAAAAACCATATATGCACAACCGGTGCTGCAAGATTGATATGTCCCATTCGCTTGCGGCGGACGCGACTATGCGTAACCTTGACTCCACAACGGTCACAAATTATCCCCTTGAACTTGGTGCCTTTATATTTGCCGCAGGCACATTCCCAGTCTCGTTCCGGCCCGAAAATCCGCTCACAAAATAAGCCGTCCTTCTCCGGCCGATATGTACGGTAGTTGATAGTCTCGGGCTTGCGAACCTCGCCAAATGACCAACTGCGAATATCGTTGGGGCCGGCCAGTGAAATCTTAACAGAACCATAATCATTAATCCGATCGTAAATATTTTCTAACATTTAAGGCTAACTCCTTATCTTCTCACCGAATTTTTTATAGAGTAGTGCCTCCAAGCCGTTTCTTCTCAAGCTGAATATTCAATCCCAATCCTCTTATTTCATTACACAATACGTCAAAGCTCAAAGGTGTGCCTGCTTCGAGGGTGTTTTGTCCCTTGACCATTGATTCATAGATTTTTGTTCGGCCTTCAACGTCATCGCTTTTGACCGTCAGCATTTCCTGAAGTGTATAAGCCGCCCCGTACCCTTCCAAAGCCCAGACCTCCATTTCGCCGAACCGCTGCCCCCCCGTTCTGGCCTTGCCGCCCAAAGGCTGCTGCGTAATCAGACTATATGGACCAGTTGCTCTGGCGTGAATCTTGTCGTCAACGAGATGATGCAGTTTCATCATGTAGATATATCCGATGGTTGCAGTCTGGTCGAATGGCTCACCTGTCCTGCCGTCGTACAATTGAGTCTTCAGCATTCTCGGGACATTCACAAAAAACTCATCATCAGCCGGAACGCCTTTATTGGCTTCAAGCTCGGCCGCTCGCTTGCTCATAAGCTCATTCGCCTCGGCGGTCAGCTTCTTGATGTCGTCTTCGGTAGCACCATCGAAAACCGGAGTAATAGCATTAAAGCCCAGCACTTTTGCCACCCACCCAAGATGCGTTTCCAGAATCTGGCCTACATTCATCCGGCTCGGAACGCCAAGGGGATTCAGCAATATGTCGAGACTCGTCCCGTCTTCTAAAAACGGCATATCCTCTTCGGGCATAATCTTGGCGATAACTCCCTTGTTGCCGTGTCGGCCGGCTATTTTATCGCCGATTGACAACACACGTTTAATCGCAACATAAACTTTTACCATTTGCAGAACCCCACTGGGAAGCTCATCGCCATGTTTCAAACTCTCAATCCTGTGCTTCTTTTCTTCCTGTATTTCAGTAATCTTGACCCAGAACTTATCCTTGATTTTCGCCGCTTCACCCCGAAGCGCCGCAGGTTTGACCCACTTAATATTGAAGTTTTCTATCTGCTCATAAATGACCTCGTCATCGGTACTGACACCGACTTTCTGACGGGTGGATGAATCGACGATATTGACATCGAGCTTCTTGTGGATAGCTTCAATCATTTGCCTGAATACCAGACATTCCTTGGCACGCATCTCGCTTTCATACTCTTTTATCCGGGCCTTAAGCGCCTTCTTCTGTTCTTCGCTGCCTGCACCACGCCTGGTGAATCGTTCCGTCTTTATTACCACTCCCTCATATCCGCTGGGCAGTTCAAGCGAGTCATTCTTAACATCTTCGCCGGCTCTGCCGAATATGGCGTGAAGAAGTTTTTCCTCCGGCGTCAGCTCGGTCTTGCTCTTGGGAACAACCTTGCCCACAAGAATATCCCCGGGGCATACCCTTGTTCCTTCACGGACTACTCCGTATTCATCAAGGTTTCGCAGCGCCTTCTCACCGACATTGGGAATGTCACGGGTAAATTCCTCCTTGCCGAGCCGGGTCTCACGAACCTCGGCTGTAAATTCGTCGATGTGGATGCTCGTAAAGCTGTCATTCTTGCAGAGTTTTTCACTGACTATAATCGCATCCTCAAAGTTAAAGCCGTCAAAAGACACAAATCCAACAAGAACATTTTTACCGAGGGATAACACCCCGTTAGCCGTGCCCCCCCCATCTGCTATTATCTGGTTTTTCTCGACCTTTTCACCGAGCGCAACGATTGGCTTTTGATTAAGACAGGTTCTTTCATTCAATCCCTCAAATTTGCGAAGCTTATATTCATCGGTCTGGTCCAAGACTATCTTGGTTGCATCCACTGCGGTAACCACGCCGCTGCTTTTGGCACGACGGACCATACTTGAGTTTTCGCCGACCACTTTTTCCATCCCCGTACCAACCAGAGGCGCTTCTGTCTTTAGCAGCGGGACTGCCTGTCGCTGCATGTTCGAACCCATCAAAGCTCGGTTCGCGTCATCGTGCTCCAGGAACGGGATGAGCGAAGCTGAAACGCCCACAATTTGTTTTGCTGAAACATCAACAAAGTTAACATCCTGGCTGGCAACCTGAGCTAACTCCCCATGTTTCATAGCCAGCACCATCCCCTTCTGAATTTTATTTGTCTCTTGGTCGAATGTGTTCGGAGCTGCAATTACAGACTTCATATCTTCATCGGCCCGCAAATAATCAACCTTGTCTGTGGCTTTACCATTTTCGACCCTTCGATAGGGAGTAAGTAGAAAACCGTATTCGTCAACTGTTGCAAATACCGCCAGCGAGGCAATCAGGCCGATATTTGTGCCTTCGGGCGTTTCAATCGGACAGATTCTGCCGTAATGGCTGATATGAACATCGCGGACTTCAAAGCCCGCCCGCCTTCTGTTCAAACCACCGGGGCCAAGAGCAGACAGACGCCTTTCGTGGGTCAACTGGCTTAAAGCATTCGTCTGGTCAACAACCTGGCTTAATTCCCCGCGACCGAAGAAATAGTTGATACTGCTCGATACGCTCTTGGAATTTACCAAATCAGCGATGCGCACCGCTTCCTCAACGTCTCTTTTCATGCTCATTCGTTCCTGAACGGTTTTGCGTAGCTTTAGCAGCCCTTTCCTGATTTCATCGGAAGCCAGTTCCTCGATTGTACGCAATCTTCTGTTGCCCAGATGGTCGATATCGTCAACCTCTCCCTTATTGTCGCGAAGGGCCACGATGTATTTCATTGTGGCCAGGAAATCCTCAGGCCGGAGCGTCATCTCATCTTCGTCAATCCGGCCGGAACCGCCGGACTCGAACTTGCGATTCAGTCTGAATCTGCCGACCTTGCCAAGACGATAGCGGTTCGAATCAAAAAATTTCTCTTCAAAGAAAGTTTTTGCCTTCTCTTCGCTGGGCGGATTGCCGGGTCTTAATCTCATATAAAACTTCAAAAGCGCCTGCTCGTGGCCCAGGCAAT
>SMTZ1_10003738_pt1 | contig 24816 bp, 27 predicted proteins | sample DeeMarSWOR136_30_FD_25667 | JGI IMG/M metagenome (IMG submission 25667) | reverse complement strand
TGAGTCGCGTAAGCCGCCCATAAGGCTGGTTGAGCCCGGCAAAGTCTATCGTTATGAAGCCAGTGACGCTACTCATACCCCCATGTTTCACCAGGTTGATGGTGTTGCCATCGATAAGGGGGTTACCCTGGCTGATCTCAAGGGGACACTCTACGAGTTTGCCCGCCGCTTTTTTGGTGAGGAGAGGAAGGTGCGTTTCCGTTGTGACTTTTTCCCCTTCGTTGAGCCAGGGGTGGAGATGGCTATTGAGTGTTTCCGGCTGCCGTCTCTGTAACCACAGTGGTTGGATTGAAATCCTGGGTGCGGGCATGGCCCATCCCCAGGTGCTAGAGCGTGGCGGTATTGACCCCGAGGTATATTCCGGCTTTATGTTTGGTATGGGCATTGACCGTCTACCTATGCTCCGCTATGGCATCGATGATATCAGGCTATTTTACAGTAATGACCTCAGATTTTTATCTCAATTCTAGCGGCGTCAGGTTTAATAAGGATGAAGGTTTCACTTAAATGGCTTAGGGAGTACGTTGACGTTATTCTGCCCGCTGATACTCTAGCCCAAAAGCTAACCATGGCCGGTATTGAGGCTGAGGTGGTACCGGTGGTGTGTGATAGTTGGGAAGGTATTACCGTGGGGCAGATAACCGCTATTGACTCTCACCCTAACGCTGACCGCCTTAGACTGGTTACCGTAAGCCTGGGTGCGGAGCAGGAGACGGTGGTCTGTGGGGCACCTAATCTTAGGCTGGGTGATAAGGTAGCCTTTGCCTCGGTGGGGGCTCAGCTATGTGATGGACATAGTGGCCAGTTATTCCGCTTACAGACGGCTAAGATTCGGGGCGTTCTCTCCAGCGGTATGGTCTGCTCTGAGAAAGAACTGGGCATCTCCGACAGCCACCAGGGGATTCTGGTGCTTGAGGCTGAGGCACCGCTGGGTATGCCCTTGGCTGACTGGCTGGGTGATGTCATTCTTGACCTGGAGGTAACCCCCAATCGACCGGACTGCCTCTCAGTAGTTGGCATCGCCCGGGAGGTGGCGGCTCTAACGGGGCAGACAGTGCATCTACCAGAACCTGGCTATGAGGAGCTAGACTGCTCGATTGAGCAAAAAGCATCGGTGGCAATTATTGACCCCGAGCTCTGCCCCCGTTACTCAGCCAGCCTCATCATTGGGGTTAAGGTGGCTAGTTCCCCCGAATGGTTAAGGCAGAGGTTACTGAAATATGGCATGCGCCCCATAAACAACATCGTTGATGTTACTAACTACGTTATGGTGGAATATGGTCAGCCGCTTCATGCCTTCGACTATGAGCAGATTAGAGGGCGGAAGATTATCGTGCGCCGGGCGGAGGCTGGTGAAGCCTTGACCACTCTGGATGGGGTAGAGCGGGCTCTTTCTGGTGATATGCTGGTTATTGCCGATGAGTCTGGAGCGGTAGCGGTAGCCGGTGTTATGGGTGGTACCGAGAGTGAGGTTACTGAGAAAACGACCTCAATACTGCTGGAGGCAGCCAATTTTAATCCAGCCAGTATTCATCACACCGGTAGCGCCCTAAAGCTACCCAGTGAAGCCCGGATGAGGTTTGAGCGGGGTATTCGCCCTGAACTGGCGACGGTGGCCCTTAAGCGCGCCACGCAGCTTATTATTGAGCTTGGGGGTGGTCGGGCAGCTAGAGGTCTCCTTGACGTTTACCCTGGCAGAGCTGACCATAAGCCAATAAGGTTGTCATGGGGTAGATTGAAGAAGTTTTTAGGTACCGAGTTTAGTCTTGACCAGGTGGCGGATACGCTTACCGCTCTGGGGTTTGACTGCAAGGTGGACGCTGCGGTGGGTGAAGTGTGGGCTACGGCTCCCTACTGGCGGAGTGATATTCTGAGGGAGGTTGACCTTATTGAGGAGGTAGCCCGCATCGTTGGCTATGATAAAATCCCGATGACACTATTCAGTGAGCCGATACCTCACCAGAGTCCGGAACCCATGTTTAGCCTCAAGCGGCGGTTGCGGGACTACTTGGTTGGCTATGGCTTTCAGGAGATAATTACCTATTCCTTAACCAGTCTGGAAATGCTGGGTAAACTGCTTCGGGAGTCTGGTTCTTGGGACCCTTTACCCCTCCGGGTGGCTAACCCCATGACGGTAGAGCAGGAGTATCTGCGCCCTAGCTTGAGGGCTAACCTTTTAGCTACCCTGGCACTAAACAGGAAACATGAAGAGGGTGGCATCAGGTTCTTTGAGCTGGGCAAGGTATATCTTCGGCGACCGAATGACCTGCCCGATGAACCAGAAACACTCTGCGGGCTAATGAGTGGCTCAAGAACGGAGCACTCGTGGCATGGCGGTAATGACCTATTTGATTTATACGATGCCAAGGGGGTAGTTGAGGCGCTACTGACTCATCTGGGTGTTGAGGCTGATTTTCTGGCGAGTCAGGATGAAGCCTTCCACCCTGCCCAACAGGCAGCTATAGTTATCGCTGGCAATAGGGTAGGTATGGTAGGAGAGTTGCATACCGGCGTTCTCGGGGCTTTTGAAATCTCGGATACTGTCCCTCTTTTTGAAATAGACCTCACTCAGCTTCTCCCCTTCACCCTAGGCCACGGGTTATTTCAGCCGGTACCACGGTTCCCGGCGGTGGAGAGGGATGTTGCCCTAGTGGTTGATGCGGCGGTAACCCATAAACGCGTGCAGGAGATTATCAAGGGCTTTCCCCTAGTAGCTCGAGTTAGTTTGTTTGATGTCTATTCGGGTAAGCAGGTCCCGCCCGGTAAAAAGTCCCTTGCCTACCGGATTACCTTTCAGTCACCGGCTCACACCCTGACCGATGACGAGGTTGATAAGGTGCAGGGGCAGATTCTGGATAGATTGTCCCGTGAACTGGGGGCTACCCTACGTAGTTGAACCTGCCCCTAACTTTCTATGCGGTATAAAATTCCTGTGCATATGCTTGATAAATCAGAAAAATCAGAATATACTGAATATGGAATTACTTAGTGAGGTGACGACAATGGGGGAAGAAAACGGGGATGCTTACTGTTGTCTAACTGGGGGTAGGGGAACATCCTGTTTCCGGGTTGAATCGGTAATAAGCGTAGATGATAGAGGACAGATGGTTTTACCTAAGTTAATAAGGGACAGGGCGGGTATTGCTGCTGGTGAGAAGCTGGCGGCTGTAAGCTGGGAGAAGGATGGCAGGGTGTGCTGCATTTCCTTAATTAAAGCCAGGGATTTAACCGAGATGGTAAGTGGTCTGCTTAGTCCCATGATGGAAGAGATAGTTGGCAGGTAATCTTATTTATTAGTTTTTAAGAGGTGACATAGTGAAAGACAAGCAGGTGAAGAGGGTAGTGAGAGAAGGCTATGCCAAGATTGCGAAAGGGAAGGGTTGTGGTTGTAGCCAGGTTAGTTTATGCTGTGGAGGCATTGATTCAGCCCGGGATATTAGTAAGAGCCTAGGCTATACTGAGGAAGAGCTTGAGGCGGTGCCTAGAGGGGCCAACCTGGGCCTAGGCTGTGGCAATCCGGTAGCTCTTGCCTCCCTAAAAGATGGTGAAACGGTGCTTGACCTCGGCTCGGGGGCGGGGTTTGACTGTTTCCTGGCGGCTAACCGGGTTGGTGGCACGGGTAGGGTTATCGGTATTGACATGACGCCAGAGATGATCGAGAAGGCCAGGGAAAACGCTGAGCTGGGTGGCTACCGGAATGTCGAGTTTCGGCTGGGGGAGATTGAGTATCTCCCGGTAGCTGATAACTCGGTTGACGTAGTTATCTCAAACTGTGTTATTAATCTCGCACCGGACAAGAGCCGGGCCTTTGAGGAAGCATTTCGGGTGCTAAGGCCGGGTGGCCGGCTGATGGTATCAGATATAGTTTTACTTAAAGAACTTCCCGCTGTAGTCAGGGAATCGGTGGCGGCCTATATTGGCTGTCTCGCGGGGGCCATGATGAGAGATGACTACCTTGGAGTCATAAGGGCCGCTGGATTTCGGGAGATTAGTGTCGCTGACGAACTAACCTTCCCCATAGATTGTATGACTAAGGAGCTAGCGGCAAAGGCAATTAGCGAGGGCTCAAAAGCATCACCAGAAACACCGAGAGATTTTGCTAGCTCGGTTATCAGCATAAAGATCAGTGCCGTCAAACCTGTTTAGATAGGTTGGTAAGCTCCTCAAGCCTAGTAGCTAGGTCCTCCAGGGGTACGAGCTGGGCTTTCTTCTCGGTGCGTAGCTTTATCTCAACACTGCCTTTCTCTAGGGTGCGAGGGCTGATGGTAACCCGGATGGGTATCCCTAGGAGGTCGGCATCGTTAAATTTCACCCCCGGGGACTCTGGGCGGTCATCAAAGAGCACTTCCCAGCCGGCTGGCTCCAGTTCGCAGTAGAGCCTTTCGGCGGTAGCGACTACCTCAGGATTATCAGGGTAGAGGGGGCAGAGATAAATCTGGTATGGAGCAATCTGCGGGGGCCAGATAATGCCTTTATCGTCGTGGTTCTGTTCTATGGCGGCGGCCAGTAACCTGCCCAGTCCAATCCCGTAGCATCCCATGACAATCGGGTGGCTAGCACCATCGGGGTCAATGAAGGAAGCTCCCAGTCGCTCGCTGAGGAAGGTGCCCAGCTTGAAGATGTGCCCTACCTCGATACCGCGTGTCAACAGTAGTTTGCCCTGGCATTTGGGGCAGCCCTCGCCAGCCTGGGCTTTGGCGATATCGGTGACGATATCAGCGCTAAAGTCCCGGGGATAGTTGACATTCTTAAGGTGGGTCTCGGCTTTATTGGCACCCGCAACAAAGTTAGTTCCAGAGGTGACCGAATCGTCGGCGATAACTTGTATATTACTGAGACCTACGGGTGAGGCAGCCCCAGCCACTATCCCGGCTTGAGTGACTTCAGCCTCAGTGGCTAGGCGGATCTCGTAGCATTTCAGGGCGTTCTTTAGTTTTACCTCGTTTACCTCGAGGTCGCCCCTGATAACCACAAAGATAAGCTCGCTATCGGCAATATAGAAGACTGCCTTAAGGGTGCCCTTGGGTACTATCTTTAAGAACTTGGATACTTCCTCAATGGTAGCCGCTCCCGGGGTGGCTACTTCTTTTAGCGGTAGCGGTTCCTCATCGGCTACTTTACCCTTGATACTTTGCGCCTTCTCGACATTAGCGGAGTACTGGCAAGCGGGGCAGTAGATAACCTCGTCCTCGCCGGTTTCGGTGACCACCATAAACTCATGAGAGTCCTTGCCACCAATCGCCCCACTGTCGGCTTCAACTAGCAGCGTGGGCAGCCCACAGCGGGCGTAGATATTGCGGTATGCCTCAAGCATCTGGTTATAGCTCCGGTCTAGTCCCTCTTCATCAATATCAAAGCTATAGAGATCCTTCATGGTGAATTCGCGCACCCGTAGCAGCCCGGCTCTGGGGCGGGGTTCGTCACGGAACTTGGTCTGGATTTGATATAGCAGCAGGGGCAGGTCGCGGTAGCTTTTGACATACTGGCTAACCAGCTTGGTGATTATCTCTTCATGGGTTGGACCGAGACATAGGTTACGGTCTCTACGGTCGCAGAGGGTAAACAGCCCCTTGCCGAAAGCTTGGTCTCGCCCGCTTTCCTGCCACAGCTCAAGAGGCTGGAGGACGGGCATCATCAGTTCCTGTCCCCCGGCAGCGTCCATCTCCTCCCGGATGATGTTTTCGATCTTTTTAAGCACCCTCCAGGCTAAAGGGAGGTAGGAATATACGCCGGCGGCTACCTGAGAAATCATGCCGGCTTTCAATAGTAGCTGGTGGCTAACCGTCTCCGCTTCAGCCGGTGCCTCTCGCTGTGTCTTACCGAATAGTTTTGATAAACGCATTTCTCTACTTATCCTGTCTGGCTAGGTTCGTGAGCTTGTCGGTTCTGTAATTACCAACACCCTCCATCCTATTCTTACTGGATGAGGCAAGTTGGTTAAATAGCTCAAATCTTTAGCCAGCTACTTACTGGCTTAGGTAAGGTAGGTATTGTTTTGTTCTGTTAAGCCTAGGCAAATTCCTTTTTACCCATGGCGGTAAAGATAACCCCCAGTATACCTTTTTGTTATAAATATCACGCAGGCATAAGTAACTCCCACTTTATTGCTAGGAGAGCTGGGTAATTAATACAGCCTGACTGTTCAGTTATCGTGGACTAATTCCTAGTTACGCCGGACTAAGCGAATTCCCTCTTACCCATTGAGACAAAGATGATGGAGAGTATTCCCAGCACTGTCCCCACTGGGAATAGAATAGTGGCCAGAATGGCGCCGGCGAGGGCGAACCCCCAGGATTTTCGTCGTAGTGCGAAGATGCCGCCAATAAGGGCAATAACGCCAATGGCAATTATTCCGCCACCAATTCCTGCAATCATCTCTAACCCAGGGATTCCAAGCATAAAAGCAGTACCTACGGTAGCGATAATGGCCCCAACACCGATGCCGTAACACCCAGAGATTATGGTCAAGACACCAGCTGTGGTTGGCTTCCAGGTTCTTTCCATGTTCTTCCCCTCCTTTTATTTCGATTGCTGTAAGTTAGTTTCAAATATTAAAGCATAATAAGTGGCGTTATGCCAGTGGTTTAAATGGAAATTTTGGGCAAAATTTCTCAAACATAATGAGATACGGTCGAATCTACCCTAGGTTATTTTCAAATCATACTTCGGTTTGCCCTCTTCCAGATGTAGTATGAACCTGACTCGCCGGCCGGCTATAAGGTATCTCTCGTATTTTTCTCGTAATTGCTTAAAGTCTGTGGTCTGAAGAAACAGTCTTAACGTCTCCAGTCGTTCCTGGAGTTCGCTTTCCTCGCCCTTTCTAAGGAGTTCGCACAGGGTCTTTTGATATTCTCTCTTTGCCTTGGTTTCGATGCAGGCGGAGAGTTCCGGCTCTAGCTCTATCTTTATCTACCTCACCCCCTTTATTTAAAATCCCTCCACTTCATTCATCAGCACCCTTATGAAGTCCTTTTCCGCAATCGTCTTAATCTGCTTACCCTTCTTGAAGAGGACGGCTTTGCCTTTACCACAGGCAATGCCGATATCGGCGTCTTTGGCTTCCCCGGGACCGTTGACGATGCAGCCCATAACGGCAACCTTTATCGGCTTGGTAATCTTTAGTAGCCCTTTTTCAGCCTCTTGAGCTAGGCGCACGATATCTACTTCGGCCCGCCCGCAGGAGGGGCAGCTGACCAGTACCGGACCGTGCTGGCGCAGATCCAGGCTCTTCAGGATTTCGTAACCGGCGATTACCTCTTCTCTGGGTTGGGCTGAGAGGGAGACACGGATGGTATCCCCAATCCCCAGATAGAGTAGGGTGCCGATGCCTACCGTGCTGCGGATAATCCCGGTTCTTGGGGTGCCGGCTTCGGTAATGCCGATATGCAGGGGGTAAGGTATCTTTTTGGCAATATCTTTATAGGCTTCAATTGTGGTCGGCACGTCAAAGGCCTTGAGGGAGACCTTAATCAGGTCAAAGTCAAGGCTCTCCAGCAAGCTTATTTGTTCTAGGGCAACTTTAACCATTCGCCGGGCGAGGGGTAAGTTAGGGTTTCCCGTCTCAGGCAGGCTCCCGGCGTTTACCCCGATGCGAATCGGGGCCCTCTTCTCCTTGGCTGCCTTAGCTATGGTGGCAACCTTATCTGGTTCGCGTACGTTTCCCGGGTTCAGGCGCAGTCCATCAGCCCCGGCTTCCAGTGACATTAGCGCCAGGCGGTAGTCGAAATGGATATCGGCGATGATGGGTAGGGGGGAGGCTTTTTTTATCTCTCGTATCGCCTGAGCAGCTTCGGTATCGGGAACGGCGACCCTTACCAGCTCACAGCCGCAGTCGGCAAGCTCCCTGATCTGGGCAACAGTTGACATAATATTACGGGTGTCGGTTTTGGTCATTGACTGTACCACAATGGGGGCACCACCACCTACGGTGACCTTACCGATCTTAATTGGTTTACTGACTCGTCTTGGCTTCATGGTATTTAGCCTCCGCTACTTACGATACGAGTGATATCATTATAGGTTATGGCGGCGATTACACCGATAAGCAGGGCAAAGCCGATGAGATGTATCAGCCCCTCTGTCCTTGGCGGGATGCGTTTGCCTCCGCGGGCTTTCTCTAGGAGGACAAAGGCAATCCGGCCACCATCCAGGGCGGGTAGGGGGAAGATGTTTATTAAGCCCAGGTTGATGCTGAGGAAGGCGGCAAACTCTAGTAGCGGACTTAAGCCGGCCCTAGCCACCTCTCCCGTCATCTCAGCGATGCCCACCGGCCCCCTTACCTCAGGGGGGGTGGCTCCGGTAGCCATACTGAGCATGCCGTTTTTGAAGAGAACAAAGGTTTCCACACAGGTTGCTACCCCTAGGGGGGTGGCCCTCCAGGCGGGTTCACTCTGGCGGACGACGGTGGCATCTGTAGTCCTCACGGTAACACCAATGGCTCCTTGACCTTCAGGTGGTTGCCACCTTGGCACCAGCCTGAAACTCTCAATGGTTGCATCGCTGTGTTCCACGGCTATCTCAGTCTCCCGGCCCAAATTGAGCTGGATATAGCGTTGCAGCTCACCAGTGCTGTTTATTGGTTTATCGTTTAGGCTGAGTATCGTATCCTCGTTTTTAATACCAGCCATGGCGGCCGGTGAGTCGGGGGCGACCTCCTCTACCATGACCTTACCCATGACCACGTTATGGGGAACCATAAAGGCAATGGTAAAGAGGGCTAGGGGAGCCAAAAAATTCATCAGTGAGCCAGCGCTGAGGACTAAGAGCCGGATACCAGTTGGCTTACCGGCTAGGCTTCGGGGGGCACTAGGGTCTTCCTCTCCGGCTAGTTTGGTAAAGCCGCCTAAAGGGATAGCGTTGAGTGAATATATGGTTTCCCCCCGCTTCCTCCCCAATATCCGCGGCGGAAAGCCGACCCCGAATTCCTTCACCTCTACCCGGAAGGCTTTGGCGGTGATGAAATGACCGAACTCGTGGGCCAGGATAAGCCCGACCAGGATGCCGATAAAGATTCCCGCCGTAGCTAGCATGAACTGTCTCCACTGGCAAGTTGAGAGACCTTCTCCCGTGCCCAGGTATCAGCGGCTAGAATTTCCTCTAAGGTAGGCTGGGCTACCGGTTGGTGTTGCTGTAGTGCTCTTTCCACCAGACGGGCGATATCGGTGAATCTAATACGCCCAGAGAGGAATAGTTCCACCGCTATCTCATCGGCGCTAGAGAGAACAGCTGGGTAAGTCCCGCCCTTTCTACCCGCCTCAATGGCTAGCTTGAGGCAGGGAAAGTTGTCGAAATCAGGTTGCTCGAAGGTTAGGTTTCTTAAGGTGTCCCAGTTAAGCCGCGGCAGCTCCGGGTTGGGCAGGCGTTCGGGGTAGGTTAGGGCGTATTGAATGGGGAGACGCATATCAGGGTAGCTTAACTGAGCTTTGACGGAACCGTCTCGAAATTCAACTAAGGAGTGAATGACACTCTGGGGATGGATTAGGACTCTGATATTCTCAAAGGGCATATCAAATAGCCAGTGGGCCTCAATAATCTCAAGCCCTTTGTTCATCAGCGTTGCCGAATCAATAGTGACCTTCCGTCCCATCTGCCACGAAGGGTGCTTTAGCGCTTGCTTAGCGGTAACCTTGTTCAGTTTGGCGGATGAGAAGTGAAGAAAGGGTCCGCCGGATGCGGTGAGGGTAATCTGGGAGGCTTTCTGTTTCTCTCCTTCCAGGCACTGCCATATGGCGCTGTGCTCACTGTCCACCGGTAGAATCTGGGCTCTCTTTAGCTTTGCCTCTCTGGTGATGATCTCGCCGGCCATAACCAGAGCCTCTTTGTTGGCTAGAGCAACCCTCTTCCCGGATTTTATAGCGGCTATTGTCGGCAAGAGCCCTGGTGACCCTGAAGTAGCCATGACCACGATGTCTACCTCGGGGTGGCGGGCAATCTCCGCTAAGGGCAAAAATTCGCATTCTACATTTAGGGGGCTAGTGGCCTCTCTCTCTTGGAAGTAGACAAATCTTGGCTTAAATTCGTTTACTTGCTCAGCTAACAAATCGAGGTTCTTGCTGGCGGCTAAGCCGATAATTCGAAATCGCTGGGGAAAGGCACGAACTACCTCAAGTGTTTGTTGGCCGATGGAGCCGGTTGAGCCTAAGATGGCTATTTTTCTATTTATGCTACCCATATCGCATAATAGTATACCACGATACCGGCCAATATGAGGCTATCAATTCGGTCGAGGATACCGCCATGCCCTGGCATCAGCTTACCCGAGTCTTTGACCCCCAGGTTTCGCTTGAGGAGGGATTCAACCAGGTCTCCCACCTGCCCCAGGATACTGGTGAGTGCGCCGAGGAGTATTGCCTGCCAGGGAGTGAGTGGTAGTTGAAAGGAGGTGGGGGCAAAGAACAGGGTGCTCACGGCGATGCCACCACAGATTCCGCCAATGGTGCCTTCCCAGGTCTTACTCGGGCTGATAGCGGGCGCTAGTTTGTGTCGCCCAAACCTCCGGCCGATAAGGAAAGCGGCGGTATCGGAAACCCAGGTGACAAACAGAACTAGGAATACCCAGTTGCGGCCGCTATCCAGGCCTCTCAGGGCGACCAAGTGGCTTAGGAGCCAGCCGATATAGAGGATGCCGGCTATGGTCCATACCCAGCTAGTGAAAGCGCCCTCTTTCTGCCGGCGGGTTAGGAGCCCGATTAAGGGTAATACTATGGCGGAGGTTATGAGCAGCGGGGTGAGTAAATCAGGGTTAAAGCGGGCTTCAAGGAGAGACAGGAGCTCTGAATTACGGCTCAAGATAAAGAACGCTGTCCAGGTCAGTCCGAAGCAGGTGAGTGGTGGCGGCTTGGTGCTGGCTACCATTCTGTAGAATTCCAGGGCTGCCAGGACTCCAAAGGTGGCTATTAGTGCAGTAAACCCCGGCCCGCCCCCAAACCAGACGATGACCACCAGCAGAGTAGCGTACCAAGCGGAGGTTAGCGTTCTTTCCTTAAGCATCTGACTCTCTATTAAACTCCTATTATCAGGTGTAATCAAGTGGGTCTTGAGGTATCGTCTGTGGCAGGTGCGCTTGCTATCAGCGAGGATAGCACAAAGTAGCTTCTACGGGGATTAGGTTACTGGGTAACCGGTCGCTTGAATTATAGGCCACCGAAACGCCTTTGCCTCTGGTGATAGGCTAGTAGTGCCTTATCAATCTCTTTTTCGTCAAAGTCGGGCCAGAAAACGTCGGTGAAGTAGTATTCGCTATAGACCGATTGCCATACTAGGAAATTACTGAGACGCAGTTCACCACCGGTGCGAATGAGCAGGTCGACATCAGGTATGTCGGCGGTGTAGAGGTAGTTACTGAACAGCTCTTCGTCTATATCCTGAGGGGTAATATTTTGGGCCATGATTTGACGCACGGCGTCCAGAATCTCGGCGCGTCCCCCATAGTTGAAAGCTAGGTTAAAGGTCATGCCGGTGTTATCTTTCGTTAACTCAATAGCCTGCGTTATGGATTTCTGGAGGCCGGGGGGCAGTTCCGCAAGGCGACCGAGGTGGCGCAGTCTAATTCCCTGTTTATGGAAGGCTAAGGCCTCCTGGTCAATTATCTCGGTAAAGACACGCAGTATATTACTGATCTCTTCTGGAGGGCGGCTCCAGTTTTCTGTGGAGAAGCCATAGAGGGTGAGGTATTTCAGGTGTTTATTATTCAGGTAACTTATGGTAGCGCGGGCTCTTTCTAGCCCGGCTAGGTGTCCGGCAAGCCTGGATAGTCCACGCTGCTCTGCCCACCGACCGTTGCCATCCATGATAATAGCGACGTGGTTAGGTAAGCGAGTCTCTTCCTCTGTGGTTTGGGCTCTAGCTTCCATAATGCAAGCCGATAGTGGGTGGCGTACTCTTTAGGGCTAGACCTCCCTTAGTTCGGCTTCCTTGTCCTGCCCCACCTGCCCCGCATTGGCAATGAAGACGTCGGTTATCTTTTGTAACTGGTCTAAGGCACGCTTGAGATCATCCTGCGAAATATCCTTATCTTTCTCTTGCCTTCTTAGCTCGTCCATTGCTTCGCGTCTTAGATTGCGGATAACTACCTTTTCCTTTTCCACTCTGTTGTGTACTGCCTTAACTAGTTCCTGGCGCCGTTCTTCACTGAGGGGCGGGATGTTGATTCTGATTACGTTGCCGTCACTGGTAGGGTTTAGCCCGAGATCAGACTTCAGGATGGCTTTCTCGATGTCTCGTAGGCTGCTTTTATCCCAGGGCTGAATGACCAGCAGCCTGGCTACTGGAGCTGAAATCCCGGCAATTTGATTAAGTGGTGTGGGAACGCCGGCGTATTCCACCTTGATGTGCTCTACTAGGGCCGGGGTAGCGTGTCCGGTGCGAATAGAGGCTAGTTCCTTTTTCAAGACACTAACCGCGGTGTGCATCTTTTCTTCGGCGTTGCGCAGAAGGTCGACTATCATCTTCTTACTCGCTGGATATCAGGGTACCAATAGGTTCACCAATTACGGCGCGCTCAATACTCCGCGGGGCTAGGAGGTCAAAGACAACTATGGGCAACTTGTTGTCCATACAGAGTGAGAGAGCCGTGGTATCCATTACGTTGAGACGCAGATTTAGGGCTTCAAGATGAGTAAGCTTATCCAGCTTCTTGGCATTGGGCTTCTTACGGGGGTCGGCATCATAGACACCGTCGACATTATTCTTGGTCATGAGGAGCACCTCGGCTCCAACCTCTATGGCGCGCAGTGCGGCAGTAGTGTCCGTGGTCATGTATGGATTACCGGTACCACCGGCGAAGATGACCGCCCTGCCTTTCTCTAGGTGGCGGATAGCACGGCGTCTGATGTAGGGTTCGGCTACCTGCTCAATACCTATGGCTGATTGAGTTCTGGTAGTCACCCCGGCTTCTTCCAGGGCGTCTTGGAGGGCTAGGGCATTAATCACCGTGGCCAGCATGCCGGCATAGTCAGCGGTGACCCGATCCATCCCCTTTTGCTCAGCGGCCGCTCCTCTCCAGATGTTACCACCCCCAACGACCACAGCAATACTAACCCCCATTTCAACTATCTGTTTGATCTCCTGGGATATAAAGTGGACGGTATGACTATCAATACCGTAATTGGCTTTACCACTGAAGGCTTCACCACTGAGCTTCAGGAGAACTCGCTTATACTTGGCAGAGGTCATCTTGTAGTCCCTATTTACCTAGTTCAAATCTGGCAAATCTGCTTACCTTGATATTCTCGCCTACCTTGGCGATAGCCTCCAGAATAAGGTCTTGGACAGTCTTGGTGGGGTCTTTGATGTAGGGCTGGAGAAGCAGGCAGGCGGTCTCGAATTCTGTATCAGCTTCTTCAGAGGCTTCTTCATGTGAGATGAATTGAGGCGGCATGGCGGCTATTTGCATGGCTAGGTTGTGGGCAAGATCCTTAAATTCACCAGTACGAGCTACAAAATCGGTTTCGCAGTTGACTTCGACCAGGGCACCAATGCGCCCGCCAGTATGAATATAGGCCTCAACGAGTCCTTGCTTAGCAGCGCGTTCTGTCTTTTTCTGCGCCTTGAGGACACCCTTTTCCTTTAGAATGTGGAGTGCCTTTTCGGTGTCGCCGGCTGCCTCAAGGAGAGCATTACGACAAGCCATGACCCCGGCCCCTGACTTATCTCTCAGTTCCTTTACTATGGCGGTGGGAATTTCCAACTTTCTCTCCTTTGTTTATTCATCCTCGGGAGTAAGAATAGAGGGCTCGAAACCTTCTTCAGCCTCAAGCTGCTCGGCTTCCACCTCTGTTGGGGCCAGGGACTCTCCCGTTTTACCATCAAGCACGGCATCGGCGATTTTGCTAGATATTAGCCTGATGGCTTTAATGGCATCATCATTAGTTGGAATCGGGTAGTCAATATCAGTCGGGTCACAATTAGTATCAGCGATAGCGACCACCGGTATGCCGACGCGTTTGGCTTCAGCTAGGGCGGCCTTTTCCTTGGTGATGTCAACAATGAAAAGAGCCGCTGGTAAGCTGGTCATCTCCTTGAAGCCACCTATCAGACGATTAAGGCGTATAATCTCCTTCTCCAGTTTTAAAGCCTCATTTTTGGGCAGGCGGCTAAACTCTCCCCTCTCTTTCTGGTCTTCTAGGCGAACTAGGTAGTCAATACGCTTCTGGATAGTGGCAAAGTTGGTTAGCGTCCCGCCTAGCCAGCGTTGGTTGACATAATACATGTGACAGCGGTTAGCCTCTTCTTCTATCGTTTCTTGGGCCTGCTTTTTGGTGCCCACAAAAAGGATACTGCCGCCCTCAGCGGCAACTTGGCGAATAAAGTTGCAGGCTCTGTCCAGCATGCTGACCGTTTGCTCGAGGTCAATGATGTGAATACCATTACGCTTGGTGAAGATGTATTTCTTCATCCGCGGGTGCCAGCGACTGGTCTGGTGTCCAAAGTGTGCCCCAGCTTCCAAAAGCTGCTTGATGGTAACTGTGTCTACCAAACTTAGACCCCTTTCTAGCTGTTAAGTAGTATAGCATAACCCCCATTATTCGGCAAATGAGCGTAGCCATGGCGGGGATGAGCCTGCTTTTTGCGAAGTGACAAAAGTATTATTTTAGAGGTATGATATCAGGTAGTAGCTATTGACAAATGTAAGGAGCCAAAGGTGGAGATAAGAAAGACGTACCAGAATGTGAAGCCTGAGTTACTCTATGATGAGATAAAAGACTTGGCTTTGAAGCAGGGGGCAGTTAAAGAAGAGGAGAAACTGGAGACATACGCTCTACCGGATGACACCTCGTCCTTTGTCTCTCGGGGAACACTGACGTTTCGGATGGCGGGTAAGTCGGCTAAGCCGGCGAAGGAATGCCTCAGGGTGCATATCGTGGGCTCAGCCAGAGGTGAAACCAGGGTGATATTTGACATTGATGAAGAGTGTTTCCCTCAGGAAAAGCTTAACGCTCTGCAAAGTGACCTGGACTTTATCTTTGGCTCGTATGAAATAGAGAGTAGCTAGGTATCGCTAGCGGAGTTCTCAGGGCCGTTTTAGTCCCCTTGGCTTAAATTGTGACTATTTCAGCCTTTATTTCCTCACCTATTTCCAGTAATCCGAAGGAGTCTCTGGCTCGCCCTGGATTGAAGAGCCGGCTGCCGCGAAGGAACTGATTGGTCGCTTGGTGAGAGTGGCCGTAGATGATAATATCCACCTCCGGAAACATGTCTCTAATCCGACCGGCTATCCCCCAGGGGGCTCCCGAGCCGTGGGTGAGGCCGATCGTTCTACCGTTAACGACGAATAATTCCTTACGGGGTAACATTTCCTTAAGCTCGCTCGAGTCCATGTTACCATAGACGGCTTTTACTTTACCCAGTGTCCTGAGTCCTTCAAGTACGGCTCTTTCTGTGAAATCCCCGGCGTGGACAATAAGGTCTACCTTGGCCAGGGCGGTCAGGATGGGACAATTCTCACCGGGGTAACCCTATCATTAGTTGCCATAGTTCGGGGGTAATGCCCTCCTCGAGTGTAATTACTAACTGACTATGGTCTATTATTCTATGAAAAAATGCATGTTGTCCAGTCATATAGCGTCCTTGAGCCTACCAACTTTATTATTTAGGTTTGGGGAGTCTATAATAGGCTGTTAGCTGATTTATCTGGGGAAATTCTCTTTATCGGGCGGTGACCGTTGGTGAGGACTAGCGATTTTAACTACTATCTGCCTCCGGAGCTTGTTGCCCAGACTCCAGTTGAGCCCAGAGACCGGGCTCGCCTTATGGTCCTAAATCGTAGAGATGGTTGGCTAGAGCATCGCCGGTTTTACGAAATAGCTGACTTTCTCCGTAAGGGAGACGTGCTGGTTTTCAATAACAGTCGGGTTATCCCGGCGCGTTTAAGTAGCCGTAAGGCTGATAGTGGGGGCCGGCTGGAGATTCTGCTGCTGAGGCGACTCAGGGATAGTACCTGGGAGACGCTGGTGAGGCCGTCGCGGCGAACCAGGGTTGGTAGTCGGCTGGAGCTGGTGAGTGGTAGGGGGCAGGAAGTGGCGGTTACTGCCGAAGTCGTCGAGTTAAAGGATGGTGGCCGGCGCGTGATGCGCTTCTCTGACGAAACCCGCCTCCTGAGCCTGGGTAGCATACCACTGCCACCCTATATCCGCACCCCACTGAAGAACCCGGAGCGCTACCAGACAATTTATGCTGGTGTCTTGGGCAGTGTGGCGGCACCTACCGCCGGCCTGCACTTCACGATGGAGCTGATTAATGAGATAGAGGGTAGGGGAGTGAACTGTCTCTTCACCACCCTTCATGTCGGGCTTGATACCTTTCTCCCGGTTCGGGAGGAGAATCCCCTTGAGCATCCGATACACCGCGAATTTGGGCTGGTAAGCGGCGAAGCGGCTAGGGTGCTGTCCCAGGCGAAGAGAGAAAGACGGCGCATTATATGTGTCGGCACGACCACGGTTAGGCTGCTTGAGGCGGCGGCTCAAGCCTCAAGTCCACTCGACATGCGGCCATTTGAAGACTGGGTAAGCCTGTTCATCCTGCCGGGATACCAGTTCCAGGTGGTTGATGCCCTGATTACCAATTTTCACCTGCCCCGCTCCACCCTCTTGATGCTGGTCACCGCCTTCGCCAGCAGGGATTTAATCAGTCGGGCTTACCAAGAAGCCATCGCTCGCCAGTACCGCTTCTACAGTTTTGGCGATGCCATGCTGATATTATGACTGAAAGCAAGCTGGAGAGTTTATAAAAAGACTAGTGGAGTATTTATAAAACAATGAGGGTAGTGTTGCATATCTGCTGTGGGGTCTGCGCCGCTGGGGTTACCGAGAGGCTGGCTGCAGAAGGGCATCTTGTCCTCGGGTTTTTCTATAACCCGAATATTCATCCCTTGGAGGAATATCAGCGGAGGCTGGAGGTTACCCGTACGGTAGCCAGGAAGATGGACTTTTCTCTGGAAGTAGCCCCCTATGTACCGGAAGAGTGGTTCCGCGAGACCGTTGGTCTGGAAAATGAGCCTGAGGGTGGTAAGAGGTGTGAAGTCTGCTTCCGGCTCAGGCTAAAGAAGACCTATCTCTTGATGAAAGACTGGGGTGGGGATGCCTTCACCACTACGCTGACGGTAAGCCCTCATAAGTCAGCGGCGGTGGTTAATCGGGTTGGTGTGGAGATCGGTGGGGAGAAGTTCTTGGCCCGGGATTTCAAGAAGCAGGAAGGTTTCAAGCTGGCTATGGCTCTAGCCAAGCAGTGGGCTCTCTATCGGCAGGACTATTGCGGCTGTCTCTATAGTATGAGAGAAAGTTAGGCGGCTATCGTGGCTTCTCTTTTCAGAACCAGGGGGCTCAGCTTTTTCGCCAGATACATAAATGGGGTGTCAATTGCCGCCACCGCCAGTTTGAGAAGATAGGTGGAGAGCAGGATTTCACGCCAGGTGTTAAAATCAAAAAGCCCCCACAGAGCAATACCGCAGAAGATGGCACTGTCAATCGCCTGGGAGACCATGGTTGAGGCGTTATTCCTCAGCCAGAGGAATCTTCCTTTGGTTTTTTCCTTCCAGAAATGGAAAGCCCAGATATCGTGGTGCTGGGATACTAGGTAAGCAGTTATGCTGCCGGCGGCAATGCGGGGCATCAAACTAAAGATAGTGAGGAGAGATTCTTGGGCAAAATCTGAGGTGTCGGGGATGAACTTCAGACCAATCTGCATCCACAGCGTCATCAGCGCCATGCCGATAAAGCCAAGCCATACCCCACGCCGGGCCGTCTTTTTGCCGTAGACCTCGCTTAAGATGTCGGTGGCAAAAAAGATGCTGCCGTAGACTACGTTACCCAGCGTGGCCACCAGCCCGAATATTTCGACGACCTTGACCACCTGAATATTGGCGGCGATGATTGAGGCAACGATGATGGCGTAAAGGCCGTTTTTCCCGAAGAAACGGAAGACAAGAATAACCAGGGCCATATCGATTGGAATAAAGCCAAGCCAGAGCAGGCTGTTGAAAAGGGTGCTGGGTTCCGTGGCAAAAATCGTCATCAGCAGTTTATCCCCTTGCGGCTCTGAGCCTTAAGCCACCTTTCCCGCTGGATACGCCGTACTGCATCATCGGTCGGCTGGTAGCGGGCCAAGAAGTCATCCTTAAAGGAGGTGAAGTTACTGCTCAGGATAGCCCCTCTTATCGTCTTCATCAGGCTGGTCATGAAGTAAAGGTTATGAATGGTAGCTAGGCGGTAAGCGAGCAGCTCCTGACTTCGGAACAGGTGGTGCAGGTAGGCAGCCGAGAAAGTGCGGCAGGTATAGCAGCTACAGTCCGGGTCAAAAGCCGCCTCCTTCTGGCGATACCCCGAGTTACGGATGTTACACCGGCCCCGCCTGGTGAACAGGGCACCCTTCCGGGCTACCTGGGTTGGCAGGGCGCTATCAAAGATATCAATGCCGCTACTTACCCCCTCAACGATGTCTTCGGGAGAGCCAACCCCCATCAGATGTCTCGGCTTAGTCTCTGGGAGCAAAGCTACCGTTTCCGTAAGTATTGTCTTGGTCAGCTCCTTGGGTTCCCCTAGGCTCAGACCGCCGATGGCATAACCCGAAAAACCCAGCGAGGTGAGAAAGTTGGCTGACCTGCGACGCAGCTCTGGGAAGAGACCGCCCTGGACGATAGCGAAAAGGGCCTGGTCAGCGCGCGTTTTAGCGTTCAGGCACCTCTCCGCCCACTGGTGAGTCCTTACCGTGGCTTCTTCAACTCGTTCCGGGATCTCCGTATCGGCGGGGCACTCATCGAGAACGGTGACGATGTCGGCTCCCAGTGACTCTTGGAACTTGATAGCCAGTTCCGGCGTGATCAGGTGCTGGCTACCGTCAATGTGGGAGCGGAAGATAACCCCTTCGTTGCTCAGCTTCCGCAGCTTGGCTAAGCTAAATATCTGGTAGCCGCCGCTGTCGGTCATCAGGGCCCTGGGCCAGGCCATGAATTGATGAAGACCGCCGGTCTTTTCAATCACGGGTATTCCCGGCCTCAGGTAAAGATGGTAGGTATTAGCTATCAACATCTCTATCCCTAGGGTCTGGAGGTCGTCGGGGGCTAGTGCCTTAATGGTTGCCTGACTAGCCACCGGCAGGAATACAGGCGTCGCCACTGTGCCGTGCGGGGTAACCAGCTCACCGGTGCGAGCACCAGTGTCAGGGCAAATTTGTACCGGACGGAAGCTTGCGGTCTTTTTGATGATTTTGTCCTCGCTTATTCCTGCATTGTATTCCCCACAGAGTTTAGGATAGCCTTCAAATAGATGTCAACGGGGGTACTGGTTCAGTCTGTGACGGGCTCTGGCGGTTGTTCCAGCTTTTGACGTTGAAGCTAAAACGTTCCTTTGCTCGCTAACATAATGTGATAATATAGTAATATAATAACCAATATACACAAGATATCATACATGGTTACTTTAGAGGAATTTAAAGCAATACTCAAAGACGATACTAATAGTGACCTTGACATTGTTCAGGGTTATATTACTCATGGCTCACAGTTCGTTTTTATGGGGGATGAAAAAAAATACTTTCTGTTAAAAAAACTAATTGCAGGTCACTTCGGATTAAACCCAAAGAGTTTAATAATGATTGGGTCAGCAAAATTGGGGTTTAGTATAAGCCCGTTAAAGTTGTGGGAACCATTTAATGATGAATCAGATATAGATATGGTAATAATCTCTGAAGGAATATTTCATAAATTCTGGAGAGAACTGTTCGATTTTAATATTGGATTACAGGTAAGATCTGAGGGCGAAGATAGAATGTACCGCAGTTTTTTGGAATACTTCTTTAAAGGTTGGTTAAGACCAGATTTATTCCCATTTCGATATGAAGGAAGAAAAGAATGGTTTAATGGATAAGCGATCAATATGGCATGGGGTAAGGAGGAAGCATACTAGCGAAAAAGACGATCCTAATACGTTGCCATGACTAACTATATTCGTGAGATAATGTAGTGGTCGAAGGGGGCAGGAATGGGAACTGGATTGGCTATAATATTCCTGTTATTGAACAAAATAAGCTTGTGTGACATCGAATGTAGCAGGTCAGTTCACATCTCTAATAAGTCTCTCGATACCTAGCTGTCTTTCAACTGCTTTCAATCCACCGTATGGATTTTTACTCCAACAATCATACATGAGGTCATGGTGTGGATATATACGTCTCAAATCAACCCTAATACAATAGTGAATAAACGGTAGGTCAAATCGACTCCCATTATAGGTATAAACAATTCTAACTTCTTAATGCTTAGATAAGGCTTCCACGGCTAATGTCCTTGCCTACAAGCTGAATAACCGTCCCGTCTTCCCCTTTGCAGATATATATGCCGATCACAGTAACCATGGAGTCAGTGGGTGATAGGCCTGTCGTTGCTGTATCCAGGTATAAGCTTCAACCTCACTCGCCGCTTCTTAATCCCTTACTGGCTTGTAACTATATGACAGCAATGACTTTGTCAAGAGACCTAAGATTCTTCTGGAATAAAGGTAAATCAAGGTCAAGGACATATACCTTGGTGTATCAAAGTGAGACCAGCAAGACAATTGGGTCCTTTGTCAAATAGCCTAGAAATAGGGAAATGCTTGACACCTATATTAGCTCATGATATTATGCTGCAAGTCATTCCACGGCACTATCTTCTGTGTGGCTTTTTGACAAAGAGCGGCAAAGGACATAAATCTATGTATCGAATTATTGGTAAACGCGTACCTCAAATCAATAGCATGGAGAAAGTCACCGGTTCTGCTAAGTTTACTATAGATTTGGAACTACCTCGTATGCTTCACGGTAAAACGCTCAAGAGTCCTCATCCACATGCCAGAATAATCAACATCAACACGGATAAGGCAAGGCAACTCCCTGGTGTTATGGTAGTAATAACCGGATGTGATATTCCGAGCAATGACAGTGTATTTTGGAGAGGGCCTGGCGACCATAGTATACTGACAAGCGATAAGGTTCGTTTTATTGGTGATGAAATAGCTGCGGTGGCTGCGATTGATGAGGACACAGCTGAGGCAGCAGTAGCACTGATAGAAGTTGAGTACGAACTTTTGCCAGCGGCGTTTACCATAGAGGATGCTCTGATCCCCGAAGCTCACCCAATACATGATATAGATGTTGGAACCTCCCAAGTAGTCGCTGGTGATGTTGGGGAGGGATTTAAGGAGGCTGATTACGTACTTGAAGAAACGTTCAAAACCCAAACTATGGAGCAGGTACCCGCAGAAACTGAGGCAGTAATTGCTGAATATGATGGTTCCTCTATGAGGGTATGGGCAGGAACTCAGGTTCCCTACATGGACAAGGTGATGCTCTCCAGAGCTTTCGGATTGCCTATGAGTAGGGTACGGGTCATGACACCATTTAATGGCGCTCCTATGGGAGGGAGGAATACCTATCGGCTTTTCCATATATGCGCTGCCCTCGCCTGGAAAGCCTGTAGAGCGGTAAAAATGGTAAGAAACCGCGAGGAGGAGTTTACCTGTACATCAGTCCGGCAATCCTATAGCTTCCACCTGAAACTCGGGGTTAAACAAGATGGCAGTCTGACTGCTATCAGCTGTGAGACTATTATCGATGCCGGTGCCTATATGTCCTGGTCGCTCTTATTGGGGCAGGCCCAAGGAAACCTGTTCGCCTCACTTTACAAGTGTCCGAATATTGAGTATGTTTACAAGCCCGTTTTTACTAATACTTGCTACGGCGGCCCAATGCGAGGCTTCGGTAACGCTGAAATAAACTTCGCCGTAGAGTCAATGATGAATATGATAGCCGAAAAGCTAAATGCTGACCCCGTAGAATTGAGACTAAAAAATGCCGTGGAGCCGAACTATGTAACTCCTATAGGCTGGAAGATAGGGGGATGCGCCCTAAAAGCGTGCATTCAAAGAGCTGCTGAGGAAATCAAAAAGGGATTTATACCAAGTAATGATAGCAGAAAGGTAAGAGGCATAGGCATGGCCTGTGGTGTTCACTGGAGCGGCTGGAGAGTTGGCATTCCTGCCATCGCGTGGAGAACCGGTTGCTTTACTCCCGAACAATTACATAAGCTGAATCCACAATCACCATTGATAATGGTGAAAGACGGGGAAGCTAAATTACGACCTGGGTTCAGCGATGTGCATGAAATGGATTCGGATGCGTCGTCATCCATTTTGGTATTGAACGAAGATGGCAGCATAATACTTCATCCGTCGGAGCCTGATTTTGGTCAGGGCTCCTACACAGTTTTAGCTATGATTGCCGCTGAGGAGCTTGGCATTAGACTTGAGAATGTTCATGTGAAAAGCCTCGATACAGATAGCGGTACATTCGGTTGGGGAGCCTATGCTAGTCGGACTACCTTCGTTGCAGGAAGAGCGGTACAAAATGCAGCTAAGGAGGCGAAGAAGGCGCTGAGTAAGATCGCCTCGGAGTATCTGGAAACGGCACCGGATAATTTAGATTTCAGGGATGAAAGGATATATGAGAAAACCGACTCGACTAAATATATGTGGTTTTCCGACGCTGTTTTTAGAGCTTATGCCAGAAGGGGTGGAAACATATTAATCTTCAAAGGTTCTTGTGACCCTAATTCTATAGTGCCTGATGTTATGGGCCATGGATCAATAGCGGAAGCTTATCCGTTTATGGCCCAAGCCGTAGAGGTTGAAGTCAACAAGGAAACCGGCGAAGTCAAGGTATTAAGGGTTGTATCTGCCCACGATTCAGGACGCTTTCTAAATCCACTAGCTGCCGAGGGGCAAGTTGAGGGTGCGGTAGTTCAGGGCATGGGCTATACGCTAAAGGAAGTTATTATGAAGCGTGGGGGGAGAGTGCTAAACCCGAATTTTGCTAACTATAGTATGCCTCGGTTCATTGATTTGCCTGAAATCAAGGTAGTTACCATAGATCAAGAAGAGCCCAGCGGTCCATTTGGGGCTAAAGGCATAGGGGAACCAGCAATGGTGTGCATGCCCGGAGCGATATCCAATGCCCTAAACAATGCCTTAGGCATCAGGGTAAAAGAGCTTCCCCTGACTCCGGAAAGAATCCTAGCGGAAATAAGGAAAGAAGAACGCTAAGAACTCGATCATGTTATCATGTTAAAGTTACGTAGAAGTATTTTTATATGAGCTGGAATTTGTGGTTGTAGACTATTATATAGGCAATCCGAAGATGAAAAAATTTGAATATATTAAAGTCTGTTCAATAGGTGAAGCGCTAGATCTCCTAAGAAAGTATGGCGCTAGCGGTCAATTACTTGCTGGAGGTTCAGATTTACTCTTACAGATTAAGCAACACGCAGTAGAGCCAGCTTATTTGATAGACATTAAAGGAATTCCCAACCTAGGTTCTATTAAGCAGGAAGGCGATACTTTATCTATAGGGACGCTTGTTACATTAAGAGATATCGAGAAGTCTGAGATAATAAAGACAAAGTTTCCAGCTCTAACAAATGGTGTCTGTAAGATCGCGTCTGTACAATTAAGGAATATCGCTACTCTAGGTGGTAACCTTTGTCAGGCTATAAAGTGCCCCTACTATAATCAGTCACACATAAATATGTTTATGAGGAGGGCAATAAAACCCTGTTTTAGAAAGGGTGGTAATGTATGCCACGTAGTAACCTGGGGGGAAGATGTTGGTAATATCGTAGTAGGTAATAGCTACTGTAGAGTTCCTTTGGCTGCGGATATGGCCATAGTCCTGGCTACTCTTGGGGGAGTCGTTGAATTAGTGGGCAGAAAGGGATCGTCACGGGAGATAAATGTTGAGAATCTCTATAAAAAAGATAGCAAGCTTAATATTGCTCGTGGTGAGATTCTGACTCATGTTAAGATTCCTATGAGCAGCAATGCCGCGGTATTCCTGATGTACAAGTCTAACCCATCTGCTTATACATCAGTTAGCGTAGCCGTTTCCCTAGCTCTAGACAAGGACAAGGAAACTTGTGAATCTGCTCGGATCTATTTAGGCGGTGTAGCTCCCCAACCTTACAGAGCAAAAGACGTTGAACAATATATCAGGGGCAAAAAGCTAAACGACCAGGTTAACAGGAAAGCCGTAGAGTTACTATTTGAGGACACGAAAGCCGCTAACAACGAAATTGTATTTAAGATTGCCAAGGCAAGGGACCTCTGTCGGGAAGCCCTCACAAAAGTGTGGGAGAAGGCCAAGGAGTGAATGAAGTGGCAAAAGCGGATAGAGCTTATCATATAAGTATTAATGTGAATAACTCGCCTTACGAGCTAAGCGTCAAGCCTGACGAAACATTACGTGAAGTCCTACATGCCCGACTTGGTTTTACTAGTGTAAAATATGGCTGCGACTCGGGCGAGTGTTGTGCCTGTACAGTGATACTCAATGGAATGGCTGTACAATCGTGCCTGCTGCTGGCAGTTGAGGCTGATGGTGATAATATACTAACCCTCGAAGGACTCTCCTTGGATGGCCAACTTCATCCTCTGCAACAAGCTTTCCTCGAGAACGGCGCCGTCCAGTGTGGCTTTTGCACCCCGGGTATGATACTAACAGCTAAAGCCCTGCTGGATGAAAATTCAAACCCCACTACCGAGGAGATAAAACAGGCAATGCAGGGTAACCTGTGTCGATGCACCGGTTATGTCAAAATTATAGAGGCAATAAAATCTGTAATATCAGAAAAGAGCAAGGCGTAAGGCACCACTGATTAGATATATGAAGGATCAGGTTGGGTTAGTAGAGGCTAACATTTCGTTGTTTGGAGGCAAATAAGAGAATGAAAAAGATCGACGAAGCAACACGGAAGTATATAGAAGGGCGTTATGGCTTCAAAGGTAAAGATTTGGA
>SMTZ1_10001477_pt1 | contig 24816 bp, 16 predicted proteins | sample DeeMarSWOR136_30_FD_25667 | JGI IMG/M metagenome (IMG submission 25667) | reverse complement strand
GCTTTGGGCGCAAACTACTGCCGAAAAAGTCCAAGATTTTGGCCCTGCGGCACGATCACGGAGACCTGCTGGACAACCTGGGGCAACTTGGGTATGCACCCGGTGACATTGACATCGTGATCAACACGCATTTGCATCCAGATCACTGTGGAGGCAACACGATTCTACGCGATGGCGTTCCTATGCCCGCGTTCCCCAATGGACAGTATTGGCTCCAGCGTCTGGAGTGGGCCGATGCCTGCTATCCCAATGAGCGCACGAGCAATACCTATCTCACCGAGAATTTCTTGCCGCTTCGGGAAACAGGTCAGCTCCGATTGCTGCACGGGGACGCTCGGGTCACGGATGAAGTGCGTTGTGTGGTGACGAGAGGACATACGCGAGCGCACCAGAGTGTGATCATTGAATCGGGTGGAGAGACGGCTGTTTTCCTGGGTGACCTTGCAGCTAGGGCTGTGCACCTGGAGCGGCTCACTTGGACAACGGCTTTCGATACAGAGCCGCTGGACACCCTGGAGACAAAGCGGGCTATGAGGGATTGGGCACTCGAAAGGCACGCGTTGCTGATCTTTGGGCACGACGTCAACATGCCCAGTGGTTACTTGTGGAAGGAAGGGGACAACTTCTGGGTGAAAGCTCCCTAGGTGCAAGGAAAAACACGAGCCATCCAGAATTCCTAGCGAGTGACGGATAACAAGGCGTCCCCCTGAGATGTACTCCCGAGAGCCACGTACCCAGGGGGGCGCTCGCTTGTCCTCCGCCTCCCTGCCTCAAGCATGGGAGGCCTTGTGTCTTCTGGCTTTTGAATGCCGTTGCTAACGTACCACGCCCATCTCATCCGGTGGCCAGTAGCGAAACCATGCGCGTCCAACAATGTTGGACAACGCCACCTCACCAAAGCTGCGCGAATCGTTGCTCGCGCTGCGATTATCGCCGAGGACGAACACATGCCCTGGTGATATAACACGAGACGACACATTGCCGAACGTTAGCTGCTGTAGATAGGGCTCTTCCAGAACCTGACCATTGATGTAGACGTGGCCGTTCTTGATCTCAATCGTCTCGCCGGGCAAACCGATAACACGCTTGATAAGCGGGTCTGGCATATCTATTGAGCAGTCTAGAGGCAAGACTGTACAAAACCAGGAAGCAATACGCTGGTCGAGCGGAAGAGATATCGAGTTCGGTGGCTTCAGCACCACGATATCACCCCGCTCTGGCAAATGGAGACGATAAGAGATCTTCTCAACGACCAACCGTTGGTTGTCATGAATGTTGGTTGTCATGAATGTTGGGCTCCATGCTCTGGCCCTCCACCCGCGTGGCCTGTGCCAGGAACACGTTTACAACCAGGACAATGAGCAAGGCGGGCAGAAGAGTCTCCACCACATCCCGCATCCAGTTCGTGATCCTGCGCTGTGCGGAAACAGGAGGTGCTCCTTGTTGTGGTTGCTGTGTGCCAAGCTCTTCATTCATTTAACGCATACCCTCCAGAGTTGTTGTTACCTTCGTTGTCGTGAGGGATCTCTATCGCCCCGAGGTCGCCGAGGCCTGGAAGACGGGCGACGACCGGTGCTTCTCCGCCCCCGGTCTCGTTCACGAGCCTCTTCTGCCGTCCAGCCCTCCAAGACAGCCTGCCGTGAAAGCTTGATCTTTCCCTCAGGGTCAATGTCTATGATCATCACCATGACCTCGTCACCAACTTTGACTACGTCTTCGACAGCCCTGACGTGATAGTCGGCTAGCTGAGAGATGTGCACCAGCCCGTCCCTGCCCGGCATGATCTCTACAAAGGCACCAAAGGCGGTCGTGCGAACGACTTTCCCGACATAAATCTTTCCAATTTCGGGTTCTGCCGTCAATTGTCGAATCATGGCCACAGCTTTGTCACTGCCTGCTCGATCGGTAGAAGCAACATAGACTGTGCCATCCTCTTCCACGTCAATCTTGGCCCCTGTTTCCGCGATGATGTGGCGAATTGTCTTACCACCAGGACCAATGACTGCCCCGATCTTTTCCGGGTCAATTTTGACCAAGGTAATGCGAGGGGCATACGCCGACAGCTCCGGACGTGCCTCCTTGATCACGGACGACATCTTGTCCAGCAGAAATAGACGTGCCTCCCGTGCCTGCTCAAGGGCTACCCGCATGATTTCAGTATCGATCCCTTTGGTCTTGAGATCCATCTGCAGAGCGTTGATTCCTTTGGCCGTACCTGCTACCTTGAAATCCATGTCTCCGAGGTGATCTTCCATGCCGAGTATGTCCGTCAACACAGCATAGCGATCCCCTTTCTTGATTAAGCCCATGGCAATACCGGCTACTGGGGCCGTGATGGGCACGCCAGCATCCATCAGGGCCAGCGAACTGGCACAGACGCTGGCTTGCGAAGTTGAGCCGTTGGAGGACAGCACCTCGGACACCAATCGAAGGGTGTACGGGAATTCCTCCTCGCTGGGCAGCACAGGCAGAAGGGCTCTCTCTGCCAGCGCACCGTGCCCGATTTCTCGCCGCCCTGGTCCTCTCATCCTTCTTACTTCTCCCACGCTATAAGGAGGAAAGTTGTAGTGATGCATGTAGCGCTTTTTCTCTTCGGCGCCGAGCCCATCAAGCTTCTGCTCGTCGCTCACCGTTCCCAGTGTGGCAATTGTCAGCACCTGGGTCCCTCCGCGGGTGAAAAGACCTGAGCCGTGCGTCCTCGGGAGAAGTCCGACCTCGCAGTGAACAGGGCGGATTGTCCTATGATCACGGCCATCGGGCCGGGAGTCCTTGTCGAGTATCGCACTACGTACCACGCTCTTGACATACTCGTCAAATGCCGCTTCGATTTCCGGTTCAGGATACATTTCACCCAGACTGCTGAGCAGCTCCGTGCGCAGCTCATCAAGAGCCTGATACCTTTCCTCTTTGCTGTGTGCCTGCTCCAAGGCTGGCATCACGCGGTGCGCAAGCTTTTCTGCCGTGGCGCGCGCAGCTTCTTCACCCACCTGGAACAAAGGGTATTCCCGCTTGGGCTTGCCGACAGCCTGGCGCATCTCTTCCTGCATACGGATGACATCCTGGATCGCCTCGTGGCCCTGCTGCAAGGCTTGGAGCATAGTCTCTTCGGGAACTTCATCTGCACCTGCTTCGACCATCACGATAGCATCTGCCGTTCCAGCCAGCCGTAGATCGAGAATGCTCTTCTCCATTTCGGCAGCTGTGGGGTTGAACAACAGCTGCCCGTCCGCGTAGCCCACTCTTATCGCTCCAATTGGCCCACCAAAGGGGACATCGGAGATCGTCAGCGCCGCCGAAGCCCCGATAATGGACAGGATATCCAGATAGTGCTCCTGGTCCGCCGACAACGCGGTCACCACCGCCTGTACCTCATTGCGGGTACCCTTGGGGAAGAGTGGACGAATCGCTCGATCGGTTAGCCGACAGAGCAGGATTGCCGCCTCCGTCGGACGTCCTTCGCGCTTGAAAAAGCCGCCCGGGATTTTACCCGCAGCATATAGCCTCTCTTCATAGTCAACCGTGAGGGGAAAGAAATCCATACCTTCGCGAGGAGTCTGGGAGCCGGTAGCTGTAGCCAGGATCTTGGTATCGCCGGAACGAACAGTCACGGATCCTCCAGCCTGGCCAGCCAGTTTGCCCGTCTCTACGACCAGAGTTGAACTGCCCAAGGTGGCATTAAACGTCTGTACTCTATTCACTTGTTTTCACCTTCTTCTTTTGAGTTGTTCGAGACCAAGACGGGCAGTCAGGGACTGGGGACTGAGCCGCATGGCAAAGAGAACGCCAGATGCATTGCTCTCTCTTGCGACGCACTCCCCAATTCCTGGACTACCCTTTCGTGATCTCATGCAGCAACAGCGTAAGCCAGCATGGGCCATAAGTAAACGAGTAGATGAGAACCTTCCATCTACTCGTCCAGCCATCTGGCTCAGTGCGTGCTTACGGACTACCTACGCAAATTCAGTCGTGCTACGATTTCCCTGTAGCGTTTCGAATCTGTGCGGCTTAGGTAAGCTAGATGCCGGCGGCGCTGCCCCACCAGCTTCAGCAAGCCGCGTCGTGAAGCCTCATCATGTTTGTGGACTTTGAGGTGCTCAGTGAGCGCATTGATACGCTCAGTTAACAACGCTATCTGCACCTCAGGTGACCCTGTATCATTCGGATGGACGTGGTACTCCTTGATGACGGCTTCTTTCTCGGCCCTTTCTAAGGCCATGCCGTACCTCCTTCCTCCCTGCAATCCTAAACACAACTTATAATTATAGCACACTTTGATACGAAGTGCAAAATCGCGCAATCAAATCTACAGAATCCCTTTGAGCGCGCCCTACGAATTACTGGGGCGTATGAGCAGATTGCGGAACCATTGCCAGATGCTGCGCAGCAATCTGCTGAGCCAGTTTCCTATCTTACCCAGGGGCGGGCTAGGAGTAGGAGTGGGCCCGGTGGTGACAGTTGCTATCGGGGTGGATTCACTGAGTACCGTAATCTGTCCCACCGAGTATCTGCCACTGCCATCATGCAGATCCACGTTGACGAGATGGAAGTAGCGTTTTTCATCATTCGGTGGCAAGTTCGGATTCACCAATGCGATCCGCAAGTCATACTTGCCTGCAGGCACCGAGGTGGGGATATGGATTGCTTCTTCGATGCGTATCGGCTCTGCCGTGTACCAGCTTGTTGTAGGCATAGCAGGAGTGAAGCTGTGCTCAAACACAGGCGATCCGTTGGCAGCGTTGACAAAAGCAATGAGTATGTCATACGAGAAGGGAACGTCCTTCACCCCTTGCCGTTCGGGGCGCATCAGTGGCGTTGTCCCTCTGTTTACCCAGTTGGAGATGAACGGGTATTCGTACCCAGCCAAAATTCGATCGGGAGCATCCACGCCTTGACTGACAATGTGTGTGCCTAGATAGCGTGCTGCAAGCTCGTGTGCCTCTTTCCATTTCGGCTCGGAGATGTCGAAGTATGGTTCCTGCAGGCAGAGGTAGCTTGCATGTTGGTCGAGAGCTGTCCGCACATAGTCCCTGGGCTTTATCAGAAAGTCTAAGCTGTTGCCTGCCGGCTCGTAGCCCACTCTGGTAACCGTATTGTATTGCTGATAGACCCAGCCCATGTCGTAACCGCCGCCAAAGCCATTGTATTTGAGCCATACACGCATGCCGTACCTGGACATGGCGTACTCTACGACTGGCTGGATGACGGTGGCGGTATGCCCGTAAAGCCCGCTGCCAAGCTGCAGTACAACAGGGGTCTTCAGGAAGCCATGAGTCGAGGCGCCATCTTCCCACTTGTATTCTTCTTCAAGATAGATGTCTATGATCTGTTTTACAGCCTCGACGAATCTCTCGTCGGTGTATCCAGCCTGTTCCCAGGCTCGTTGATCAGTTTGGGGAGCACAAATGACCATCTCACCATAGCAACCGCCAGCCATCAGATTTATCGCATCCACTGTGGGGTCATCGTCGTAGCGGGCGGCCATGGCGTGCACTGCACGGCGCAGCAGTCGCTGGTAGGTCTCATTCCAGGGGATAGGCGTCCCACCACGTGAGCCGACGAGTACCACTCCGGCATCTCTCACCCATTGGGGTGTCTGACCCTCCGTGGTGTGCAATTCTAACCAGATGCGCTTGCCCAGGCTACGAGCCTTGGCGATCTCTGCATCGAGTGGTGCCCAATTGAAGACGCCTTCCTGGGGTTCAATGGCGGACCAACCACTGGCTGTCTCACTCGAATCATAAGCCCAACTGACATAGGCAGTGGATAAGATGTTGGGGGCAAGCCAGTGGCACTGTCCCAGGCCCTGGTCCGCATTGAGCACGATCTGGGGCGGCAAGTTGGGATCAATGCGAAACGGGGGCAACTCGTTGTCAGGCTCCGCAGCCTGCACAGAGACAACGCAGACCAGGCCGAGCATCAAATACGCCAGCAATAGCGCACGAACGCGAACTGACGTGAGACATGTTAGTGTCGTTTGGGATAAAAGCTTGTGCCCTGGCTGTATCATGACTTCCTTCCGACCGTGTTGTGGAGACGTACTGCCAGGAGCCCTGTTACCTGGCGCCGTGTGCAGAGAGCACCACGGGTACGGTTTTGAGCAGTATCTTGAGGTCTAGCAGGAGGGAGCGTCGCTCAATGTAATCGATGTCGATCTTTACGATGTCCTTGAAGGTCAGACTGCTTCGGCCGTTGACCTGGGCCAGACCGGTTATCCCAGGTAGAACTTCCAGACGCCTGAAGTGCCATGGTTTGTACACGTCTACCTCATAGGGCATTGAGGGCCGTGGCCCAACGAGGCTCATGTCCCCTTTCAATACATTAAACAGCTGAGGTAGCTCGTCCAGGCTGGCCTTGCGCAGAAACCTGCCGACTGGCGTCACCCGTCTGTCATTGGCCGGTTTGAATACTCCGTCCCGTTCTACTGCGGCATGCGGTACACCATTGATATAGTCCCTGGCAAAGCTTTCGTCCACGGAGAGGTCCAAGTTGTTGTACATAGAACGGAACTTGTAGAAGGCAAAGATCCTCCCCCCTTTGCCCACCCTCTCTTGAACTAGGATGGCTGGGCCAGGGGACGTGGCCTTGATCATGATGGCGACGACGAGCATGAGAGGTGACAGTAGGAACAAAAGGAGTGTGCCGCCAACTATGTCGAACAACCTTTTCGCCAGGGTGTACCACTTTCGACTGCGCGTCACTTGTGGTTGAGCCAAGCTCATAAGGTATAGGACTCTAAAGTGGGCACTCTCTGACTGAATCCGTGAGGAAGTGCCTTTCGTAGTTATGACCACAGGTTCTCCGGCTGTCTCTGACTTGTCACGGGATAGACGCAATTATAGCACATTCCTCGGAAACACAAAAGATCCTCAATGTGAACTAAAAGTCGTCCAGCTTTCAAACGGAGAGAAAAGCCAAAACGCGAGAGAAGCCAAAGACATCGCTCTGATATTTGGTCCTTTGTGTTGTTCGTATGCCACCGAAAACCCTGGCGTAAGCGAGAGTTGGAAACTGTTGACCGCCCCTAGTTCTCTCAGTATAATCACGCTCAGCCACTTGTGGACGAAAGGCGGCTCATCCTTTGACCAGAAGAACCTTGGTACTCGCTCTGTCACTTGTCCTTGTACTGCTTGCTCTCTTGGTCGTTTTCTTTTGGCCTGTGACCCTGGGGGGCAAGACGCTTTTGCCGTTGGATAACCTTTTCGCTTTTCAGCCGTGGCAGACCTTTACTGCTCGGTTTGGCATTGACGTTCCTCACAACGATCTGCTCAGCGACCTCATCCTTGAGAATTATGTCTGGAAACGTTTTATTGTCCAGGCACTCAAGAGCAGGCAGCTTCCCCTTTGGAATCCCTACATCCTGGCTGGGCAGCCATTTCTCGCGGCAGGCCAGCACTCGGCCCTGTATCCATTGAGTCTGATATTCTATGTGCTGCCGCTAGTGAAAGCCTATGGCTTTTTCACAGTCCTCCAATTGCTCCTGGCGGGCGTGTTTATGTACATCTATGCTCGAACCATCCGCCTGGAGCGAGTGGGCAGTCTGATTGCTGCCATCGTCTACATCTTCAGCGGTTTCATGATCGTCAGCGTTGTGCATCCGATGATCATTGCTGCTGCTTCCTGGTTGCCCCTGTTGTTGGCCATTGTTGAGCGGCTCGTCCGCACACAGGAGGATCAAGTACCTGGCCAGAAAGCCCCGCCCGTGTCCTACATACCCTGGATCGTGGTTGGTGCTGTGGCTCTGGGAACACAGTTCCTCGCTGGACATGTGGAGATTGCCTATTATGTGATATTGGTACTGGCCTTTTACGGTGCCTGCCGTTTGGGCATCTATTGGTGGAAGACGCGTAGCTGGGTGCAACTGGGGAAATTGAGCCTGGCAGTGGCCTTGCTGGTCGGCCTTGGGGTGGCCTTGGCCGCGATCCAGGTCATTCCTCTCTACGAGCTGGTCAGGGAGAACTTTCGCCAGGAGTCGGCCACGTATCAACAGATCGTCGGCTGGGCTTATCCCTGGCGGCGGCTGATCGCTTTCCTGGTGCCTGACTTTTTCGGGAACCCAGCGCACCACAGCTATGTTGACGTCTTCAGCGGGCAAACGGTGACTGCGCTGCGCAACGCTCAGGGTGAGTCCATCCGCACCATCTATTGGGATGTCAAGAACTACGTGGAAGGTGGCAGCTACGTCGGTACCCTGCCGCTGTTTCTGGCCTTGATTGCTGTCTGGAGATCGAGGAACAGGTATGTCTGGATATTCCTGGCTCTGGCCATTATCTCCTTGTTGTTCGTCTTTGGCACGCCACTGTACGCAGTTCTCTACTATCTCCTGCCGGGCATTAAGCAACTGCATTCGCCGTTTCGCTGGATATTCCCATACACCCTGAGCGTTTCCATTCTCGCTGGATACGGGGCGTCCTGGCTGGCCACCAATGCTTCTCGAGAGAAGATGCGTTCCGTTCGCTTGCTCGGTGGGCTCGCTCTTGTCCTGGGCGTGCTGGGACTGGGCACGCTGGTGCTCAGTCTGCGTTTCCCGAAAACGGTGACTGCACTGGCCGAACGTGTCATGTTTTCCCTGGCGCAGGCTCCTGAGGCCTTTGCCGACGGGCGAGCCTTTTACTCATACCAGTTCCGCAGCTTCCTGATCTTTTTCGTGGCTCTGTGTGGCGCTGGCCTGACTCTTCTGTTGCGCAATGCTCGTCTAAGACTGGGCAGAGTGCCGCTGTGGCAGTTGCTGGCGCTGGCAGTCATCATCGTGGAGCTGTTTGTCATCGGAATGCACTTTAACCCGGCAGCAGACCCAGCGATCCTCGAATTTGAGCCACCTGTGGTTTCTTTCCTCCGCCAAGATGAGGAGTTGTGGCGCTTCACCACTTTCAATCTGCCTGAAGAGAAGACCTTCAATGCCAATGTGGGCATGTTCTACGACCTGTCAGATGTGCGAGGCTACGACTCGATCATTGCCCAGCAATACGTGGATTACATACAGCTCATTGAACCACAAGGCGAATTGCTGTACAACCGCATTGCGCCGTTGAAGGACCGCCGTTCCCTTGACTCTCCGTTGCTGGATCTGTTGAACGTCAAGTATGTGCTGACTACACAAGCTATTGACAATGCCGACTACACCCTTGTTTATGACCGCGAGCTGCGAGTCTATCGCAACGAGGACCATTTGCCGCGTGCTTTCGTCGTCCATCAGGCGCAGGTCATCCCCGATGCAGCGACCAGGGCAGACGCCCTGCGCCAACTGGATCCCCGGCAGACGGTCATCTTGGAGGAGAGGCCGCCAGAAGAGCTGGCTGAGCCTGGGGCCGGCGGATGGAAACCGGCCCCCATCGTGCAATACGGTCCGAATGAAGTGATTATCGAGGTAGACTTGCCAAGCGGGGGCTATCTGGTATTGGCTGACAGCTACTCCCCCGGATGGAGAGCCTACGATACCCAACCAGATCAAAGTGAGCAGGAGATACCCATTTATCGAGCCAACGGCACCTTCCGTGCTGTGATCCTGCCACCCGGCCAGCATACTGTGCGTTTCAAGTACACCCCATTCTCTTTTAAGCTGGGGCTGTTCGTCAGTTTCATGGCTGGCGTGATCCTACTATTGCTCCTCAGCTACTGGCTCTGGCGTCGCTTCTACAGTGAGGATGCCGCAGATTCGCCGGTTAAGCGCGTGGCCAAAAATGCCCTGACGCCGATGGTGCTGTCGCTGGTGAACCGCCTCATTGACATGGCTTTTGCCATGCTCTACTTGCGCATCTTGACTCCGGTCCGGGCGGGACGTTACAACTTTGCGATCAACTTCATCGGCTATTTTGAGACAGCAGTCCTCTTCGGTCTGGGCACATGGATCACCCGCGAAATGTCCAAACACCGCGAGCAGCCCAATCGTTACTGGAGCAACAGTGTGCTGCTGCGCTTTTTGCTGTGGTTGGCTTCTCTGCCGATGATGGTGGCGGTCATCTACGTCTACGTGCGTTTTTCCGGCCTGACCACAGACACGATGTTGGCTATCGTTTTCTTCGCTGCTGCGTTAGTTCCCGAGTTCATCTCTGACTCCTTCAGCGCGACCTTTTACGCCCACGAGAGGATGGAGTATCCAGCGGCCATCTCGTCGGTGACGACGATTCTCCGCGTCACGTTGGGCACGCTGGCGTTGTTGCTGGGCTATGGGTTTGTCGGTCTGGCGGCCACGTCGTTGCTGGTCAACGTCAGTACGGCCCTGATCCTGGGAATCTTGGCCGCACGTCTCTTTTTCCGTCCCAAACTGGAATTCGATCCCGTCTTCGGTCGAACGATGCTGCGCGCCTCGTTCCCGCTAATGCTCAACAACCTGTTGTCCAAAGTCTTTTTCATGTCGGACGTGCTTGTGCTCAAGCCCTTGCGTGGAGATGTGGAGGTGGGTTACTATGGCGCTGCTTACCGCTACATCCGTGGCCTGGACATCATCCCCTCGTACTTTACTTTGGCCATTTTCCCGCTTATCTCGCGCTTTGCGGAATCGCAGCGCGAGTCACTGGTCCGTGCCTACATCCTGTCGATCAAGCTGTTGGTCATGGTCGCCCTGCCGGTCGCTGTTGGCACGACGTTCATCGCCCGTGAGCTCATCCTGATCCTGGCTGGGCCGGACTACTTACCGTCCGTGATCGCCCTCCAGCTTCTTATCTGGTACATGCCCGTTGGTTTCATCAACAGTGTCACCAACTATGTGCTGATCGCCATCGATCAACAGCGCTTCCTGACGCGTGCCTTTCTCTTCGGTGCCAGTTTCAACATCCTGAGCAACTTGCTCTTGATCCCGCGATACGGCTATGTGGCTGCAGCAGCGATCACCACACTGTCAGAGGTTGCTTTGCTCATTCCATTCTATTACTGTGTGCGCAAGAACCTCACCACTTTGCCGTGGTTAGACCTGTTCTGGCGCCCCGGGGTGGCCGCTGCCGTCATGGCCGCCGCAATGTGGTTGTTGCGCGGTCAGTCCATTCTATTAACAGTTCCTATCGCAGCAGTGGTGTACCTCACGGCACTTGTTGCGCTAGGAACTTTTCGCCAGCCGGATGTGGCCCTGGTTGCAGAGCTGCTGCCCAGCCGATTGCGGAAGCGCCTGCCCTTCGTGGTGGCTGGTTCTTGACGTGACAACACTTTGTAGCTAGAATGCACAGACTGTTGTGCAAGGTCTTGGAAGCAGAACTGCACCGAACTGTCTCCGGTCATGAACGCCTACGTGATATCCAGGGGGTGTGATATGGCTCAGTGGGTCTACATAAAGGATATTGCTGCCCATGAGGGCGAGCAGATAACCCTCAAGGGTTGGCTCTACAACCGCACAGACAAAGGCAAGCTACAGTTTCTCCTCGTGCGCGATGGCACCGGCATCGTACAGTGCGTGGCATCACAGAGGGACATCCACCCACAAGCCTTTGCAAATGCTCAGCGTGTGGTGCAGGAGTCGTCCATCATTGTGACGGGCAAGGTGCGGGCTGACAAGCGCGCTCCTGGAGGCTACGAACTGTTGCTGGATGACGTCCAAATCGTGCAACTCGCCCAAGACTACCCGATCACGCCGAAAGAGCACGGCGTCGCTTTCTTGATGGCTCATCGTCATCTGTGGATTCGCTCTGCACAGCAGCATGCGATCCTGCTGATTCGCGCTGAAGTGGTCAAGGCCATTCGCGACTGGCTGGATGATCATGGGTTTGTGAACGTAGATACACCGATTCTGACCCCATCGTCGTGCGAAGACACCACCACGCTGTTCGAGACCGACTACTTTGGTGACGAAGCCTATCTCACGCAAAGCGGGCAACTTTACAACGAGGCCAACATCGCCGCCTTCGGCAAGGTGTACTGCTTCGGACCCACATTCCGCGCTGAGAAATCAAAGACGCGACGGCACCTGACCGAGTTCTGGATGGTCGAGCCTGAGATGGCCTATGTGGACCTGGAAGGCTGTATGGAAGTAGAGGAGCAGTTCGTAAGCTACATTGTGCAGACGGTACTCCAGAACCGTGCCGCAGAGCTCGAGACCCTTGATCGCGATACGTCACGATTGCAGAAGGTGGTACCACCCTTCCCGCGCATCAGCTACGACGAAGCGGTGGAGCTGTTGAACAAGAAGGGCCTGGAGTTTGAGTGGGGCGATGACTTTGGCGCGCCACATGAAACGGTAATAGGCGAGAGCTTTGACCGTCCTGTGTTCGTGTACCATTATCCCACGCAGTGCAAAGCTTTCTACATGGAGGCACATCCTACGCGCCCCGAGGTTTGCCTCTCTGTAGATCTTCTTGCCGCTGAAGGATACGGCGAGATCATCGGAGGAGGGCAACGCACAGCCAGCTACGAGTTGTTGGAGCAACGCATCAAGGAACACGACCTGAACCGTGAGGCTTATGAGTGGTATCTTGATCTGCGTCGCTATGGCTCTGTGCCGCACTCTGGATTTGGGTTGGGTGTGGAACGCACCGTTGCTTGGCTGTGCGGAATTCAGCACATCCGCGAAACAATCGCTTTCCCCCGCATGTTGGAGAGGATCTACCCTTAGTGCCGTCGGACATCCTCCGCTTCCCGCCCGACTTTCGCTGGGGCACTGCTACTGCCGCTCACCAGGTTGAGGGAGAGCAAACCAACGACTGGTCTGATTGGGAGCAGATTCCCGGCAAGATCAGAGATGGCACGGATTCCAGTCGCACTTGTCAGTGGTGGTCGGGGCGTTACCTGGAAGACTTAAAGCTAGCCCAGTCCATGAGCCAGAATGCCCTGCGTCTCTCTATCGAATGGAGCCGCATTGAGCCCCAAGAAGGGGAGTGGGACAGCACCGCGATTGCCCGCTACCGGGAGATGCTCGGCGCCTTGCGTGCGCGTGGCATCGAGCCAATGGTGACGCTCTTCCACTTCACCAGCCCGCTGTGGTTGGTTAGGAAGGGAGGCTGGGAGAACGAAGCCACGGTGCGCTACTTCGAGCGTTTTGCTAGCAAGGCTGTAGAAGCCTTTGGCGATCTGGTGGATGTCTGGTGCACCATCAACGAACCCAGCGTTTACGCGGTGTATTCCTACTTGCTGGGCCTCTGGCCGCCGCAGAAGGGCAGTTTTCTGGCGACCATCCGCGCGCTGCGTCACCAGCTCCTTGCACACGCGCTTGCCTACCGTGCGATCCACCGGCTGCAACCCAACGCCAAGGTAGGTTTGGCCCAACACTTGCGTGTCTTTGATCCCTTCCGACCTGACTCGCCACTGGATCGCTGGGCAGCAGGTCTGCAAGATCGGATGTTCAACCAGCTTGCGCTTGATTTCCCTTTAAAGGGTATCCTGGGCTTCCCGTTGGGCCTTAACAAAGTTCCAGAGGCAGTGGATTCGCAAGACTATATCGGATTGAACTATTACTCACGCGATATGGTCACCTTCGACATCTCCCAGCCAGGATTGTTGTTTACGCGGCGCTTTCCCATGCCTGGTGCCGAGTTCAGCATGGAGGGCTGGGGCGAAATCTATCCCAAAGGCCTGTACCGCCTGCTCAAGCGCCTGCAGCGCTATGGCAAGCCCATCTATGTAACTGAGGTCGGCGTCCCTGACAACGACGATTCGAAGCGCCCACGGTTCCTGCTCACGCATTTGGCTGCCGTGCACCGTGCGCTGGCGGAGGGTGTGCCGGTCAAGGGGTTTTACTTTTGGTCGCTAGTAGACAACTTTGAATGGGCAGAGGGGTTCAGTGCGCGTTTTGGTCTCATTCATCTTGACCTTGCAACCGGACAACGTACTTTGAAACACAGTGGCAAGGCGTATGGCGAGATATGCCGGGCTGGAGGTATTACTGTGGACATGGTCGAGCGCTACGCGCCGGAGGTCAAAGAGCAGGTTTTTGCCCATGTCTAGCACCGTAAGAGAAGCCAAAGACACCCGCCGATCGACCGGCGGGCGTCTTTTGATTTGATGTCCCATTTATCGTGCGATGTGCATGGGCATAACGACGTGCACAAAGTCCTCGTCGCCCACTGGCTTGATCACACCCGGGCTTGAGGGGTTGGAGGTCTCTAGCGCCACCTGCGGCGTGTTGATCACGCTGAGCACCTCCATCAGGTACTTGGCGTTAAAGGCGATTTCGATTGGCTCACCCTCTACAGCAGCTTCTATCTCGCTCACGTTATCGCCTAACTCTGCACTGGTTGCCATTATGGTCAGCCTACCGCCCATGCCCTGTTCTCCTGGCGTGATCCGCAAACGAATGATGTTGGCCGCGTCGCGCGCAAAGAAGGAGGCAATCTTCACCGCCTTGAGGAATTCGGTCGCATCTACCACTGTGTACGTGGCATAGCTCTTCGGTATGATCTGCTTATAGTCTGGGAACGTTCCTTCGATCAACTGCGATACCAGGTCAATGTCGGTCATCCGGAAAAAGACCTGGCTACGGTTGGGAGCTATGGTCATTCGTATGGGGTCGCTTTCCTCAACACTGACGCGTGCCAATTCCTGCAACGCTCTGGCAGGGATGATTACGCTGGCTGATGTTGGTGTTTCTCCCGACAATTCGGTGCTGCGCACGGAAAGTCGAAAACCGTCGGCAGCAGCCATCGTTAAACGAGTTCCAGAGATCTCAGCCAACACCCCAGTCAGTACTGGTCGGCTCTCATCTACCGCAGCAGCAAATGAAACTTGGTTAATGATCTCCCGCAGCGTAGTTGGCTCAAGGTGAATGCCCGTGTCCTCACTCAACGCCAAAATCAGGGGGAACTCTTGTGCATCGATGCCCTTGATGTTTGCTTCGTACCTGGTGCACTTGAGGTTGAGCGTTTGGGTGCGTGTCACTAGCTGTCCGTCAATACGCTCTGGGGGCAGGGAATTCACAAAGTCAGTGAGAAGGCGCGCGGGCACGGTGGTGGCTCCGTCTTCCTCTACTTTGGCTCCGATCCAACAATTGATGCCCACTTCTAGGTTGGTTGCGGACAGCTTCAGCCGACCTTCGTCGGTGGCCATCAGGACGTTGGAGAGCACGGGCAGCGTGCTGCGAGTAGCTACTGCTCGACCTACGATCGCCAGGCCTTTGGCCAGGTTCTCTTGCAAACAGGAGAATTTCATCGGAACCTCCTTGCTTCTGGTGTTGGCTAGGATTAGTATACTGCAGAATCAGATCTGTTCAAAGTGGTAACAGGGATGAACGAGAAAAGCGGATGGCTACTCTGATCGCGTAGCGCCCGCGCCGGCCATCATCAGGCCGAGTTGCTCTACTGTAGCCTGATCCCGTTCTGCAACCCCCGCAATCTGTCCTTCGTACATCACTGCAATGCGGTCGGACAGGTTGCGGATCTCGTCCAAATCCTCTGAGATAAGTAGCGTGGCCGTGCCTTCGGCGCGTTGTTGGATCAGGCGGCGATGGATGTACTCGGTGGCACTGATGTCTACGCCACGCGTGGGTTGTGCGGCCACCAAAACGCGGGGCTGGCGGGACAGTTCACGCGCTAGAATCATTTTCTGGATATTGCCCCCTGAGAGGTTCTTCAACGGTGTGTCGCGATTAGGCGTCCTGATGTCAAAGGCTTGGATGAGTTCATCAGCGCGTTCAGCGATGTTCCCAAAGTTCATGAAAATGCCATTGGCGTACGGTTCGCCCGCATGATCCTGAAGGATCAGGTTCTCTTCTACGGAAAAGTCGCGAATGACGCCATCCCGCATGCGCTCCTCAGGGATATAGGACAGCCCCAGCTTGAGGAGCCGCGATGGCTGCCATCCAGTGGTATCCACGTCATCGATCTTGATACGACCCTGGCTAGGCTCACGCAGCCCGGCAATGACCTCAGCTAACTCACGCTGTCCATTGCCAGAAACACCGGCAACCCCCAGGATCTCGCCCGCACGCACGGTCAGGCCTACACCACGTAGAGCTGGTACACCTCGGTCGCTATCCGCCCAGACATCTTCCAATGACAGGCGCGCCTCCCCGAGTTCCACCGGGGGGCGTTGCACCCGCAACAGCACTTCGCGCCCTACCATGAGGCATGCTAATTCACTAGCAGTTGTCTCTAATGTCGGCACAGTCCTGACCACTCGCCCATCCCGCAACACCGTTACACGGTCGCTAATGGACAGCACCTCGTGAAGTTTGTGGCTGATGAAAATCAGCGCGTGTCCCTCCTTCGCCATACGCCGCAACGTGTTGAACAGATCGTTTACTTCTTGTGGGGTCAAAACTGCGGTTGGCTCGTCGAGGATCAGCAGGTCGGCGCCACGATACAGCGCCTTCACGATTTCCACCCGCTGCTGTTCTCCCACTGATAGTTGCCACACCATCGCCGTGGGGTCCATCTGCAATCCGTACCTACTGCTCAGTTCATGGATTCGATTGGTCACCACGTCCAGATCCAGCATCAACCCGCGTGACGACGGCAACCCCAGGGCTACGTTCTCGGCTACCGATAGAGTGGGCACCAACATAAAGTGCTGGTGAATCATGCCTATCCCCAGGCGGATAGCGTCAGCCGGTGAATGTATGCTTTCAGCCTGACCATTGAGCAAGATACGACCCTCATTGGGCCGGTACAATCCAAACAGGATATTCATCAAGGTAGTTTTCCCGGCACCGTTCTCACCCAGCAAAGCATGCACCTCGCCGGAATGCACGTCGAAATCAATCCTGTCATTGGCCAGGACACCTGGGAAGCGCTTGACGATTCCGCGCATCTCCACTTGGACGATGCGCCGTTTCCTTTCCAGAAGCTCTTGCTCGATCATAATTCATGCCTGTTGCGGAAAGAGCGCCAAGCGCAAACGCTTGGCGCTCCTCCGGTAGCTGCGCGCTGGGCTACTTCACCTCAACCTTGATGCTGCCATCAACGATACCGTTGATCGCCCCATCGGCCAATGCCTTGGCCTCATTGGGCACCGTGTAGCCCGGATTGTACTGAATCTTGAGGCCACCGTTAGCCAGGTTAATGGCAAAAGCCTTGCCACCTCGGGTGCCGCCCTGGATCAGTTCGATGATCTCATCCAAGGCAACTGTCCAATCGTACACCTGGCAGGCAACGACAACATCGGGCTCCAGCCCAGCTTGGTCGGCCTGTGTGCCGAACCAAAATACACCCTTTTCCTTGGCCACACCGATAGCACCTACCACCATCTGAGCGGTGCCCGTCAACGTGTCTGCGCCGGCGTTGATGTGTGTCTGTGCTGCCTCGGAGGCCAGGGCCACATCGCTGAATGATCCAGTCCAGTTAACGTTGACCTTGGCGTTCGGCTTTGTCGCCAGCACGCCAGCCTTGAAGCCTTCCACATATAGCTTGGCATCACCAGTCTCAATCGGGCCAATCACGCCAATTACGTCGCTTTTTGTCAGGCTGGCTGCCAACACACCCAGGACGTATCCTCCTTCTTCGGAACGCGCCTCATAGGCGAACACATTGTTGATACCCTTATCCACAAAGGTGTCCAGTGTGGTCCCCCAGGCGAAGCTGGTGTTGGGGAAGTCAGGTGCGATCTCGACCAGTGAACTGCCGTACTGGGAACCGTGGGCGATAACTAGGTTATAGCCGCGTGTGGCGTAATCACGGATGGCGGCGGCGGCATCGTCCACGACGAACATACCCTCAGAGAAGGCAAATTCAAAGTTATCTGCTCCCATCTCATTTTGGATCGCCGCCAGGGCATCGTACATGCTTTGGCTGAAAGCCAGGTCGTTCTTGGGGCTAGGCATCACTACCGCCACCCGAAAAGGTTTCGGAAGCGGGGTGGGCGTAGCTTGTGCTTGGCATCCCATAACCAGGATGGCGGTAACAAGTAAGGTTACTGTCAGACGTCTCATGGCAATTCTTCCTCCTCCCCTTTGTCAATGTTTGAAACCTGCAACAAATCAGTAGGGTCAATTATCGCCCTAGGCGAGTGTACTGTTTTGAACGGCTCTCACCTCCTTCATCGTGTATTGATTCGTGTTATTCTCCACCGCGCTCAAAAGGCTTGGAAAGTGCCGCTGGGGCTCTCACACGCCGTGCAGTAAGGGCCAATACCAGGATTGTGAGGACATAAGGCAGCATAGTGGCAAAGTCTGGCGGTATAGGGATACCCAGAACTTGCATCCACAGTTGAAGCGCATTCACCGTACTAAACAGTAATGACCCAGCCAGCGCCCCCAGGATTCGCCATCCGCCAAAGTAGACCAATGCCACAGCAATGAAGCCCATGCCATTGGTCAGGTTTTGTTGAAAGACATTGAGCAAAGCTATGGAGAGAGAAGCACCAGCAATGCCGGCCAGCATGCCCCCCAGAATTTCTGTGAAATAGCGAATGCGGCCTACACTTACACCCAGGGAGTCAGCTGCTGCAGGGTTGTCGCCAACAGCGCGGATCTTGAGTCCTAGCGTCGTCCTATTCAAGACAAACCAGGCCAGCGGCACCAGTGCAAATGCGCCGTAGACCAACACGTTGTGCGTAAAGAAGACCGGGCCCAGGACGGGGACGTCACTGAGAACAGGAATACGGACGGGGGGAAACCCGCTGACCGTCTCGACTGTCCCCAGTGTCTTCTGAAACAGAAGGTCACTCATGCCCAGGCCAAAGATGTATATGCCAATCCCGCTAATGCCTTGCTCGGCTTTCAGTGTGACGCTGAAGAAAGCCATCGCCAGGCCCATGAGTCCACCAACAACGATAGCCGTAGACAGCCCTAACGCTAGGCTCCCGGTTTTGAAAGTGGCGAAGAAGGCGGCGTAGGCGCTCATCAACATGATGCCATCAACCCCCAGGTTAACCAAACCGCTGCGCTGTCCAAACGTCTCTCCGATGGTGGCATACAAATAAGGGGTCGCTAGCCGAACGCCCGCCGCAGCAATGCCGATGAGCGCAGTAGCAGAGAACAACTGGGAGATCATCATTTCCCCCTTGTCTGGGTTTCAGATACGCCAGCGGCAAGGGTACGTTCCAACTCGCGACGCTGCGCACGGCGTCGGCTCAGGATATCACTGCCAACGACAAAGATCACCACCAATCCATTCAAGGCCGTAATGAATGCGGACGGTACCTGCATAACCCGCTGCATTTGATTGGCACCTACCAGCAGTGCGCCAAACAGGATGGACGCTGGGATGGTGCCCAGTGGGTGCAGTCCACCAAAGAGGGCTGTCACGATGCCGTTGAATCCGGCACTACCGGTGAAGCCCGTAGCGGAGCCATCGGTGAACATGCGGTGATGCAAGCCTAACACCTGGACGGAGCCCCCCAGCCCAGCGAGCGCCCCGCCAAGCAACAGCGACACCATCATATACCGCTTCACGTGTATGCCCGCCACGCGTGAGGCGTTGGGGTTCAGACCTACGGCCCGAATGCGGTATCCGATAGTGGTACGCCACAGGAAGATGTACACCGTGAGCGCGAGGATCACGGCCAACCCTGCTCCAATATGTAGACGGGTGGGCACCAGCCGTGGCAGGTCGGCAGTGCGTGGTAGGCGGGCGGTCTGCGGAATGAATGAGCCAACTTCAACCTGTATGGGGTCCATCAGGGGGCCGCGCAAGAGAAAGTTCATCCCTTGCACCGCAATCATGTTCATCATGATAGTACTTAGGATTTCGTTGACGTTGAGATAGGCCTTTAGTGCACCGGGGATACCACCCCATATTGCACCTGCCAGTACGCCGACTGACAGGCATAAGGGGATGATGGCCCAACTGGGTAGCCCGGGAAGAGACAGGGCGACCACTGTGGCAGCAACCGCCCCAGCCACCAGTTGTCCCTCGCCACCGATATTGAGAACGCCACCACGAAAGGCGATACAGATTCCGAGGCCGACGAAAAGGAGAGGTGTGGCCTTGACCAAGCTATCAGCTAGCGAATTGGTGCTGCCAAAGGCGCCCACAACCATCGCTGAGTATGCCTGGAGTGGATTGGTGCCCAACATGAGCAACATGACCGCGCCTATCAGTAGCGCCAGTGAAGCGGCTAGTAGAGGCGTCAGCAGTCCTAGAATGGCTTGAATCTCAACGTGCCTCAGCAGTTTGACCATCTCGTCCTCAACGAGTGCGTCAGTTCAACCTCTTAGCGAATTCGGTTATGGGGATTCCAGAAGGTCGATTGAAGCTTTTTTATGTTACTTCAGATCAGCCAAATTGTCAAACATTGGTGGGCGGAAGTGCAGAAGCTAGCAGATACCGGAGTACGGCAATGCTCCCTACTTCTGCGATGGAGAGCAGGAGCCCGACGCTGAGAGGGAAGAGGGCTTGCCTCCAGCCTTCCGCATGGTTTTCTCGCCGGAGGAGAATGATAACGATCATACTGTTCACTATGGTGAGCATTAAGAGAACACTCAGAAGGTTCACGAGGATCAAGGGATAGAGCAATATGCTGAAATTGGCTTGCACCAGAGCCGCGAGGGCAATAACCTGCAACAGAATTCCTGCAAGTTCTTCCAAGTTATTGACAGCGCGCCCTCTATCCGGTTCTCGCCAAAGGGTGAAATTGAACATGGGAAAAACCAGCAGGCTCAAGGACAGCCCGTTCACCATGCCCGCCGTCAGGCGCAGGGAATTGCTGGGGGTATAGAGAGCCACGCGGCCAGTAAGGAAATGGAGGTATGAATTCAGACCATCTATGGCCCAAAAGATAAACAACAAACCCAGCACGATCAGTACCTTTACTGGGGGTAGCCGGCTGGCACGGGAACGGCCTCTCAGCCAGAGATTACCCAGGCCCAGGAAGGCCCCCAGATAAGTTCCCATACAGCGTGCACAGAGTGGCATGTGGGCACCCGCGACGATAATTGAGTGCTCTGGGAACTGATGACAGACACCGCTCAGGAACAATCCGATGCATCTTAGCAGACCGTGTGCCTGCAGGAAGGGGGACTCCATACTGTCCACATTATAGGACAATGGAACGTCGTGTCAATCTGGTGTTTTTCTGATGCCAGCTGGTTAGCTCACTGGGGCTTTCAAAACAGCGTGCCATGATTGACAATGATGGGTAACACTACAGCAGATATGTCAGTGGTAGCATCGGCTGCGGTTCGTTGAATTTGTCCACGAGGGTATTCCTGCTGCATCTTCCAAAGGTAGCCGGGTTGGGTTCGAACGCTCAGCCGGTCCAACAGCTCTGGAACTCTCTGACTTTTGGCCGAGGCGCCTATCACTCTAGGCCAGCCTCATCCACGTGGCTTTTCTCAATCCACCGTACAGCTTTCGCGGACAGCCCCGTGAGGGGACCGCGATACACAGTGCAGTCCGGCAGTGAGTCCAGGAATGACACACCGTAGCTTTTGCTGACAATGCGCCTGTCGAGCACGACGACCACACCACGGTCAGTGCAGCTCCGGATCAGGCGGCCGAATCCCTGCCGGAAGCGCAATACAGCTTCGGGCACTGCATATTGTCCAAAGGGGTCCTCGAAGGCCCTGCTGCGTGCTGCGAAAACCGGATCGGAGGGCACCGAAAACGGCAAGCGGACGATGACCAGACAACTAAGAGCCGGGCCGACAACGTCAATGCCTTCCCAGAAACTCCTTGTGCCCAGTAATACTGAACGCGGATTGGTCTTGAATCTCTCAAGTAGCTGCCGACGAGATCCATCCAGTCCCTGGCCATACACGACGATGCCTGCTTCCTCCAGCGGTCTGGTGATGGCACGATATGTTGACCGCAACTGGCTGTGGGAGGTGAAAAGGACCAGCGCCCGCCCTTCTGTTGCCAGACACAAGTCGGTAGTGGCCTTCGATACCGTGTTCTGGTATTGGGGCTGGCCGGGTTCTGGAATATCGGCAGGTAGGCAAAGCAGTGTAGAGTTAGCGTAATCGAAGGGGGAACCTACGGTCAGTTCTTCCGCATCCTCTAGTTCCAACCGTTCACGAATATAGCTGAAGTTGTTTGCTGTGCGCAGGGTTGCCGAAGTGAGAATCACTGTCTCTAGCTTGGAGAAGAGGTTTTGCTCTAGCAAGGGGCCCACGTGCAAGGGGGCGGAGTGCAGTGCAATCTCCTGATCCCTAGCTCCTACGCTGAGCCAATAGACGCCTGCTGACACTGGTTGGATGACGATGGCCTGAATCTGCTCTCGCAACTCCCGCACATGTTCCAGACGCGCCCAGATCTCCTGTAGCAGATCGTCATAGTCCAGAATGCCTTGATCCTCCATGTCAGAGAAACCTGTGTGTAGGTTATGCAGGCCCTGCTCCACCTTGAGCAGATCGCTGTCCAGGTCATCTGCCAGTATCTCGACCTCTGACCAGTCCGGTTGATTCCTCACGCCTTTGGTCACTTCAATCCGGAGATCATAGGCAGTGTTGATTCGTCCTGATTCTGGCATCAGGGTGTCCCTGACGAAAGTGTGCAAACGGTCAAAAAAGTTGTCCGTGGCCCTTTGGGCTTGTTCAACCTGATGTTGCAGTTTGGTCAGGTACTTTCTAACTTGCTCTTGGATTTCTGGCTCCACCGTGCTGCCGCGAAAATGTTGTGGGATACCCGGCAGTAATCCTCGATATTGCCCCGTGGGCATCTGGTGGGTGAGGCTGGCCAAGAGGGAATAGGCCTGGCTGCGATTCACGTCGAAACCCAGTTGTTCTGTAGCGCGCGCTTCAAGATGGTGCGCTTCGTCAATGATGAGATGGTGATACTCGGGCAATACCCTGTTAGAGACCATCATGTCTGACAATAGCAAGGCGTGGTTCACCACGATGATATGGGCAGCCTCTGCACGATGGCGCGCTCGGTACAGGAAACAACGTCCTTTCCTGAGGTGTGGGCAACGGTCACCTAGACAGGTCTCCTGTTCAGCCTGTACCTTGCCCCACACGGCGACTTCTTGCTCACGAAGCGATAGCTCGGCACGGTCACCGGTCTCTGTAACAGGAAGCCAGGCGAGGATTTTGGCCAACACTTGCACCTCGTGTGCCTCCAGAGACTTGCTCCGCCTGAAGAGAGCCAGCCGACGCAGACAAAGGTAGTTGCTGCGGCCTTTGAGTAACGCTGCCCGAAACTCAGTCGAAAGGATTCTTTGTAGATCTGGGATGTCCTTGTTGAAGAGCTGATCCTGCAAGTTGATGGTATTGGTGGATACAACGACAGGCCGACCATTGTCCACCGAAAAGTGAATGGCAGGCAGCAGGTAGGCCAGGGACTTGCCAGTGCCAGTACCGGCTTCTGCAAGGATTTGAAAGCCCTCGTTAAAGGCCTGGGTGACCGCTCTCAGCATCTCTATCTGCTGGGGACGGTGCTCGTACCCCGGAAAGTCCTCGGCTAGCAACCCCCCAGGTGAGAGCATAGCGACCAGGTTGTCTTCGTCAAGCGAATGCTTGGTGGCCGTTGGACGCAAAGGTTCAGCTTGTTCCCTCCGGTCCAGCACCAGACCCAGCGCGGCGCTGTCTAGACTGCCCTTGGCCCGGAGCTGTTCCCGTACGGTGCCTGTGAAAGCGGTGCGCGCCCGCTCGCGCTCAAGATCGCGGAAAAATCCCCTCAGAGGCCAATGGCTTCGGGCAGCCACACGGTTGATCTCTTGCAGCACGGCGAGGTCCAGTTCCAGCCCGCGATCAACGAGGGCCAGAAAGAGATCTTTGGTGGCCAGTGCGTCAGCGAGAGCCCGATGGTGGTCCTGCACCTCGATACCCAGGGCATCTGTAAGAGCGCTCAGGCTGTAACTTGTGACTTCTGGCATCAGAATGGAGGCCAGTTGAAAGGTATCAAGGGCGGGGTTCCTCAGCAAGATGCCATGTTGCCTGAGGAAGGCCAGGTCAAAGCGCACGTTGTGGCCCACTACTGGGTAGTCCTTGACAAACCTGACGAACGGGGTAGTGACGGCAGAAATGATCGGTGCACGTTGCAGTTCTTCGGGTTTGATGCCTGTCAGCAACTGTATCTTGTAAGGCAGACGCCGCTTCGGGTTAACCAGTGTGGACCAGGTGTGCAGCATCTCGCCGTCACGAAACTTGACCGCAGCGATTTCAATGATTGCGTCGCGCTCTGCGTCCAGACCAGTAGTCTCAGTGTCAAGAGCGATATAGGTTCGGACCATAGGGCTCCAATCCAGGGTAGCAAAACCTCCGTGGGAAACGTTTGCTAAATGTCCTGCAGCTGGTACAAGACAATGGCTGCCGTAGCCAGTGCCGCGGTCTCGGCGCGCAGAATGCGTGGCCCCAGGCTGACTGGGGTAATCCCATATCGGCGAGCCCGGTCAACTTCCCGGTTGCTGAAGCCACCCTCAGGGCCAATGAAGATGCTGATGGAGAATGGCCTGCGCATAACCAGAGTCTTTCCCTGCACTCGGGATGGGATGGAGTACGAGCCTGTCAGCATGGAACGAAGGCTCATTATCTGCTCACCTTCCCAGGGGATCACGGCGAGGTCCGCACGGCGTGCTCTTTCACAGGCCTGTGCGAACAGCACAGGTGCATGCAGGCGAGGCAAGCGAGCACGACAGGACTGCTCTGCTGCTTCCAGAATGATTCTCTTCCAGCGCTCGAGTTTCGTCCTGCTTACGTCATCCACACTGACAATCACACAACGGTCGGAGACCATAGGGACGAACTCTACAATGCCTAACTCGGTGCCCTTTTGCAGCACCCACTCGAGCTTGGCACTCTTGAGCAGGCTTTGGTACAAAGTGATCTTGGTTCTGGGCTCTGTGCGGCCCAGCACCTTGTGCTCTATCTGGCCGCTCACTCGTTCGCGTCCAACGGCAGTAAGCCGCACTTGATACTCCCAGCCAGAGTCATCCAGCACCACGATTGAATCATCGGGCCTGAGGCGTAGGACGTCCCTGATCTGGCGCACGATCTTGCCGCTAAGCGTTACGGTATCACCTTGGATCCAAGAGGGAGAAATGAAGAAGCGATGCATATCGAAGGGACAGAGAGACACAGCCCCGCAG